>Ga0070698_100010034_pt1 | contig 10117 bp, 7 predicted proteins | sample KBSK1502metaG_FD_65477 | JGI IMG/M metagenome (GOLD analysis project Ga0070698, IMG submission 65477) | Corn, switchgrass and miscanthus rhizosphere microbial communities from Kellogg Biological Station, Michigan, USA - KBS K1-50-2 metaG | ecosystem: Host-associated > Plants > Roots >... | reverse complement strand
ACTTTACCGCTGTGGATGGGAATTCAACTCATCTCCCGCCGCCGCCGTTTGAGCCCAATTGAGCGCGTCCTGGTTGCACTGGCCCTGAGCATGTGCGGCTGGCACAGCAGCAACCTGATCGTCACTTTGCACGGACTCTTTGGGTTTGGTTATAGCCCCGGAATCGTGACGGTCCTGCGTATAGCGGACACGATTGCGGTCATTTGCATTGTTTTCTGCTACTCCTTCCTGCTTCACGCGCACATACATCTTTGGGCCGCCGCTGCTGAGCGCACGCTCAAAAAAAGCGAGAAGATCCGGATATACGCATCGTACCTGCCTCCGCTTTTTCTTCCGTTGGCCATCTACAAGATTTGGACAAACCAATACGCGCCGATGCTACAACGGACTCACCGTTTTGTGATTCCGATGGCCGTTTGGATTACTTATGTGCTCGGCTTTATCGCCGTCACAGAACTGTTGATTGCGAAGCGGACGCGAAACGTGAGCGAGCAAAGGATTATGCGCACGCTCGCTGCCTCCTTTGTGTTCATCGGTATTGTGATTCTTGCGGCGTTGGCGCTTGGCCTGGGGGAGGGCACGCAATTAGGTCTGTACCTGAAAACGCTCGCGAACCTCGGATCGCTCTTACCTTCGGCGCTGCTTGCTTACTACATTTATCGTTACCGTTACCTCGAATTGATCATTGAAGAAAGCTTGATTGTGGCGAGCTTCGCTGCGGTCGTGCTGACGGTCTACATCTACGGGATACGCACCATCGGCGACTGGATGACCAGACATTATGGTGTGCGTGCCGGTGTGGTTGAGGCCCTGTTGATCCTGGCCCTGGCCCTGGCGGCAGCCCCAATGCGGAGTTGGTTGGCCCAGCGCTTTCACCGCTTGTTTGAACGCGAAGCCGCGCTCTACCGTCAGATTGTTTCGCGAATCAGTTCACACGCCGGCCGCTATCAACAGTTGCCCGACCTGCTCGATTTCGTTGAGCAACAAACTACCAGTGCTTTGAAGCTACGTCGTGTTCGTATCCTGGTTGGCGATCAACGAGGCGTGCCGGGCATTGAGGAGACGCAGGGGAACAATCGAGGAAGGCTGGACTCGGAAGGGGATGCAGTCGGCGCGTCGTCTGTGATGACCTACGCTTCAGACGAAGCTTGGGTTGAGCAGGTTCTGGACTTATCGAGCCGGGATGACTGGTTGCCGGTCGAAAGCGATCCACTGCTTGAGGCTCACGGATACACAATTGCCTATCCGCTTCGACGCGATGAAAACGTCTTCGGCATCCTGCTGGTAGACGCACCCTCGGCTAGTTTGACGGAGGACGTTCGTTCGGTGCTGGAAATACTTGTCGGACAAGTGGCGATAGCAATTGAAGACAGCCGGCTTGCTGAAGAAAATGTGCGACTCGAAAGAAAACTCACTGAACGCGAACGCCTTGCGATCCTGGGGCAAATGGCCGCGACCGTCGCGCACGAGATTAAGAACCCGCTTTCGGCGATCAAATCTATCGCTCAGGTCATGGGGGAAGATCAGAGCCTGAGTAATGAGTACGCGCGCGATTTGAGTCTGATTGTTGGTGAGACTGACCGGCTGGGCCGTAGTGTTACACAACTCTTGAGCTTCGCGCGTAAAGAGCCGCCGGCCGAACTGCCATCGCGATCAGAACAAGTGATTCAGTCTGTCGTCAGGCTATTTCAGGTAAGTGCTGAGAAGGATGGAATTCGGTTGGTCACTAAGATCGAGAAAGACGAGGCGCTCGAGGGCTCAACAGTCTCCGCGTTAAGGGTTGCACTTTCAAATCTCCTGCTCAATGCATTACAAGCCGCGCCGTCAGGCCGTGAAGTGACTATCACACAAGTGACAGAAGATGATGATCTCGTGATTTGCGTTCAGGATAGTGGTCCTGGAATACCTGACGATCTGCGGCAACGAGTCTGGGAGCCTTTCTTCACTACCAAGCAAAGAGGCACTGGTCTGGGGTTGGCGATTGTTCGCAAACGCATGCAGGAAGCGGGAGGAACTGCCAGGCTTCTCTCGCGGGTTAATGGTTTGGGCGCGCGGTTTGAGTTGCGCCTGCCGTTGAAGAAAGTTTGAAAGCGCCAAAGGCGCGAAATGTAATAGCCTGGGGCAGCGCCCCAGGAGGGGCATCGGGCAAGGCCGTAAAGCGCTGAAGGCGCGTAATGAAACTGGCGCGTCGGTCTTGCACGAGTTGAGGCAGGCAACTTCATTACGCGCCTTCAGCGCTTCTATTATCAGTACTTCGAGTTCCTGGGGCGTTGCCCCAGGCTGTTACATTTCGCGCCTTTGGCGCTCCCCGTTCTGATTTTGTCTGTCGACCTCATTGGAACTTTCCGCTAATGCCGGCGTGTTAGTTAGCGATTGCTGGCCCATCGCAATTGATTGTCGAGTCTGTCGACAGCGCGCGCCGAAGCCCAGAGGCTATAGCACGCCCGCTCTCCTTAGTCCCGAACGCCAATGAATTCTTGAAGGAGATACCCATGAATCTGCGTCGAAGTTTGTCAATAACTCTGTTCATGCTCTTGTTTGCTGTGGTGGCCATTTGCAGTCGACAAGTCTTTGCCCAATCCACGGGAACTGTCACTCAAAGCGAGAAACAGGAAGACGAAACCAATCTTGATACTCAACTGTACCTGCTGGTTGCTACTAACCAGGAAGTGACCGACACGAAGTTACCTGCCGCTATTGAACTGGTAGTGAAGCAGCTGCGCCCATCGCTGCCTTTCAAAAACTACCGTCTGGCGGCGACGTTAATAAACAGAGTTAAGAACAATGGACGCCTCAATCTCAAGTGGATTGGCGGCCCGTTAGGAGTAACAACGGAGCCGTCAGTTAACCCGAGCTTCAATGAATTCAAAGTTAACACCGTCAAGGTGATCACCGACTCGGCCGGGCAATCGGTGGTGCGCATGGAGGGCTTTGGATTCGGCGCCAGGATTCCGATTCAAACAGCCGCGGTCGCTTCAACCTCCGCGGCGCTGCCTGTTTTCAACTACGAGTCGACCGGTCTGAACACCGATATCAGTATGCGTGAAGGCGAGCCAGTGGTAGTCGGAACGCTGCACGTCGGTCCGTCAGGCGACGCGATCATCTTGGTCATGTCAGCGAAACGACCGAATAGGTAGGGGAACAGGGGAAGAGGGTAGGGGGAAAAGGGTAAGGGGGAAAGGGGAAGAAGGGGAGGAGCCGGAGAGTGGCACGTTTCAATTCCTCTTCCTGTTTCTATGTTCTTGTCCGCTTCTCCCTTTTTCCCCTTCACCTTTTCCCCTCTTCCCCCGCCTTCCTTTGGCACGCGATGCGCTAGGGAAATTCACCCGTAAGGTTCTAAACTGATCAGAAGGGTGAAAAAAGACAAATTGCGACTATTGATTGTGGATGACGAGGAAGCGTCGCGCTACGGCATGCGGCGCGCCCTGACGACTTTTGGTTACAACGTTTCCGAAGCTGATTCAGCCGAGGCAGGCCGGATTCTGGTGAAACAGCAGGAGCCGGATCTAATGCTCCTTGACGTCAACCTTCCGGGAATGAGCGGCCTTGAGTTTCTGAAGGAGCTGCAGGAAACAAATGGATCGAGCAGTGAAAATGCTTCAGGTGACGGAAATTCAAGTGGCCCACTCGTAATCATCATCACCGCCCACGGCTCCGAGCGAATGGCTGTGGAAGCAGTTAAAAGCGGAGCCTACGATTATCTTTCAAAGCCTTTCGAACTGGATGAACTGCGCCTGGTCGTCAAGAATGCAGCCGAGACAATTGCGTTAAGGCGAGAAAATGTTTCGCTGCGACGCCGGATTGAAGCTGAAGCATCGCAACGCGGCACCCTTATCGGCGACTCCGCCAGTATGCAGCGCGTACGCGCGATGATTGATAAAGTCGCCGAGACCGATGCGACGGTCCTGGTTCGGGGTGAATCCGGCACCGGCAAAGAGTTGGTTGCGCGCGAGCTCCATGAAAGAAACAGCGTGCGCAGCAAGGGGCCGTTTGTCGCAGTGAACTGCGCTGCACTCCCTTCCGAACTTATCGAGTCGGAACTGTTTGGTCACGAAAAGGGCGCCTTCACCGGGGCCGCGGGCCAGCGCAAAGGAAAATTTGAACAGGCCAACGGCGGCACTTTGTTTCTCGACGAGATTGGCGACATGAGTTCCAACGTGCAAGCGAAACTTCTGCGCGCGTTGGAGGAGCGGCGAATTGAAAGACTGGGAGGCAATGAGTCGATCCCGGTGGACGTGCGCATCGTAAGCGCCACGCATCGACCGCTCGAACAGGAGATAAGTGCTGGAAATTTTCGCGCCGATCTTTTTTACCGCCTGCGAGTAGTGACAATCGATATTCCGCCGCTGCGCGAGCGTCGCGAGGACATACCAGAACTTGCCGAAACATTCACGCAGGCTGCTGCAGAACGCTACAACCTCCCCCTCAGGCAGGTAGGACCAAGCGCACTTCGCAGATTGGTTGATTACGATTGGCCAGGGAATGTACGTGAACTGAAGAACACTATCGACCGCGCCGCGATCATGGCCGAAGGCGAAGAGCTGCGTTCAGAAGATCTTCCGGAGGAGATCACGCCCCGAATCCACCGGGAAAAGGACAAAGAGGAAGAAAATTCCGGCGATGGGCTGAGGGTGCCATTCACCGCTGACTTTCGCGAAGACCGGCGCGAGTTTGAACGCCGCTACATCAGCCGCTGCCTCGAACATACCCACGGCAACGTGACGAAGGCTGCTGAGATTTTGGGGATGCACCGCCAGTCGCTGCAGCACAAGCTCCGCCAACTCGGCCTCGGTCGTCGCTATGTTTCTGTCGGAGCAGATCAAGAAAGCTCAGAGGAGTGAATTGGCTATTGACGTAAGAGTTCACTGCGCAGTTAGAACAGGGGACGAGTCGAGGCGAGTTGCTGAGATGTTCGCGACTTACGCTAGAGGTAATGTTTAATTCAATTGCCGAAACTCAAAATGCTTTCGTGCCAGAGGCACGAGACGTTTATAGTCACAAGCGCCTCCCAGGCGGATCCTCCTTCGTCACGAGCGAGTTTCTCGCTCGTGACGAAGGAAAGATTTTTTTCAGGGAGGCTCGGCGCTATAAACATTTGGCTCCTAACGGAGCCAGGCCCACGTTCCTGATGAAGAACCGAGAGCGGTAGCGACCGGATGCTGGACGCAACTGGATAAGATAGAATCTCACTTGATCTATCGTTCTATAGTTCATGCAGTTTTGGAGGATGTCTTTAGCATCCGCTGCTACCACTCGCGGTTCTGAAAAAAAAACCATGAAGGCACGAATCGACGCAATCATTCAGCGTAATCAAGCGGAGTATCTTGAGCAACTGACGCAGCAAACTGATCCACTTCTGCGAGAGATGGAAGAGTATGGCGGCGAGCATGGTGTTCCCAGCGCCGATCGCGAAGTGGCGCTCTTCTGTGAAATTACAGCCCGGGCGGCGAACGCGAAACGGTGCCTGGAAATAGGCATGGCGATTGGTTACACGTCTCTTCATCTGGCGCGGGCTGTTGGCGAGGATGGATTGGTCGTGACCATCGATCCGAGCGACGAGATGATCAAGGCGGCCGACGGTTATCTCACCCGCGCCGGCTTGCGCAAACGCGTGCGCATCGAACGTGGCAAAGCGCTGGATGTTATTCCGCTACTCAAGGACAATTTTGATCTGATCTTCATCGATGCGGTAAAGGAAGAATATTCAGACTATCTGCGACTGTCATTGCCGAGGTTGCGTAACGGCGGCATAGTTATAGTTGATAATCTTCTTTGGGGCGGGCAAGTCGCCGGTGAGATTCGCTCACCGGATCAGGAAAGTTCGACAAACGCACTTCGGGAATTCAACAAATACTTCATTAACCATCCGAAGTTGCGAGCGGTAGTTCTTTCGGTCGGTGATGGTCTCGGATATGCCGTTAAAATCGCGGCGGAAGGCCAGCACCGAGGGCACGGCGGCGAATAGTTTTTTGTAGTGCGCTGACCTGTCAGCGCTTAGTCCCGCGGCGGCTTGACGCCGCTTTGTTCCGCAAATTCAACTCTAATCAGGCTGCAACAGGTCGCAGCCGACCAAAGCGCTGACAGGTCAGCGCACTCCAAAAAGCAGCATGATCCTTAAGGACAACGCCAAGACCCGAACTGAGGCAGCAGAATATATCGCTGCCGGCGGCGTGATTGCTTTCCGCACTGACACTTTCTATGGCCTGGGCGCCGATCCATTCGACCCTCGTGCAATTCGAAAAATAAGACTGCTCAAGGGCAGAGAGGAAGCGAAGCCAATCCTGTTGTTGATTTCAGATGAGAGCGAGGTCGATCGCTTCATTCAGCAGGCCGAATTTTTCAAACTAGTCGCGCGCAAACACTGGCCGGCTCCCTTGACACTGATCGGCGTAGCGCGGCCTGAACTGCCCGCCGCCTTAACGGCGAGCACCCACAGCCTTGGAGTCCGCCTGCCGGACGACGAGAACGTGCGTGCCTTTGTGCGTGCCTGTGGCGGCGCGCTGACGGCCACCAGCGCAAATGTGTCCGGAGAACCGCCGGCGCGTACGGCGAAGGAAGTGGAGAACTATTTTCCGGCGGGAATCGATCTGATCGTTGATGGAGGCGAAGTGACCGCAACTGAGGCTTCGACTGTTTTGGATGTCCGCACTTCGGAGCCGCTCCTGGTTCGCGAGGGAGCGATCTCGCGTGAAGAGCTCAAAGAATTGTTATAGCTAGTAGTGGACATCATTTTCGCTTTGCTCTGTGCCACCTTCGTGGCGACGTTGCCTTTTTGAGATCTGAGATCTGAAATTTGCGATCTCAAATCGGCTCCGCCACGAATCCGAATACTCGGACGATATCCATTTTAACTTCTTGTTTTTCTAAAACTTCTTCACACCCCCTACTCTGATTCTGCCTTAGAATCAAAGAGTTTTCCCCGCGTGAAAAAATCTCCTGGTATTCCAAATCGGAGTCGTTACATGTTTCTTGTTCGCTTTTCGTTACTCCTGATCATTCTTTCCTCGCCCTTGATGGTGTCGGCTCAGTCCGGAAATTTTGAAATGGTCAAAGTCGGGGAAGGGGTGTACGCGGCAATTCGTACCGAGCCTCCCGGGTTAACCGTGAACGGCAACTGCGTTTTCATTATCAACGATGATGACGTGGTTGTAGTCGACACCACTTTGACTCCAGGCACGGCGAAGGAAGAGTTAGCAGCACTGCGTAAGCTCACCTCGAAGCCGGTGAAATACGTTATCAACACGCACTGGCATGACGACCACCTCATGGGTAATCAGGTATACCGCGACGCTTTTCCTGGCGTCGAGTTCATTGCGCATGCGGCCACGCGTGATTACTTGCCGACGACCGGTCTGAGCAATCGCAAGATGGCAATATCGGAGCAGGGCTACCCGGGCTTCATTACGTTCCTAAAGAAACAGTTACAGGAAAACCAGAGCATATTCGGCGGCCCCATGGATGACGAAGAGCGCGCCACATATGCGAGCGACATTAAGATTGCCGAGCGCTACATGGCTGAGAATCCAGGTGTCGAGATTGTCTTACCGACAATCACGGTCGCGGATCAGCTCACGCTGTACCGCGGCAATCGAATCATCGACGTAAGGTATCTTGGCCGGGGACATACGAGTGGTGATCTCGTCGTCCACTTGCCGAAAGAGGGAATTCTAATCTCAGGCGACTTGGTAATCTGGCCGGTTCCGTATGTTGGCAACCCGCAATCACATCCCGGCGAGTGGGGCGCGACGCTTGAGAAGCTCATGGACTTGAATCCGACTACCATCGTGCCGGGGCACGGACCAGTCTTGCATGACAACAGCTATATCAAATTGATGGCGCGACTCTTCGCGTCGATGAAGCAACAGGTTGAGGCATCGGTTGCGCGTGGGGAAACTCTTGAGCAAACGCGCAAGAGTGTGAACCTTGATGAGTTTCTGAAATTGTTTGCCGGCGAGTCTCGGATGAGGAGAAACGTTTTCATTAACTACGTTAAGGGCGCCGGCCTCGCAGCGGCATGTAGCGACGCCTCAACGAAAAAGTGAGTTCGTTGCCACTTCGCGCGAAGGCCACCCTTCAAAGCGATGCGGGTAGCCTTGGGATGTCAACCGCGAGTTGATCCTAAACGGTTACCGTAAACCCACGATTCTGCAAAATGTTCCGGATTGCCTTTACTTGCTGGTTTCCGTAGCCAAGATTAATCGCTGCGGTAACCAAAGCATTAGCTCCCTGATTGAACGAGGCAGTTGGTGTCAGCAGAAAGTGCGCCTGCAATATAACCGTATCCGCCTGCCGTGCACCTATAGCTCCACGAATCTGCCACAAAGCTGCCGACCATATTTCGCCGTCGTCATGGACTTCACCGGTCAGGGATTCCGGGTAATGCTTGGTACTGTCGAGCCGGCGTAAGCAGGGAGGGTTAGTTGAGCTATAGGAGGTTGCGTCCCACTCGGCCAGGCAGAGATCCTGGAAGCCGTCGCTGAATTGCGCGCCGACCGAGCCTGCCCAATAGTCCCCAAACCCTTCACCCATCGACCCGGCTTCCAATGACGAACCAAAGTTTTCCACCTGGTTATCCTGAATTGAGTGGCCATACTCATGCAAAATCACTTCGGCATCTTCAGCGTCGTCGACGCCACCGAGTCCATAAGTAATCTCTTTGGAATTGGGCGAATAGAACGAGTTGTCGATCTTAAGGCGATTGACCGAAAACTCTTGTTGCCGATTGTTTACATCGGTGAAGCCGAGTGACTGAATGTAGCGTTCGGCATAATCGAGGTAGTAGTAGCCCATCACCTCGCTGAAACCGTCGTTGCTGCGATCGTAAATAAAACTATTGCTCGCACTCGAAACGCGTTTCTTGGTGCGATCGCTGGAAGCAAACTGGCCGTCTAAGAATCCGTTTCCTACCAGTCCGGGCAAGGTAACGAGTGAATAGGCGCTGGCTGGAACGGCCGTGGCAGCATCATCATTGTCGCGCAAACTGTTGTTATGCGTTGCCACGACGGCATTGACGTTGAAGACCTGACCAGTTCCGTTCACGTAGCGATTAATATCCCGCGGCTCGCCAATAACGCCTCCGCTTTGAGCATCGATAAATACTTCCCAGGTTGGACCCGCCGTTGGAATTGTTACTTGCCAGGCTAATGTCGCTGGCTGACCTTCCGTATACACAACCAGCAGGCTGCCGGCGTCCCCAGCGGAAGCTGGAATCCGCAGTCGCGCCTGAGCAATCTGCAAAGCGTCCTGTCGCTGGACCGAGGGTTTAGACGTAGGCAGGTAAACATTCGGTACGTACTTGTTGCTCACTCCGACAACCATTCCGGACTTGTTGAAATGGATCGCGGCGCGCGCACCGTAGACTGGAACTCCTTGAAAACTTTGCTGAAAAACGAGATGTCGACCCATCGGACTTTCGTTGTCAATAATTAATGAGAGGTCGTTAGTGTCCAATTGAAACTTAAACAGGTTCGCGTTGTCGCTCATGAATCGACGCGCGAGCTTTGCCGAGACGCGATCGTTAACCGACGAAAGTTCTCCGAAGATACTTTCCGGCGTGCCGGTTTGGGGATTCCAGGTTACGGCGAGCGGTTTTTTGTTGCGAGCCGCAAATGCCTGCCAGTGGGCAATGACATCAGGAGCTGGTCGACCCTCACTCTGCCGTTGATGGGTGGCTTGTTTTTTCCCGATCTTTTCCGGCAGGTTTTCCTGGAGCTGAGCGGTCACGAGGAAAGTCAAAAGAGCCATACCGGCTAGAGTCGTTAGAATCAATCTACGCATTTTGAGCCTCCTAATAACTTTGGCAGGTCGCCGGTTCTTTAGGAAGCGGCGCCTGCGAGATGAAAGGCGGAAACCTCAGGTTCTATTTCTCAACGGTCACGTCTTTTACAAAACCCCAGTCGCCGCTGGCATTAACCTTGATGTTGCCTACCTTCTTCTGGGCGATGACGATGTTGGCCTGGTACCAGAGCGGCACGACCGGCACGTCGCGCACTACGATCTCATCAATCTTCGCGTACAAGGTCTTCGCCCTTTCACGATCAAAGGTGTTAATGGCCTCCTCGAGTAGGGCATCGAGTTCCTTGTTGCTGTAGCGACTGCGGTTCCTTGAGGCGCGCGT
>Ga0070698_100010032_pt1 | contig 10117 bp, 5 predicted proteins | sample KBSK1502metaG_FD_65477 | JGI IMG/M metagenome (GOLD analysis project Ga0070698, IMG submission 65477) | Corn, switchgrass and miscanthus rhizosphere microbial communities from Kellogg Biological Station, Michigan, USA - KBS K1-50-2 metaG | ecosystem: Host-associated > Plants > Roots >... | reverse complement strand
ACGCTGCTGAACAATCAACGCACGGCCGTGACTCTCCAGATGCAACAAATGACCGCGAGCGTGGAGTTGATCAAAGCCCTCGGCGGCGGCTGGAACCAATCGCAGCTTCCGACACAAAAACAACTCAAGAAATGATTGAAGATTACGAGTTAGTGTAAAAATGAGTCTGCAAGACTCACTTTTCCTTAACCCAGCGCGACCAACTAACTCCGATCCCGTAGTCCCAATCGTAATTTGCACGTGGACCGGCATATTCAATCGCGATCTTGAGATCGGCTTTCCGAAATCTTATTTCGTAGCCGCCAAAATCGCTGCCCAGGCCTTTGAGTTGTTTTTCGCCATCAAGTTTCCAGCCGTCCTGCTCAAGACGCTCGACATAAAAACGTTTCACATCCTCGTACTGAGCGTTGGAGCGATATTTTTTGCTAACCCCGGCTTTGCCATAGCCGGAAGTGGTTGAGCTATTCGTCTCCTGCATGCCAGGATACGAAGGCAGCCGCGCCCAAACAGACTTTACCTCTCCCAATTTCGCGGCGTCTTCCTTTGACGACCAGCAACCCGTGTAGAGGAAGGCCACGAGCAAGCAGCAAAAACCAACTGCAAACTTGCTTTTATGACCCAAACACCCGGAAACAGATTTCATAATTTACCAAACCCTATATCAACTCACTGCGATGACTCTCCAAATGCAACAGATGACCGCGAGCGTGGAGTTGATCAAAGACCTCGGCGACGGGTGGAACCAATCAGAGTTTCCGTTGCAAGACAACTCGTCAAATGATGATGAAGCAATCGATTTCAGAAGTGCCCCATCCACACTGGTGGACAAGCGACCAGTCTTACTCGCTGTAACTTGGAAGAGCTTCCACAATTGTTTTGACCTGAACCAATGAATCTGTGAGTGCGGCTGCATCCCGATCCAACCAGTTTTTCTCCTCGCACTTTTGCAGGAGGATCTCGGCAGTTGTGATTAACTGATTGAGCACAGCACGAGAGGCTAGAATTTTAATGCCCACGGGGTCCTCTTTGAGAGCTGAGTGATCAAACATGCTTAGTTTCCATTTGCTGCGACCACTCACCTCAAGACGGAAATTATATGGACCATCCATGAATGGGCATTCGCAGGCTTCGACACGTCCCAAAAGCAGAGGCTGAATGTTCACCAGCCAGAAACCCAATATAGCAACAGGGAAGTCCGTCCAGCCGAATCCTGGAAAGTTTGTGGAGTCGACTTCAAGCCAGATTGGTCCGAAGACCAACCGATCCTTGGCCAGTTGATCCAGGTTTAGAGCTATCTTGAAACCATCGCTGGTCGGTGACATCAAAACGGGGCCCCCCAGTCTGTGCGCCCATTCGGATAGGCTGTTTCTATCATTTTAGTCGCTCGATTAAACCACATCTCAATAATCGTTCCGTCTTTGGTGACACCACTCAATACAACTCGCTCGCCTTGAACCCTGATAATGGACGAATGTGTGTACGCATCCATTATAGTGCTTTCTATTTGCCGTTCGGTCATCCATGAAGGGAATAGACTCTTCCCCTTCCCCATCGCAGCGCTTTGAATCGCGCCAAGGCCTCCCGCCATGTGGTTGCTGCTGATGTGAGCCATGTCTGCAGTGACATTTCGAGCAGTTGGTAAATTAACAGGTTTCTGAGGTCGGAGTTTGGTTCGAGCAATGGCTGCCGCTGCACCAAAGAGGTATGTACTGGGTTTGCCAAGCTCCTCCGCAATCCCATTTACCATGCGGTTCTGGCTGTCACTCCAACAATCACAGCCAAGGTTCTCGTAATATCCGATTACCTTTCCATCGGATCCATAGATATTTCCATCGCCTTTCGTGTAGTAGCCATTCTCCTTTTGGTATTTCTTATTGAATGTATAAGCCTTGGCGTCGGCATCGGTGACCAGCGCGCAATTGCCTTTTTGATCACAGACCTTGAAAGTTCGACCATCAGGATCCGTGTAGGTCAACGGATTGTTACGGGCATAGGCATAAGCCGCCCAACTCTGGGGATCGTTAATCAAAGCGCTTGGATTGCTCGGATCGACACTTGTAAACCTTCCCTGAGTCGCTGAGTAGTATCGTGCCAGGAAGTAATCAAGCCCCGTTTCGTTATCGCGTTGTTTTTGGGTGAACTTTTGGGTTAGCGCATCAACGGCAGAATAACCTGCAACAGTTGATCTGGTCCCGTAACTGGGAGAGATCTCTTCTCCGAATGGTAAATAATCATGCCTGCCAATGACGGTCTTATCTGATCTTGTGATCACGCGCGGTGTGCCGAGATAATCAGCGGTGACGTAACTTGTACCATTGGAGCTTGCCGGTACATCGCTATATTCCGCCACCAACTGGCCCATCACGTTGTAAACAAAAATCGTAATGCCAGCCGGTGTAGTCTTTTTTACTCTCCTTCCATTGCCATCGTAGAAGTAGCTAGTGCCGCCACTCAATGGATTTCCGCCATCGTATTTTGTCTGTTTGTTTTCGGCGTCGTAGTCAAGTGTGTGGCCCGTCTTGTTGCGGCTCAAATTACCGGCTGCATCGTACTGGTATTGTTCGCCAGTCTGCGGTTGAATCCGGTTTGTTGCCGGATCAAATTGTGGATTTTCTACGATGAGACCAGGAGTCGTTCCCGTATCCATGCGGCGGTTGCCATAACGTGCGTTCTGTCCGTTCGAGTCAGCATAGGTAAAATTCTGTTGCCAACTTGAATTTCCACCATTCATCTCCTGAGCTGCCAACAGGCGATTCAGGTAATCGTAAGTGTAGCTCTGAGTGAGAATCAGTCCCGCGGGCAAAGTGATTGTCTGAGTCTGGAGGTTTCCATTATTGTTCGTTGTACCGTAGCTGTAATCGAGTTGCAGGACACTTGAATTGCTACTTGCCGTGCCCAGTCCAATTTGTGTTGCCTGCAATCTCGGGTTGAAGTTTGTATGCTCCCACAATGCGTTGCCCAAGCGTATCTTACTGATTGCTCCGTGTGCTGTGTACTGGATGCGATTCGCGGTATCGCTTGCAGCAGCTCCGGCATAATAGAGTCCGGTAGATTCGTTTTTCACTCCCGCAAGTCTGCCGCTGTCGTCATATTCAGACTTAATCACTCGACCTGACGGATATGTCTCTGAGCTAACGGCGTCGGCGCAGTTGTAGCCATAGCTCATCGGATAAGAGGTTCCGTCTATGGCCTGGCTAGCTCTTTTCACCCGGCCCAATGCATCGTACTCGTCATAGTTATAAGAGGACACACTGGAACTAACGCTTGTAAGTCGTCCTTTCGCGTACGGTACGGATCCGGTGTCGTAAACGTAAGTTACAGTTGGTGTGCCGTCGTTATAACTGCGCGACGTCATGCGATTGTGTGCGTCGTATTGATATACAGTTAAAATGTGCGTCGATGTATTTGGCAAAAGCCGAGGATCTGTTTTTGTCGTGAGGTTACCATTGTCATCGTATTGGTATGTCACACTCCCGCTTTCGGGATTGATGGTTTCTGACAGACGCGAGAGACTCGAGTAGTTGAAGGTGCGCGTTTGTACCCCTTGCGTTACGACCCTGAGATTTCCAAGGGCATCGTACTCATAAACGGTCGGCTGAGTTGGAGAATCCTGCGAACCGAGCGTGTTGTTCGCGTCTGAAGGCTCATCAACGCGAACTAATTGTCCCAGTGCATCCAGTTTACTCCGTCGCACTCGTCCCGCCTGATCGGTGACAGTTGTAAACATACCCTCATAAAGAGTAGAGGTTGTGCCGCTGCCGGACGTATTTCCTGCCCATGGACCAGGCAACGTGGCACCGGAAAAAGTCTGCGACTCTACTGCACGGCCGGTTTTGTCGTTGCGTATGCGAGTCCATCCCATCGCAGGTTCTGAACCGGCATTAGCGGAAATGGTGGCGCGATACGGATTTGAAACTAAGACATAACTGCCCAGTATCGAGCTATTGGTCGCAAGACAGGTTGAATCATTCGCAGGTTGGCAGGGATTGCTGATCGCATAACGGGTCTGCACCTTTATGCCCACGTTCTCATCCGTCAGGTCCGGGGCGGAGAACACCTCGAGCCGTCTTATCAAACGTATCCGGCCCAGTTGATCGAAGTGTTGAACCGTTGCCAGCTTGCCATCACCGGGCATATCCAGATCAGAACGGACAATGACGCGACGTGCAGCATCGGCATACTGCGTACTTGTTTGGGTTTCCTCCGTGAGGCCAGCCGCGCGGCGCACCAGAATGGGCCTGCCGAACGCATCGTATGAAGTGAGGACTGAGACACTGTTGTCCTGGTCAAAGACACCTGTGACCAAGCCGGTATTGAAATCGTATTGGCGTGTTTCTGTCCGTTCTACTGGAGTATCCCAGGCTGCTTCGATCTGTGTTGGATAAAGTTCACTTACTGTTCCTATCAGACCGTATGTGAACCGAGTACGATTGCCCTTTGCATCTGTAACCAAACGCGGCATGCCGTAGGCGGTGTATTCGGTCACCACACCAATGGAGTTGGAGGCATTCAATAGTGGTGCTGTCTCTTGAGGTAAAACACCTTTGCTCGAGTCCCAACTTCGCTGCTCCGTTACATTGCCCGTCGTGAGAGAGTTATCGTAGGTGTATTCCGTATGAGACAGAGGCTGGCCGCTTCCGTTCTGTATCTCTGTCCAAAACAAGGCATTGCGCAAGCGCGGCGAACCAGAATTGTAGTAAGTGTCCGCGTCAGTTGTGGTGGCGTCTGACGCATCCGGGGTCGAGCTGTAGTAGGAATTAACGGTTATCCGCTTGAGCGGTGCGGACGCAGGTATGGCAAGGGCACCACCCGGACCACCATAAATCGTGCTCTGCGCCACCCAATCATATTCTTTAATCTTCGTGACATTCCCGTTCTTGTCGTACGTGTAGTCTTTGATCGCGGTGAATCCGCCGGGAATTGAGATGAACGCCGTTTTGACGTATCCGTTAATGTCGCCACTCACCCCTGACTGGGAGGGAAGGTTATTGGGCGCCCAGATCCGTTCGATAGTTGTTCCGTTCGGGCGTGTTGATACCAGGTTCCGGCCATACATGAACGGATCCATCATGCTGAAAGTATCGGTGGAAACACCGCCATCAGGCTCGACGACCTTTGTGAAATACGCCGAACGATTGCGTAGATTAAACTCAAAGCTATAGGTAGTGGTTTCGGTCACCTGAGTTGCATCGCCATCGTACTCACGCAAATACTTCAAATCTTTGCGGACAGGATGATTTTGCAGCACGTCCCAGGAATCGGCCGCGGCCTCGTTATTACGTTTGTATGTGTAACTAGCCTCAGCACCGGACGGCAAAGTAATCTTGCTAAGCTCGCCCCACCCAACGGACGGATTGACTGTCCCCCCATTTGGATAATCACTGGTGGGTGCACCGTTATATTCGAAGTTGTAAGAGAGACTGCCGGCCTGCGTTGGTAATGTGATGCTGCTAATGACACGAAGACCCAAATTTAACTGTTGCGTAAAACTTGTGTCCCCGGCGTAGTAAGTCTTATTGACATACGTCGTGGTCCAATTAATGGTCCACTGCAACTGCAATCCGCCGGCCCCCTTTGCGTAAACAAAGTCCTGGTTGGATGGACCGTATTCAACCACGATATCTCGACCAAGTTGATCGACTAAGCGGATGGCCGGATTTCCATTGCTGGTAGTGCTCAGAATATCTGTATAGTTGTTGTTCCGGTCGAATATTCGCTGACCGCCATTGGTTGCCACCGTCGGATCATTCGAAGCCGAGGTTCCATCAGAGGAGTAGAGAGTCCAATAGCGAGGGCGAGCGCCGAATTGATCCGGAGGGCCAAAGCTGATAACGAGCTTTTCATAGGTTCCGTCGCTGCTGTAGTAGGTTCTTGATTGATAAGTCGGCGCGGTACTGTTGATTACCCATGAACCAGGATTACTGCAGGTCGGGCCAAGGCATTGACAGTATAGTTGCCTGCCTTCGGGATCGGTAGGGAAAAAGGATGGATGATTGGACTCGTCATTGGCTACTCCTGTGGGCCGGAACTCGTGCGCACTCCCGTCCGGAAAACGCATTCTCACTTTAATCACGTCCGCAGCAGACAAACGCGTCTGACATTCCTGTTGCGGCGATCCTCCGTACGGATAAGAGTAATCTGAGCGTCTGTCGATAACCTCAAGACTGTAACCGAGCACATACCGCCAATTGCCATCAGGACTTGTGGTCAGAAAAGTTCGCGTCGTAAACGAACTTCCGTTGGGGACGAGAATAGCGGTAGGGTCAAGTACTTTACTGTTATACAGCAACGAGAGTCCGAGGCCGGGACTACCACCCTGATTAACAGGTAAAGACGTAATGGGAATGCTGAACATCACATTGCCGTTTGAACGATTTATGGTTTCGATCTCGCTCAAACTGAATGTACCGGTCGTTGCAATGCCACGCTGGGGCTGCTCTGATGATTGCGCTTGTACTGAAATGGCAATCCAACATATGCACAAGATAGTGGCGATTATCTGAACTATCGCGCCCGAGGAAAATTGACGAAGGCGACTCGCTTCGTCGAAATGAGATCGAGTGACCTGCTGGCCGTTCCGGTGAGTCGTAGTTTCTAAGTTTGTCATTTCAGATTCTCCAGCCGAGCCCCAATTGATTCATTAGAGTGTCTTGCAACAATGATCCGCTTACTTAACGCGATCACGAAGCTCCTTGATGTACTGCTTTTGAAAAGGCTTCCCGATCAGCGATGAATCGGTATACCCACCTGTTGGCATACCAAGAATTAGCAGTGCCTCATCCAGTGCGGTGCGAAGCTCTTCGACGTCTTTCGCCTTTATGAGAGATACATTCACCGTGAGGGAATCCTGGTCCCAGTCGTAGTCTGGCAGGCTGGGTGTTAAGTGGCGCACTGCATTGATCGCCTGTCTGAGTTGCAGAACGTGCTGTGCTCGCACCAGTGTTTGCGCCGGTGGTGACGGAAAAGGATCGTCTTCAAACGTTATCGCCGTGGCCGGATCGATATTGCTCTCTGGCGACACGTTCCCCACCGCGTCAGCAGACCTGATACGATAGAGATAAGCGCTTAAGTTTGCGACGGTCGTGTCACTGTAGGTAGTGCCGGTCACATTGCTGTTCAGAGTGGTAAAGTTGCCTAATTGAGTGGCGCGCTCTACCACGTAGTGATGTGGCGCAGCGGATGGAGCCGTCCAGGAAAGATTGATCTGTGCGCTTGAAAAAGTGGTGGCGGTCACACTGGTCGGCGCCACCAGCAGATTTGGTTCTTCGGTTGCGATTAGTCGGCTGCCGGCATAGATATATTCTTTCGATGGATTTCCAGGCGACGGCAGTGGTGGTGGTGGCGAAAAGAATGTTGTCCGCATTCTCGAGCCATACAAAGGCGTCCATGGCCCAGCAATGGTTCCGAAGGCTAAAAGCAGAATGGCACCGAGGCCGCCGACAAGAGCGTACCGGTGTCTGTTACGGCGCTTAAACCACTGACGTTGCCGGCGAGACGTCTTATTTTTCTTCATGAGAACCTCTCTTTAGACTTGGTGGTTCTGTTTGGTCCATCTATTGGAGACTCAACAAAACCAGTATTTCACTGATCCCCTGGGCCAACGGCTCCAACGCTTTGCCAATCAACGTTCCCGGGCGATGCATGCGCACACCACTCATCTCCACCGGCACTGACTTCATCGCCATACCTTCTTTGTCACTTGTCACCAACAAGTCGCCGATCTTGATAGGACCGTTAGTGGCATCGACTTTGACCTTTACACGTCCGGTGGTGGCTACCAGCACGCGACTCTCGCTGTGCTCGCCCAACGTGATTCCCGGTTTAAGCGAGATCACACCGGCAACGCTGCTGTCATATGACTGCGTTGAAGCAACTACCTGATTGTTTTTGTTGGGATCGAGAACTACTACTGTTCCGGCGGACAGCTCTTGTGAAGACTCAACCCACTCGGCAACGTCCTGGTACTTGGCTTGAATGACGCCGCCGGTGATCGTCCCGACAGCGTTGATGTCTCCATTAACGTCGAGTGTCTTTTGAGGTGACGGATTGCCGATGCCGACCTTCCCATCCGCCCGCACGATCATCTGGACCGCGGCATTGTTCTCGAAAGTCGCAATCGTATCGCCTGCCGCAGCACTTGCAGTTTTTGCACGAAAGCCGTTGGTTCCGCCGTTAACGTCAAGCTTATAGAGAGGCGTGCTGATGCCGATGCCAACACTGCCACCGCTGTAATTTATCGATCCACTGCCTGTGGTCCACGCGCCGGTAACCAGTGACCACGATGTCCTGCAATCACCATTGATGCACAACCCGTCAGTGGTATTAATCGATCCACCTTCCACATGGAGCCTATAATTCTGCGCCGTACTAGTTCCGATAGTTACGTTGCCGTTACTATGAATGCGCATCCGCTCGGCCATAGTTCCCGTGCCGCGAGTGTAAAAAGCAAGTACGCCATTCTCCGAACCGGCCGTGTTGCTGGTGATGCCGCCGCTGATCTGTGCGTAATCGGTTGCTGCGTTAGTGCTGTTATTGAGCGTGAAGAATTGAGCCACGCCGAAGAGGTTTGTGTTTGCATTACGGTGAATTCTCAAGCCGTCGCCATCCGCGGCTCCCGTCATGATGTGAAACATGGCCGTCGGGGTGTTGGTCCCCACACCAACCTTGCCATCACCGCGAATTCTCATTCGTTCACCGAACGCGGTTGCACCATTGCGGGTAAGAAAAACCAGATCGGCGACGTGGTTGGTTTGATCCCTCTGGACGGCTCCGACCCCAACGTTGCCCCAGCCCGCCGCATCCTGAAAACTGATCAAGCTCACGTTGTTATTCGTATTGCTCGTGTTCCGGAAGGCAAAGGCCAGGTCTGCAAATCCAAGGTTCGCCAGGTCGGTGTTAGTGCTGGAATGATGTAGCTGCAATCTGGCATCCGGCGCACTCGTGCCGATACCGACATTGCCGCTACCATTGATAGTCATTCGTAAGGTGCCGGTGTCCACATTGGTGGTCGATGCAGTAAAGAAATCAATCTGTGTCGCGGCCGACATTCCCCCGACCTCACCACCGAGCGCCACTATGTTCTCCGTAGAGGTTGTGGCGCCTCCCAGGAGAGCAAAACGCATGTTTGATGACGTGTAAGGCGCCATCGCCAGGCGAGCAAGTTTGGTGGTGTTGTTCCCGCGAGCTTTGTTGCCCGATTCTGAGCCGATATTCAAAACATTTCCATACACATCCAATGAAACACTAGTACCCGGAGCGGCTCCGATGCCGACATTTCCAGTATTTGTGTTGTTGATATTCCCATTGCCATCAGGTGAGGACCATTGCGCGCTAACAATTTTCGGTTGCAGCAAACAGATGGCTGCGAAGATCAGCACACTGATAAGACTGGCATTCAGTTTAGAGTTGGTTTGCATCGTGTTCTCCTTCAATCGCATCGGTCCCGCCCGGAGCGTGTTTTTTATAGATCGAGAGTGTCGGCTGTTGAGGTTTACTTGCGTTCAACCTTCACAGTCTGGAAATGTTTGATCTAAGGCAGACTTTTTCGTCGCCTGCCAAAGCAAGCGGATCGACTTATCGCCTAATGGGATCTAAACAAGCGTGAACCATAGTGGAGTAAGTCATCGACTCCTATCGTTCACAACGTTGCAGGCTAGAAGTTACTACTATCGTTTGACTGGGCTACTTTTTGACCGCGCCTCAATCTTGGGAAGAGAGAAAAGGCGCAGTAAAGAATGAGGTCAAGCGAAAGAGCATTTGTTACTGATTTCCAACGCGGCGCATCATAGTTTTGTGTTGGCCCACTGTCAACAAATATTTTTAGAAGTTTGGTTGCATATCTGTTGCATCATTCCTTGGAACATTTTCCTCATGGCGGAATTGGATCTCGTAGAGTTGGGAGTAGAGTCCGCCGGTGGTGAGCAACTTCTCGTGCGTGCCGCGTTCGGCGATGGCGCCGTTCTCAATTACAAATATCACGTCGGCGCGACGCACGGTAGCGAGACGATGTGCGATGACGATTGTGGTCCTTCCGGACATCAATCTGGTTAACGCTTCGAAGACGAGCTCTTCCGAAGCAGCGTCGAGGCCGGAGGTTGGTTCGTCGAGGATCAGAATT
>Ga0070698_100010031_pt1 | contig 10117 bp, 12 predicted proteins | sample KBSK1502metaG_FD_65477 | JGI IMG/M metagenome (GOLD analysis project Ga0070698, IMG submission 65477) | Corn, switchgrass and miscanthus rhizosphere microbial communities from Kellogg Biological Station, Michigan, USA - KBS K1-50-2 metaG | ecosystem: Host-associated > Plants > Roots >... | reverse complement strand
CTCGTTTGTTTCAGGCGTCGCTACGCGACGCAAACACTTCACCAACTCCTCCCGGCTTTGAAAAGCCGGTCTAAATTCAGACGACGCTACGCGTCGAAGACACTTGATCAGAGCTTCCTTTTAGTTTGTCGCGGTGTTGATATGCGGGCTCCTGATCTCCAGCAAATCCCTAAACCACACAGCGACAAACTGAAGTTTATCGGACACTTTCTTCATACCGTCGTTTTAGCCCGGTGGGGTGGTTTCGAATTACTCGCCCCGAAAATGGTCAAATGGGTGTTCCGGAGTTGTGAGAGAGTAAATGAATCACCGGGCTAGAACCGCGGTATGAAGTAATTCTTTGTAAACGCGTCAACTTCTCCTTTCTTGCCAGAAATTGTCGGGACTTTTCGTCTTCAATCCGACGACTACCATGATCCAACATAAAATACTGCTTGACGTTCTCAACTATTTGTTCGAGAATGTTCGCTAAATTTTCGGATGTCAACGAAAATGTTGGCGGGCCTCATAAACGACCTTCGTGGAGAGGAGATCGGCATGTCTATAACAGCAAAACAACGACGTGTTTATGACTTTATTCGGCGCTACATGGAATCAAATCAGGAACCACCGACTATGGCCGAAATCGGTCGTCAGTTTCAGATGAGATCATCCGCGAGTGTTCACGGAATTCTCATTGCCCTTGAGCGTGAAGGACTGATCAAAAGAATTCCCAATGTTAGTCGTGGAATCGAACTGGTTGAGCAAGCCACTAATAACAACGACAACGAAATTCCTCTGCTGGGGATCGTGGCTGCCGGCCAACCCATCGAAGCTATTCTCAGTCACGACACGGTACCTGTTCCTAAAGATATGCAGGGGCGTGGACGAACCTTCGCCTTGCGTGTGCGCGGCGATTCGATGATTGAAGAGAATATTCAGGACGGCGACATCATTATTGTCACCTCTCAAAAGACTGCTGATAACGGTCAGGTAGTAGTTGCTCTAATTGATGGGAACTATGCAACAGTGAAGAAGTTTTATCGTGAGCCAGATTTCATTCGTCTCGAGCCAGCCAATCCGCAGTTCAAACCAATCTTCGTCAAAACCCCGGAACGAATTCAGATTCAGGGTGTGGTTTGTGGCCTTATCCGCAAATACGATCAAAAGGCAATTGCATAATGATTCAGTCAGGACAAAGCGACGTTGTGTTTCTTGGCTTTGCCCTGGGGGATTGCACTGTAAATCTGAATAATGCAGCAGCAAAGTATCTGCGAGTCGTACATCGCACCGCTTTAGAACTAGCAGTGCAAAATCAATTCGGTGCTGAAGTGGGCGGGTTTTGGTTACTTGCAGATCAGATCGAACAATTGCGAAAACTACCCTTGTATTACTCGAGCAGCGAAACCCTGCTAGTTCGCGCGGCCGTAGAGGCTTATCTCGCGGCTCAACTCGAAACTCTCTATACGAGCAACGCCGTCTAAGCTCCCATTAGCAGTTCAACCTTTTCTTTCCTGGCTTTCCGCAAAACGATAAATCCGATCCCCGTTATAATCAGCACTCCACCTACTAGTGTTCGCCAATTAAGTTGTTCACGTAATACGGACACTCCCAGAACTACTGCCACGACCGGCGTTACTAACGCAATTAACATCGACTTCGTGACTTCCATGTTGTGAACCAACCAGTAATAGAGGAGAAACGCCAAGACTGAACCGATCACTGCCAGGTAGAACATGGCAAGCACCGCCAGCCAGGTCCAATGAAACTTCAACGGGGAACCTTCGAGCGAAAAGCCAATAAACAACAATGGGATCATACCGAAAAACATTTGGCCCGCTGCCAGTATCGCCGGCTCAAGATTCTGCCCTCGTGATTTGATCAGCACATTTGAGTACGCGGCAAAGAACGCGCTTAGCACGAGGGCAACACAACCTGCTAGAGCCTTTCCACCCGCGATCTTTAATTGGTTAGAGAAGACAATCCCAACTCCACAAACACCCAGGACGACCCCCAGGACCTTCGGCCAGGTGATTCTTTCAGTGGGGAGATAGAAGTGTGCGATTACCAGGCCAAACGCGGGAAGAGTCGCCTGTAGAACAGCTGCGAGCCCAGAGGAAATGTGTTGCTCACCCCAAAACACCAAACCGTAATTCAGACTAAACGAGAGTACACCGGTTAAAGCAAGCAAAGTCCAGTCCTGTCTAGAGTCAGGTAAGCGGATACCGCGAAGGCGAATGATCGCGAATAGGATCAAAAACGAAATAACGAATCTGATACCTGCAAAAGTCAAGGGAGGTAGATCTTCTAGTCCGACCTTGATGAAAAGCCAGGTCGATCCCCAAATGCCGCAGAGTATGAGCCAAACCAAACGTGCTTTCATTTATCGCTAAACTGGATGCCTACGCCCAAAGACCGCGCAGTTAAAAGCCATAAAAGAAGAGGCGGTGAAGTCAGGACTAAAGGTCCTAAACTTGCCGCCTCTAGTGCGCTTAGTACGCCGCTCGGAAGAACCTACGGTTGTGGGCTGTCGAGCTTGATGATCGCGAATGCGCCACCTTGCGGATCCGTCAAAATCGCGAACCGTCCGACTCCTGGAATATCGTCTGCCGGTTTCATTACGGTCGCACCGAGTTCGGTCGCCTTCTGCACTTTACCGTCGCAGTTGTCAACCGCGAAATAAACCAACCAGTTCGGTGGAATAGGCCCCATCTCTGGCGTGATCTTGAGCATGCCGCCGGCCATTTTTTCACCGTTCGTGAACATCGTGTATTCCAACGGACCAAAGTTCTGAACATCCCGGCCCCAACCAAAAACTTTCGAATAGAATTCTCCGTCAGTGGCCGTGTCAGTAGTCATCAGTTCATTCCAACAAAAGGAGTTTGGAACGTTGTAAATGCCGGAACCGCGATTTGTTCCTGGCTGCCAAAGAGCGAAGACAGCACCAGTTGGATCTTGAATGACCGCCATTCTGCCCATGGTGTACACATCGAATGGCTCTTTCAGTATCGCAGCGCCGGCTGCTTTTGCTTTTTCTGCCGTTTCATCGGCATTGGTGACAGACACGTAGCTCAGCCAATTCGGTGGCACACCCTGTGACACCTGGTCTGGCATCAGTTTATACAAACCTCCGACATCCTTGCCGTCTAGCTTCAGCAGAGTGTAGACCATGTCAGGTCCCATTGGATTATCAACATGATCCCAGCCGAAGAGTTGGGTATAGAAAGTTTTAGCTGCCTCATTGTCGCTGGTTGCCAGCTCCACCCAACAAAAGGTACCTGGCTTGTATTCCGGGGTTTCTTGCATCCTTGCTTCAGTCATTGAACAAATCCTCCTTCATTCGTCAAACGATTCCAGAAGTCTCAGGTGACGATCGTAATAACAAACCTGACTCAGGTGTCAGGGCGGGGAGCCCGTGCTTCAAACCTCCCACTCTCGCCTAAACCGCGGCGATGACTTTCGAGCAGCTTTTTGTTGGGAAGTGACGGTAAATCTACCATCTTCCAGGTGCTCTAACAAAACTCGAAACGCTCAGGGATTCTTGTTTGGACAAAACCGTCTTACGATCTTTTACCTGTTCCAAGTTTCAGCCGTGTGACAAAGGGTGGGAGAAATGTAGGAAGGTCCGAAGGCAGCCAAAAAGCTAAAGCACAAAACGAAATGCGCTACCTACAGCAAGCTGCAAGTAGCGCAATCCGTTTATCCTATAAATCGCCGAAGCTTTCTATAGGACGGTAACAAGAGCATGTACACACTCTAGTCACCTGATTTATATCCCGGTTACCAACTGGCGGTCAGTACGATTACCGGTCAGCACTCGAATCGTTTTCACAACTCTCACACTCTTGCGAATGTGGTGCCTTTAGGTTTTTGGTCTGGTGGCTTTTCCTCCACCGCCGGTTACGTTCCGGCAACGAGGCTCAACTTGCGTCGAGCTGCTATGCGCCCCTTGGCGGGTCCTTGCCTTAGGGTTCCACTCGTTTTTATTCGAGTGGCTCGAGAAAGTCTCGCAACCTTCTCTAGCTGAGCCTTTCGGCTCCGACTTAGGGCGTCATTAGAATGAACAGGCCGCCTGCCACTCTCTCGCTCGGGCGTCACCGCACCGATTGCCGATCCCTCTTTCGGTCTCAAAAGCCGTAACCTTCGTGACAGGATGCTTATACGCTTGTATCTGATTTAGATCAAATTTTCGCGTGTTTTATTTTTCAAGAGTTACAAAGAATTTGCTTGACTCAAAAAAAGCACAACCGGAAGCGATCAACTAAGCCGCTCGAGAGCGGTAGTAATGCGCTGTCCGATTTCAAGCATTTCATCACGACTCTGGTATTTGCTTCGTGGCCAAAAGAAACCTTTCAGCCCGTCCTTCTTCTTTCTTGGCACCACGTGAACGTGCAAGTGCGGAACACTTTGACTAACGCGGTTGTTCATTGCCACAAATGTTCCCTCAGCCTCCATAGCGGACTCAACCGCACGCGCCAGCAGTTGGACTGTTCTAAAGAATGTTCCGACCGCTGAATCTGGCAGGTCAGTCAGGGTTTCAGAGTGTTTTCGCGGAATCACCAAACAGTGCCCCGGAAATAAGGGTCTATGATCGAGAAATGCTAACGATTCCTCGTCTTCATAAACCACCGCCGCTTCTGTTTCGCCAGACACAATGCGGCAAAACAGACAGGTGTCGCTCATCAAACTAGCTTCCTCCGTGCTCTACGTCAGTTTGCGGTACCAAGAACCTCGTCGAATCCTGGCCTTATAAAATCTCGCGCGCTCGGGAATTGTCTTTCGGTACGATGTCGCAGGCGTTCCAACTGCAAAATCAACGGCACAATTGATTCTGCGCGCTCGGGAACAGACAGCTGCATTAACCTCCAAGCAGCTATTGATCGGTCTATACCAAGCAAAGCCACCTTCGCTGAGCCATCCGAATCCTTTGGAAATTCGTCACGCTCTTCCGCTAGCTCATCAATTCTACTCGATAGTGCTCGCATTGTTTTTACCGCGATCTGGTACTGATACCAATGGATGATTTCACGAGCATCAACCAATCGCTCAGCTTCCTCGATGTCGGCGTCAGTTGCCGCAAGGTCACTGACTTCGACTAGCTGGTCGAATTCTCGAAACCAGTCACTGGCTGAATTCGCGTAGTTTTTTCCGGCTCTAGCCAACGAATGATTGTCGACTTGACGGCGTTTCTTGCGTGTTTGCAGCTCGTCCTCTTCTTTAAACTCGTTCAAATCGATGCCCTCTTTTTCAGCCCACTCCATGACCATTTCTCGAGTTTCCTGAAAGATCGAACTGAGCTTACGCCAGAAGGCTTCATTCTGGATGTCGCGACTTTCCGGTGAATTGTCCTCGTCTTCTTGCTCAGTTGCATACAACAAGCAACGAGACGCCAATGGACATCGTTCACACCAGCGATCACAATAGTTGTAGATTCCTGAGATTAGATCGGGATTACGAGCTAACTCCGTGAGGGTAGTTCTTCGCATGAGATTGTCTCCTTGAGTATGAGGTTTAAGGTGTGGCCCATTGTAAGATACCTGCCCAGGAAATGACAGCAAACGCAAGTAAAAACTTTGCCAGAGCCATGAAAATTCTTGAGGAGTCTGGCCTGCTTCTCGTGATGGGTTTGGAGATCCCTGATGTTTGTCGGCTCGTCACATCCAGGAGGATCAAAGGATCATGGTGGGGCGATCCGGCGGGCCAGGAAATCTTTGCGGTAAGCGAAATGCTATCCGACCATGCTGATATCACAGTAACCAAGCTCATCTCGGGTAAGGTTACTTTCGTTCATCGAAAGCTGTGGCAAAAATTAGTTGCCGTTGGCAAAGCCCGAGACGAATGGCAAATGCGCAACTTAACAAGCCAGGGGAAACTCTTGTTGCGACAGCTCGATAAAGAAGGACAGTTGATAACTAATAAGCTTGGGTCATCGTTTGGGAAAAGACCCGGCGACACTGCGCGCGAGCTTGAACTAAGATTATTGGTTCACTCAGATCAGGTTCATACAGATTCAGGCTCTCACGCCAAGATTCTGGAAACGTGGGAACACTGGGCGAAGCGCATCGGGCTGAGAGGCAAGTCGTTAGACTCAGAGCACGCTCGTCGATTTTTCGAGAAGCGCATTGACGAAATCAACAAGAAAAACGCGGGATTCGGCCGAATTCCCTGGCAACCTGAAAAGAAATGATCATTCAAAGTCGTTTGCAATTGAACGTGATCCTCGCGGTCATACTGCTAGCAATTGCGTCGGCGACCACGACCGCGCAGCGATCCGAGTCTTCTCTTAACTACGGGTTTGTTAGCCCGAATACGCGCGAAGATCTAAAACTCGAAGACGCTATTCGCGGCCTGAGCTCAGCCGAAGAATCGAATTTACTCAAGCGCGCCCGGAGTTTGTCGTGCGTTGTTAAGCGCCGGATAAGTACGATGCGAGCACTTGGTTCATGGAGCGACGGTGCAGAACCCTCGATACTCGTTCGTGTGAATGCGGATGAGCTCACAATTCGTTATGTGATGTCACGCCTCGGTCGCGATGCCAATCAGAAAGCTGTGATTTACTTTCATCCGCAGACGGCGGGCAATGCGAAGATGTATGTTTTCCATCCTCAGTGGCGCTTTCGTAGCTTTGCGACTATCGGGCGCATATTGGACGGCGCGGGTATTTCTTTTCGGACGCTCATTCCGACCAAACAAGGCACAATCGTCTATATTGTCGACACCGAACGTAGCTTGGCTGGGAAAGTGAAAGCAGCAGCAACCCGACTACGGGCTCGGGTTCAATCTCAAACTGGCAACGCAAACTTTATTGGCGACGACGCCGTTCGGGAAAAAGGCCAAACCATATTTGCCAATGAGATCAAGGAGTACGAGTCAAAGCACCCGGGGTTACCACCGCCGTGCCAGGTTAAGTGATTTATGAAATCGATCAACCCCTGTCTCAAATCAACAGTAACTGACGCACTCTTAAGGTTACCCGGTCCGGACGGGCAACGTTTTGCGACCGTCTTTGAGCACGGAAGCCTGGTTGTCGAAATCTATGCACCGCGTGGTACCGATCCCCAAAAACCGCACACGCGTGACGAGATCTATTTCGTGGTGACTGGTAATGGCGAGTTTGTTTGCGGTAACTCGAGACAGTCCTTCGGCCCGACAGACATTCTCTTCGCGGCGGCTGGCGCAGAACACCGCTTTGAAAACTTTTCAGATGATCTGGTGGTTTGGGTAATGTTCTATGGACCAGAAGGCGGTGAAGAAAATGGATAAGATGCCAGAGTATAGTTCAATTGTTCCTGTCTTTTCTGTAGCTGATGTGGGCGCAACTATGAACTGGTATCAAACACACCTGGGGTTCTCGAGCGATCCATTTCCTGCTCAGGAGCCTTATCTGTTCGCCATCCTGTTTAGCGACCACATCGAGATCATGTTGCAGCGCGTCCAGAATTATCAGAAACCGGAAACTTACACTCTTCGGGCGGGAGGAGTTTGGGATGCTTACATTCGCCTATCGCAGGTGAAGGAACTTTACGACGCTATCAAGGATGAAGTGACAATCATTAAGCCTCTGCGGCAACAACCTTATGGAGCCTGGGAATTCGAAGTGAAGGATCCTAACGGATACGTCCTCGTATTCAGCGAAATCAATCAATGAGTATTTTACTCTCGAAAGTGGTGTCATGCCTGAACTAAAATCCTTAGCCTCTTGCTTTCCTGTGGCTGATATTGCGCAGACATTGCGCTGGTATGAAGAGCATCTCGGTTTCACTGGCTATGGCTATCCGCCAGACGAGCTGTATACCTTCGGCATAATGATACGCGACGACATTGAAATCATGCTGCAGAGAATCGGAGACTATCAGAAACCTGATCTTTACGACCTGCGTGACGGTGGCGGGGTCTGGGACGCTTACATTCGCATGCAAGGCATCAAAGAGTTTTACGAAACCGTTAGGGATCAAGTGGAGATAATGAGACCGCTTGAGAAGGCGTTCTATGGTGCGTGGCAATTTGAGGTCAGAGACCTTAACGGCTATGTGATTGTATTCAGTGAACCCGGGTGATTGCCGGTTTAACGTCGATGTGCGTCAGCATGGTTTAAAGTCAATACGAAACCCGTGCCCCTTCACACTGGTCTGACTGCTTTTGAAAAACCATTGGTGGGTAGCGCATTCAACACTTCCGTCTTCCTTACCCAGCCTCTCCGTGCCATGGCAACGCCAAACTTTACGTTATGAAGCGCGCCAGTCGAATGCGCATCTACCGAGATGACAAATTTGATCTTTCTCTTCCTGGCTTCGCGAACCCAACGCGGCTCCAAATCGAGACGATAAGGATCTCCATTGATTTCAATCGCTGCTCGTGATTCGGCGATCACATCGAGAACACGTTCGACGTCGCAGTCAAATGGCGGCCGTCGCTGCAGTAATCGGCCCAGTGCATGTCCCCAGATTTTGAACACTGGTTGACGCATCGCAGTAACAATGCGCTCAGTCATCTTTGCTTTGTCCATCTTGTAACGAGAGTGAATACTGGCGACGATGACGTCAAACTGCTCGAGGATGCGATCTGGATAATCAAGCTGGCCACTGGCAACAATGTCCGACTCGGTACCGCGAAGAATCTTGATCTTAACCTGTCCCTGAAGCTCATCGATTTCATCCCATTGCCGGTACAGGCGCTCAACCTCAACTCCGTTTGCATAGAACGCTGTCGGCGAATGGTCCGTGATCGTGATGTACTTCATCCCCATCGCCTCAGCCGCGCGCACCATCTGTTCGAGACTATGCTTGCCGTCGGAGTAAGTCGTGTGACAATGAACCATTCCTTTTATGTCGTCCGACGTCAGGAGATCCTCAGGTAACTTTCCGGCTACAGCGGCTTCGATTTCCCCCTGATCCTCACGCAACTCCGGCGGCACATACTGCATTCGGAAACGCTTATAGAGTTCCTCTTCGGAGCGTGGAGCGCGGCCATTCGACCCTGTGAGACTGATCTTCTTCGACGTCGCGTAACCAACCACCTTTTCGACGTGACTTGAAGAACCAGTCTTAGCAAACAGCATCATCGCAAAGTCTTCAGGAACCACAACAGACAGCGACAGAGAAACACCATCCGCCAGCTCCGCAGTGAATTCCGTGCCGTTGATTTGACTCGACATAATCATTGGAAAACGTAAGAACTGCTTTAGCACTGATGCCGGACTCTTTGAACTTGCGACTACGTCGATCGTGGCAATGGTCTCTTGCCAGCGACGCAATGAACCGGCCAGGCTAACTTCGACTACGCCTTCGATGCCTCTCAAGTACTCAGTGATTCGCTCACCAGTGTTCAGAGCGTGATGAAGATGCAATTGCTGTTTGGGTTTCTTTTTCTCACTCGCAATTGTGTCTAACAGCCGTTGCTCAGTCTTTGCACCAAATCCCTTCAGTTCTCTAATCCTGCCTGCTTCTGCTGCTGCTTTCAGGTCTGCGACAGACCTTATTCCTAACTCAGTTTGCAGTTGTTGGACCTTCGCGAGACTCAAACCGGGCACTGATGACAATTCAGACGTACCAACGGGAAACTCTTCCTTGAGTGCTTTCAGAACAGAAGATTCACCCGTCAGGTAAAGTTCCTTAATTTGCGAAGCTAATGCGTCACCGATTCGCGGAAGCGACTTAACGCGATCCTGAGCGATCAATTGGTCGAGGTTTGCTACGCCTTGAAGTGAACGCGCACCGGCATTGTAAGCTTTTGCTTTGAAGCGATATTTGCCCCCCTTCAATTCCATCAGTGCGGCGATCTCCTGCAGAGCGGCAGCAATCGCAAATTTATCAAGCTGCGGTTTTTGTTGTTTTGGCATTTCAGTAATTGATACTAAACAGTTTCACCTTTCAATTGCAGATTTGCAAAACTTGCCGGAGGCGCGGGCGCCTTGTGCTGGGAGCGCAGGCGTCTCGCCTGCCACCTGTCGCCACTTCGCGACCTCAGCTTTAGTCGGGCGGGTGTATTGAGCGCCGCAATTCAAATCAGCTGGCGCGGCATGCGACGCTGTTGCAGGCGAGACGCCTGCGCTCCCAGCACTCAGCTTTCGCTGTTTGCCGAAGTAGCTACTAAAGGGTCACTATAGAGATAAACCTAGCAGTAGGAACTCAACATGGCG
>Ga0070698_100010030_pt1 | contig 10119 bp, 12 predicted proteins | sample KBSK1502metaG_FD_65477 | JGI IMG/M metagenome (GOLD analysis project Ga0070698, IMG submission 65477) | Corn, switchgrass and miscanthus rhizosphere microbial communities from Kellogg Biological Station, Michigan, USA - KBS K1-50-2 metaG | ecosystem: Host-associated > Plants > Roots >... | reverse complement strand
AGCTGTTCGAAATCTTCAGCGTAGTAATTGGCTAAAGCCTGCGAGTCGATTTCGACAACGTTGTTTTCCATTAACGTGAAGGCGTCATCGGTCATGTTGGCCGAGCCGGTCCAGACGGTCTCGCCATCCCGCAGAATGAACTTGCTGTGCATCAGTTTCATTCCGGCGATGCGGCGCCACGGGTAACCGAGCGATTGCACAAATGCGCCGGTGCCTGACGGGGCCGGGTCCTGACCAGCGGCGACATTTGGCGGAGACGGTTTGTCGGCATCGTAGCAAAAACGGATTTTTACGCCTGCTTCCGCGCGCTCCCGTAAAGCGGAACTCAGTGAAGCTTTCAGCGGATCACTGAATCGCATGTCGTAGATCGCAAAATCGAGAGTCTGCTTCGCCGCGCGTATAAACGTGGTCAGCCGGGCCATGACCTCGTCCGCGGGTTGTTCGCCTTCAGCGAGAAAGAACACCGAAATATTATCCACGCCGAGACCGGCCATCGCCTGATCGACGGCGCAATGCAAGTTTGGCCGCCTGGACGTTGAAATGATAGTCGACGCAAGCGTTGCCTCGATTCCCGATCTCGGCCCCGGCCTCCCTCTCGGGTGTCTCCCCGTCCGGCCGTAAAGTTCGCCCTAACGAACGCAACCTCGGTATTTGACGATCTTGGCCAGTCGCGATACCACAAGCTATGGCGCATAAGTGTGATTCCCCGGGTTGTGAGTTTTCTCTTCCGGATACCTATCCCCTGCCTAAATGCCCATGGCATATGGTACCTGGTCGGGGGCCAGTAAAAATTGCAGCGGCACTGGCAGTTGCCGCGGCTGGTTTGGGTGGTGGGCTTGCCTATAAAAAGTTCAAGACCTATCTGAACGAGAAGCAGCTGCGTAAGGAACGCAAGGAACGTCGCAAGCGCGCCGCGTCCGCTTCCGAACAGGAGCAGAAAGTCCGTGCCGTTCGTAATGGAGCTGCTTCAAAGTCCCGGAAACAGCCACGCAAACGAAAGAGAGCCGCGACCAAATCGAAGCCGGCAGAGTAAGATCGCGACTCGATCGGGCGTGGCGAACCCCTTCAGCAGCAAACACGCTATTTACTCCAATGCCCCGGGAGCGCCGTTCATGCATCGTAAGCGGCTTACGATGCGGCAACAAAGCGAACATTCGCGTGACTGATTCTCTCGCGTAAGGTCACAGTGAACGGGATGAAATTGGCCCTTGTCGCAACGCTATTATGGCTGGCGACTGCGCTGCCAGCCATTTCGGAGGCTCCGCTCGTGACGAAACGTTTGACGAACGTGATCGACTCTTACCCACAGTTTTCCAGGGACGGAAAGCTGCTTCTCTTTCAGTCCAATCGTTCCGGCAAGATGCAAATCTACGTGAGCAACGCCGATGGAACCGATGTTCGCCAACTTACCCATCTCGATTTTCCCGCCCAGGTGCCCTGCTGGTCTCCAGACATGAGCCGAATTGTCTTCGCCGGCGAACCAGCCGGTCACTCAGAGATTTTCATGATGAACGCGGACGGTAGCGGCATTGTGCAACTCACACATACCAACGGCGATGATTCGCACCCGCACTGGTCGGCCGACGGTTCACGCATCATGTTCAACTCTTCACGCACCACCCCAGATTCCGCGGCAGATTGGTCGAAGCAATGGCATGAGCTGTTCAGCATGAAACCGGACGGCAGCGACGTGCGGCAGCACACTCGTTTCCGCACTGTGTGCACGTTTGGATCGTTTTCTCCCGATATGAAGCACATCGTTTATCGGAAGGTAATCGATGGACCGGCCTTTCAGTGGGACCTCAGCACGATCGGCCGCAATTCAGAGGTGTTTGTGGCGAATGCGGATGGGTCGAATGAAGTTAACCTGTCGAAGAACGCGGCCTTCGACGGTTGGCCGGCGTGGTCACCGGACGGCAAACGGATCGCATTCAGTTCTAACCGCGCCGGTCCTGCCAATACCGGCCAAATTTTTGTGGTCAACGCGGACGGATCGGGATTGCGCCAATTAACCAGCGGTCCGGGAGGGTTCGCCCAACCATCGTGGTCCTGGGACGGACGGCGGATCGTCGCGTACCAGAACTGGGAGACTGCTGAGTACGAGTACGGGAATATTGCGGTAATCGAGGTCAACTGAAACTCAAACGACTGAGGAGGGCGTGCTTAGGTATTTTCAGGTGTGACAACACCAGCATCACTGATCTATCCTTCTTTTGACCTTCAGTCATTTGCGTCCAAGGAAGGCAGGCGGAACGTCTGCCTACAATTCATTCCTCAATTCAGCATGCATCATAAGCCGGTTACGATGCAGGAGACGAGACGGGTCGCTCGAGAATCTTCGGCGAGGGCGCCGAAGTCCGAGCTCGCCACGGGACGAGTCCGTCCGACTGGCGGATTGGACTGGCATTACGTCCCGGAATCCGATGTCAGAAGTCAGCGATCAGTTAGCCGCGGCAGCCTTGGCGCGAGCGCGCCGGTTGCAGTCGGCACGCAAAGCTTTCATCTCAGCGCGCAGCACAATCATTCGCGTAGGGACGCCTTTGTATTTCTTCGTGACCCCGGTGACCGTCCGGTTAACCGCGCCCTGGTGGACAAGGCCCTGAAGCCTTTCATAAGCACGCAAGCGCAGCATCTCTTCGCCGCCACTGGCTGCATTTCGCTCCCGCAGATTAAGCAGGATGATTTCGAATAACGGCTTGAATTCGAAAGACGCCTTCGAGGAAAGCACAGCGATCAGCTCCTCGGTAATGCAGTCTGGCGCGCGACGTGTAAAAGAGATGGCAGATCGTTTAGACATCCAGGACTATCGCATCGATCCGGCTAAATAGCGACCGAGGTTGACTGCCACTGCAGAAGAGCTGCATCATGAGCAGCTTACGATCGCCCGGCAATGCGGTGCCGGAGCTGCAGGAAAGGTCGCTCGACCAACAAAAAAAGGAGAGTAGCCGCGGCGTAAACACAGAGTTCCACGCCGAGAAGTGCGGGCGCCGAGGTCAGATCGATGTTGTGAATTGTGCAGAATTGTTCGACCCCGTTAATGACGAGTTTTTGAATCAGGTATGCGCTGTAGGCGATGCTGGCGATAAAGCCGGCGCCGGGAATCGCAACTCGACAGAGTGGGAGGCGTGGACTCACCGCGCAAACGAGAAGCGCGGCCATGCCGACGGCAATCAGCGGGAATTGCCAGACGCACGCAGCGACGGTGAGATTATTGGTTTCGCCGAGATACAGCGCGTAAGCAATTAGCCCAAGCGCCGGCAGCCAAAGCCAGGGTGCGCAGTGGATAAGGCGTCGCCACCAGGTCGGTCGAAATTTCTCGATCGCGGCCAGAACAACGCCGAACACAAGCGGATCGAGTCGGGTCCAGGTCGGATAATAGATCCAGGCTTGAAAGCCGCGGAACGATACGCCGCCACCATCAACTGATGGATTCTGTGCAGCCAGAAGAGCGCGTAAGCCGATGCCGCCAAAAACGATCAGGCAAGGAATGATGATGACTGCGCGCGGACGGTGATAGAGAAAGAGCAAAAGAAAAGGTAGCGCGAGATAGAATTGGTCCTCGACCGCGAGAGACCAGGCATGTGAGAAAGCGGTCCCGCCATGGAGCGCGATGTTTTGCACCGACAACAGAAATTTCCACAGCGGCTGTGACATTTCGGAATATTCGCGCCACGACGGTAACAAGAAATAAATCGCGAGAACGGCGAAGTAGGCCGGCATGATTCGCAACGCGCGCCGGGTGAAGAACCGGCCGAGTTTGATGCGCTGGTCGCGCGCAAGCGGGGCCAGCAATTGGCCGCCGATCAAATAACCACTAAGCACAAAGAAAAGATCAACCCCGATCCAGCCGAAGCGATCTACCCGGCCGGGCAGTTTGAATCCGAAAAGCGCGGCGTGGTAAATGACGACGACGATGATGGCAAGCGCGCGGAGAAGATCGAGACCCGGCTGGCGTTCGCGATTTCGAAAGCGCGGATCGACTCCGAGGTCTCCGCGGTGACTCTTCGACCGGAGTGGCGTTTCTGTTTCGCTGGTTTGAGTCAACCGAACGCTCATGATCATAGTTCGGCGATTGGGCCGAAATCTTTCAATCAATTTTGTGATCGACGCGGCCCGCCACTACACTGCTTTCCGTGCGCGCGACGAAGTTTGAATTTGAAAAACGATTCTGGATCATCTGCGCGATTTACTTTGCAGGATTTTTGCTGTCCGTTTTTGATCACACGCCGTTCATTGTCACGCTTCGACACTTGATCGCACCGTCGATAACACCCGGCAGTATGGATGCTGAGAGGTTCGCGCGGGCCGTGATTGTGATTGGTGCGTTACTCGTGTTTCTGAGTGCCGCGTTACGGACATGGGGAACAGCTTACTTGCGGACCGAAATTGTTCACGACACCGCTCAACACTCCGACGCGCTTGTGGCGGACGGACCGTTTCGTTACACGCGAAACCCGCTTTACCTCGCGAGCCTGCCGATGGCGGCGGGAATCGGTGTTCTCGCGAGCGTGTCGGGATTCATTTTTCTGGTTCTGGCGAATTGGGTTTTCGTTTACCGCCTGATTCTTCGTGAAGAAGAGGCCCTGCGGCAAATCCAGGGCGAATCGTATCGCGCCTATTGCGAAACCGTGCCGCGGTTCTGGCCGTCACTGAGGCCTCGGGTTCCGTCCGGAAATCGTCTACCGCAATGGAGTCAAGCGTTGGCAGGTGAAAGTTTTGTCTGGTTGTTTGGACTGGCCGAATTGCTAGTGGCGATAACGCTGCGGCCACTGGCGGCACTAATCGTATTCCCGCTTGGATTTCTCGCCCATTTTGTGATTACCAACCGGATTCAAAAGCGCGGACGTCAAGCAGGCAATATCGCGAGCCGGTGAAAGACGGATTCCGCATGATGGGTCCCGATTCACTCGCGCCAGTGGCAGAAAACGGGATAGCGCGACGTTGGAAAACAAGTTTGCCGCGGCGCGCTAAATACACGCGCTTGTGCTGAATCGATTACATTGAAACGCGAATGGATGAGGAAACCAACGACCTACCCAAGCTGGACAATGTCATCTTCGGCGAGATCCAGGTGCTCCTCGCGGAGAAACGAACTGCGCTGGCTTCTATGCGCACCGGTATCGCCGTGTTCGCGTTGCCTCTGTCCGTGCTGAGCGCGCTGATCGCGACCTCGCGCTATTACAGCATGGAGAAAGTGTTGCCTCTGCTACTGCCACTGTTGCTCCTGAATCTGGGTCTCGTCGTGCTCGGCACCTGGCTGGTCTTCCGTTCCATCCGCCGAATCCGTCACTTCGAGCACCGCGTCCGGGAGCTCAGTGAGAAATATCGGTCAATCGCGCAGTTTATAGAGTAACGCGAACGAACCTCCCCATAGGTGGTCTGTGTAATTCAGGCAAACTGGCCTATCACAGATTTAAACTCAGCTACAGTGGCCGCGGTCAAAGACAAGAATCATATGAAGAACCATCACACAAAAGTTGTATGCAGATCGGTTGGCGTCTGCGCGGTCACAGTCGGGGCGTTGCTTTTTTTGCAACCTGTCCTGACCTGGGCCCAGACTCCTTCGCCCGCCACGAAGGAAGGGTCGCAAAATAGCGCTGCACTGCGCGACGGACGGCACGATTTCGATTTCGCTCTCGGTAGTTGGAAATTTCACCTGAAAAAACTGGAGCACCCACTGACCGGCTCCAATACCTGGATCGAGCTCGACGGTCATTCGAACTGCCGAAAAGTTTGGGATGGCGCGAATTTTGATGAGGTCGAGGTCTACAGCGCGGACAGGAAGACCCACATCCAGGGGATGACCGTGCGACTTTATAATCCTGAGTCGCATCAGTGGAGTCTTTACTGGGGCAACGCGGCGAAAGGTGCGCTGAGTCTGCCGGCTGTGGTCGGCGAGTTCAAGAATGGACGCGGCGAATTTTACGATCAGGAGGATTACAACGGCCGAATGATCCTGGTTCGCTATGCATGGTCCGATATCACACCGACGTCGGCGCACTTCGAACAAGCGTTTTCGACCGACGGCGGAAAGACCTGGGAAACGAACTGGATCACCAATCAAACTCGAGAGAAACCGTAGCTGCCGCAAAGATTTGCCGCCGTCAGCGACACGCGGCTACAAGGTCGGGGCTCGCTGCTGTAGCCGGGATCGTTGACCCCGGTCGGGACTTGTGGTGATCCAACGCGTTTTGGATTTGCGCGTTCTCGCATACACGCAATAAGGTCGCGCGTGCGCGAATTCCGGTGTTCTGGTTTGTTGATTACGACCGGAGCCGTTTTGCTTCTGCTCGATGTCGGCGGCTGCGCCAAACATCGACTCCCGGGCGGTTTGTCGAAGTTGAAGCCGTGTCGGCTACCTGGAATCGATGAGGAGTTGTTTTGCGGTAAACTCACGGTTTTTGAAAACCGGGAAACGCGCACCGGTCGAACGATCGACCTGAACATCGTCATCCTGCCTGCGGTTAATCAACAAAACAAAGCGGAGCCACTATTCGATCTGGCGGGCGGGCCGGGCGCATCGTCCGCAGATGCGGCGGGATTCTACGCCGTGCCGGGCAAAGATTATCGCCGCCGGCACGACGTGGTGTTGGTCGACCAGCGCGGTACCGGGAAATCAAATCGCCTTGCGATTTTCCGGGCGAAAACACCGGACTATTACCTGAGCGAGATGTATCCAGTCGATTACGTTAAGCAAATGCGTCAGGCGCTCGAGAAGCGCGCGGACCTGACGAAATACACCACATCCATCGCGATGGATGATCTCGACGATGTCCGAGCGTGGCTCGGCTATGACAGGATCAATCTACTTGGAACGTCGTACGGAACACGCGCGGTGCTCGTTTACATGCGGCAGCACCCCGACCATGTGCGCAGCGCGATGCTACTGGGCGTCGCGCCGACTGATTTGAAAATGCCGCTGCACCACGCCGAGTCGGGAACGCGCGCTATGGACTTGCTCCTGGGCGAATGCGAACAGGACGCGAAGTGTCAGGCGGCTTTCCCGCAAATTCGCGACGACTGGAAGAACGCAATTGCGCAGCTGGAAAAACAGCCGGCGCGTGTGGACTATTCGCCACCCGGGAAGTCCGCGCCGACGACAATCGAAATTCAGCGCGGAGTATTTGGGGAGAAGATCAGGAGCTGGATGTACGAACGCGACAAAGCGGCCCGGATTCCGTTGATTGTTCACCATGCGGCAAGTGGCGATTTCACGCCGTTTCTTCAGCAAGCAATTGCGCCATCGATCCCGGATTTCGTGGCGGACGGAATGTATTTGTCGGTCACCTGCGCGGAAGATGTCCCATTCATCAATCAGGAGGAAGCGGCAGGGCTCAATCCGATTAATCCGTTCGGAAACTATCGCGTGTTTCAGCAAACGCGCGCCTGCGAGATGTGGCCGCGCGGTGAGATTCCGGCCGATTTTCACGAGCCTGTTCGCTCAAACGGGCCGGTGCTGATTTTTTCCGGTAACATGGACCCGGTCACGCCGCCAGGGTACGGCGAGGAGGTGGCCAGGCATTTGCCCAACAGCAGACATGTCATTATCCCCGAAGCCGGTCACGGTGTCGATGGGCTGACGGACCCTGGTTGTATCGATCGGATCGCGCTTGAGTTTCTGGATAAAGGCGATGCGAAGAATCTTGATGTGAGCTGCGTTGAGCGAATGAAGCCGCCGCCGTTCGCAACGAAGTAGTGCGTTTGGCGTCTGTAGCCAGCCGTACGGCTGGCTACAGCCCGAATTCCGGGGTCAACGACCCCGGCTACAGTACTTTCGCAAGAGTCTAGCTACTACAGCGCTAATTGCGCCAGTGGCGGAGGACGCGATGACGGGAAGTGGCGGTGGCGCGGTCGCGGGTGGTGACGATTAATTCGCGGCGACGCAACGTTGCTAGCGCGACTTGGACAGCGCTTTTGGAAAGGCCGGTCGCGTCGGCGATCGTTCGTAAACTGGCAACGACCGGCTTCCATTTCTTCCGCGCGGCCTGGCCGTAAAGGTACAGATAAACCAGATAGGCGGCTGGCTGTTGATCGTGACCGATCAGATCGCGCATCAAGACGTCGAGAATGTAGTCGTCGATGGGAACGGTTTGTTTGAAGCGAGGATTTCGAAGTGACATGTGACGAGTGACAAGTGGCAAGCTCAGATTCCCCTCACCTTAATCCTCTTCCTGGGGGAGAGGCGGAATTGACAGCATCGAGTATCCAGCATCTGGAATCCAGTCACTATACCGATAAACGGACAGCAGTTTCTAATGTTGCAAGCAGGTCGCTTCTGGACGCGAAGAGATCGGTCACATTAGGTTCAGCGCATCATGATCAAGCAAATCAAATTCATCAGTATTCCGGTCGCCGACCAAAATCGTGCGCTCGATTTTTATACCGACAAACTTGGGTTCACCATCATCACCGATCAGCCCTTCGACGAGAAGCAACGCTGGATTGAATTGCGAATTCCGAAAGCAGAAACCCGAGTCGTGTTATTCACGCCGGAAGGCGACGAAAAACGGATCGGGTCGTTCATGAACATGTCGTACACGTGCGACGACATCGATCATACGTACGCCGAACTGAAGAAGCGCGGCGTGGAATTTGAAGGCCCGCCACAAAAACAACCCTGGGGCACCTATGCGATGTTCAAGGACAGTGAAGGCAATCGGTTCGTTGTTTCGTCGGAATGAAAGAGTGGTCTCCTCTGGGCAAATCATTCAAATTCGCTCACTTTGCGGCTGATATCCGTCTTAGGCGGGCCGCTACACCGCACTCTCGTCACATAAAATGCAAAAGAGTCACGACATTGGCTGTCGTGACTCTCGCATGAACGGAAATCTAAGGTTCGCTATTTCTTGCCTGCGCGGGTGTAGTTGATTTCCATCGTCTTTACTTCGCTGCCGCCACGGTTCTCGTACCATTCAAAGGTCATATGGTTGTTATCGGCGATCTTCAACACTTCGCGGATTTGTTGTTTCATTCCCGGGATCGCCTCGAACTCGGAAGTGTAAGTGAACGTTTTGGTCGCCGGATCGTAGTTGCCCTCTGAGAACATGATGCCGGTGCCCATGTTATCGATCCAGCTGCCGACGAATTTCTTTTTCACGTTATCGTAGCCCTCGATTCCATGTCCTTTGAACGTCATTTCCTTTTTCTTACCGTCCGCGCCCGGCATTTCCATCTTGCCAGTCACATCCATGATGGAGAAACGGCCGTCCATGATCGATTTCCTGACGGCGGTGCCCTTTGATTCCTCCGGCTTGGCGTTCGGATCGGGATTCATCCAGAACTTGATGGTATAATTCCAATTGCCGTCGAGGCCGGATAGAAGTTTGTGGTTTTCGTTGAGTTTCGACAGCTCCATCATCTGTTTCATCATCTCCTGCTGATTCGGCTGGCCGCCTGAAGCCGCTGGTTGAGCCGCACTCGAGCTGGATGCACCAGCGGGCGATGTGGCGGTTGTTTGCGCAAATGAGGGAGCTGCGATCAACGTCGCTAACAGAATTGTAGTCAGTGGGATAGATTTTTTCATGGCCGGATTCTGCCAGTGATCCGCGATGAGTGGCAAGTTTGAAAATCGAAAAGTCCGGGTTGTGCTGTAGTGGCAGGCGTGTCGCCTGCTGGGGCGAGGTGCGATCTCGCAGCTGACACAGCTGCCGCTACAGTAGGCCGACGAATCGTTAGTTCTTATCGAGCATGGGCCAAATGCGACGAGGGCAAAACGAATATTCGCGTGATTAATCCTCCCGGATGAGATTCCTGAAGATGAAACGAGAAAATCCTACAATTGAAATTTGTCCTGGCATCACCCGCCGCACGGTCGCACACGGCAAAAACATGTATCAGATGATGGCCACACTCGCCGCGGGAAGCACCATGCCTGCACATTCGCATCCGCAGGAACAGATCGTCCACATTCTCGAGGGTCAGATGCGACTGATCGTGGATGGTATGCCGCACGAGCTTTCAACCGGCGATTCCTTTTATCTCGCCAGCAATGTTCCGCACGGCGTGGAAACGATATTACCGACGCGGGTGCTCGATACCTTTAGTCCGCCGCGGAAGGATTACCTCGCGATCGACGAGAAGGTCCGCCACGGCGCGTTGTAGGTCCGAGCCGGACAGCCG
>Ga0070698_100010029_pt1 | contig 10119 bp, 7 predicted proteins | sample KBSK1502metaG_FD_65477 | JGI IMG/M metagenome (GOLD analysis project Ga0070698, IMG submission 65477) | Corn, switchgrass and miscanthus rhizosphere microbial communities from Kellogg Biological Station, Michigan, USA - KBS K1-50-2 metaG | ecosystem: Host-associated > Plants > Roots >... | reverse complement strand
CGCATCGTGCAGGGCACTGCGTTGGCGATGCCCTATCCAGACGAGACATTCGACTTCGTCTACTCGATCGGATGCCTGCATCACACCGGCGACCTCGCGCGGTCGATCGGTGAGGTGCGAAGGGTCCTGGTCCCCGGCGGCCACGCAGTCGTGATGCTCTACCACGATGGCTCCGCCCGGCAGCTGCTGAGGGTCCGCATCCCCGCCATAGGCGCCCGCCTGCGGGGGCGCGCGGGTCCCAGTCACGACGACGTCGCGCGGATGTACGACGCCAACTCGAAGGGAACCGTGGCGCCGCACACCGATTTCGTCTCGCGGCGGACGGTGCGCAGGTTGTTCAGCCGATTTGCCGGGGTCAGGATCGAGACCAGGAATTTCGACGACATCCGGTTCCGGCGCCGGCTGGTGATCTCTAGGTCGAGGGCGCTCGGATCGCCACTCGAGCGGTGGCTTGGGCTCGACCTCTACATCGTTGCGCGCCGCTAGCCATTCGAGTTGGGCTCCATCCTCGTCCTCTATCACTCCCGGCAGACGCCGCTCCGGCGGGCAATCTCCGATCACCTCTACGCCTTCCGCCGCCACAGCGGCCGGCCGTGCATCTACATCAACCTGGCGGTCCGCTCCGTGCCGGCCTGGATCGGGGAGCTCGACATCGACCTCGTCATCCTGCACACCACGCTCCTCTCGGACCGCTGGCAACCGGACGACTTCCGCGACGTCGTCCGACGGATGCTCCCGGTTCGGGGAGTGCGGAGCGCCAAGGTCGCGATGCCGCAGGACGAGTTCCTCAACACGGACATCCTCGTCGAAGCGCTCGAGAAGGTCGGGGTCGATCACGTCTTCACCTGTGCCCCGGAGGCGGAGTGGGCCACAATCTACGGGCCCCTGGTGGCGAAGGGCGTGGGCATGACTCGCGTCCTGACCGGCTACATCGAGCCGCGGACCGTGCAGGAGATCGACCGGCTCTCCCACCGCGTGGCAGCCCGCGAGATCGACATCGGGTATCGGGCGAAGCGGCCGCGGCCCTGGCTCGGCCGGCACGGGATGATGAAGGAGTGGGTGGCCAACGCCTTCGCGGCCGAGGGGAGGCGTCGCGGGCTGCGCGTGGATATCTCCAACGAGCCCGGGGACGTGCTGCTGGGTGACGCCTGGCATCGGTTCCTGCTGAGCAGCAGGTACACCATCGGGGTGGAGAGCGGCGCCAGCATCCTCGATCGGCAGGGCCGGATCCGCGCCTGTTCGGACGCCCTCGTCGAGGCCAACCCGGAGGCTTCGTTCGAGGACGTCGAGCGTCATTGCTTCGCCGGCCTCGACGGCGGCCTGAACCTGCGGGCGATCGCGCCGCGCCACTTCGAGGCCTGCGCGACGCGGACGCCGCAGATCCTGGTCGAGGGGGCGTACAACGGCATTCTCGAGGCAGGACGGCACTACATCCCGGTGCGGGCGGACTTCGCTAACCTCTCCGAGGTCGTGGATGAGGTCGTACGAGGTGACCATCGGGAGATGGCGGAGCAGGCCTACCGGGAGATCGTGGCGCCAGGGGCGTTCGGGTACCCTGCCTTCGTGGGCAGCGTCCTGGCGACGGTGCCCCTCGGCGGAGCCCCGGCCAGGTCCCTCGGCGTGTTCGGCCGGGGGATCACGGCATGGGAGCGCGCCGGCGACCGGCCGTCCTGGGGCTGGGTCTGGGTTCGCCAGCGGGTCCGGCCGCTGATTCGTGACATGCTTCGCCGCGTGGGTCTCCTGCCGTCAATCATGAAAGCCCGGGCGGCGCGTCGCGAACGCCGGCTGCGAGAGGACTGATCCGAAGATGTGCGGAATCGCCGGGATGCTGTCCCTCGCGGATCGGCCCGTCCGGGGCCTGGACGCGGGCCTGGATGCCATGAACTCTCTCATCAGCCACCGCGGGCCCGATGGCTCTGGCACGTGGCGTCACGAATCGGGACGCGTGGGCCTCACGCATCGGCGCCTCGAGATCATCGACCTGCATACCGGGGCCCAGCCGATGCAGGGCGAGGCCGGTGACTGGATCACCTACAACGGCGAGATCTATAACTACATCGAGCTGCGCGAGGAGCTGGGTGCCTCGTCCTTCCGCACCACCTCGGATACCGAGGTCATCCTCCGCGCCTATCAGAAGTGGGGCACCGGCTCCCTCGCCCACCTCCGCGGGATGTTCGCCTTCGCGCTGTGGGACGAGCGGCGCGGCACGCTCTTCTGCGCACGGGACCGGTTCGGGATGAAGCCGTTCTACTACGCCATCGTCGACGACGCGTTCCTGTTCGCATCCGAGGCGAAGGCGCTCCTTCCCTTCCTGCCCAGCATCGAGACCGACCTCGAGGGGCTGCGCGACTACCTCACCTTCCAGTTCTGCCTCGACGGCAAGACGCTCTTCAAGGGGATCCGCGAGCTGCCGGCCGGCCACTCGCTGGAGGTCGCGGCTGGAACGGTGCGCATCAAGCGGTACTGGGACGTCCAGTTCGCACCCGACTTCACGCATACCTCTCGGTTCTTCGAGGAGGAGCTGCGGAGCCGGCTCTCCGACTCGGTCCGGGTCCACCTGCGGGCCGACGTCCCGGTGGGCGCCTATCTCAGCGGCGGCCTCGACTCGAGCCTCGTGGCGGCCCTGGCGGCGGATAACGGGCGCCCCGGGCTGATGGCCTTCAATGGACGCTTCCCGATCGGTGCCGCCTACGACGAGAGCAGCTACGCGCGCGAGCTCGCCGACGATCGCGGGCTCGACCTTCACATCTCGGACATCACCGTCGACGACTTCGTCCGGGAGATCAACAAGGTGATCTACCACCTCGACTACCCGGTCGCCGGCCCCGGCGCCTTCCCGCAGTACATGGTCTCGCAGGCGGCGCGCGTGCACCGCAAGGTCGTGCTGGGCGGACAGGGCGGCGACGAGCTCTTCGGCGGCTACGCGCGCTACCTCATCGCCTATCTCGAGCAGTGCCTCATGGCGGCCATCGACGGGACGTTGAACAACGGCAACTTCGTGGTGAGCTACGAGTCGATCCTGCCCAACCTCCCGACGCTCCAGCGCTATAAGCCGATGCTGCAGGACTTCTGGCGCGACGGACTGTTCGACACGATGGACCGCCGCTACTTCCGGCTCGTGAGTCGCGGAGAGGATCAGCAGGGCGCAGTCCGCTGGGACCTGCTGGGTGCCTACTCCCCCTTCGAGACGTTCAGGTCGATCTACTACGCCGACAATATCGAGGGCGAGTCGTACTTCGACCGGATGACCCACTTCGACTTCAAGACGCTCCTGCCTGCGCTGCTGCAGGTCGAGGATCGGATGAGCATGGCGCACGGGCTGGAGTCGCGGCTTCCGTTCCTCGACCATCCCATCGTCGAGCTCGCGGCGAGCATCCCGGCCGACATCAAGTTCGAGGGCGGGCGCCTGAAGCGCGTCCTGGTGGCCGCATTCAAGGACGCGCTGCCGAGCCGCATCGTGCACAGGACGGACAAGATGGGCTTCCCAACCCCGCTCAACGAGTGGGCAAAGGGCCCGGCCCGCGAGTTCGTCACCGACGTGCTCTCTTCGCAGGCGGCCATCGGTCGGGAATTCATCGACAATCGACACGTCCTGGCGTCGCTCGATTCGGAGTCGTCCTTCGGGCGTGGCTTCTGGGGCCTCTTCTCGCTGGAGCTCTGGCAGCAGGCGTACCACGATCGCGCAAGCGAGTTCCAGGCACTCAATGCGGAATTGCGGAGGGCTGTCTAACGTGCGTGTCCTCGTGACTGGCGGAGCCGGATTCATCGGCTCCCACCTCGTCGACCGACTCCTGGCGAGGTCCGACGAGGTCCTCGTCATCGACAATTACGCGACCGGCCGGCGCGACAACCTCCCCGCGGCCGCGGGCGGATTGACCGTGGTCGAGGGCGACGTGGCGGACGCAGGCCTGGTCACCGAGACCTTCGGACAGTTCCGGCCGGAGGGGGTCGTCCATGCCGCCGCCTCGTACAAGGACCCCGACGACTGGGCCACCGATGCGGCGACCAACGTCGTGGGCACGGCGAACGTCGTTCAGGCGTCGGTCGCAGCCGGGGTGGATCGGTTCATCTACCTGCAGACGGCGCTCTGCTACGGGCTCCATCCGCTCGAGCAGCCGATCACCCTGGAGCACCCCCTTCTGCCCGATGCGAGCAGCTACGCCATCAGCAAGACGGCCGGCGAGCGGTACGTCGCCCTCAGCCCGTTGAGCTGGCTCTCCTTTCGCCTCGCCAACGCCTACGGGCCGCGCAACCTCAGCGGGCCGTTGCCGACCTTCTATTCGCGCCTGACGTCCGGCAAGCCGTGCTTCGTGATGGACACGCGTCGGGACTTCGTCTTCGTGACGGACCTGATCGACCTCCTCGAAAAGGCGCTGGATGGCGTGGGCGGGACCGGTGCCTACCACGTGTCGTCAGGCGGGGACTACGCGATCCGCGAGCTATTCGAGGCAACGGTCGACGCGCTGGGGATCCAGCTCGACGAACCGGTCGAGGTCCGCCCCCGGGGCGCCGATGACGCGTACACCATCCTGCTCGACCCAAGCAGGACCGAGGCCGACTTTGCCTGGCGCGCCACCGTCCCGCTGGTCGACGGCGTGCGAGCGGCGATCGAGTACTACCGCTCCTTCGGCATCACCGATACCTACACCCATCTCAAGCTCGAGCAGCTTCGCGCATGACGGGGCTGGAGGAGCTCCGGGGAGGACGCGTCCTGGTCGTCGGCGGGGCGGGCTTCGTGGGCGGGAACCTGGTTCGGGCACTGGTCGATGGCGGCGCCAGCGTGCTGATCGTCGACAACCTGCTGTCATCGAACCGGACCGCGGTGCTCGAGCTGCCGGGGGTCCAGTTCATCCGGGGCTCGATCGCCGATCCGTCGGTGCTGGGTCGCCTGTCCAACGACCTGGACTACGCCTTCCACCTGGCGACCTTCCACGGCAACCAGAACTCGATGCACGACCCGCTGGCGGATCATCGGAATAACCTGCTCACCACGCTGAGCCTGTACGACCGGCTGGCGGCCTTCGATCGGCTGCGGCGGGTCGTGTACGCCTCGGCCGGCTGCACGGTCGCGCGCAAGGTATACGGGACCGCCGAGCCAACCCTGGAGGACGACCCGATCTCACTCGACCTGGATTCCCCGTACCAGATCTCGAAGGTGGTCGGCGAGATGTACGGCAACTACTACCACGCTCGGCACGGCCTTCCCGTCGTCAACGCGCGCTTCCAGAATGTGTATGGCCCCGGCGAGATCCTGGGCGCGGGCAGATGGCGCGGCACCACGGCCACCGTCTGGCGAAACGTGGTCCCCACCTTCGTCTACCGAGCGATCCGCGGACTCCCGCTCGTGCTCGAGAACGCCGGCGAGTCCTCCCGCGACTTCGTGTACGTGGACGACATCGTCGACGGGCTCCTGCTCTGCGCTACCCGAGGGGCGGCGGGCGAGGTCTACAACCTGGCGAGCGGCGTCGAAACCAGCATCCGGGACCTGGCCACGCTGATCAATGCCTGCCTACCCCAGCCGGCACCGGTCGAGCTGGCGCCGCGTCGCAGCTGGGATCACTCCGGCAACCGGCTGGGGAGCAACGTCAAGGCCCGGAAAGAGCTGGGGTTCACGGCCGATGTCGCGCTCACCGAGGGCATTCGCCGGACCGTGGCCTGGACCCAGCAGAACCTGCCGATGATCGAGGCGTCGATCAGGCGCCATCGCCGGCGGCTCGAGGCGGCCTGACCTGCCCGTCGCCGACGATCGCCACGTCGCACCAGCGCGCACGGCCGACGAGCAGACGGCGCGCAACCTCTGGACGGACCCGAATCAGCGTCGATAGACCCTCGAGCGTGCGTGGTCGGCTGCCTTCCCAGCCAGCGGGCAGCAGCCACGCGTCCGTGAGTTGCAGCGAGACGCTGGATGCCCAGGACAGGTCGCCCGGCAAATCGGAGGCGAGGGCGGCGGTCGGCGGGAGCTCGGTGCGGACCGTGATGCGCACCTCGCCGGCATCGCGGTCGAGCACGATGACGAACGGGCTGCCTGATCCTGCTGCCACGGCCTGTGCGCCGAAGACCTGCAGCCGCCCGACCTCGCTCAGATCGCCGGGAAGCGTGCGTCGATTGGCCATCAGCAGTCCCGACGGGATCACGCTCGGCCTGATCGCCCAGTAGATCAGCGCCCGCGCGTAGCGGACCGCCGCCCGCAGCCGGGGCAACCGTCCAGCCACCCCACTCGAGACTGGTGGAATCGCGATGGGGCTGGGGATGGGCACCTGGACGGCGCGAGCCGCCAGGTAGCGCAGCCGATTGATGGCGGGCGGGAGCCCATGGGCGCGCATCCGCGACTGCGGCATCCGGGCGAGGCTGCCGGACGCGATCCGCTCGAATTCGGCCGCGGCGACTGCGTATTCGGCCGTGGCCCGCAGGTCGAGCGCGCCATCCACCGTCTCGACCATGGCCTGGAACGAGTATCGAGGGTTGCGCGCCACCTCCTCGCGCGCGGCCCGGGTGATGCGCTCCCAGGCCTCCGGTTCGCGAATCGCCTTGACCACCTCGTCCATGTTCGAGTGGTCCTTCTCCAGCGGCACGTAATGGCGCCCGGGCTCGAGAACGCCGGAGTAGTCGCCGGGGTAGAGGACCATGAGCGTGCCCAGCGCCGCCGCCTCGAAGCAGCGGGGCGAGATCTGGTTCAGGCGAATCCTGCCGTCGACGCCTGCCATGAACCTGCGATGCAGCTCCTCGAATGGCAGGTCCGGCTGGACCGCGAGGGCCGCGCGGACGTCGCGCTCGATTGACCCGTCGAAATCGAAGACGCTTGCGCCGCTCTCCACCCCGAGCATCGCCTTGGAGTGGCGAAGGAAATCGGTCCAGGCCGTTCCGTAGAGCCGGTCCTCCTCCTTGGACGAGATATTGACCGCGAGGCCGTACCTCGGCGCATCCAGCGCGAAGCGATCCCCGATCGCAGCCTTCTCCTGGCCGAGCCTGCCCAGCCACGGGAGCAGCCGGCGGCCCCGGTACGCGACATCGGTCGTCCGTTCCTCATAGGGAACCAGCGGGAGCGAGAGGAGCTCCTGCGGAACGTAGCCCGTCAGGACGGTGACCGCGCGCCGCAGCTCCGGCAGCACCTCGTGCGGATAGACGAGGTCGACCTGGTCCTGCGGGACGCAGGTGAAGAGCACCTGGATGCCGAGCATGCGCATGACGGCGGTCGAGCGGTTGACGAAGCGGTACTCGTCCTGGATGAAGGCGGCCTTGGTGCCGCGGAACTGGCTGATCCGCCATCGCGCCAGCGGCGACAGGTAGGCCGGATTGGCCATGACCAGGTTGTAGTGGATGGCGAGGCCGTCGAACGCATCGAGGTCGAGGTCGCCCGGCAGGTCCCCGAACATCGGCAGGACGAAGACGTCGTAGCGCGACCACTTGCGGATCGCCTCGATGTGGTCGAGGACGGTGGCCGCCTCATGCGGTCGAAAGTCACACAGGAGAAGCAGCCGAGCACGGCGATCGGGCATGTCCCGGGAACGCTCTGCCACCCGATCACTGGTCCAGCGAACACGGCGGTGCATCGGGCTCTATCTCTCCAGGTTCTGGTCCGAGGGCGCGGCGGCGCTATCATCCGCTCTCATGCAGCCGGCCACGACCACATCGATCGTGATCCGCCCGAGCCGAGGCTGGATCGGTCTTGGCGCCCGCGAGCTATGGCAATACCGAGATCTCGGCTATTTCCTTGTCTGGCGCGATCTTAAGGTCCGGTACAAGCAGACACTCTTTGGGGCGGCGTGGGCCGTCCTGCAGCCGGTGCTCCTGGTGCTCGTCTTCTCGGCGTTCCTGGGTCGGATCAAGGGGATCGGGCCGGCCGGTGTGCCGTATCCCCTCTTCGCCTTCGCCGGCCTCGTGCCCTGGACGCTCTTCTCGCAGAGCCTCAACAGCGCCGCCAACAGCCTGGTCAACAGCCAGAATCTGATCGCGAAGGTCTACTTCCCTCGCCTGCTCCTGCCGCTGGCGGCGGTGGGGTCGCACATCGTCGACTTCTTCATCGCCCTTGTCGTGCTGCTGGTCATGACGCCGGTCTTCGGCGTCCTGCCGACGCTGACGATCCTGTGGCTGCCGGTCTTCGCGCTGTTCGCGGTCGTCGCCGCCCTGGCCGTCGGGACGTGGCTGGCGGCCATCTACGTTCGCTATCGGGATCTCCGCTATGCCATCCCGTTCCTGATCCAGGTCTGGCTCTTCGCGACGCCCGTCGCCTACTCCGCGGACCTGATCCCCCATGAGCTGCGCGGCCTCTACGCGTTGAACCCGATGACCGGCGCGGTCGAAGGCTTCCGGTGGGCCCTTTTGGGCGGGTCCCTGCCCCAGGCGACGATCCTCCTCTCGGCCGCGGCGACCGCCGTCATCCTCGTGACCGGAATCGCCTATTTCCGGCGGGTGGAGCGGACCTTCGCCGACGTGATCTGATGGGCGATGTCGCAATCAGGGCCGACGGCCTCAGCAAGCGCTATCGCCTCGGACAGCAGCGCGGTTCCAACGTGCTGCTGTCAGAGATGCTCGGCAACTTCTTCCGGAGGCCGTTTCGACGTCCAGCGCCGTCGAGCGCCCAGGCCGATTTCTGGGCGCTGCGCGACGTTTCGTTCGAAGTCCCCGCCGGGTCCGCGGTCGGCGTCATCGGCCGCAACGGCGCGGGCAAATCAACCCTGCTGAAGGTCCTCTCCCGGATCACCGAACCGACGGCTGGGACCGCCACGCTCCACGGACGAGTGGCATCGCTGCTCGAGGTGGGGACCGGCTTCCATCCGGAGCTGAGCGGCGAGGAGAACATCTACCTGAGCGGGGCCGTGCTCGGGATGCGGCGCGAAGAGATTCGCCGCAAGTTCGACGAGATCGTGGAGTTCTCGGGGATCGAGTCTCAGTTCCTCGATACACCGGTCAAGCGCTACTCCAGCGGAATGCAGGTCCGCCTGGGCTTCGCCGTCGCCGCGCACCTGGAGCCGGAGATCCTCCTGATCGATGAGGTCCTGGCGGTGGGCGATGCGAAGTTCCAGGCCAAGTGCCTCGGCAAGATCGAGGAGATCGGCCAGACCGGCCGCACCGTGCTCTTCGTGTCCCACAACATGCCCGCGATCCTGCGGCTCTGCTCCCGTGCCATCCTGCTCGAGCACGGAAAGGTCGTGACCGACGGCCCGACCCATGAGGCGGTGCGCATCTACCTCGAATCGGACCTGGGACGGAGCAGCGAACGACGCTGGACCGACCGGGCCCTCGCCCCCGGCGACGACGTCGCCAGGCTCAAGAGCGTTCGGGTCGTCCCCGTCGGCGGGGGGTCCGCGGAGGAGATCGAGATCCGTCAGCCGATCGACATCGAGGTCGAGTACTGGCGCGGTGAGATCGGCTCGCTGCGGCCGACGGTGAACCTCGCGTTCTACAACGACGAGGGGGTGTGCCTCTTCATCTCAAACGACTGGCAGGGACGAGCCGTGCACGACGCCGACGACAAGCCGGGGATCGTCCGATCAACCTGCCGAATCCCTGGCAACTTCCTGGCCGAGGGACGGGTGATCGTCACGGCCGCGGTGAGCACCTTCAACCCGGCGACGGCGCATGCGCTTGAGCGCGACGCGGTCGCGTTTCAGGTCGTGGATCGAAGCCAGGGCGACGGGGTGCGCGGCGATTCGACGAACGAGTGGCCCGGCGTGGTCAGGCCGATGCTCGACTGGCGTACCGAGACGCGCGGGGCGGAATGAGTCGGAGCGGCGCACGCCAGGTCGACGGCATCCTGCTCCTCTACCACTTCATCCCCCCGTATGCCGAGACCGTGCTGGAGCACGCGCAGGCGCTGGAGCGATTCTCCCGCTTCCCGGTCTGGAGCCTCAACACCAGCGAGCGATTTCCCGATGCGCTGCGCGCGTTTCGGTTTCGGGTGGTCGTGCTCCACTACTCGCTCTTCGGATCCGCGCCCTTCCGGCTAAGCGCCGCATTCCGGGAATACCTGCGCGAGAACCGCGCGAGCCTACGGATCGCCTTCTTCCAGGACGAGTACGACCACGTCCGCAAACGGTTCGCCTTCATCGACGAATTCGGGGTGGACTGGATCTACACCCTGCTGGGGCCACCGGAGGCCGAGCGGGTCTATGGGCGGGG
>Ga0070698_100010028_pt1 | contig 10119 bp, 7 predicted proteins | sample KBSK1502metaG_FD_65477 | JGI IMG/M metagenome (GOLD analysis project Ga0070698, IMG submission 65477) | Corn, switchgrass and miscanthus rhizosphere microbial communities from Kellogg Biological Station, Michigan, USA - KBS K1-50-2 metaG | ecosystem: Host-associated > Plants > Roots >... | reverse complement strand
TCTGCCAATGTGCTCTCCTACGAAGACAGTGATGAGTCATGAGTGATGAGTCGTGAGGAACTACGAAACAGATGCGCCCTCACAATTTTCATCCCCATATGCCGTTAAATGTGCTTTCCTGAAAGACGGGCATTATAATCATTCGCCGCAATTTCATCCAATTGAGGTTAGTTCGCTTGAATTTCCTGGTCCGAAGGACCGGTAGTTAGTAGCCCCGTCCGTGAGGGCGGGGGTAGACGCGACCGTTAGTTAACTGAGCGCCGAAGGTGCGCCACCTCTTGTGCCGGCCCTTCGGGCCTCCTGCGTGCGAACAGATGGAGTCCCCGCCCTGACGGACGGGGCTACTAACTAGCGGTCCTTCGGACCTGGACTATGTCAGGGAAAGGCAACATGAAACACTCAGAAGGATTCTTAAAACTCGTCAACGATGCCAAGAGCCGCATCCGCGAAGTCACCGTCGACGAAACGCGACAACGCATGGGGTCGGACAACGAGGTTCGACTAATAGACGTTCGTGAAGACAACGAATGGGAAGCAGGTCATGCGGCGGGTTCGGCCCATCTCGGCAAAGGCATCATCGAACGCGACATCGAAGCCACGGTGCCAGACAAGGCTACAGAAGTAATTCTCTACTGCGGCGGTGGTTATCGCTCTGCCCTCGCCGCCGACGTCCTACAACAGATGGGCTACCGGAACGTCTTCTCCATGGCCGGCGGCTGGAAGGCGTGGAAAGACTCCGGCGCGCCTATAGAAAGCGATTCTTAAGGCGGAAGCTTCGTGATCTTTCGACTAGCTGTGGCGCCTGCGGACGCGGGAAGCGCGGCGGCAGGCCGCCGCAGACCAAAGCGGTGACAGGTCACCGCACTCCAAAACTCCAGCTTCGCCCAGCCCGAGTTCACGGGCGCTCAACGAAAGGTTGACTAGGAAAGCCTGAGTCTGTCTCTTCCTTGGTGGAACCCATCGTTCCGTTATTGTCCAGCTCGCTTTCTTCAAAATAGAACTCTCTGACAACCTCAATCGGGAGCGTCTTGGGCGTGCCACTCGGCAGTTGAAACTCACCCGGCGCCTTGTCCCTCTCTCGCAGTCGCTTCAGCGGGTCGTTGTCACGGCTGGGAACTATGACGTGCAAGCCCTGGGCAAGTTGCGCGTCAGTGAGTCCATGTCCCGGCACCTTGACTGAAACTATCTGGTCAAAGTCGTTCGGCAGAGTGATGAAGTGGGCCAGGAACAGTTCGGGACCTTTGCCAAAGAGCAGGTATTCCAAACGCGCCGGCTTGGCACCCTGGGGATTGAACTTGTGAAAGTGAATTACGTTTTTTACGTTGACTTCAAACGGACCTTGCGCGCCAATAATTCGCCGGCGCGGAGGCCTTTCGAGATGGCCACGGAAAACGGCGTCGCCCTCGAATTTTTTGACGGCCATGCCCTTTGGATCCAGTCTCCCGAGAATAAACTCTGACGGCCGCAAGGTATACATCCTTACGTCCGGATGACTGGAACGATCGGCGAGATAAATCGGCGTCAGGTCTTTGCTCCCCTGCATGAAGGTCGCCTCCAAAATTACCTGGCGACGGTGCGGGGAGGCAAACTCGGTCTTATCGTCCGGGTTAAGTCCCTCAAACATCGGCAGGTGAGAAAGATAGGCGGTCTTGCTGCCGACGATCATCATGTTATGTGTGTTTGGCTCGTCTTCAGGCGGAGGACTCGCCGCGAGCGCCTGAGCCTTGACCTCCAGACGGAGAAAGCTGAGTCCCGCAGCAGCGGTCAGACTCTTCTTGAGAAACTGCCGGCGGTTGTTGAAATCGTTTGATTGCTTGCTCATGAGTGTTGCCTCCTTAGCAACTGCCTCTTCATGACTCGCTTGTCGGTGAGCGCGTGAAGGAGGGAAACCTTTGTGGAACGGCGAGGACCGTGGTGAAACCCGGTGAACTTTTTCGAAACTCTGCTTCGCAGTATACAACTAGTCGAACCGGCTCGACAGAAAAACCAGACCGTGGCACCGCACCAAATCAGAACTGGGAGCGAACCGCGGTCCCCGCGCGGGCACCATTTTTTTGAACGTTTGACGCCCATCTGCGCGGCCCATAGAATCAGTCTTGACGAAATAATCAACGATCAGTCGCCATAAATGAGGAATTCTGCGAAAGGCTTGATCGCTCCACCCAGGGGCGAGATGAGACGTTAGAACGCAATGCAGGCCAAGACTCTCTTGACGAACCCTTTGATGCCAGACTCGCATGGGCGCGCGGAAGGAGCACCCTGTGATCGGTAAGATCCTCGGTCACTACCGGGTAGTGGCGAAGATTGGGGAAGGCGGAATGGGGGTCGTCTATCGTGGTCACGATGACGTTTTGCATCGCGACGTGGCCCTGAAAGTTGTTAAGAAGGACATTGACCTGGCGATTGGTCAGGATCTGCTCCATGAAGCCCGAGCTTCTTCCTCTCTTGCTCATCCCAACATCTGCACTATTCATGAAGTCGGCGAGACTGATGGCGAAGTCTACATTGTGATGGAGTTGGTCCAGGGAAAGTCTCTGCGCGAGCTGAGTGGCGATGCAGGATTGCCCCCGGAATCAGTTCTGCGATACGGCGTCCAGATAGCCAGTGCACTCGTTCGCGCTCACGACAAGGGTATCGTTCATCGAGATCTAAAGAGTGCAAATATTGTGGTCACTACTGAAGGACTGGTCAAAGTTCTCGATTTTGGCTTAGCCAAGCGCATTGGGGGAGTAGTATCCGAGGGCACTACCCGGGTCTTCCAATCAACGCCGGAGCCATCCACCATAAGCGGTACCTTGTCGTATATGGCGCCCGAAGTCCTGCGCGGTGAGGGGGCCGACTATCGCGGTGATTTATGGGCGCTCGGAGTCGTTCTTTATGAAGCGGCTTCCGGGCGGCTGCCATTTGCGGGACGCACTACCTTTGAGATCAGCTCCTCCATTATGCGCGAAATGCCGGAAGCGCTTGGCCCGCCAGTGCCCGCGGGTCTCTGGGCCGTTATTCAGCGTTGCCTTGCCAAAGAGCCCATGCAGCGATATCAACGGGCGGGTGAAGTTCAGGCCGCTCTGGAAGCGGTTCAATCGGCAGTGATCACCGCCAGCGATCCAGGCGTCGATCGAAGCGGATCCCCAACCACTGTTTTTCACGGCGTCCAACATGTTCACGTCAGGGAACAGGACTCTCTCTTGTTGGTGGGAACAACCAAGGGAGCATTCCTGCTCCAGTCAAATGCTCAGCGCAAACGTTGGAAAGTTGGCGGTCCCTACTTCCACGGCCAAGCTGTTTACGCAATGGCCTATGACGGCCGTGATGGTCAACATCGCATCTGGGCCTCAACGCAGAGTATTTGGGGAACGCAGCTGCGTTTCAGCGACGATTTCGGAAAGAGTTGGACCAACCCCCAGGAAGCCGCCATTCGGTTTCCCAACGACTGTGGCGTTTCGCTAAAGAACATCTGGCAAATATCGATTGGCCGTCCGGAGGAACCAAACGTACTTTATTGCGGCGTAGAACCAGCAGCGCTTTTCGAGTCGCGTGACGCGGGAGATACATGGTCGCTGGTGCGTGGCCTGTTTGATCATCCGCACCGGCATCGATGGATGACCGCCAATGGCGGCCTGGCCTTACATACCATTGTGCTTGACCCCACGAACAAGCAGCGCATGTACGTGGCAATCTCCGCCGGCGGCGTTTACCGTACCGACGATGGCGGAGGCACCTGGACCGCGCAAAATCGGGGCATCCGCGCAGTGTTCATGCCCAACAAGTACCCGGAATTCGGACAATGCGTACACAAGATTGTGATGCATCCGACTCGTCCCGAGCGTCTCTTTCTGCAAAACCATTGGGGCCTGTATCGCTCGGACGACGCGGCCGAAAACTGGACCGATATTGCCAATGGGGTGCCTTCGGATTTTGGTTTTGCAATGACCATGCATCCGACAAATCCGGACTGGGTCTATATAGTTCCAGTTGAGTCCGACGAGTTTCGCTGCACTTGCGACGGCCGTTTGCGGATTTATCGCACCCGGAATGCCGGCGGATCATGGGAACCACTAACGCGCGGCTTGCCGCAAAAGGGAGCTCACGAGACTATCTTGCGAGATGCAATGGTAGTGGACTCATTCGATCCAGCCGGAATCTACTTTGGTACACGAAGCGGTAAGCTGTTTAGCTCTACCGATGATGGAAGGACATGGCAAAAGATACTGGAGGGACTACCTCCTGTGGCCTGTATACGGACTGCGGTTTTCGAGCGGGCGTCTTCCAGTTCAACTCCAAGGCCGCGTAAATCGTCCGTATCAGCTGTGTCATCGCGATCGAAAACACTTGCAGCCAGTAAGTCGCGTCGAACAAGAGAATAATCGTGTCAGTGACCGTTCACATTCCGCGGCCGTTGCGCCAATATACTGAGGGGCACAGCGAAGTTGAGATCGTCGACTCGCCCACAACCCTGGCAGACGCGTTGGCGGCGCTGTGGATACTTTATCCAGGTCTGCGAGATCGTGTGGCGACTGAGCAAGGACAAATTCGCGAACATATAAATATTTTCATCGGTGACGAGGATGTTCGATTCACAGGCGGAGTTACGAGTCCGGTTTCTTCAGGATCTGAGATTTCGATCGTCCCGGCAATCAGCGGTGGCTGAAACAAAACCGGCCTGGCCGCGTCGGCAAAGTAATGCTTCAAGTTACAGTCGCTATCCTTCCAGTTCTGATTCTGTGTAGGTTGGGGGCGATACGTTGCTGAGTTTCTAGTTCTGAGTTGTCACCGTAGCCCGCTGATTCCTCCGGGGCAGGTCACGGAGAGTTTGCACGAGGTCATTTACGTCGATCGGTTTAGTGACGTGTGAAAAAAAGCCTTCAGCCTCAGCTCGCTCCACATCCGCCGGCCGTCCAAATCCTGTGATCGCCAGCACCGGCACATCCTCATGCCTCGTTAGCTCACGCAAGCGACGAACAAACTCAAAGCCGTCCATCCCCGGCATCGAGATGTCTGAAAGGACGGCATCAAAATCCTTCTGGCCGGCAATCTCAAGCGCCTCAGCGGCGCCGCTTGCCGTAGCCACAACCGCGCCGTCCATTTCAAACAACCGTCGCAACATCTCAACCGTGTCAGATGAATCGTCAACAATCAGAATTCGCATGTGACTGAGGATGCCGGCTTCTGATTGCGGCGAGTATCGCGAGGAACCATCCTTCTCGGCAGCCGCCGGAAGCTCGATTGTAAATCTTGCGCCCTGGCCCAGGGTGGAAGCCGCCGAGACCTTCCCGCCGTGCAACTCGATCAACTGTTTCACGAGCGCCAGGCCAATGCCCATGCCGCCGTGGGGCCGGCTGCTACTCGCGTCGGCCTGCCGGAACATCTCGAAGACATGAGGCAGAAACTGCGGCTCAACTCCTGGTCCGGTGTCTTCGACTATTATTCTGGCACGCCCACCCTCGCTGCCCAGGCGGATGGTTACCATGCCGCCTACTGGCGTGAACTTGACCGCATTATTCAGCAGGTTCCAAACAACTTGCTCCAACCTGAGGGAATCGGCGTTCACGAAAACCACTTCCTCGGCGCCCTCAATTCGAATGTCGATTTCCTTTTGCGCGGCTTCGCTGCTCACTGTCTCCACCGCGTTATCAATTAGAGTCGTCAGCGATACTACTTCGTAATTCAACGACAGCTTTCCGATATGAAGGCGTGAGAGATCCAGCAGATCGCGCACCAGACGCGACTGGGCCAGCGCGTTGCGTTTGAGCACCTCCGCGGCCCGTTTTACCAGCTGTGATGTTCGCGCTTCATCGCTGCGCAAGAGGACTTCCGCGTAGCCGAGGATAACATTCAAGGGGTTGCGCAACTCGTGGGAAAGAGTCGCCAGAAACTCGTCTTTCAATCGGTTGGCCTTTTCCGCTTCCGCTCGCGCCGACCGTTCACTTTGGTGCAGGGCTTCGCGTTCAGCTTCGGATTGTTTGCGCTGGCTGATGTCAACTGACACGCCGACCATCCCAACCAATTCGCCCTGCTCATTAAAGATAGGCGAATCAGTGATCATGGCCGGAAACACTTCGCCGTTTTTGCGGCGCACCAGAAACTCACCCGACCAACTCTTCCCGGCTCTTAAGCGCGACATAACCTCCGCGGCTTGATCGAGCATGGCATCGGCCGGCGTGATGTCCAACACGTTAGCGCCCAGAGCCTCGGCCACTGACCAGCCATAAAGCTGTTCCGCAAACGAATTCCAGTAAACAATGGTGCCATTAAGGTCGGTAGCAATCACCGCTTGTTCGACTGTGCTTAACAAGCGCGCCTGGAACGCTATTTCCTCTTCCGACTTTTTTCGTTCCGTAATGTCTCGAAGATATACTGAAAGGCCCGTCCTGGTCGGATACGCATGGGCCTCAAACCAGGCCCCCGGTACGACTCGCGAGGCGAGCTCAAAGTGGACCGGAACCATGGTCTCGCTACACTTCAGTAACCCCGGATACAGATCCGAATCGACGGCGGCGGGAAAGACTTCCCAGATGACTTTACCAAGCAACTCCTCACGGCTGCGGCCAAAACGGGCCACTGTTTGCCGGTTGATATCGGTAAACCGCCATTCGCGATCGAGCTGATAATACAAATCCGTAATGCTCTCGAGAATGTTATTGATTTTCCGGCTCGACTCGCGCAACGCTGCCAGCGACTCGTCACGTTGCCGCATAGCTTCGCCAGTCTGAAACTCGTGCAGACGGGCATTGTTAAGTGCGATCGCTGCCTGATCGGCGAGCGCCGACAACTGCCACTGTTCTTCGGCAGTAAGTGTTGAATCACGGACTATGGCCAGAAACCCATTGAGAGAACCCTGAGCCACGATGGGTACGGTTATTAGCTCTTTAGCGGAACCTAGTTTGAGCTGACGAGCCAAATCACGAATTACTGACTCTTCCATCGGTCCGGAAAACTGCGAAGTGATCTCGCTGTTAACGTAAGCCGCGCGAACACGCAGCACGCCGTCGTCTTCCGCCAGCAACAGCAAGGTGTTGTCAGCTGAAAACAATTCCGTGGCATTGTCTACTATGAGTCGCAACGCCTCGTTGAAGTTTAGCGAGGTCGTGATGGCGCGGTTGATGGCCGCCAGACGGTCGAAGGAAGACTTCACGCTGGTATCGATTTTACTCGCCATTTGTTCGTCTAAATCTTTGTTAGGGCAGGCGCCAGTGGCGGAGCCCTCCATGATTATCGGACTCTGGCCCGGCGCGGCAACACATCAGGGCGATTCGAAATTGGGGGTGATAGGGGAATGGAGGTATTACTTTATCCTAGGTGATCTCCCGAATGGAAACGCCTGAGTCATTGATCTGCAGCGCATGTTCGCGATGATCATGAGCGCTGCCGCGCGTTTTGATAATCCGAACCCGCCGTGCCATCTCGGCGCCTCGAGTGAAATTCAGGAGTACGATGTTGTCGCTCATATTCGAAATTTCTTCATCACTGATCTGCGGAGTATCGAAAAGATAGTGCAACTCATACAACAGCAGGCAAGTGACGTTTTTAGTGGCAAACCACTGGGTTAGCGCATACATGAAGTCCGAAAACCTTTGCGGGTCAGCACAGCTTTTTTTCAGATCGCCGATGGCGTCGATTACCACCCGCTTGACGCGGCCTTCGCGAACGCGATCGAAGAGTTCGACAGCCACGCTGTCCAGGTTCATTTCAACCGGCGAACGATACATGAGTTCAAAAGTATTAGTTTCGAATAATGCCTCGGGGTCCCAATCAAAATTACGCATCACTCGCGCCAACTGGACCGGGTTTTCCTGAAGCCCAACGTAGACACCGGGCTCACCGTTAACAACGCCTTCGCGAATGAAGTGCAAGCCTATGATGGTCTTACCCGAGCCTGTCGGACCCGCCACCAGGGTTGTGCTACCACCCCAGAAGCCCTTCTCGATCATGTCATCAAGTCCTACTATTCCCGTGTTCACGCGTTCAGGATTACTGGTGTAGAGCGGCGAAACCTCTGGAGTTAACAACCGCGGGAACAACACCAACCCTTCGTCGGAAATACTGAAAGCGTGCATCCCGGGACTCGCAGCGGAGCCGCGTAGTTTCTCCACTCTCAAAAATCTTTGCTCGCGGACTCCGGTGGATTGCTTCAGCAACATCAGGATTGAATCAGCGATGGCAAACTCGGGAAGTTCGGTCATCATGTCGCCCGAATATTCGCCGATGAAAAACGTCGTACACTTGTAGGCACTCAGGACGGTGGCCAGGTCGAAGAGGATGGTACGACGTTCATGCGCGGTCTCGATGAGTTCGGTCAAAGCCTTGAATGAGTCGATGACAATCAATCGCGGCTTCCGTTGCGTCAACATGTCAGTGACGATTTCAGCCAGCGCGCCTATGCCGCGCTCCCGAACCATCGCGCCAAGGTCTTCATAGAAAACGGTCTCACCAACCCGGGCTGAATCAAAAAAGCCGTAGCTCTGTCCGTGCTGTATGAATTTATCGAGCGGCTCCGAGAGGGTCGTAAGGTAAAGTGCGGGCGCTTTCTGAGTGGCGTTCGCGAAGACCAGCTGCTCTGCAAGTATAGTTTTCCCGGTACCCGGGGCCCCCATTACCACATTGATGGTGTTGATTGGAAAACCGCCGTGCAAGACTTCATCCAGATTGGAGTTTCCGGTTTTGAGTCGCTCAATCACCAAAGCTTATCCTCCCGCGCCTTCTCTTCTAATCTCCAAAAGCTTCGCTACTATCTCGATAAGATGCTCTTCATCGATTGGCTTGACGACAAAGGCATCGGCGCCCGCTTCCAGGGCCCGATCTTCTGCATACAAGTGACTGAAAACCAGGACGACGATCGAACGGGTTCGCGGATCCGACTTAAGCGCCCGGCAAAGACTCAAACCATCCAGACGTGGCACCAGGATTTCAGTAACAACAATTTTCGGACACAACTCCTGGGCCCGAGCCAGGGCCGAAACGCCATCACTCGCAAACTCGACGCTGTAACCCGCCTGCTCGAGAAAGAAGCGTTCGAGACGCTGCACGGCCAGATTACGTTCAACAACTAAGATGAGCGCGCGCTGCGCCGCATTATCAGGTGTCGAATGGCTGTTGACGGTGGATGACATCGTCAAATTTATGGCCGACTTGAAGTTCGAATACGGCTGAGCCTGCTTTCGGGCCAGGCGGGGGATGTGATGCGTGGGCTGACTTTATAGCTTAACGTCCGACTTGGCAAGCATTTACAGCACTGATGCTTTTAGACTTCAACCTTAGTTTGGGTTTCGATTGCCAACGAACTTGCAGCCCAGGTTGGACCCTGAAGTGATTGCCTCAAAGTGTTATTGGTGCCGAAGGCCACGCCCGGGTTTAAGCCCGGCCGGACGTGATGTAGAATTGTTTTGGTCGAGGCTGATGACAACTCCACGCAACACCGCCGCTCGCTATTCCAACTCAAACCAGGATAGGGCAGGACGCTAACGGTACACCTATGTCACCTGACGCCAGCGAACGAAAAGAGATGAAAAAAGAAGTGCGCACCGAAAGCGACTCCATGGGTCAGATTGAAGTGCCCGCGGATAAGTATTGGGGGGCGCAGACCGAGCGTTCACTGCTGCATTTCAACATCGGCGACGACAAGATGCCGCGCGAAATGATTCGCGCCCTTGGCATCCTGAAGAAAGCAGCAGCGCTCGTGAATGCCGACCTCGGTAAGCTGCCCGCCGACAAGCTGAACCTTATCGAACAGGCGTGCGACGAAGTTATCGAAGGAAACCTGGACGAGCAGTTTCCTTTGCGAGTTTGGCAAACAGGCAGCGGCACTCAGACCAACATGAACGCGAACGAGGTGATCTCGAATCGCGCGATTGAACTCGCCGGCGGCGTCATGGGCAGCAAGTCGCCGATCCATCCGAACGATGACGTCAACATGTCGCAGTCGTCGAACGACACGTTTCCGACTGCCATGTACATTGCCGGCGCCGAGCAATTGAACAAACTCCTGCCGGCGGTCCAAACAATTCACGACGCAATTGCCGCGAAGGCTGAAGAGTTTAAAGACGTCGTTAAGATTGGACGAACGCACCTTCAGGACGCAACCCCATTGACCGTGGGCCAGGAGATGTCCGGTTGGGCCAGTCT
>Ga0070698_100010027_pt1 | contig 10120 bp, 6 predicted proteins | sample KBSK1502metaG_FD_65477 | JGI IMG/M metagenome (GOLD analysis project Ga0070698, IMG submission 65477) | Corn, switchgrass and miscanthus rhizosphere microbial communities from Kellogg Biological Station, Michigan, USA - KBS K1-50-2 metaG | ecosystem: Host-associated > Plants > Roots >... | reverse complement strand
TGTTCTTGTTGCATCACACACTCCTTTCGAGAACACGCTGTTCTCGAAAGGAGTGTAGCGTTTGCGGAATCGTATTGCTTGCTTGCTGGGCTACGACTTGGGGAAACCGCGGGGGTCATGAGGATCTAAAATCATACATCCGGTGACAGCTTACGTAGGATGGGGCCTATTTATGACCAGGCTTCAATTAAATAGCCCTGTATCAAAGATGGCAACTGTTGACACCACGCACAAACATTATATCAGGCGCTCACGTCACCTTCCGTCACTCGTTTTTCTTCACGAGAGTAATGCCGCGCCAGATCCGCGCCGCATTCGTCCGGCCGGCACGGCAGCCATGCGCTTTGAGTTGAGCCGTGAAAGCGCGCCTGGAGAGCGGAAAACGCTCGCGATGCTCCTCTGCCCACTGTTTATAGGCTCCCCACAGATCGCCGGCCCGGCTCCAGGCGCGCGGGTGCAGTTCACAGCAGGTTGCAAGAAATGCTGCAAGCGGATCGTTCTCGGGTGCGAGGGAAGCCGCGGCTTGGGCGGAGACAGGCACGCTTGCCATACCGTTCCCGCCTGCTTGCCCGAACCAGCCTGAGATCTCTTGCCCATCTGCTTGAGAGGACGCGCCTTCTTGCGTACGCTCTTGCTCAAGCTGAGCGCAGAGAGTTCGCGTGACGAGTGTTTTGGGGTGATCACCTCCCAGGGCCTGCACACGGATCTGGAGTGCTCTCCCGGCGAGGGAGAGCGCTTCGCTCAGCCTCCCCTGCTTCCGCCGTAGGACGGCGAGATCATGCAGGGTTTGCGCCGTATCAGGATGGTGCGGATCCAGATGCTGTTCCCGGATGGAGAGTATGCGTTGATAGAGCTCCTCCGTCTGCGCATATTTACCCTGCTCGCGATAGAGATTCGCCAGACCACCCAGCGGCTCGGCCACCAGCGGATGGTCAGGACCCAGCGCTTGCAGCCGGATGGACAATGCTCGCCGATAGAGCGGTTCGGCTTGCTGATATTTCCCCTCTCTGGCAGAGAGATCGGCCAGGCCAATCAGCGGGTAAGCTACGTAGGGATGCATTGGCCCCAGGGCTTGTTCCTGGATGTGCCAGGCTCGCTCATGCAACTCCTTCGCCTTCACATGCTTCCCTTGCCTGGTGTAGAGCTTTGCCAGCCCATCCAGGATGAGGGCCACCTGAGGATGCTCCGCTCCTTTTGCCTCACAGATCCGCAGCGCTCGCTCATACAATGGCTCTGCCTGGTGGTATTTTCCTTGCTCCACATAGAGGTCGGCCAGACCATTGAGGGGATGGGCGACCATGGAATGTTCGGGTCCGAGCGCTTGTTCAAAGAGGTGCAAGGCACGCTGATACAAGGGTTCAGCCCGTTGGTACCTCTGCTGCTCAAAGTAGAAGCTCGCCAGATTATGCAGGGGATAGGCCAGGTCAGGATGCTCGGGTCCCAGCGCCTGTTCACTGATGCGCAGCGCCCGTTCGTACAAGGGGACAGCTTGTCGAGACTCTCCCCGCTCATCCAAAACGGCCGCCAACCTGTTGAGGACAACCGCCGCGTTGGGATGCATCGGCCCCAGCACCCGTTCCTGGATGCGGAGCGCACGCTCATACAACGATTGTGCGCGCGCATACTCTGCCTGCAAGCGCAGCCAGTCAGCTGCTTTCTGCAGCACCTCGGCCAACTCCTGGTCCTCCGCCTGCTCGGGCATGGCAGGTGCAACCATCATCACATGGGGAAGGAGGCGCTCACACTGTCTCCAGGTCTCGTAGGTGGCTTCGGGAAAGAGCGCATTGAGCGCGTGGACCGTGTGCGTGCGAAACTCGACCCTTTCCTGTTCGCTCATCCCTTCCTGAAGCACCGCCTGAACCAGCCGGTGCATCGAGAGCGTCCGCTCCTCCGGTTGCCGATGGAGCAACGAATAGGAACAGGCCACGGCGACCAGCCGATTCCACTCCAGTTCGTCAGAACAGGCAGCCTCTAGCGGCGCTCCCAGATGTCCGGCCCCCTGGCGAAACAGCTCTTCGGGAATGGCATCAGCCGAGAGCAGCGCACAGACGCGCAGGAGATCCCAGACAGCCGGGTGGCGCTCGGCGGTTGCTGCAATCGATAGACGGAAGGTGGCTGAAACCGATGCTGGGTGATCGTGCGCCTTCTCTCCTCGCTGTTGGAGGAGTGTCGCACGCCTGCTGCGAAACAGTTCCAGGTAGGCTGGCAGATCGCATTGTGTTTCTTCCAGATAATCTCCAGCCTGATCGAGCGCCAGAGGCAGCCCTCCCATGGCTGTGACCAGTTCCTCTGCTGCTGCACACGCGCCAGGCATCCTCACGGCAAGCTGCTGCACGTGCTGATGCGTCGCTTCTATGTCCAGCACTTTGGCCCGGCGCAACAAAAAGAGCATCCCTTCCTCACGCTCCATGGGCAACAGGTCAATGCCCCGCGCGAGTGTTCCGAGGGCAGGGCTTCGCGTGGTGAGCAGGATAGCCCCGGCACGGGCCGCGGGCCGAAAGCGATCAAGCAGGGCCAGGTCTTCCACATTATCCCAGACCAGCAGCCACCGGCTATGGGTCGAGAACCAGCGCTGGACCGCGGCGACCACGCGTTGCTGATCCTGCCCGTCCCGCTCCGGTAATCCGAGCGCTTCGGCGATGTGCAGCAGACTGGAGAGGATACTCTCGCCGGTCTCCGCCCCGATCCAGAAGATGGCGCTATATTCCAGGGCGTACCGGTAGGCATATTCGAGGGCGAGCTGCGTTTTGCCGACGCCGCCCAGCCCGTGCAGAGCGGCGGATTGGGTGAGCGCGATCACCTGATTAGCAGAAAGCTGCGTGTGCAGCGCCGCCAGGATCTCCTCGCGCCCGGTGAAGAAAGGATTGCGCGGCAAGGGTACATACCAATGAGGAGAGAGCGCGGTGAAGCTGGCTTCCAGCAGCTGGCGCGTCTCCTGTTCATCCAGATGCAGGCGCCTGGCCAGTTCAAGGACCAGTGTTTTGTGCGCAGGGAGAAACTCTCCCTGCTCCCACCTGAGAATGGCATGTCGATGCACACCGAGCGCTTCGGCAAGCTGCCGTTGGGTGAGATGCCGGCGTGTGCGAAAGGCTTTCAGCATCGCTCCAAAGGAGGACGACTCGTGGTTGGGTGTGATCATTTCTTCCTCGCTCCTTTTGGCGGAATGTTCACTGTTCGCTCAAAATGTCCCATTGGATGGGACATTCTCTATAGTATACTTGAAACGAGGATCAAGGGAATAACTTTATACTTCCTTCTTACAACAGAAAGGCACTATCTTTCAGTACGCCAGAGTGAATCGATTATTTGCGAAGGAAAAAGGAGATTCCGCCGCCCGGTGCAAGATACCTCTCTTTCCAGGAAAATTGGCAGTCCCGTTCTCCCCTCGGTCATTCTTCACCGCCAGGCGCTGGTGAGGCGCCTGCAAGAAGCTGTTGTGAGCGAACCTCGACGGGATGGGACCGGCCACCATTACAAGCTGGTGCTGTGCTGTGCTCCGGCCGGCTATGGCAAGACGACGCTGCTGGCCGATTTCGCGCGCTCTACATCCATGGCCTGCTGCTGGCATTTTTTGGATCAGGCCGATACCGACCCGGTTGTGTTCCTCCAGACACTCCTGGCAAGCCTGCGCTGTGTTTTTTCCCCCTTCGGCCAGCACCTCGATCCACTTTTTCACACCCTGTTCAGCAAACAGATCTCCTCCACCTCCAAGGCTTGTTCAGCTGCTCTTGATGCGCTGTGCGCGGCTCTTGCCACAGAGATCTCCGAGCAGTTTGCTCTCTTCTTATGCAACTATGAAGAGATCAACGAGAGCGAGAGCCTGACCGAACTCGTCAACGCCTTGCTGAGGCAACTCCCGCCTCAGGCGACGCTGGTCATCGAGAGCCGGGTGATGCCTGATCTTGCCCTTGCCCCACTGCTCATGCGCGATGAAATGGGCGGCCTTGATCGCACAGCCCTGCGTTTTTCAGCCCAGGACATCGCCGAACTGGCCAAACTGCACGGCCTGACCAGGCTTTCCAACGAGGAAGCCGAGCAACTGGCCATCTCCTTCGATGGCTGGATCACCGGTATCTTGCTTGGCACCCATTTGGGAGACATGCGCTTCTTGCTCCCTGAGAAGCTAGCTGCCGGAGCAGAGCGTCCTTTCCTTCCACGCGGAGAGTCTTCCGCGCTTCCCACGCACAAAAACCTCCTTACTTATCTTGTCCGTGAAGTCTTTGGGCGGGACCCTGCGATCTATACCTTTCTGCAGGCCGCTTCGATTTTGCAAGAGATGGAGCCGAGCATGTGCAATACCCTCCTTGAGCGAACGGATGCGGCAGAACGCCTGGCTCATCTAGAACAACGGGGTCTCTTCATCACCTCCCACCAGGGCGCTTCTCACGTCGTCTACACCTGCCATCCTGTCATTCGCGACCTGCTCAGCGAGCAATTGCACCAGTCTGAGCCCGCGCGTTTTTGCGCCTTACATCGCCGGGCAGCAGAACTCTGGCGCGCCGGCCAGGAGTATGAGCAGGCCATGTATCACGCCGGGGAAGCAGGCGCACCCGATCTGCAAATGCAGCTTCTGCTCGACGCCTCCAAGCAGCTCTTGCAGCAGGGAAAGCTCGAAACGCTGGCACGCTGGCTGCATCTGCTTCCCTCCACAAAGCGAGAGAGCCATCCACTGCTTCTGCTGACCCAGGCTACCCTCGCGCTTGCCCATGGCCAGCAGAGCTCTGTCCTGCCACTCTTAGAAAAAGCCACGGCGCTCATCCCCTCCCTGGACACACCTGAGGCGGGCGTCCTACGCGCTGAAATAGATATCCTGCGCGCGAAAGCGCTTTGCCAGGCGGGAGCGTATACACTGGCGCAGGGTCTCTGTGAGCACGCGCTGCTGCACCTGCCCGATGAGGAGAGGGAATTGCGAGCGGCGGCCGAAATGCGCCTGGGCGTTTGCTACAGCCTGCAGGGCCAGTCCTCCGCCGGCATTACCCACCTGCAGCAGGCGCTGCACATATGGCCCGACCAGCCGCCACCGAACCAGGCCAGCGACATCCACAGTTCCCTGGCCAATACCTATTACCTGATCGGGAACTTTGTCCTGGCAGAACATCACCTCTCTCACGCGCTGCATTTCTGTGAGCAGGCGCACGACAATGAGGGGCAGGTGAACAACCTCATTCTCCAGGGCATTCTCGCGCAGGACCAGGGGGCCTATCCCGAGGCAGAAGAGGCGTTCCTGCACGCGCTTGCTCTGGCACGTGCTCCTTCATCCCATTCCCGACGCGGCGAAGCCTACGCGCTGGTCAATCTGGGGTCGCTCTCTCTGGAACAAGGATCGTATATGCAGGCGTTGCGCTTCTCCGAAGATGGGCTGGCGCTGGCACACCAGTGGGGCAATCGCAGCCTGGCCAGCGTTGTGCTCTCGAATCTGGCCCTGATCCACCTGTTTATGGGAGATCCTACAAGCGCCCTGCACTATGTCGAAAAAATCGAGGTTCAGGCGAGCAGCGAAAAGACCGTTGGCTATGAATGGACCTGGCGCGAACTGACCTACGGTATGATCCTCCTTGTTCAAGAGCGTTACCAGCAAGCCCGTGCCTGCCTGGCGGAGATTGAAGCTCAGCTTCGCGCGACAGACTTGAAACGTGGGATCTTCCAGGCAAAGCTCCGCCTGGCAGCCTGTCACCTTGCGCTCGACCAGCCGGAGGAGAGCGTGCGTCTGCTGGAAGAGGTGGCTCTCCTACTTGCTTCCTCGGGCAATTATACACACCTCGTGCTCCTCGAATTGCAGTGGCTGTCGGCGCTGCTTCCTATTGTAGAGCAGCACCCGCAACTTGTGAGCTTGCGAAATCTCCTGGGGCTGGAGGAACCTCTTCAGTCACAGGCTAAAAACGATCAACCGTCCTCCAACCTTGCCTTGATAGAGACTGGCTCTGCTAAACTCACTATCCTGGCCTTCGGCGAGCCGGCCGTCTTACTCGATAAGCAGCCAATCACACACTGGCGCATGGCCCGGGCCATGGAACTCTTCTTCTTCCTGCTCGACCGCGACCAGCCCACCAGCAAAGAGTCTATCCTGACGGCGCTGTGGCCGGAATTCGACGAGCAGACCAACCAGACCTTCCACTCCACGCTGCACCACTTGCGCAAAGTGCTGGGAGAAGCCTGCATCGTCTTTCGCGCGGGCGGATATAGCCTCGACCTGGCCGCCTGTTATCGAGACCGAGTCTCCTACGATGTCAGAGCGTTTCAACGCTATCACCTTGAGGCTGAGCAAGCCCTGGCCCGGCAAGATGAGATGAACGCCAGAGAGGCCCTGTTCAGCATGGTCGCGCTCTACCGGGGCGATTACGGGCGGCCTTTCTACAACGACTGGTGCGCTCTCCGGCGCGATGAACTGCGCGCTGCTTACCTGGAGGCGCGCCGCCAGCTCGCAAAACTTGCCTGGCACGCTGAAGCCTGGAGCGAAAGCGCCGAACACTGGCACCACATGCTGCTTCTCGATAACTGCCTGGAAGAAGCCCACTATGGGCTCATACGCTGCTATCTGCGCCAGGGCAAACGAGGCGCTGCGCTGCGCCAGTATCAATCCTGTCAAGAAATCCTCCAGGAAGAACTGGGTATTCAACCGGGTCTGGCCCTCCAAAACCTCTACCAGCGTCTGACTGCAAAGTGAATTGCAAAGCGATTGCAAAGTAGCCAGGCAGTATCCTTTCCTCAGACAGAACAAAGCGAAGCGTGTATCGCGGGATGAACACTATTCTCGCGATATATACGCAAAACGCTATCTCTGAATTTAGAGGAACGGAAGAATGTTTAGGCAACACCTCCATGTCCCAGGGGTACCAACGATGGTTGGCCCGCGCTGGCGAGGGCAGCGCATGTATACCCTGTCAGCAAGCGCCCTTTTTGTCACTACCGTAGTATGCATGCTTGTTGTTCACGCTGCTGGGCAAACCAACGAGCCCGTCTGGCCTTTTCTGGAGCACTTGCTGTAAAGGGCTGAGCCATTATGTCCTGGAAAACGGTCAATCGGATTCTCGGTCAGGCTGCCATTGATCCAGAATTCCGCCAGATGTTGCAAAAGGATCCTCTGGCTGCTCTTGAAGCGCAGGGCTTTGAACTCACTCCAGAAGAGCAAGAGGTGCTCACGAAATTTAGCTCACTTCCTTTTCCTGAGTTCTGTCAGCGCTTACTGGAGGAGCTGGCTCCAGATGAAGAGCGCGACTAATTTGCTGAGTCAACGCCTGGAATGCAGAGCAAGGGCGAGATTTGTCAAATAACGTGCGTTCGATGGAATTACTGATGAGAGAAGTTTCGCAATCAAATCAGAAGGAAGGAGGTTCATTACAGCAAATCTCACAAACAGATGTGCAGATGAAGAAAAGTGACAAATGGGTTCACTTTCTAGTACACAAGTAAAGGAGTACACACATGTTTCAGACACAAACGACTGTGGTCAAACCCACAAGATGGTACCGGTTCCTTGGTTTATTGGTCGCGTTGTTTATTCTCGGCGGCATCATGTTCTCCGCCACTGTACAGCGAGCAGACGCGGCCGTGAGCGGGGGCAACGTCGCGGCTATTGCCAATGGACAGGTTGGCGGCACCTGCGGAAGTTACTACGGCTGCCCATATCCTGGTCAATGGTGTGCAGAATTCGGCAAATGGGTGTGGCAGCACGGTGACGAGAATGTCTCTGGTCTAACCGGAGCGGCCGGAAGCTTCTATGTCTACGGCCAGAACCATGGTACGTTGTCCAACACACCCAAAGTTGGCGACGCGATCGTCTTCAACTACCATGGGAACGGTTCTGCCGATCACCTGGCGATTGTGGTCAGTGTCAACACCGCCAACCACACGATCGTGTCGGTCGGAGGCAATGAACGCGGCGGCGCTGGCGTTGTTGCCAAAGATGGCCCGTACAACTGGTCTGTTGGATACAGCTCCTACTGGGGCATGAACATCAGCGGTTATGTCGCCCCGGTAGGCGGCAGCAATCCTTGCCCGGCCCAGATCCAGAACGGGAGCACCGGGGCGTTGGTAGGAGTGTTGCAGAGCGATCTGAACTATGATGATAACGCCGGACTCGGCGTTGATTGGCAATTTGGATCGCTCACCGAGGCTGCTGTCAAGACTTTTCAAAGCCGTCACGGTCTCACTGTCGATGGCCAAGTTGGCCCACACACCTGGCATGCTCTCGGCGCCTGTTAAGGTTTGCAAGGACAAACCCACACACGCATAGTGTTTCTTGAGTGGATCTTCACCCCCCGAACCAGTGCATCGCATTGGTTCGGGACTCACAAGAAAGAAGGAACTACAGATGGCCAGTAAGTGCGAATCTGGCGAGAAAGGTATCTTTTCGTCAGTTTCGCACTTACTGGCCCATTGACGCAAAAGAGATGCCACGAGAGGCAGCAAAGCCCAGTGGTGTCACACTACCTACTCAGCAGATGAGTAACAAGGCTCCTTTCATCCCACCACTTCAGCCTGAGAAACTAACATTGCTTCGTACCCTCACCGGCCATACAGCACCACCTATGTTTACGGATGTCCAAAGAAGTCATCCATCTTATTCACAACCTCTTCCCGCATCTCTGGTGATACATGAGAATAGATATCCGCCGTCGTTGCAATCGTGCTATGCCCTAAAAGCTCTTGCACTGTCTTTAACTGTACCCTTGCCTGAAGCAGTATGGTTGCTGCGCTATGCCGCAGATCATGAAACCGCATATGAGGTAAACCCGCCTTTTTCAAAAGCCCCTGAAACAAGTCTCCAACACGTGCAGGATTGAAGAAACTGCCATAGATATTGCAGAACACAATCCCGCGATCCTGCCACTTCTCACCCGCCTTGATGCGCGCTTGCTCTTGGTACACCTGATGCCCTTTGAGAGCTTCTATTGCAACCTCTGGCAGCATGATGTTACGCCGCCCCGTTCTGGTTTTCGGTTCTCCCTCATGATACCCAAGTCCCTTCACATGGTTCATAGTACGCCGCACGTGCACTATACCTTTTTCAAAATCGATATCACTCCATCGCAGCGCCAGCAATTCTCCCCGCCTCATAGCTGTAGTAAGCGCAACCAGAAGTAACGCCTCTAAACGCGACCCTTGCGCTACCTCTACTAATTTTTTAGCTTGCTCGACTGTCAAGGTCTGTGCTTCGTAGCGCTCAATGCCAGGAAGCATTACCCGCTTTGCCACATTGCGGCCTACAAGCTCCCAGTTCACGGCATTTTCCAACGCGCTGCTCAGCACCGAATGAATATTGACGATTGTTTTAGCTGATAGTCCCTCATTCTGCATGTCTGCACAGAACGCCTGTACCTTTTCGGTTGTCAACTTTTGAAGCCTGATATGTCCCAACGAGGGGATAAGGTGATGATGCACAGTGGAGTAATACTGCCTATAGGTATTTGGCCTCATTGTAAGCTTACAGACCTGCTCTAACCACCGCTCCAGGTAGTCTTTAAGCAGCTGCTGTGGCCCAGTTGCTAACGTCCCTTGCTGCTGCTCATACAAGGCAGTTTTGAGCTTGTCTTGCACTTCCTTACGAGTCTTGCCATAGAAGTACTTTCGCTTGTGGTTTTCCAGCGTGATAGCCGCCTGATACCGGCCATCCTTACGCCGAATAATAGAACCCTCACCATGCCCTCTACGCGCCATGTGAGCACCTCTTATGCGCCTTTTTCGCGCCGCGCAATCCATTCTTGTAACGCGATCACCGAGACACGTGCCGCCCGGCCAAAATGCATGACTGGCAATCCCTCGTGGTAAATCAATTGGTAGACCTTTGCCCGACTCAAACGCATCGAGTGAGCCACTTCTGGAATGCTCAACAGGAACGGCCGCTGTTCGTCGGATTCTTGCTGCCTGGATCGCGTATCCAGGGAACCTTTCCGGCCTGCGAAGGGATACTCATCGTGAAAGAACGCAGAAAGGAAGCGCTTACATGAAAGAGAAACCATCCCCCTTGCTAAAGCTGGAGATCTGCATCAGAAACAATACACAGATAGAGAGGCGCGGTTTCCCTGGCGTGCGCCTGGTGGGAGAGGAGAGAGGTATCAGGTTTGACAGCAAAACTGACAGCAGAACCGGTAGAAAACCACGAACAACGGTAGACCTCAGT
>Ga0070698_100010026_pt1 | contig 10122 bp, 13 predicted proteins | sample KBSK1502metaG_FD_65477 | JGI IMG/M metagenome (GOLD analysis project Ga0070698, IMG submission 65477) | Corn, switchgrass and miscanthus rhizosphere microbial communities from Kellogg Biological Station, Michigan, USA - KBS K1-50-2 metaG | ecosystem: Host-associated > Plants > Roots >... | reverse complement strand
CGCCCTTGATGGTGGGGATAGGCACATCCTCTCGGAGCGCCCCGGTGTACGCGCTGTCCGCACGCAGCTTATCGACCTGCGTCTGCGCATTGATGCCGATCACCTTGCAGAGCGCGCGGAGCGGGAAGAACACCATACGCCCAATCGCTACTGCGGGCACGTCCACATTGAAGTAGCGGATGCGCAGCCGACAGTAGCGATACGTTTCCGATGCCGTTGTTATGCGGTCTCACACCTCCATTCCGTAAGGATAGCCTTATGGAACGCCTGTCCTAAATAGCATACCTGCGCAGCGCCTCCGCCCCGTTGTAGGCAGGAAGCCGCTCGCGCATGTGACGCGCCTCCGCTAGCCGCATGGCGTAGTCAGGGTGCGGCGGCATCTTCTCAATGATGGTGAACTCAAAGGCGCTCTCTCCGTAGCGGAGCCACGCCGCTTGCAGGAGAGAGGCGTAGTGCTTGCCCTGTCGCAGCATCGCAAGGTGCCTCGTCCACCGCTTCCAGACATTGTTGCTGAAGCCGATGTAGCACTCCTGAGTTACCGTGCAGCGAATCTCGTACACGCCGCTTGCGGTGAAGAAGGGAAAGCTGCCCTGTGGCTTCACGCTAGCCCACCTCATCGTCTGCGTCTTCGCCGAACTTCCTGATCTGCGGCTTGAGCAACTGATCCAGTTCGGAGCGAAGCAGGAACGTTCGCTTGTCGCCCTCTATTTTCGCGTAGTGGAGGTGTCCCGCACGCACTTGCTCATCTAGCCACTTGCGGGAACGCCCGTACTCCGTGGCGGCCTCTTGGATCGGGATGAGGTTTGGGTCAATTTGCGGCACAGCTTTACCCACCTTCTAGTACCTTGTACTATCTTCAACATACGTGGTACACTGTACCCTAAGATTGTATCACATACCACCTACAATCCAGGCCGTGGGAAAAGGAGTAGTGAACTATGTCCGTTGGACGACAGATTGGCTTTGCCCAGCGCGTGTGGCGCTCGATCTTCGGCGCGCCGGATGAAGCGGAGCAGGCCCTGAAGGAGGCGACCTCGCACGGCGCCTCGCTGATCAATCTGGCGCGGGCGTGGAGCGTCCCGCTCTTGATCTGCTTCTCTATCGCGGCTGCCATCGTGCTAGGGCGTGCGCCGATGGAGCATAACATCGCGCTCGCGCAGCGCGGCTTCGGGGAGGGTGGGGCGCTCGGGGCGGTGATGGCGCTCAACTGGTTTGAGATGATCGAGCTTCTGGTGATCATCGTCTTTGTGTTCGGCGCGGATCTTGCGGTGCTGGCCGCGGCGAACAACTTCCGCGATGGACGCAGCCGCGGGGAGAAGGTCAAGGCGCTCTTCGGGCACACACCGTGATCATCTTCGGCATCGGCGCGCTGGAGGCGTGTACCTTCACCATCATGCTCGCGTCGATCGAGAATCCCGTCACCGTCGCGCAGTGGGCGTTCGTGCTGTTCCGCTCCATTGGCATCCCCACGGTGGCTGTGTACCTCGCCACACTCCGGCGGCGAAGGCTGACCGAAGACGACAGCGATGCCCTCATGGAGATGAAGACCAGCAAGCGTCTCATCGCTTTGATTGACAGCGTCGATATGGAGCATGCCGACATCGGTCAGCTGATGAATCTGCGCATGTTACTGGCGGCGAAGCACCTGTCGAAAGAGCGGCGAGCGGAGGCGATCATCGAGGCTATCAATCGTCTCTCACCTGACGTTGCGCGGGCGGAACTCGAGGCTGAAAAGGCGCGCTTGAAGGAAGCGATAGCCGGAGCTAATGCTCGCGCATTCCAGCAGCTATCCTCCGCGATCCTCCACCTTGCAGCGACGGGTGAACTGCCGGACTGGGTGATCCAACAGGCGCCGGAACTGGCCGGCTTGAAGTTCGGAGCCTTGGGGAGATCCGGAGGCAATCGCGGCGCAAAGGCGCCAGTATCGGAGCCGCGTTCCCGGTCAGACGCTGCGCGCTTCTGGCTACATTCGAATGGCGTCGCACCAAGAAAGACCCCGCCCGGACGCAAAGGTATCTGGCTGAATAGCTCCGACCTTTCCGCCCCAACCGATGGACGTATGTCGGGAGAAGCGGCGACAAATATGGCGAAGATCCTTGGCGAGAACACCAAGATATCGCAGGCGTATGCGCTGCCCTTTGAGCGAGCAATGGCGGATCTCTACCAGCGACAAATGCTGACGGATGACGCCCGGAAGTGGTGGGAATCGTTCGTTGCTACTGGGGGGAATGAGGGCGAGAACGCCTCCACACTGCGGGCGGTCTAGCGGGGGCATTCCCTCCACCTTCACGCAGCAAATACCCCCTCGGAGATCTCCGAGGGGCGCCGCTTTATGTGGGCGATCCTGCTCGCCGCAATCACGCACTCCGTGACAACAGGCCACGACCCAGCTGTGTGTGTCCGCTCCTGGTGACGCAGAGCCACTCGGCTGACTGAGTATCAGGCGAGCGGGGTGAACACGAAGTTCTTCAGGGAGACGGGACTCCCAGAGGCGTTTCCTTTCCACAGGCCAGTAGGTTTCGAGGACCCACTTGCCAACTGCATCTTGTCCACCTACGTGCCACTGACGAAGTACGTCACGTAGCTACCCTGAGCCGTAATGCCCAGCGTGTAGCTGGCAGCCCTGGGCCGTTGCCCCGTCTTTCCGCCGGCGTAGTGATTGCCATTGAATTGTGCCGTCACCCAAGTCCCATCAGCCTGTAGATTGAGGTTATACATGACTGCGTCGAGGTGCGCGCCCATTGCGGGGTTGGCAGTAGATCCACTCGACCCGAAGCTGACGTCGACGCTGACGCGGTACTGCAGCGGAGGAACTCCCTCTTCGGTGTATCCCGCGCGACCGGCTGCGACCCTGACCTCCTTCCTCACTGATTCCATGATTCCATCCTGCACGTGACGGCTCCGGCTCGTGGTCGGGGTGGGTGTGATCGAAGGGCGCTGGTTGACCTCCTGGTCTTGTCCGAGCGGGCGCGGACGGCTTGAGGGCCGCTTCCTGGTCTCAGCCGCATTGTCTGGCTCATCTGGGGCACGCAGGGGACTGCTTCGCTAGGAGGCGCCCGGTGGCGGTGGCGCGCTGGGGCGCGAGGCGCGCCGGCGCAGCTGGGCGAGAAGTTCGAGCACACGGTCCAACGCTGTGCCACTGGGGGTCGGCAACACCGCCGCGCGCCCCTGCGCCCACTGCTCGAGCGCGACCGTCAGCTTGGAGACCTCTCCCTGCAGGCGGCGCAGATGGTAATCGGCGTTCGACAGGTAAGAGAAGGCGACAATGAAGCCGTTGAGGTCATCGCCCATCTCCTGCAGCAACGGCAGCGGCATTGGCGGGATGCGCCCCTGCAGATCGCCATGCGCCCACCGGGCGATGGTCTGGCGCACGGAGCGCATCCCATCTTCGAGGGCGCGCGTGCGTTGGACCTCGCGATACTCCAGCACGGCGAACTCCTCTGCGCGATCGGCGCGTCGGATGGCGAGGTCGGCGCCACGCACCCACAGGTAAGCAACCACCGCCAGCACCAGATTGAGCGCGATGGGCCGCACCAAGAGCGAGATCGTCTGTTGCGTCACGCTGGAATAGAGCGCGGCGTCGGCGACCACGTTGGCGTGGTGTGGACGCAACAGATAGTCGGCGACGATCAAGGCGCTGTTGAGCGCGGCGACGAGGAACGCCGAGATGCGTGGGAGGACGCTGGCGGCGACGACGACGGTGACGGCGAGCAGATCGTAGTTGGGTAGCTGGCCCATCGTCAGTCCCAAGGGACTGGCGAGCATGTACCCCCAGATCGCGCCGGCAATGACCGCGATGAGCAGGATGCCGGCCAGCGTGACGAGTCCCAGGCGATTGAGGATGATGACGAGCCCCAGCCCCAGCGCCAGCCCGACGAGCGAGAGCAACGCCTCCCGATCGTCGAGGGCGATCAGCGCAAGGAGCAGCGTGGCGACGAGCAAGCCAAGGGTGAGCCAGGCGATGAGGTCGCTGCGGCGCGCCAGTTCGCGGTCAGCCAGTGTCTGGAGTGGACGGTGGGTGCTGGAACTGGCGAGGCGCAGCCACCAGGGCGCGCGTGGGGGCGGCGGAGAAGCGGTGAATGGAGACATCGACGGATACATGGATGGGTACACGGGGACCTCCAAGCTGCGCGCTGAGCGAGGTATGAAGACAGCTTCCCACCCGCTCCTCTGCGGAGTGCGCCCAGTGGCGTGTACGGGGCGGTGGACACCAACTTTGCTGTGTACGCGGAGTGGGTGGCGGCTGTCAAGCTGAGCCGCGGCGTCACGTCACAATGCTTCAGAACGCGCGGTCGCTCCACGCTGCGACGCATCGCTCAGCATGCCCCCTGGCGATACGCCTCGAGGGCGCGGAGACAGGCCTCACGGTAGACTGCTTTCTCGAAGGAGTGCGCCGCTGGCCGGGTCGCTTTGATCTGCTCCCACGCCTCATCAGCAGACAGCCCCTGGCGCGCCGCGAGCAGGAACGTCGCGATCAAGGGACCACGGTTGATCCCCATCTGGCAGTGCACGTACAAGCGAATCGACCGTCCATCCCCAGCCAGTTTGGCCTCCTCATTGCGCACCCACTCTAGCACATGCAGGAACTCGTGTGCGGATTTGGGCTGCTGGTCATCGAACCAGTACAGGTGGTAGTAGCCCAGGTGGTGCTGTTCGCACAAGGTGCGATCGCTTACCTCAAATGCTGCGTTAATGACGGTCGTGACACCGTGCGCGGCGAGGCGGGCCATGTGCTCCCCAGTGGCGATCTCGCCACCGAGCAGGAGCCAGTCCGTCACGCGCGAGAGGTCGTCACTCCTCCGTTCTTCTTGCTGGTCACTCACGAAGACGCCTCCTCCCTTCCCAGTGTACGATCACTAAGCAGACCGACAGTGTTGAACAACGCCAAGTCACAATTTTCGGGAGACGAGCACTTTTACGCGCGCACGCCAAACACAAGGGCTGAAGCAGGTCAAGAAATCAGCGAACGCCGTGAGCGCAGGACGAAGCAGGTTACCGTCTAGACAGAGACCCAAGAGAGCCCGAAAGAGCCAGGAGCAGACCGATCACCAGCAGTGGTGAACTGCTGAAAAACATGCTCAACAGTGTGGTTGCTACACCGAGAGCAAGCATCAACCCGAAGGCCAACCCGCTGCGGCGCGCATCACCTGGCCGCGCACGCCGAAACAAGAAAACGCCGATCAGTACGACGATGACGCCACCCGCAATGAGTTGGGCGAATGATTGTGTGGGCATGATGGGCTCTCAGCCGAATTTTCAGGATGAAACGTTTGGCCTATTATATCCTTGGACGCAAGTGTCCTCTCTGCCTACTGTCTTGCGCAGCTTATGGGCATACGTGCGTGGTGATCAGGCAGTCAATCATCTCATAGCCTGTGCCAAAGATGGGATCGGTCGTTGAGATGCGCCGCGTCTTGGCGCCAGGCGGGCGGATCGTCCTCAGTGTCTGGCGCGCGATTGAGCACACTACGTGAGTCCAAGCGCTGCAGTCTTGCCGCCGTTTGTGCTCGGCGAGGGCGAGGGACTGGCGGCAGAAGTGGAAGCCGCGGGGTTTCGCGACGTGCAGAGCACGGTGGCCTCCCTCCTGCTGCGCTATGCCTCGCTGGAGGAGTTCGTTGTGCCCTATATCGAGGCGTCGCCGATGGCGACATCGTGGTCTGGGCTGGACGACCAGACGCGTGCCGCGGTGGTGCGTGATGTCTATAGTGCGCTCGCCACCTTTATCGAGCCGGGCGAAGCCCAGCACGCGTTGGTATTCCCCATCGAGACACAGTACCTCACCGCGCGGGTGTGAGCGGTGAGGCGTCGAGGATGCGTTCGTTGCGCGAGCAAGCGCTGGTTGAGGCGACAGCCTGCTGCACGGGACGCCTGGCGAGGCGGCGGTTGCGAATCAACCAGGCGAGGCCGCGTTCAACAAGCCATCGGTGCGCTTGGATGCAGAAAACCGCGCGCGCCGCGTTCCCGCTCCGCCACGTCCAGAGGCCACAGCCGTCTCCCTGCCGCTGGCGCCAGTCGGCGTTCTCAAGTGCACTGCGCGCTATGCTGGTCATCCTCCGGCGCATCGGCGAGGAACGCGCCCTTCGCCGCGGACTCCAAGCGCGTCAGTTGTACTGGATCCTGGTGTCATGCGCGCCGACAGAAAGGGCAACGACTGGCCCGATTGCGGAGCGCGCAGGTCATCCTTGTAGCTCGTCGAAGTGGCGACAGCTGAATGGGAACTGTGAGGAGGCATTGAAATCTGTTCAAGCGCATACACAGCACTGCGCGCTTCGATCGTAAGAGGCTTCATTGTGGCGTCGCATGACGCCGCGACAAAGGTCCCAGCGCGTTGAACAACCTGCTGTTAGGCTGCTGATCAGTGCATGGCAGCGTCGCCACATCGGGGGGCTGGCGGCGATTGTACAGCCACTGGCGCTCCTGCTCGGGGAGGCGCTTGTCACCGCGTCTATCCGATCGCTCGGTCAGGTTGCGAACAGGGCAAGCCAGGCCGCATGCCCCTCACGCCTTGCGATAGCCCGCCGCCCGAACACCCCCACGGACGCAGAGCTCACCTGGCGCTTGCGCTAACAGCGCCCGACTGCGTGCGAGCGTCTCATCCGCAATCGTGCCGCGGCTCTTCCGCTCAGCCCGATACGCCAGCCAGGTCTCGACGCTCTCAAAGTGCCGCACGAAATCGAAGGTCAACTCGCGCTCCAGGATAAATAATCCTTCAGCGAGCACCTGGCGCAGCGCCGCCCGCGCGCTGGCGATCTCGCCGATATCTTGCGTCTGATCCACCTGGCCCACCGCGATCGTCTGATCTGCTGTCCGGATCTCGACCACGGCGTGTTGCGGCTCAGGATGGATGTCCAAGAGCACCCCCAGCGGGCGCAAGGCCGTATGGAGCTTTCTCAGGGCGTGCACGACGCCGTCGGGCGCGATTCAACACAAGGACCAGGACAGCACGACCACCTCGTAGGCCGCAGGGGCCAGCTCGACGATGGTAATATCGGCCGTCTCAAAGGTGACCTTCTGGAGCAGGTGAGCGGGGCAGCTTGCCTGGGCGGTGGCAATGGCCGACGCCTCCGGGTCTAGGGCCAATACCGCGCGCGCCTGCTCGGCAAAGCGCCAGGTCAGACGGCCATCGCCACACCCCACCTCCAGCACGTCCGTGCCCGTGAAGTCAACCAGTGTATGCATCACGCGCGTCTCTGCTTGCTCAGGGTCAAGCGCAATAGGCATAATCTGCCTCCGGCCCGCGTGGGTCTCCACCGTTTGGCTTCAGCTGTTGTCTCATCATACACCCGCCGACCATCCTTACCTATCTAGCGGCGATATCGGCCGACTCTTTCAACAGGCTCGTCTCGGTGATGGTACTGTGGTATCAGGTCGTGCCTGCTGCATCCGGAGTTTGCGCCAACCTTGCTGCAGCAGTGCCGGCAAACTTGGTATGGTGTCGACACATACACAATGGCGACCCGCCTGCGCGCGTCTGTGGATCCTTGAGTCTCTGGACGACTACCGCTGCCACCACCGCTTTGGCGCCGGGAGGAAGCCCTGCTCACGTCGCGCCGCTCGCTCCCAGACGGCTGGCGTATTCAGATAGCGCTTCACCGTCCAGACGAGCTTTGCTAGATCGAAGGGCTTGCTGATGTAATCGGTCGAGCTCGCGAGTTTACCGCGCACGCGATCAACTATGGAGTCTTTGCCACTGAGCAACAGGATCGGCAGATCGCGATAGTCCTGATGGTGACGCACCACCTGGCAGTGGGCGAGCGCTCAGCCGAGCCTGCCGCTGTCGTTTGTTTTTGGGGTTAACGTCCCAGCGCAGTTTGGCGGGTTTCCAGCCGACCTCTATCCCGGCGTGCCGCCAGGAGGGATCGATGTCCTCAATGTGCGCATGGCATGTACCGACCAGAAGTACAAGATCACGATGCAGGATGGCTTCGGACGCACCCGCCAGGTCACAATGACCTCCAAAAAGTGATGTCATCGCGCGCGCACACGTAACTTCCCGTCGGGGTCAAGTCGAGCTCAAACTTGTCATACCAAATCCTCCTCGGAAGTTCTAGAATGTGCCGCCCAAAGCCCGGATTCATGGGGATGCGCTCGGCGCTTTACTACAACTGCGTAAGTGAAGGTGATCAGAAACAGTTCGAAAACTCGAAGCGGGCAAGCGGCAGCGTTGGCTATGCTGGGGTATGTTCACGCCGCTCTATGCCAGCGATCTGACCGATGCGGCGTGGGCGCTCATCGATCCTCCTCTGCCGCCACAGCCAGGAACTAGTCACCCTCGAAACCACTCGTTATGGACCATCCTCAACGACTCCTGCTGCGCCAGGCGATCCGCCAGCAGCTCGCGCGCAATCCAGTGTTGGAATCATTCGCTTCCGCTGCGCCCAACGACGGCGGCGACGGCGTGACCATCGTCATCCTGGCCACCTGAACGACGGCTTACCCGCCGACCGTGAAACGCAGCGTGCGCGCGGTCGCTGGAGTTCCATTGATGTTGATCGAGATGACCATGTCGTACGCGCCCGCCCCAAGCGAGATGGTCGAGTAGCAGTAGTAGCTGGCCGAAGGGATAAGGCTGTTATTTTTGTCTGGTAGGAGCGTGCAGAGGTTGTCCTTCTGGCGGATGCTCACCGTCACTGGCCCAGGCGCGACTTGGGACGAGGTGCACATGTTGATGTAGAGGGTTTCTCCGGCGGAGAATGCCGTTGTATTGGAGCCGCAGGAGCCATCCTGTGCTGTTGCGAGCGTGATGGCGCGGAACGAGTCGGACGCCTGGCGGTCGAGTTGCTGCTGTGCAGTCAACGTGGCTGTGCCAGTGGGCGCTGCTGTGGGCGTGATGGTGGGCGCCGTCGTCGCGGTTGGCGCGGCTGTAACAGCTGGCGTCGCCGTAAATCCGAAGCGTGGCAGCAATCGCGTGCCCCCTGTGCTGAGGGCGAGCGCGCTGAGCACGCCAAGCGCGATGATCACCGTGAGCGCAATGACCCAGCCACTCCGTCTCCGTCGCCGTTTGCCGCCATCGCCACCGGATGCGCCAGTCGCACGTGTGGGTTGATCTGGTGGAGACGCTGTGGCGGTATCTGCAGGCGCAGTCGTCATGCCCGACAGCAATTTGCCACTCGTCGTCGCTCCTTGCAGGCCGTCTGTGCGTACTGGCAGCGACAACGGCTCCAAGCGAGCAGGCTGGCGCAGCACAGGCGATCCTGTCGTGACGACTGGCGCGCCGCGCGTCAGCGTCTCCTGCTCGGAGACGTCCAGCGCCGCCGAGGCTGGAGCGGCGTTGTGCGGCTGGTTCGAGGACGGCCAGCGGGGCGAGTCCCCAGCCGGTGGGGCGCCAGTCAGGGGAAGCGTCGGCGGCTCCACGGGGTCCGGCGGCGCCGACGCTTCCCCACTTCCCTGTCCTGCCGACGAGCTATTGCCAGACTTCAACGGCGGTTGCGAGAGGCGGAACTTGACGTAGGAGGGCTTGACCGCGCTGGCTGGCTCGATCAGTTCGATCTCGTGCGCCAGGAGCGCGTCCTGCAACGCCTCGGCGAAGCTGGCGGCGTTGGCGTAGCGATCGGCGGGCTTGCGGCCGAGCGCCTTCAGCATCACCAACTCCAGCTCTGGCCAGATCTCTGGGTTGCGGCTCGAAGGTGGCGCGATGGGCGCGGTCAGCACGAGCGAGGCGACCTCATAGGGCGTACCGGCGCTGTGCGGCGGCAGCCCGGTCAGCATCTCATAGAGCACGGAGCCAAGCGCATAGATGTCGGCGCGCTGATCCAGCTCCTCGCCGCGCAACTGCTCCGGCGCCATGTACTGTGGCGTCCCCACCGGCAGACCCGTGCCCGCCAGTGTGGGACCGCCGGAGCCGCGCTGGATGGTGATACGCCGCGCGATGCCAAAGTCGGTCAGCTTGGCGACACCGTACTCATCAAGGAGGATATTTTCCGGCTTCACGTCGCGATGCACCACCCCGTGCGCATGCGCGGCGCCCAGTCCAGAGAGGATCTGCACGGCGATCTGTACCGCTTCGGCGACAGGCAGAGGGACACCACGCAGGAGCCGGTCGCGCAGCGACTCCTTGATCAGTGGCATGACGAGGTAGAGATAGGGGCCTTGCTCGCGCAAGACAAGGATTGGCACGATGTT
>Ga0070698_100010025_pt1 | contig 10122 bp, 9 predicted proteins | sample KBSK1502metaG_FD_65477 | JGI IMG/M metagenome (GOLD analysis project Ga0070698, IMG submission 65477) | Corn, switchgrass and miscanthus rhizosphere microbial communities from Kellogg Biological Station, Michigan, USA - KBS K1-50-2 metaG | ecosystem: Host-associated > Plants > Roots >... | reverse complement strand
TTTCCGGTCGTCTATGCGACGCTTTTCTCGGCGTTCTACCTGCCGCTTCTGCTAATGCTGGCGGGTCTGATCCTGCGCGGCGTGGCGTTCGAATATCGCTACAAGACGGAGCGGATGCGGTGGATCTGGGACGCCGGCTTTGCCGGAGGATCCCTCGTCGCTGCCTTCATCCAAGGGTTGACCGTAGGCGCCCTCGTGGAGGGGCTGCCGATTGCCAACGGCCAATATGTCGGCGGCGAATTCGGCTGGTTCAGTCCGTTTGCGGTGCTGTGCGGCATCGGCCTGTGTCTAGGATATGCCCTGCTCGGCGCCTGTTGGCTCGTCAAAAAGGGTGAAGGCGATGTGAGGGACGCAGCCTATCGCCTGATCCCTAATCTGGCGGTTGGAGTGCTGGCTTTCCTGGTCGTCGTCTTTGCTTATGCTTTGGTCGAGAATCTTCGGGTCATGAGCCGATGGATAGAGCGGCCGTATCTGCTTGTTTTCCCGGCCATCGGTGTGATCGCAGCGCTTGTGGCGGCCGCGAACGTTCGGCACCGCCGGGATGGAGTACCATTCTACATGGTGGCGCTCATTTTCGTCGCGGCGTTCGGCACGCTGGCGATCTCGTTCTGGCCCTACATGATCCCGTTCTCGATCACCGTCGAAGAAGCGGCGTCGCCTCATTCCACTCTCGCCTTCATGTTCTGGGGAGCGGGCATCATCGTCTTCCCGCTGATGCTGATCTACACCGTCATCAGTTACACCGTCTTCAGAGGCAAGGTCAGACCAACCGCAGGGCATTATTGAAACAGAGGAGGCGGCGATGCAGGGTGGCTATATTGGCCGTCCGCTCACCAGGCGGCTCTTGCTTGGCCAGGCCGGCGTGGGAGGCCTGGCACTCGCAACTGCGCCGGCCTGGGCGCAGGCGACGATTGATCTTGCTTTACCCGGCGGGCCCGATACTCGGCCGATCACGACGGCCTTTCCAGAAAAGGCAGTGATGATCCTGCAGCGGTCGCGTCCGCCGCTGCTCGAAACGCCGTTCGAGGTTTTCGACAAGGGCGTCTTTACGCCGAACAACGAGTTCTTTGTGCGTTGGCACTGGGCAGTCATTCCGACCAAGGTCGACGTGGCCGCGTACAAGGTGGCCGTTCGCGGGCACGTGAACCAGGCGCTCTCGCTTTCGATGGCGGACCTGCTGGCAATGCCACGGGTCGAGTTGGCGGCCGTCAATCAGTGCTCGGGCAATTCCCGAGGCCTGTTCCAGCCGCGCGTCTCAGGCGGCCAATGGGCGAACGGGGCAATGGGAAACGCGCAGTGGACAGGTGTCCGGTTGCGCGACGTGCTGGATCGCGCGGGCGTCAAGGGCGGGGCTGTTGCGGTTCGTTTCAACGGTTTGGACGAGCCGGTTGTGGACGGAGCACCCGACTTCATGAAATCGCTCGACGTCGACCATGCGCGTGACGGCGAGGTGATGCTGGCCTACCAGATGAACGGGGAGCAGTTGCCGCTACTGAACGGCTTCCCGCTGCGTTTGATCGTGCCGGGCTGGTATTCGACCTACTGGGTCAAGATGCTGAATGACATCGAGGTCCTCGACGCACCGGACGAAAATTATTGGATGAAGACGGCTTATCGCATTCCGGACACGCCACATGCGAGCGTGAAGCCGAGTGAGAGCGGGTTCAGGACAGTACCGATCAACCGCATGGTGCCGCGCTCGTTCTTCACCAACGTCACCGATGAGATGACCGTCAAGTCCGGAGCGGTTGTGCCGCTCAGAGGGATTGCCTTCGGTGGTGATTGCGGGGTGTCGCAGGTGGAACTGTCGGTCGACGGCGGACTCAACTGGCAGAAGACCGCCCTAGGCCGCGACGAGGGCACGTACAGCTTTCGCCTATGGAGTACGCAAATAACGGCGCCAGAATCCGGGGCGCGGACTCTGCAGGTGCGCTGCACGAATACCAACGGGGAAGTTCAGCCGGCCGAACCGAACTGGAATAGCGGCGGCTTCATGCGCAACCCGATCGAGAGTGTCCGGCTCGCCGTCGCCGAACCTCACGGATGACGGGAGGCCGCCTATGGCTATATCAATCAACGCGATTGCCTACGGCGCCGTGTTCGTTGCCGGCGTGATCCTCTTCTCGATCGGGACGCCCGATGAGCGCTCTCAGCGAACGGCGCTGGTCGCGCCGGCTCCGGCCGCAGAGGCCGGCCAGTCCGCGCCCGCTCCCTCGGTCGCCGGGGGCGGCGGGCTCACGCTGCATTCGGTCAGCATCGATCTCCCGGACAGCGGGAGGATGTTTCCCGGCCCGGGATCCGATGGAATCAACAACAATTGCCTAGCGTGTCATTCCGCAGGCATGGTGTTGAACCAGCCTATGCTGCCGAAATCGGCATGGCAGGCCGAGGTCACCAAGATGATCCAAAGCTACAAGGCTCCCGTGTCCGAGGACGACGTGGCTGCCATCGTCGACTATCTGGCGCGCATGAAAGCCGCTGAATAGTGCCCGATTTTCTCGTCTTCCCGCTGATGCCGCTCTACACGGCGATCAGCTACAGCGTCTTCAGAGGCAAGGTCAAGCCAACGCCGGGCATTATTAAAACAGAGGGGCACGCATTCGGCTCGATCTTGCTGGCCTGGTGGCTGGTTGCCCGTGGCCACCGGCGGCGAGGTGTTCGCGGCAATGCACGCGTTTATTGCCTCAGCGATCGGGCTGCTGTTGGTCGCCTTTTTCTATCCCCTTCCATGTCCCGTCCCGCTATGAGCGGGCGCCTGCAGTTCCCAACCCGACGGACGCTTGCTTACGAGGCGGTCTCGCCCCGTTGGGGCAGCGTGAACTGAAAGGAGGCGCCCCGGGGTAGGTTTGTCGCGGCCCAGACGCGTCCGCCGTGTGCCTCGATGATCGAACGGCAGATCGACAGTCCCATGCCCATGCCGCCGGGTTTGGTCGTGTAGAAGGCGTCGAAGAGCCGGTCTACGCTCTCCGGCTTCAGTCCCGGACCCCAATCCCGCACGGCGATGCGCACGCGGTTCGTTCCGTCTTCCTCGGTGCTGATCAGCAACTCGCGCGACCCCTTGTCCGATCCGCTCATAGCTTCGACGGCGTTGAGGATCAGGTTGAGCATCACTTGTTGAAGCTGGATCCGATCTCCCGGAACGAGCGGCAGGCCGTCCGCCAGCTGTGTCTGCAGCGAGGTCCCGTTTCTGTGCAGTTCGTTGCGCGTCAGCGCGATGACTTCGCGGATCGTTTCGTTGATGTCCAGCTGATCCTTGCGCGACGGTGCCTTCCTGACGAGCGCACGCATCCGGCTGATGACGTCGCTGGCTCGTCTCCCCGCGTTGACGATCCGATCAAGGGCCTGCCGAACCTCCTCCGGATCAGATGGCTGCATATTGAGCCAGCGCAAGGCGGCCTGTGCGTTGGTGACCGCCGCGGCGATCGGCTGATTGACCTCATGAGCGATCGACGCCGTCAGCTGGCCCACGGTCGTGATGCGATTGGCGTGCGCGAGCGCCTGTCGTTCTTCCTCCGCCCGCCTGCGTTCGGTCACATCCATCACGGTCCCCACGAATTCGACCAGATCGCCGGATGGGCCGGGAACAGGATGGCCAATGGCGTTAACATATTTGACTGAACCATCGGGCATCAGCAGCCGATGTTCAAAATCGAGGTCCTTCCTTTCCTGCGCTGCGCTGTCGATTGTCTGTTGAACGCGGGCTCTGTCCTCCGGATGAGTTCGTTGGAGCACGAGCTCCACTGTCGGTTGATCGGCTCGGTCGCATCCAAAGATACGAAAGGTTTCCCCCGACCAGTAGAGTTTCCCACTGGAAACATCCCAACCGAAACTGCCTGTGTGGCTCAGCCTCTGCGCTTCAGCCAAATAGGCTTCGCTGCGTTGCAACTCGGTGGTCCGTTCCGCCACCTTCGTCTCGAGTTCGTCGCGGGCTTTACGAAGCTGTTGCTCGCTCTCGCGTATCGCTTCCTCGGCGCGGCGATGATCGTGGAGGAGGCGTGCCGTCCGAAATGCCGTTGCAGCATGATTCGCGGCCACGGAGAGCAACAGCTGGTCAATTTCGGTAGGAAAGTCGGCGCGATCGCACGCCGCCGCAACCAGACCACCCTCGGCAGCGACGCCGACGGGGATGACAATGCCGCAGCAGCGCTGCTCGCTACCGTCGACGTCGTGAACGATTTCTCTGTGCGACAAGCGGCCGTTGACGGAGAGATGATACTGCAGCCATTCGGGAAATGCCTGCCATGCGCTCCCCCGCGCGATTTCGACGGCACCGCCCCCATTGGGATCGCACAAACGCACAAAGACGAAGTCGAGGTGCAATGAATTGACCAGCACGTCGGCGAGCCCGGCGGCGATGGCAGGCGGCTCTCTCCCGACCCACGCCGCCGGGACGGCAGACAGTGCTACGAGGTCCCTGAGTGCTCTTCGCAGCCGCAGGGCGTCAGCCTCGGGACCCATCGGCATTGGCTCGTGATCATTGGGCTCGTACGGAGCGGCGTCTCTCCCGGATTTCGAGCAGGAACTGGTCAGGAGGAATAAAGAACGGATTCTCCTGCAGCACCCCCCCGATGATCACGACCGGGTGCGTCCGCATGATGTCCATCACCACGCCGGCACCGAACTTCGACAGATCATAGGTGCAGATGACCGGATCGTCGTACTTGGGAAGCACATAATTGAGGCGCGTCTCGTATTCCAACAGGTCATCCACGCCTGGTTTGTCGAGTAGCGCCCATTCCATGTGCGCCACCAGCCGGGTGAGCGGATAGCCGGAAGCCGTCCCCGATTGGATCACCTCTTCGAGCAAGGCCAGCATCGCGTCCTGATCGAAGCGATCACCGCGCAAGTACGCGTCCTGCCAGCGCCGCAGCTCGAGCTGGCCCGTACCTATTGCTTGCTCCGCGTCGATGCCGGCTTCGGCGAGCCGCTTCAGATGTTCCCCCTGCAGCTCGGGGTCCACGATATGGAAGGCTTTGTCCCCCCGGTCGAAGCCCTCTTTGATGAACGAGCGAAGCACCCTGTGTTCCTCGTCGAGGCCGTTGAAGAAAGCGCAAATATGACGGTGCTGGCCGAGACTGCCCCCGGCACACTGCACGGAAGCGCCGTTCTTTCCCATGTTTCACCTCCCGCCGCTACCGGCATGTGTCAGAGCCGAGCGGATGCAAGCGAGCAAATCATCCTCCTCAAAGGGCTTGCTCAGGTAACCGATGACGCCGGCAGCTAGCGCGCGCTCCCGAACGCCGTTGTCAGGATACGCCGTGATCAGGATGGTCGGAATGGGCTTTCCTGAAGCCGACAGGTGACAATGCAGCTCGAGACCGGTCATCCCCGGCATTTGCATGTCGGCGATCAGGCAGGAAGTGCGGCGGACATGGCGCGAGCTTAAAAACTCTTGCGCGGACGCGACGGCCTCGACCCTATATCCCAGCGACCTCATGAGACCCTTTATCGCCTCGCGCATCGACTCATCGTCGTCGATGATCGAAATCAGCGGCTTTGCCTTTGGCACTCGACCTCCCGCACCCGGGTTTGTGATAGTAATGATGCGACGCGATCCGAAGCCCTTGGGCGCAGGGTGATATTCACGACATTTCAGGAAGATGAGACAAACTCAAGAGCCAGGCGATTATACTTTGGTTTAGACAGAGCTGCCGCGAGGGCGAATACATGTTGCACTGCACCTCGCTCTGTATCCGAGCGATACCGCGGGGATCTCCTCGTTGCTGCACGCCGGCGGCGATCAGCTGGCTCAAGCAACGCCGGCCTGCCGGCGCGCGTGGGGGTTCGTGGGTCACGGCCAAGGCAAATAGCCCTTCCTTGTTTGAGCATACGATTTTAGGATGTCCCAAGGGCGGGATGCCATCACCCGGCTGGTTGCGGTGCCTCTATCGCAGCGGGCGTTAGCGATGACCGAACAGCCGACCATTATCATCGTCGATGACGACCCAGGGGTCCGCGAGGCGCTCGGCAGCCTGATCCGATCCGTCGGCGTGCAAGCCAAGGCCCTGGCTTCGGTTCCCGAATTCGTCAAAGAAGGGCGTCCGGAAGGACCCACTTGCCTTGTGCTCGATGTCAGGTTGCCTGGCCGAAGTGGTCTCGATTTTCAGCGAGAGCTCTCGGCGGCGAACATTCACGTTCCGATCATCTTCATCACCGGATACGGCGACATCCCGATGTCCGTCCAGGCGATAAAGGGAGGAGCGATCGAGTTCCTGACCAAGCCGTTCCGCGATCAAGACCTGCTGGACGCGATTCAGCAAGGCCTCGCGCGAGATCGCGCGTGGCTGGAGAACGAAAAGGCAATCGCAGCGCTTCAGGCGCGCTTCGAGACCCTCACACCCCGCGAGCGTGAGGTGATGGCCTTGGTGGTGACTGGCCGCCTCAACAAGCAGATCGCCTACGACATCGGTATCAGCGAGATCACCGTAAAAGTCCATCGCGGCCAGGTCATGCGAAAGATGAAGGCGACTTCTCTGCCTGACTTGGCCCGGATGGCCGACAAGCTGGACTTCACTGCGGAAAAATCGCAGAGCTGCTAGACCAGTGTGTTTTTCGGGCTACCGGCTGGACAGTTCTTCCTGCCGTTTGCGCTGGGTATTTGACCACCGGCGGTCTCCACCCCCCAGATACCGACCCACCTTAGCTATGCCGTGCGCTTCAGAGCCGTCCTAAACCAAAGTCTAATACGAATGATTCTCGGGCGGCATCCGTGCATCCGCAGGTGCAATAGGACGGTCTGACGCGCCCTGTTAGCCTTAATCCGCTGTTCAACTCCTTCTACGGGGGGAACTCATGCGCGGCGGTTACGGCGATGCCTCGGTCGACGTTGCACTGACGGAGCGATCCCGGCGCCCGCAATTAGCTGCAAAGGCGGCTCTTGCACAATTTCACAACCATTAACGCGACGGGCGCCTACGGCCGCGCCAAATTGCAGGCCATAAACCAAAAGGAGGGCTCACGATGACGACGAACACTTACGCCGAACCGGCCCTCCACCGCGAAAACCGGCATGGCGCAGACCCGCTGAGCGCGATAGCAGCCGATACGTTGCTCGAATTCGGCCGTTTCCGAGTAATGCTGCGCCAGCGGCAGTTGGTCGCTGACGGCGTGCCGATAGAGTTGGGGACGCGCGCGTTCGATCTCCTCCTCGTCTTGCTGGAGGCCGACGGATCGCTGGTCACCAAGGACGAGCTTCTCAGCCGCGTGTGGCCTGGCATCATCGTCGGCGAGGAGAACCTGAAGGTTCAGATCTTCGCTTTACGCAAGGCTCTTGGCGAAGGCCGCGAGTTCATCCGCACTGAGTTCGGCCGCGGTTACCGGTTCACTGCCGCAGTTCACTCGACCGGCGCCTGGAGTGTTTGTCAGCGTCCGTCGCGACGGGGACAGCGCTCAAGTCAAAGGCTGGTTCCTCAATGGATTTCCCGGCGACCGCCGCCCCGTTGGTGTGTCCGAGATCACCCCGGCAAACGCGTTGATTCAGCTCACAGTGAGGGCGCCGCATTCTGCCGAGATTGGATTTGCTCAGCCGTACGAAAGGGAGAGGAAGGATGACAATACGCTCTTTTCCAGCGATCGAATCGATCCTGCCAAGAATGCCATTGTGGAAAGCTGCAGCTTTTGCCGCTGGGCTCGCCCTCAGCATGCTTTCCGATCCGGTCCACGCCGCTCCGTCGAGCGGCGGCGATACCGTGCAGGGGCTCTACGACGCGCTGCTCAGCACAATGAAGAACGGCCGGACATTAGGCCAGAGCGGCCGCTTCACACAGCTGGAGCCGGTTATTCGGCGCAGTTTCGACGTCGCCTCGATGGCGCGATTGGCGGTCGGCCCGTCCTGGGCCAATCTGACCGAGGCGCAACGCCAGCAAGTGAGCGAAAGCTTTGGACGCTACATCTCGGCGATCTACGCCGACCGGTTCGACAGCTATGCCGGGCAGAAGCTGGAGGTGACTGGCGAGCAGCTCGCCCCATCGGGCGCCATGGTGCGCAGCCAGATCATCAAAGCCGACGGCGAGCCGGTAAAGGTCGATTATATGATGCGTCGCAGCGGCGACAGCTGGCTGATCTCCGACATCTACCTCGACGGCGCAATCAGCGAGGTGGCGACCCGCCGCTCGGAATTTGCCGCCATCCTGAAGAAGGAAGGCATTGACGGTCTGATCGCGGCGCTCAACCGCAAAGGCGACATGCTCATCGCGACTACGGCAAGACCCTTCTAGGAATTATGCCGATTGACGTACCGACCGCAATTCACCAAGGCGAACCGAGAGGGATGCTAAGTGCAGCAAGGGGAGCGACCCCCGGCGACAAGGCCGTGTGGCTCACCGCCGCGGACACCATCGCAGAGCACGCCGATAATCGTCGGAATTCCGCGGGCGTTACGGGGGAGCGCCGTGCCGTGGTTTCGGCCTGCTAGAGCGAGGAGGTAATGATGTCCCAACCGGAACGCTATGAAATGCTCGTCCTTGGTAGCGGAGCAGGCGGCAAATTGCTGGCCTGGCACATGGCCAAGTCGGGGCATCGCTCGGCCGTTGTCGAGCGCAAATTGATCGGCGGCTCCTGTCCAAACACCAACTGCCTTCCCAGCAAGAACGAGATCTGGAGCGCAAAAGTCGCCGATCTGGTCCACCACGCGGACCGGTTCGGAATGGTGACGGGTCCCGTTGCCACCGACATGAAGAGGGTGCTGGCGCGCAAGCGCGAGATGGTCGAGGGGCTAATCGCCCTGCATCTCGACCTCTACAAGGCGAGCGGCGCCGAGCTGATCATGGGCACGGGTCGGTTCACCGCGCCGAAGACCATCGAGGTGCGCTTGAACGACGGCGGCACGCGCGTGCTCACCGGCGATCGCGTGATTCTCAATCTCGGGACGCATGCCACGATCCCGGATATTCCGGGTCTAGCTGCAACAAAGCCGCTCACCAATGTCGAGGCGCTGGAGCTCGACCGACTGCCCGCCCACCTCATTGTCATCGGCGGCGGCTATGTCGGATTGGAGCTGGCGCAAGCCTACCGTCGGTTCGGTAGCCGAGTGAGCATTATCGAGACGGGACCACAAATCGCCAGCCGGGAAGATTCCGACGTCGCGGCCGCATTGCAGGAGATGCTGCGCGACGAAGGCATCGCGGTGCATCTCGGCGCCAAGGTTCTCGGTGCGCAAGGCCGGTCCGGGCAAACTGTCAGCCTCCAATTGCATACGCCCTCGGGCGATCAGACCATCGACGGCAGCGATATCCTGGTCGCAGCCGGACGCACCCCCAATACCGCCGGGATCGGGCTGGAGCTCGCCGGTGTCGCGCTCGACGCCCACGGCTATATCGCGGTCAACGATCGGCTCGAGACGAGTGCGCCCGATCTCTGGGCGGTCGGCGAGTGCGCGGGCAGTCCGCAATTCACCCATGTGTCGGAGGACGATTTCCGCATCATCCGGGACAATCTGGCGGGCGGCGACCGGACCACCCGCAACCGGCTCGTCCCATACTGCATGTTCACCGATCCGCCGCTGGCGCGGGTCGGCTTGAGCGAGGCCGAGGCCCAGCGCCAGGGCATCGCCGTCCGGGTCGCGAAACTGCCGATCGTCGCGGTATTGCGGTCGCGGACAACCTCGGAGACGCGCGGCTTTATGAAGGCGCTGGTCGCGGCCGACGGCGACCAGATTCTGGGTTTCACGATGCTTGGCGCCGAGGCAGGCGAAGTCATGGCCGTGGTCCAAACAGCGATGTTGGCCGGCATGCCCTACACTGGATTGCGCGACGCGATCCTCGCGCACCCGACAATGGCAGAGGGCCTGGGCGGGCTCTTCTCGAACGTGCCTGCCCGATAAGGCTCGTTCCCCCCGGTGACGAAGCCCCTGCCGCCGCAAGGCTCGTCACGGCTGGGCCACCTTTATCACTGGCCACCCTTGCGCGCGTCCTCGAAAGTGCGCACCCACTCGACGTAGCGGTCGGCGATGCTGTCGACCGCCTTCTCGCGAGTGGTCTTGTTGTCGCGCAACGCGACCAGCGCGTCCCAGAACGAAGTACGGCCGACGGCAAAGCCGATGAATCCCGGCACCGGCGCCGCCGCGCGCAGCCAGGCGATGATGCCGGCTTCATCGGAGCCGCGGCCGAGAATGATGCAGCCGAC
>Ga0070698_100010023_pt1 | contig 10123 bp, 10 predicted proteins | sample KBSK1502metaG_FD_65477 | JGI IMG/M metagenome (GOLD analysis project Ga0070698, IMG submission 65477) | Corn, switchgrass and miscanthus rhizosphere microbial communities from Kellogg Biological Station, Michigan, USA - KBS K1-50-2 metaG | ecosystem: Host-associated > Plants > Roots >... | reverse complement strand
TGGTCCTTATGACCAATGATGGCGATCTCACCAATCGGCTCACGCATCCGAAATTTGGACATGAGAAGGAATATCGTGTCTTACTCGCCCGGCGACCGGATCATGATCAACTGGAAGCCTGGAAACGAGGTATTATCCTTGAGGATGGGTATAAGACCGCTCCGGTCGATGTCCGCTTCGAAAGCGCGCAGGGGAAAGGTGCCTGGGTACGTGTGGTCATGCGAGAGGGACGGAAGCGACAGATCCGGGAGACATGCCAGCAATTGGGATTGCCAGTTGTGCGAATTCTGCGAATCAGGATCGGATCGTTGAAGTTAGGCAATTTGAGGCCGCGGCAATGGCGTTATCTGACGAAGCAGGAAGTCGATGAACTGAAGGGGAACGAAGTAAGAAGCAGCGGCAGGCGTGTATAAGAAGTTCTTCGCGTAGAATAAAGTAAGAGTTTGTTTTTTGCAAATATCTATAGTATTGCCCGGTTAAGAAGGAGAGAGGAACATGACTACGGTTCGGACGGATACTTTTAAACTGGGGGATAAATTTGCTACATTATTGGGGGATGATGTAAAAGTTGGAGATCTCGCCCCCGATTTCACTTCAGTCGTGCCGGGCTGGGGTTCGGTCAAGCCACTGGAAGAATCAAAAGGAAAGGTAATCATCCTTTCAGCGGTGCCTTCCCTGGATACACAAGTATGCGATCGTGAAACCCGTCGATTCAATGAAGAGGCCTCAAAGCTAGGCGACGAAATTGTCATCTATACGATCAGCACGGATTTTCCGATGGCGCAGAAACGCTGGTGCGGTGCGGCCGGTGTAGAGAGCGTCAAAGTAGTTTCCGATGTGCTCGAAGCTGAGTTTGGACTGAAGTATGGATTGCTCCTCAAGGAACGGCGTTTTTTTCGCCGGGCGGTCTTTATTGTCGGACGTGATGGTAAGTTGACCTATGTCAATTATTTGCCAAAACTTTCTGAAGAGCCAAATTACGATGAAGTGATCAATGCTGCCAAAGAAGCTTTGAAATAACCCTGAAACTTTTACGAAGAGAAACAAAAAGACAGACCGTCGTTATGGCAGTCTGTCTTTTCATGTCATAATCGTCTAACTCAGTCTGATATCCCAGAATTTTAGAACAATATTTTCGAGCACTTCCTTAATCTTCTCTTTCTTCATACCGTCCACCTTAAAGGTAATGACCCTTGAATTTGCATCCGGACCGGAGAATATTCCAAAGGAAATGAAATCGCCACCGTTGGTGGAGATCGCTTTCGTGACCTTCGCAAGTTCACCAGGTTGATCCGGGACCGTCGCAGTCACGCGAATGGCTTTCTGGCGCGCGCCCATCAATTCAAGGAAAGCTTTGAATAGATCCGTCTCAGTGATGATACCGACTACTTTTCCGGCGCTCACCACGGGTACTCCACCGATCTTTTTATCTGCCATGATTCGTGCAGCTTCCTCGATGGGTGTTTCCTTGTCAATCGTGATCACCTTCTTGCTCATGACCTGCTTCACCGTGACTTTGCTGATCAGGTAATTCATTTCCCAAATGCTCAGCGTAGTGACCGGGGATGGGGAAGCGTTCAACAAATCCCTTTCTGAGACGATACCTACCAATTTGCCGTTCTTGATCACCGGCGCCCGGCGAATATGTTCTTTCTTGAACATGACAAGGACTTCGTTGATGGGTGCCTCTGGTGATACTGAGATCACAGGGCGGGACATTCTATCACCGACAAACATGTTTACCTCCGTACAATTGAAGCGACGTTTTGTCCATGCCCATTAGGCTAGGTATACGCGCTATGAGTGAAAAATACTGCAACGGATATTATAAGCAGTGCCATATTGACCGCTGTCATCAAATAGGAGTGAATAAGGTCATATTCTGTGATAAATCGCCACTTTTCAGTCGATTTGTTTGCAAATTTGTTTGCTCAAGTTGTGTAAGAATTGGGAATGGTCAAACCTTTGTCTTGGATGGGCTGCGATGATTTCACAATGTTCTCCAATCTTGTTGGGAATTTATTAATCGGTTGCGTTGTGCTGCAAAGGGGATCGATACGGGTAGTTTCTTCACGTACGGCTCCGAAACGTGTGTGAGCCAATCCTGGTTTGGAGCCTCAGCTGAACTACAGTATACCGAACGAAGATTAGTCGTATTTACAGTCATGTAAAGTTCGACCCTTTAGCAACCAAGAAAGCCCAGGTTTACTGGACTTTCTTAAGCAGCCTATGTTTTACAGTCACGATCAAGTGGGTGCTTATTCGATCACTTGGCAAATTCTTTGATAATTCGTGCCATATGCCTGGCGTGTTTGAGGTATAGGTCGATGCGGATATTTTCGTTCGGGGCATGCGCACGGGTGTCGGGGTAGCCTAAGCCCGCAGTTGCCACCGGCAGCTTCAGGTCATGTACAAATGGATAGCTGGGTCCCGATCCTCCCACCATGGGAACCAATTGCATCGGCATCTCAAACACCTCTTCAGAGGTCTTTGCAACCAGTTGGATAAACGGTTCATCAGGATCTGTGCGCGCCGGTGGATCGCCCCCGAGGTCCGCGATCTGCACGTCGCTAAAGCCCTCTGCATCGAGATGAGCGCGCAGCTTTTTCAAAATGTCGGCAGGATCCTGGTCAGGGACGAGTCTGAAATCTACTTTGGCGGAGGCGCGGGCGGGAAGAACAGTTTTCGATCCAGGACCCTGATAACCGGAGGTTAATCCGCAAATCGTACAGGTTGGCGTGAAGACCTCTTCCATTTTCAGTTCAATTCCTCCCGTGATTCCTTTGATGAATTGCTTAACCCCAAAGCGGGATTTGTATTCCTCGGCGACATCTGGCAATGCCTCGAAAAGCTCGCGGTCACGCGTGGAGGGAGGTCGGATCCCGTCATAGAAGCCTGGGATGCGAATCCGTTCATCCTCTCCCTTTAGTGTAGACAAAGCCCAAACCAGCCTCCAGGCTGCATTCGGGAAGATGGAGCCGCCCAATCCTGAATGGACATCTGTGCCGGCCGTTTCGACACTCAGCTCTACATAACAAATCCCTCGCAGGCCCAGATATAGCATGGGTACGTCGCGATGATCGACACCGCCAAATTCCCACATGCATGCCTCGGCCTTCAATAGATCCCTGTTTTTTTCTACAAATTCAAAGAGATTGACGCTGGCTGTCTCTTCCTCCCCTTCGATAATAAATTTGATATTACAGGGGAGCTCACCGTCGGCGTCCAAAAGGGCATCTATCGCGAACAGGCGCGAAGTGATATGTCCTTTATCATCGCTAACTCCTCGTCCGTATAGTTTGCCATCCCGCAAGCTTGGCTCAAAAGGCGGCGTGTCCCACAGCTCAAGAGGCTCAGGCGGTTGGACATCGTAGTGGTTATAGATGAGCAGTGTCTTATCAGATTTGCCCTTGCGTTCACCAAATACGACCGGCGCGCCGGCAGTATCCATGATTTGAACAGCAAAGCCGCGCGTCCTCAACATCTCACCGACCAGTGCAGCACACTCTTTCAGCCCCAGGTTTTGCGCGCCGACGCTCGGTTGAGCAACCAGCCTGGAAAGTTCAGCGAGGCTGGTATCGAGATTTTGTTCGAGATAAAGATCTATTTTGCGATAGTCAGACATATGACTCTCCTCATTTTAGAAAGTTTGAGATCAGTGTGATTGAGTAGTGTCCTGCCAGAGCAAATATGGTCATTTTAATAAGTTGACCAATCCATGTGAAAAAGAGAAAGACCTGAACTGGCATTTTGGCGATTCCCGCTGCGATCCCCGCAATATCAAAAAAAGGATTCGGGATCGCAGAAAGCACCAGAATTGCCCAGCCGCCATATTTATCTATCCAGGGTTTAATACGGTTATACACGTCTGTGCGTTCGACGACCGCTTGACCGCTAAATCCTGCAAGATAGCCAGATAGTTCTCCGATTGCTCCACCGGTCCCTGCAGCCAGTCCGACACCTAGTGGATTGAAGATCGATCCCATTGCATAAATGATCGCTACGCCGGGGGCCGGCAACAATATTGTTGCATTTGCCAGCAGGGCAATCAGAAAAATGCCCGGATAGCCAAACGACGCAAACTGCTCGACCCGGTCACGCAGGCTTGAAATATAAACAGTCAGAGCCACGACTCCAAACAGAGCCAAAACCCTCAAAACATTTGTCAGAAATTTCGAACTACCGGGTTTGTTGTAAGTATTAATGGGTGTGACCGGAGCTGGAAGATTCGTACCCGATTCTTTGGTTGGGTTATTTTCCTTTCTTGTCGCGGCGCGTGAAAAGTGCGCAGACTCTTTCTTCTTTACGTTCTGCGCACTCTTGGATTTCTTTAGGGAAGCGTGTTTATTCGCTTTCTTCAATGGTGATGTGATTGATCTTTACAGCGGGTGCGTTGGCATTGCTCGGATCGCGCGGCGGAATGGACATCAAGACGTCCAGCCCCTCGACAACCTGACCAAAGACACTATGTCGATTGTCCAGATGGGGGGTCGGGGTGTGTGTAATAAAGAACTGCGAGCCGTTTGTACCAGGGCCGGCATTCGCCATGGATAGCACGCCCTGCTTATCGTGTCTCAGGCTGGGGTGGAATTCATCGCCAAATTGATAGCCCGGTCCGCCCGAGCCACGTCCGGTTGGGTCGCCGCCCTGCGCCATGAAATTTGAAATGACCCGGTGGAAAATAATGCCATCGTAAAAGCCTTCGCGTGCCAGGAAAACAAAATTATTGACGGTCTTTGGCGCCTTATCCGCAAAAAGATCGATGACCATCGTACCTTTGTCTGTTTCCATGCGGGCTTGGTATTTTTTCTTGGGATCGATCTGCATTGCAGGTGGGGTATTCCATTGTTTTGCCATTTGTGTCTCCTCTTAAGTCGATCAGATTTATCGTTCGTCTTTCTCAATTCTGGAAGTAATAAGATTTATTTTAGCAACGCCTCCACTCGAGCCACAACCATATCGAGTGCTGCGGTGTTGAACCCGCCTTCAGGGATAATGACATCTGCATAACGTTTGGAAGGCTCAACAAATTCCAGGTGCATGGGTCTGACGGTCAGTAGATATTGTTTTATGACGGATTGGGTGGTTCGTCCGCGTTCTGTGATGTCGCGTTCAAGTCGGCGGATGAGGCGTAGATCTGAATCAGTATCAACAAATATCTTGACATCGAACATCTCCCGTAGAGCCGCTTCTGTAAAAATGAGAATGCCCTCCACAATAATGACTCGATGTGGTTGCACTGTAAATGAATTGCCCGTCCGTCGATCGGCGGAAAAATCGTAAATGGGGACATCAACAGTTCTACCGGCGCGCAGAGACGCAATGTGCCCGATCAATAAATCCGTTTCAAGCGAGTTCGGATGGTCAAAGTTGATTTCCGCATGCTGTGTTGGCGGAAGTCCGCTGAGATCTTTATAGTATGAATCATGTTGGAGGAAAGCAATTCGGTCGGGTCCAACGCGCTGTAGGATAGCCTGTGCGACAGTTGTTTTGCCAGAGCCTGATCCACCCGCGATGCCGATGACTAGCGGAACAGGCTGTGCAGCGGCCGTGTGGGCGAATGGGTCTGGGTATTCCATACCCTAAATTATACACTCACGCCAAGCGTGAAAAAAGCTCTCCACAATTCTGTGGAGAGGAAAATTAGTGAAGGCAAAAAATTATAATCCAGCCATAAAGGCGAGTCCTACGGTGCCCGGCCCGGCATGAGTGCCGACGGTCGGGCTCACCTCGGTGAATATGCTTTCCACAGGCTTGAGAGCCTGCTCTGCTCTTGTGAGCAGTGCCCGGGCGTCGTCTGCTGCATTGGCATGGAGGGTTGCGAGCCGTACCGGTGTCCGCCCTGCGACCTTCTCAATGGTAAGCTCAAGAACGCGATCCTGTGCCTTGGCCTTTGTGCGTATCCGTTCAATCCCCTCGACTCGGCCATCCTGTATGGCGAGGATCGGTTTCATATTCAACATCGTGCCAAGAAAGCGCTGAGCACTGCCAATCCGCCCACCGCGGTGTAGAAATTCCAGCGTGTCGACGGCAAAAAAGACGCCGGTATATTGATATGACTTTTCTGCCAGTGCAATTGCATCTTTCAGGCTGGCGCCATCCTCGAGCGCCCGAGCGACAGCCAGGACCTGGAAACCCAGCGCCATGGCGACCGACTGACTATCCACAACATTTACTTTTTCCCTGGCTGAACTCATCAAATCTTTGGCCTGGATCGCAGATTGGACGGTTCCAGAAAGTCTCGACGAAACCAGCAGGGCAAGTACCTCATAACCTTTGTCTACCAGGCCTTGGAAGATTTCTTGAAATGAAATGACGGCCACTTGTGACGTAGTGGGCATAACCTTTGCGGTTTTTAGTCTTGTGAAAAATTCACTTGACTCAATGTCGACCCCATCCTTGTATGTTTGATCACCCCAAATGAGAACTTGTGGCGCGACCGAAATATTGTACTTTTTTACTAATTCCGGTGGCATGTATGTCGTGCTGTCTGTAACAAGTGCAATTTTTGACATGGCGTCTCCTTAGAATTAGGTTATCGAGCCGTCTTACTGGGTATATTAACCCCCCTGTCGGGCGCGTGGATACGAATTGTTAGGTATAATATCTCAGCAATTTGTTTTGCTTTGATCCCTCGTTGAGGAGACTGCTTTGGCCTTTAACCCGATAAACTGGCTTTTGGGCCTGTTTTCACTGGATATTGCAATAGATTTGGGGACCGCGAATACCTTAGTAAATGTACGCGGTAAGGGGATTGTCATTAATGAGCCATCCTGGGTAACGATTGAAAAGAGAACACGTCAACCGCTCGCGATTGGGCTGGAGGCGAAGGAGATGATGGGCCGTACCCCCAACAGTGTTGCGGTGATACGTCCCTTGCGGGATGGAGTGATCTCCGAGTTCGATATTACGCAGGTAATGTTGGAATATTTCATTGGACGAGTCCACGAGCAGAGCGTCGTTCCCTTGCCGCGTCCGCGGGTGGTCGTTGGAATTCCTACGGGTGTAACAGAAGTGGAGAAACGGGCAGTCTACGATGCAGTCATGGCTTCTGGAGCCCGGTCGGCATTTTTGATCGAGGAGCCGATTGCGGCGGCATTGGGGGCGGGCCTTCCCCTTGCCGATATCAAGGGGAGCATGGTTGTCGATATCGGAGGAGGCACAACGGAAGTCGCGGTTATGTCCTTAAGCGGTGTGGTTGCCTCCCGATCGTTGCGCGTGGCCGGCGATGAAATGGATCAGGATATCGTACAGTACTTGCGAAACAAATATAATCTGCTGGTTGGGGAGGGGATTGCTGAACAGATCAAATGGAAGATTGGTTCTGCTTACCCGCTACAACCCGAAAAGACCATGGAAGTGCGTGGGCGCAATCTCGTAACAGGATTGCCGGAAAGTATTGAAATTTCATCGATTGAAATGCGCGAGGCATTGTCTGGATCTGTGCAGGTAATTGTAGATACCATCCGTGATGCGCTGGACGAGATACCTCCGGAAATTGTTGCCGATCTCATGGATATTGGTATTTGTCTGGCTGGCGGCGGAGGCTTGTTACAGGGGTTGGCCGATCGACTCACGGATGAACTCAGGCTACGCGTGTGGGTGGCTGAGGATCCCCTGACTTGCGTGGCACGCGGCGCGGGGATGGTGTTTGAGAACTTCGATGTGCTGAGTCGATACCTGGTCGGGCTGGAGCGCGGTAGTACCCGTCACCGGGTTTAATGTTTCTTTAAGTTGTCAGTATGACAATTAAGCCTGCTCGGCACAGCTTGACAATGGCTTGGTGTAGAGACTAACGCAGTACCTTGTAATATGAGAAATTTGTTTCCACGTACGCTTCAAACAACGATCATCTTCCTGGTCGTCGGGGGAATCATGGCGCTTGCACTTGGAGGTTACTTTAGCAGTGCGTCAAATGTTTTCACCGGCTCATTGGTTAATGTGCAGACCTGGTTTTCAGATCGTTTTGTCGCCTTGCAGGAATTTCTAACCGCGCCCCGGGATATTGCCACGCTCCGACAGCGTAATGTTGAGTTGGAAGGAGAGGTGGCCGAGCTTCAGTCCCAGGTCATTCAATTACAACAACAAGTCGGTCAAACACAAATTCTCGCGGCACTCGTGGATTTTGAACAGGCCAATCCTGAAAACAGATATCAACCTGCGGCAGTGATTGGGCGCGATCCAAGCCCGTTTCTCCACTACGTGATCATCAATATCGGTTCCAATGACGGTATCCTGCGTGGGATGCCTGTTGTGACGAATCAGGGTTTGATCGGACGAATCGATGCTGTTATTGCAGACGCGGCGCGTGTTCAATTGATCAATGACCCTGCCTCAAGTGTCAACGTCCGGCTCCAGAACGCAGAGACAGAAGCTTCTCTGGTAGGTTCAGTGGAGGGAGATGTGGTCCTCCAACTCATTCCGCAGGATGTCAATGTTCAACCCGGTGATCTGGTTTTGACCTCTGGGCTGGGTGGTGGCTATCCTCCGGACCTGATCATCGGACAGGTTGTCAACGTTCGGTCCCGCGACTTCGATTTGTTCCAGCAGGCGACCGTCCAACCGGTGGTTGATTTCAATCGCCTTGAGATCGTCCTGGTGATCGTTAACTTCAAGCCGGTCGATATCTCCCCATTAACCCCCGCAACAACGCCCTAACGGATGCGCAATTTAGTGGCCGTGCCTGTTATCTTGTTAACTGTGATTCTGCAATCGGCGGTAATCAGCCGCGTCTACTTGCTTTCAGGAATTGCAGATCTGCCAATGGTCATGTTGGCGGCCTGGGCATTGCAGGAAGAAGTTGATTCCGCCTGGCAGTGGGCAGCGGCAACTGGCTTGTTGGTCGGCTTCATTTCTGGTATTTCATGGGTGGTTCCATTTTTTGGATATATGGCAATTGTGGCTCTTGCGCGGATTTTTCAGCGACGTGTTTGGCAGGCACCCCTGCTGGCCATGTTCAGTATTACTTTTTTGGGTACGATTCTTGTGAGTCTTCTGTCGATCGTGACTCTGCGTTTTGCGGGAGTTCCGCTGCCCCTGAGTGATGTGTTAGGATTGTTAACACTCCCAGGTGTCTTATTGAATATGCTGATTGCGATCCCGGTTTATGCCGTGATGCGTGATCTCGCCAGATGGGTTTATCCATCTCCGGAGGTTGAATGAGTTCCCAAACGGTGAACAAATATGAGGTCCCGTTGTGGCGCGTACTTTTTATTTATGGACTCATCATTGGCGTCGTAGGCGCCATGATGTATCGCCTAGTTGCCTTGCAGGTGTTGGGGCCGCAGACCTGGGTTAATCAATCGATTGATAATTACCAGGAAACGATCAGCGACCCCGCGCCCCGCGGGATTATTTATGATCGCAATGGCACTGTCTTGGCTCGTAATTTGGCCTCCTATAATGTTGTCATTACGCCAGCGGCTTTGCCCGATGATCCTGCCGATATTCAGCGAATATATCGCGAAGTTTCTGAATTGACAGGTGTGCCAGCTGGCGGGCCCGTCACCGATGCAACTCTCGCGAATGCAAAATTGTTTTCTCCTTGTGTTCCGGGTCCAAGTATTGCGGATATGGTCGCACTGGGCGATTCACTGGCTCCTTATACCGCCGTGAAAATTATCTGTAATATCAGTGAAGAACTAGCGCGAGTGCTCCGTGAAAAATCGGTGGATTGGCCGGGTGTCTCCGTAGAAATAGAACCGATCCGTGATTATCCCACCGGTTCCTTGACAGCAGCCGTCGTGGGTTTTCTTGGACCCATCCCGGAGGCGCTGGCGACCGCTTATGAGGATAGAGATTTTGTCGCAAACCGCGACAAAATTGGTTATTCCGGGGTGGAGACTTCGCTCGACGACATTCTACTGGGAAAAAATGGGAAGCGTGTTGTTAAGATCGATGTCGCGGGCAAGGTATTGGGTAATCTTAAGCCGCCGATCCAAGCCGTTGCTGGAAACAACGTTGTTCTGACAATTGATACACGTTTGCAGAAAGCCGCGGAAGCTGCTCTCACCGATGAGATCAATTATTGGAACACATTCTTTAGCCAGACTCGAATTTCAAGTGGCGTTGTCATTGCGATGAATCCGAAGACGGGCGAGATTCTTGCAATGGTGTCCTATCC
>Ga0070698_100010022_pt1 | contig 10124 bp, 9 predicted proteins | sample KBSK1502metaG_FD_65477 | JGI IMG/M metagenome (GOLD analysis project Ga0070698, IMG submission 65477) | Corn, switchgrass and miscanthus rhizosphere microbial communities from Kellogg Biological Station, Michigan, USA - KBS K1-50-2 metaG | ecosystem: Host-associated > Plants > Roots >... | reverse complement strand
TTCACGATCTTCAACGCGTACGTGCTGCGCCCCATCCGCGTGCGCGACCCGTACTCGCTGTACCAGTTCAGCTACCACGACGCGCGCAACCGGTGGCACGGACTCACTTCCGACGATTACGACGCGCTGCGCGCCTTCCGCCCCAGCGCGCAGAGCTTCGCCTACCAAAACGCGTTCGCCCGCATCGACGGCATCGCTACGTTCGGCGTGCTCGCAAGCGGCAACGCATTCCAGGTCCTCGGCGCGCGCGCACATATCGGACGCACGCTCCTCCCGGAGGACAAGAACGACGCGGTGATGGTGCTGAGCTACGACATGTGGCGCAGCCGCTTCGGCGCGGACTCGGGCATCGTCGGCCACACACTGCGCATTCGCGGCGTGCCGCTGCAAGTGGTCGGAGTGCTGTCGAGCGACTTCCAGGGCATCGGCGCGGTGCCTCCCGATTTCTGGGCGCCGATCGAGCTCACCGGCCAGTTGGCGGCAGCGCCGTCGCGGAGTGCACGCGCGACGATTCGGGCAGTGATCCGGCTGCGTCCAGGAGAGGCCGAGTCGCAGGCGCGCGCGCAGCTCACGACGTGGGCCGAGCGTCTCACCGCGCAACGCCCGGACTCCGATCGCGCGGCGAGCGTCGATCTCATCTCCATGGCCAACGCGCTGCCGCAGGACAACAGCGAGACATGGCTGATGTTCATGCCCATTTTCGTCGCGTTCGGGCTCGTGATGCTCATCGCCTGCGCCAACGTCGCCAACATGATGCTGGCGCGCGCCCTCGCGCGGCAGCGGGAAATCGGCATCCGCCTGGCGCTCGGCGCCGAGCGCGCGCGGCTCATCCGGCAACTGCTCACCGAGAGCGTGCTGCTGGCGATACCGGCCGCCGTCGCGGGGTTCGTGCTGTCCGGTTGGACGATCGACGCCGGCGTGCGCGCGATGTTCGCCAGCTTGCCCGCCGAGTTCGTGCCGTACGTGCGCATCGTCCCGCTCGCACCGGACGCGCGCGTCTTCGTCTTTATCCTGGCGGCATCGCTCGCGGCCGCGCTGCTCTTCGGGCTCGTTCCCGCGATTCAAGCCACGCGCCCCAACATCGTGCAGGCGTCGCGCGGCGACTTCGACACCGCGTTTCGTCCCGGACGGCTGCGCGCGGGACTGCTCGTCGCGCAGATCACCGTGTGCGCGGTGCTCCTGATCACGACGGGACTGTTGCTGCGAGGCGCGCACGCCGCGCGCGGCGCGGCGACGGGAATTCTTACCGGGAACGTGGTGAACATCGTGCCGGATGAGCGCGGCCGCGCCGCCACGATTCAGAAGCTCAGGACCCACGCGCTCGTCGACGAGCTGGCAGCATCGTTTTTCTCGCCGCTGGACGGCATGTACCCATCGATTCCCATGCGCGCGCATCCGGAGGGAAAGGCACTGGGCAACGATCGCGTCGAGCAGGTGGCGTACGATTTCGTGAGCGGCAACTATTTCGCGACGCTGGGCGTGCCGCTGCTGCGGGGCCGCAGCTTTACCGAAAGCGAGGAGCGCGCCGGCGCGCAGGTCGCCATCGTGAGCGCAGCCACCGCGCAGCGTCTCTGGCCGGGTGAGGATGCCGTGGGGCAGCTACTCTGGATCGCGACGGACGTGCCGCGCGAGAGTAAGCTCGCCGGCGTGCGCAGCGCGCGCGTGGTGGGCGTGACCGGCAATACAGTCACTGGCTGGATCGGAACGGGGCTCACGAGGTCAGTCGCGTACTACCCGGCGCGTCTCGAGGACGCGGGCGTGCGGATCCTCGCGCGCGTGCGCGGCGACCAGACGCGCGCGCGCGACCAGCTCGACACCGAGATCGACGCCGCGCTGGCGCGGTCGCCGCTCGAGCAGATCCACACCCTCGACGATTTCCTGGCGGTGCAGCGGTATCCGTTCCGAGCGTTCTCGTGGGTGTCGACGGCCATTGGGTGCATCGCGCTGCTGCTGACCGTGACGGGGATTTACGGCGTGCTGTCGTATCTGGTTACGCAACGCACCAAGGAGATCGGCATTCGCATTGCGCTCGTCGCGAACATCCGGGAGGTCACAGGAATGGTGGTGCGGCAGACGACGCGCTTCGCGGTGATCGGGATCGCGGCTGGGATGCTGCTGGCGCTCGGTGTGTCGCGGGTCATGGCGAGCGTGCTGTGGATCGTGAACGGCTACGACGCGCTGGGCTACGCGGGCGGGATACTCGTAGTGTTCGCCGCGGCGCTCGTGGCGGCGTACGCGCCGGCCCGGCGCGCCGCGCGCGTCGATCCGCTCACGGCGCTGCGCGAGGAGTGACGCTACGGCTTGCTGCGCTCGGCGGCGCTTCTGCGCGCCGGCCGCAACCGACGCGAGCCATGGTGCCCGACCGCGATGAAGAACAAAAGACTGCGAGATTCTTGCAATCTTTGCTGCTGACTTGCAGCCTACGTAGGCCACCCAATTGTTAGTTAGGCGACATGACGCAGCCAATACCATATGAAGCGCGTTTTCGGGTTGGCACTCGGGTTCGGATCGCCGACCTGATGGAGCTCGCGCGCTTTCAGGCTGACTGGAAGCATCACAATCCGTTGCAACCCGAACAGCTCGAACACGCAGGCGTTATCGCAACTGTGCGCGAGCTGTCCTACTATCATGGCGGCGACGTCCTGTATACGCTCGAAAACGTTCCCGGGGTTTGGCATGAGCAGTGTCTGCGCGCTGCCTAACGTGGGGTGCCTGCCAGCGCAGCCGGCACCTGGATGCTTTTGGCGCCGCTCAACGAGCAGACTGACGCGCGCCGAAGAAACGAGCGATCCAGCCGCCAACGACGTCGGAATCCGTAGGCTCGTCGACTCTCGCCAGCGCGTCCTCGGCCACCTCCTCTCCAATACGTGCCCGCCGGTCCTCGATAAGCGCACGAGCATACGCCGCCGGGAATTCAGGATGTGCCTCGATCCCCAAGAGGCGCGGTCCACACTGAAACATCGCCACGGGACAGTGCGGCGCCTCGCTGAGCAGCGTCGCTCCGTCAGGCGGTTCCGTGACCTGATCGGCGTGCATGTACTGCATGCGCACGGTGGAACGCGCGGGCGTCATCCAGTCCTCCCTGCGCACGACACGCATGGGCAGCACTCCCGCGCCCCATCCGCCGGGCGCGCGCTCCACCTCGGCGCCAAGAGTCCGCGCGAGCAGCTGATGGCCGAAGCAGATTCCGACGAAGGGGCGGTCCGAGTCCGCGACCTTCCTGACAAACGTCTCCACCGCGCGGATCCACTCTGCGTCGTCGTTCACGGACGCACGCGAGCCGGTCGTGATCCAGGCGTCGCACGTTCGCGCGTCCGCGGGGGTGTTCCCCGCTTGCACGTCGAAGCGCGTAACACGCAAACCGGGGATGTGCGGCGACAGCAGTCGCTCGAACATCTGCTGATAGCCGCCGGCGATATGCCGGAAGCGCTCGGCAACCTCATCGCAGGCCAGCAGTCCGACGTGCATCCGCGTGTCCCGCCCGACTCAGGTGGTGAGCCGCAGGTGGAATGACTTCGGCCGGGTGAAGGTCTCGATTCCCAGCTGCGACAGCGTGCACCCGCGCCCCGAGTCCTTTACCCCCGTCCACGCCAGAGCCGGATCGAGATAGTCGCACCGGTTCATGAACCACGTTCCCGTTTCGATGCGATTCCCGATACGCAGTGCGGCCTCGGGATCCGTCGTCCACACGGATGACGTGAGACCATACCGACTGTCGTTGATGAGTCGAATGGCCTCCTCGTCCCCGGACACCGGCATGACCGTCATCACCGGGCCGAACGTCTCCTCGCACATGACGCGCATGTCGTGGCTCACGTTCGCCAGAATGCGCGGCGCCATGTACGCCGTGCCTTCCTTCTCGGCGGTGAAGCGAGACTGATCGACCAGCGGCTTCGCGCCCGACCGGATGGCCTCCTCCACCTGGCCACGCACGGATTCAGCGGCGTCGGCCCGCACCATCGGTCCGATGGTCGTGGCCGGATCGCGCGGATCGCCAAGCAGGTACGCATTGGTCAGCGCGACCGCCGCGTCCACGAAGCGCTCGTATATCCGTCGATCGACGTACACGCGCTGCACAGAGCAGCACGATTGCCCGGCATTGAAGAACGCGCCATCGACGACGTTCTCTATTGTCTGTTCGAGCGCAGCGTCCGCGCGCACATACGCGGCGTCCTTACCCCCGAGCTCGAGCCCCATTCCGATGAAACGATTCGCGGCCGCGCGCTGCACCGCCTGGCCGCCGGCCACGGAGCCCGTGAAGGCGACGAACGCGATGCGCTCGTCCGCAATCATGTGCGCCACCTGATCGTGGTCGACGTGCAGGTATTGAAACACGCCGGCGGGCATCCCGGCGGCGGCGAATGCTTCCGCGTACCGCTCGGCCACGAGCGGCGTCTGCTGCGCCATCTTCAGGATGACCGCGTTCCCGGCCAGCAGCGCGGGGATGATCGCGTTCACCGAGGTGAGCCAGGGGAAGTTCCACGGCGCCACCACGAGCACGACGCCGAGCGGCTCGCGACGGATGAATCGATGGAAGTTCGGGCTCCGCTCCATCTCGATGTCGGCGAGCGCGGACGCGGCGATCCCCGCCATGTATTTGCCGCGCTCCTGAAAACCGCGCCGCAGCTCGAACGGCGAATGCGCGATGGGGCGCCCCATCTGCGACGTGAGCTCGGCACCCAGCTCGTCCGCGTGCGCGACACACCATTCCACCGCGCGCGTGCAGATCGCGGCGCGTTCGGCGACGGGCACTGCGCGCCAACGACGTTGCGCCTCCACCGCGCGCGCGAGCGTCGCCTCGATATCGGCGTCGGACGCGAGCGGACGCTCGACGACGACCGACCCGTCGATCGGCGTCACCGTGCGGAGCACCCGCTCGCTCACTTCGCTTCCGGGGTCACGTACGCGGCCGTGATGCCGCCGTCCACGAGCAGCTCCGCGCCAGTCACGTAGGATGAGTCGTCCGACGCGAGAAACAGCGCAGCCTTCGCGATCTCCGAGGCTTCGCCGAATCGTCCCATCGGGATGTGGACGAGACGGCGATTCCGCTTGGCGTCGGTGTCGAGAAAGCTCATGAGGAGCGGCGTCCTGAGCGGGCCCGGGCACAGGGAGTTCACGCGAATGTTCTCGCGCGCGTGAATGACGGCCAGCTCGCGCGTCATAGCGAGCACGGCGCCCTTGCTCGCGGTATACGCGACCTGGGGCGTCGCGGCGCCGAGCTTGGCGACGAATGACGCCGTGTTGATGATCGACCCGCCGCCGGCACGGCGCAGCGCGGGAATGCCGAACTTGCAGCCGAGGAAAACGCCGCGCGCGTTGATGCCCATCGTCAGCTCCCACGTCTCCTCGCTCGTCGAGACCGCGTCATCGTCGGACGAGTGCATGATACCGGCGTTGTTGAAGAGCACGTTCAATCGGCCGAACTCACGCTCCGCGTGCGCGATCATCGCCTCGCTGTCCTTCGCCGACGAGACGTCCGCGCGAATGTACGACGCGCGACCGCCCTCCCTCGTGATCTGGTCGACGGTGTGGCGTCCGGCATCGTCGACGACGTCGACGACGACAACCGCCGCTCCTTCGCGCGCGAACAGCAGCGAGGCTTCGCGTCCGATGCCGCCTCCGCCGCCGGTGATGAGGGCGACCTTGTCCTTGAGTCTCACGTTCGCTCCGCTCAGTGCAGGCACGAATCAGATTCGCTCGAAGTACCGCTGGATCTCCCAGTCGGTGACGGCCATGTCGTACGCGCGCTGCTCCGACCGGAAGAAGTGGAGGTAGTGCTCGACCACGCCATCGCCGAAGGCGCGTTTCGCGAAGTCGCTGCTCTCAAAGCGCTCGGTGGCTTCGGCGAGCGTGTACGGCACGCGGGGCAAATCCTGCGCCGCGTAGATGTCGCCGCTGAAGTGGTCCGGCGGCTCGGTGTGGTTGGCGATACCATCCAGTCCCGAGGCCAGCGACGCCGCGAACGCCAGGTACGGATTGCAATCCGCGCCGGGTAGACGGCATTCGATGCGAAGGCCTTCGCCCTCGCCGACGATCCGGAACCCCGCGGTGCGGTTGTCGCGACTCCAGGCGAGACGCGTCGGCGCCCAGGAGGCGTCGACGTATCGCTTGTACGAGTTGACCGTGGGCGCGTAGAACACCATGAGGTCGGGCACCCGCGCGATCCATCCGCCGAGGAACCAGCGGAACTCGTCGGAGCACTTGATCGGGCCGAAGCGCTTGTTGCCGACGAACGCATTGCGTTTCTTGCGCCACAGGCTGAAGTGAATGTGGCATCCCGAGCCGGCCTCACTGGCCGCTATTTTCGCCATGAAGGTGACGCTCAGCCCCATGGAGTCGGCCAACTCCTTCATGCACTGCTTGAAGACGACATGCCGGTCGGCCATGGTGAGCGTTTCGGCGTAACGCACGTTCACCTCGTGCTGCCCGCTTCCCCATTCGCCCTTGGAGTTCTCGACGGGAACGCCGGACTCCTTGAGGTGCCGCCGGACCGCGCCGTGAAAATCCTCGGTGCGCGCGCCCTGCATCAGGTGATAATCCTCCCGGTACCAGCCTGCCGGCGTCAGATCACGGGGCGCGCCCCGCGACATGGCCGCGTAGCTCGTCCGGAAGAGATAGTGCTCCAGCTCGGACGCCGCGAGCGTGCGAAAGCCCATGTCGCGCGCGGCGTCCGTCTGCTTTCGCAGAATCGATCGTGGCACGATGTCGATGGGTTCGTGCGTCTCCGTGTCGTACACGTCGCACAACACGAGCGCCGAGCGCGGGAGCCAGGTGGCGAGGCGGAGCGTCGCCAGGTCCGGGACGAGATGGAAGTCGCCGTAGCCAAGCTCCCAGTTCGCGAAGCGATAGCCGCGCACGGGATCCATCTCCATGTCGGTCGTGAGGAGGTAGTCACAGCCATGCGCGCCGTCCTCGGCGACGCTGTCGACAAACATCTCGGCGTCGTAGCGCTTGCCCATCAGGCGCCCGTAGTGATCGGTGAATCCGACAACGACGGTGTCGATCTCTTTGGTCGGAATCCGCTTGCGTAGCTGTTCCAGCTTCAGCATGCCGCGAACGTCCACGCCCGCGTCGGCCATGTGAGAGTCTCTCCTGTTATCACTTGCGCCGAAGCGGACGCAAGTACCCGGCCGTCGCAGCTTCCTTCTACTTCGCGCCCGAGACCTTCAGCGCGCGAAGCGTTCAACGAATGCGCCGCCGCTTAACTCCGGCGCGTTAGATGGCGTTCAACCAGTTCCGGTCTCAGACTTCTTGGAGCGACAGTGCGCGTGGGTTTCGGCCATCGATATCAGTGAAACCGTAACGCTGCGCTAGCTCCGCCGCGATCAGGACGCTCCCGCTGAGTTTGAGAACTTCCGGATCCGTGCAAAGCGCGCCGATGGCGCGACCAATGAATTCGGGGCTCTCGGAGTTGCTCAGATCGAACACACCGGCGGCGAGGACCGCTTCCGTTCGAACGAGCCCCGGATACAGCGATACCACGGCAACGCCATGTGGGCGCAGCTCAACAGACAGGTCCTTCGTCAGCTTATCCGTAGCAGCTTTGGCAACACCGTAGAGCGTGTTCCCGATGCGCTTCTGCGCTGCCCAATGGGAAATGTTCACAATCAATCCGCGCGCCGCCGGCACCATCAGCTGTGCGGCGAATTGACTGGCCACGAAGGCGGCCCTGGCACCAACGGTGATCATGGCGTCCCACCGCCAGCGCGGTTGCTCCCAAAACGGAAGTGCCCATGTAAAGCGCCCATCCTCGACCATACGCTCGTATCCTCCCCAAGCGCTATTCACGAGCACGTCGAGTCGGCCACCCTCGGCCTCGACTCGTGCGAAGAGTCGCGCAACCGCGTCATCGTCCGTGTGATCACAGACGACCCGCACCACGGATCGCGGCAGCGCGGCCTCGCCCACAGTGCGGCCCGTGGCGAAAACGCGCATGCCGGCAGCCGCGAGCGCGGTCGCAACACCACGACCCACGCCCCGGCTGGCCCCCGTCACAACCGCGACTCGTCCCTGGATGTTGTCCATTGAACTCCCCCTGCCGATTCATGGCGCTCTGCTTCGCAGGCTAGTCCGCGAGGCTGCGGCGGAATAGATCGCGGCCCCGCTCCCGCTAACGCACGGTGTTCACCACCCAGACGGCAACGAGCTGGCGCCCCAATCAGAATGCCTGCAAACTCAATGCGGAGCTAGATACAAGGCGGACTCACGAGCGCTTGTGTCTAATCGTGCGAAAACAATACTACTTTCGCGACTCGCCTCGCGGTCTTCTCGCGTGGGACGTCGATCGCCTCGTGATTCTCACGAGGAACTTTCCGCGCTGCCAAGTGCCGCTGACAAGCATCCAGGAGCTCGACCGCCGGTGGTTTGGTGAGGACGGGCCGCGGACATGGCGCTCGCTTCTCGAGCACATGCAGCTCATTGAAGAAGCGGACCTCTCTTTCCCAATCATCCTCGCTGCCGATGGGTTGGTCATGGATGGCATGCACCGCGTCGCGAAAGCGGTTCGTGAGGGCCGGCACACGATCGATGCGGTTCAGTTTCCGAAAGATCCGGAGCCGGACTATGTTGGACGTCACCCGGACGACTTGCCTTACTGACCGCCGCCTTGCGTAGCTGGATAAACGTCGCCGCGATGATCTCACTCGCGTGCTCGCCCGCCGCGGCTCAGCGTCTCGGTCCGCGCGACGTGGACACGCTGCCGAGTCGAGCGCCTCAGCTCGTCGCCCGCTATGGTCCTGACTCGCTGCAATTCGGCGAGCTGCGTCTACCCGCCGGCGCGGGGCCCTTCCCTCTGGCGATTGTGATTCACGGCGGTTGCTGGACGAAGGGCTTCGCCACGCTGAAGAACACCGCCGCCATCGCCAGCGCGCTGCTCGACGATGGGATCGCCACGTGGAACATCGAGTACCGCCAAGTGGGAGATCCCGGCGGCGGCTGGCCAAATACGTTTCTCGACGTCGGCGCGGGAGTCGACTACGTCCGCACGCTTGCCAGGCGATACCCGCTCGACTTGGGGCGCGTCGTGCTCGTGGGACACTCGGCCGGTGCTCATCTCGCGCTCTGGGCAGCGGGACGTCACCACCTCGGCCTCCACAGCGTTATCCGCGGCGCGAATCCGCTCGCCGTACGCGCCGCCGTCGCGCTCGACGGACCCGGTGATCTCGAATCCTTCGTGGGACCCGATGCGCGGATCTGTCGCGCGCCGGTGATCGCGGGGCTGATGGGCGGAACGCCGGCCAGCGTGCCCGAACGTTTTCGCGATGCTTCGCCGAAAGACGCGCTGCCACTCGGTGTGCGCCAATACCTGGTGAGCGCGGCTGTGCTCATGCCGGCTGACGCGCACGCATACGAGAGCGCGGCGCGCGCCGCGGGCGACAGCGTCGCGGTGTTGGTCGTCACGAGCGGTGGACATTTCGGCGTGATCGCCCCGGGGACTCCGTTTTGGCCGCCGGTGCGCGACTTCATCCGACTGGCGTTCGGACTTCACGAGTGACGTCGCCACTCGGCCTGGAGCGAGGCACAGTACGGATCGTGCGGTACGATGCGGAGTGGCCCGCGCTCTTCGAGGCCGAAGCGCGACGGTTACACCTCGCGATCTCGCCGCTGCCACTCGTGCTGGAGCACACGGGGAGCACGAGCGTGCCAGGTCTCGCCGCGAAACCGGTGCTCGACATACTCGGCGGCGTGGCCGAAGGAGCGTCCGTCGATCTGTACATCGCGCGGTTGATCGAAAGCGGGTACGTGCATCGAGGCGATCAGGAAATTGCCGGCCGGGAGTTCTTCCGTCGCGGCGAGCCGCGGGCGTACCATCTCCATCTCACAACTATCGGAAGCACGTTCTGGCGCGAGCACCTGGCGTTCCGCGATTGCCTGCGATCGCAGCCCGAGCTCCGCGACCAGTACGCGGAATTGAAGCGGGCGCTCGTGACGCCGTTTTCCAGGCGATCGCGAGGCGTACATCGAAGGCAAGAGCCCATTCGTCCGGCATGTCATCGAGCTGGCAGCGCGCGACAGTGGGGCGACACCCGACGCGCCTTAGCTTGGTTTCGCTGGCGCCTTCTCGTCGACATCATTCTTCTTTGCCGGCTCATTGGCGTTGGGCGCGCGGGTGATCTCTCCGTGCG
>Ga0070698_100010021_pt1 | contig 10124 bp, 9 predicted proteins | sample KBSK1502metaG_FD_65477 | JGI IMG/M metagenome (GOLD analysis project Ga0070698, IMG submission 65477) | Corn, switchgrass and miscanthus rhizosphere microbial communities from Kellogg Biological Station, Michigan, USA - KBS K1-50-2 metaG | ecosystem: Host-associated > Plants > Roots >... | reverse complement strand
CGGGGATATGAATCAACTTCTAGCGGTAGCGGCCCTCCAGGATGTGCACCTCCCGTGACATTCGCTCGCAGGCTGGGTGCGCAAGCTGGCTTGCACCATGACGCCTCCCAGCGACGGACTACCTCGATGCGAACGTGATCCGCACCGTCGGCCGATGTGTCTCACCGCAGCCAGATGCCTGTCAATCAGCGGAAATCGAACGCTGCGCAAGGCTCCGCGTGGCCCCATGTCTGCCGATGATGGCTCCCCACTTGCTCTCACCACCTGGTTTAGGACGGCCCAGACGATGAAGAAAGAACCGTGATTGCACCTGTGAGGCTGCTCCCGGTCCGTCGGAGTCTCCGGCCCCGGCTAGCGCAGAGGCATACCCGGCTTGGGTGTGGCCGGCTCACCCGGCCGGGGGGTTTGCTTGGAGCATGCCGCCACGTGACCGGGTGCACCAGCAAGAAGTAGCCATCCCGTCCGGCGGCGTCGCCGGAGCTGCCGCTCGTGCCGCCTTCCCCGAGTCCGCTCGCATGGTAGCCGACGACGCGAGGGTTCTGCCAGGGAAAACGGGGCGGGCCAGGCTGCCATGGCGGATGATCAGGTAAAGGGAGCACCGGCCGCGTCCGGCGGCGCCGGCCATGATGTGGCCGCGGTCAGCACCCCGGGCACGGGGGTGCCTGCGCGGCCGGCCCCTGCGGGCTTCTGGGGCCATGCCGGGGAGCTCATCCGGAGGATCCGCGACTGCGACGACGCCATGGTGGAGACCGCCGTCGTCCAGCTGAGCCGCCGGCGGCGCATCCTCGCGCCCCTGGCGCTCGCGGTGAGCGCCGTGGCCATGCTCTTCGACGGCCTGCGGCTGCTGCTGTCCAACTGGCGGCTCACCTTGGTCCAGGTGCTCCCGGCCATGTGGATCTGGGCCGCCATGCTGGACCTGAAGCTGCACGTGCTGCACGGCACGGCGTTCCGCGTGATACGCGGCCCCGTCTTGATTCCCATCCTGCTCGGCGTCGTGGCCATCACCATGGCCAGCTTCTTCCTCAATGCCGTGTTCGCGTTCGCCATCGCCCGCCCCGGCCCCCCGAAGATCCGGCCGGCGTTCACCACAGCCCGGTCCCACGCCGGGGTGGTGCTCGGCTGGGGCACGGGGGTGGGGTTGCTGCTGGGATTCTGCACCGTGGTCGTGGTGCGGTGGGGGCTGTGGTGGTTCGCGCTGTCGCTGAGCATCGTGCTCGCGGTCATGATGGTCTGCTACGTGGCCGTGCCGGCGCGGCTCATCGGCGTCACGACCACGCGTTCGCGGCGGGACAAGTTCACCGCCGCCGCCGTGGGCGGGGCGCTGGGGGCGGTGGTGTGCACACCCCCGTACCTCCTGGGCCGCCTTGGCGTCTTGATGCTGGGGTCCCACACGCTGTTCTTCCTGGGCATCATCTTCTTGTGTGTGGGGGGCGCCCTGGAGGCCGGCACGGAGGGCGCGGTCAAGGCCGTCAAGGTGAGCGCCAAGCTGGTTACCGGGCATCACTCCGACGATGAGGAGCTGCCGGAAGCAGCGTCCGATGCCCAGCGGTCGTGCCCCCCTTAGCGGAACTTGATGACGGCTGAACCGCCGGACAGCCCGGTCACTGAAGCGGTCCGGAGCCTGGAGGTGCGCTGGATCTTCCCCGGCCCGCTGGAGACCGCGGTGGCCAGATGGTTCAGCCGGTTCCCGGCAACGACCGAGTCACGCGAGGATACGTACCTGCTGGATCCGCGGCTGCGCGGGTTGTCGGTGAAGGTCCGCGCGGGCGGGGTACTGGAGGTGAAGGTCTACCGCGGCAGCCGGGGGATCCTCCAGGTGCCGGGACGCGCCCGCGGACGCCTGGAAGCCTGGCAGAAGTGGTCCTTTCCCTGCCGCCCGCTCCGCCAGGACAGCGCCGATCCGGCCGGCTGGCAGGCGGTCCGCAAGAGGCGGCGAATCAGCCGGTTCTCACGCGCCAGCGGGCCGGCCGCGGCGCACGCCCCGGTGCCGGGCGGCGAGCCGTGGTGCGAGGTGGAGCTCACCGCGGTCCGCACCCGCGGCCAGGACTGGTGGACCCTGGGCTTCGAGGCGACCGGCCCCGCCGATCTGCTCCACGGTGAACTGCAGGCTACCGCCGCGCTCGTTTTCGCCCGGCCCCTGCCCGCAGGCGTGGAACCCGGCCCGCATTACTCCAGGTCCTACGCGGAGTGGCTAGGCTGGCCGCCGGGCGCCGGAAGCGACGCCGTCACCTGAAGGCGGGGTCCCTCTGCCGGGTTGGCCGGCCCGCCGTCCTGGTCGCCCGCAAGCTCAGCCTCACAGCGGGCATGCGCCTGCTCGACGTCGGCTGCGGCTGGGGCGGCATGGTGAGTGTGCGGCTCGCTGCGGACGGCTGTCCGGCATGCCGCTGCGGCCCGCTGGCAGCTGCCCCGGGTGCTCGCCGGTTAATTGACCGAACGGACCACGGTTCCCGCCCCGGCGCCGCCGCCAGCCTCGATGGCGTCCAGCGGGGCCGCCCGGCGTGGCCCGGCAGGCCGGACGCGGGCTTGCACCATGCGCCGAACCGGAACCGTCATAGACCTCACGCCATGCCGCCGGCAGCGAGTGCCGCTCGGTTGGCAGATGATTCCGGAACGCTATTTCGCGGCCGTTGCGTTTGTTCGGCTGGGTGAGCGCGTGGAGCCGGGCGGCTGGTGGCTTTCGTTCCACATCTGGCCGAAGACGGCGCCGAGGAGCAGGCAGACGCCGGCCCCGATGAGGTAGTACAGCAGCACCAACACCACGCCGATGGGCCCGTAGCTCGTCTCGCTTGAGGTGATCGACCCGGAGAACAGGAGCAAGGAGAAGACGGCCAGACCGGTGAGGCAGAATCCCGTGGCCAGGGCGGCGGGAAGCAGAGCCCGCCAGCCGATCCTGCCATGCAGCAGGAAGTGCACCGTCCACCACCAGAACAGGACAGCAATGGCGAACTCGCAGACGAAGGTGAGCAGGTGCCCGCCGGCCGGGCCGGTCTGCTGGCCGACCAGCGCCTCGAGCCAGATATAGGCGAGGAACCCGGCGATCCACACCAGCTTGCGGGCGAGCTGCTTCCCGGCGCCGCCGGGCGGAGCTGGCTGATCGTAGACCTTCTGGTACCACGCCTGCAAGATGCCGGGGATGCCGATCGCGAACAGAACCAGGACGATGGCGCCGAGCACGGACAGGGCCGACACCGTCTGGTGCCCTACCGAGATCAGCGCGTCGACGTCATGGGCGGCCTGGCCGCTCAGCCCCAGGCGGTCGGTGATCGTCTGTTGGGTGTTCCGTCCCGTGGCGGCGTCGACGACGGCCAGGAACGGGAAGAAGCAGACCAGGAACAGCCCGGCGAACATCAGGGCACTGTTCATGAAGTCAATGGCGCTGAGCCGGGACCAGAACGTTCCGACGGAACCGGTCTTGATCCACGCGGCGGTCGCGGCGCCCTTGTCCCGCCAGGCCCGCACCTTTGGTCGCTTGGGAGCCCCCGTCCCCCGGGGTGAGGCGTCCGACGGCGGCGAAGGATCACCCCGCGTGTGTGCTACAGCTGCGTTGTCTGCGGGTTGTCCGTCGTGGTCCACGGCAGAGTCTCCTTCCGGGGTGGCGGGCGCGAAGCCCGGCGGTCCCATATTCAGGTGCGACTGGGGGCGGGTGTCGTTACCGCGGGGGTGGTGTCCTCGGTGCGTTCGGGCATCAGCAGCAGCGCCCCGGCCAGGAAGCACAGCGCGCCGGTGAACGTGCCGAGGTTGGACAGCTCGGCGTTGTGCAGCTGGCCGGTGGACGGGCTGATGTAGCCGGCCACGGCGGAGACGCCGAAGGCGACGGACCCGGTCAGGTTGAGCAGGGTGATCCACCAGGACCAGGACCGGGGACGCCAGGCGGCCCAGCCGTGGCAGGCCTCGAACCAGGCCAGCGCGCTGGCCACCAGGAAGGCGACCGAGCCGAAGGCATCGGGCCGCCACACGTGCTGGTGCGCGGCATTGGCCGACAGGTCGGAGACCATCGCGACCCCGGTGCTGACGTTGAAGAACACGGTCCCGGCCAGCTGCACGGCAGTCGCCCACCAGTCGATCCGGTGGGGCTGGAAGACGAAGAACCGCCGCCGGCGGGCACCCGGCGCGCGCGGGCCGGCGTCCACGGCTTCCCGGTAGGTCAGGAACCCGGCCGCGGTGAAGAACAGCGAGCCGGTAAAGAAGGTCACGGCGTCCCAGCGGGCCCCGGCAGCGCTGGCGTAACCGGGCACGGCGCCAAGAGCGAACAGCAGCGACCCCCGGCGAACAGGACGGCGATCCACCAGCCGCGGGCCCTAGGTGCCCACCAGGTCGACCCGGTGGCCGGGGTGCCCGGCGGGTGCTTGCGGTGGCGGCGGGAGTCCCAGCGCGCCACGGCGCCGTCCGGGCGGACGCGCTCGATGTAGGTCACGAACGGACCGACGCGGCCCTGCTGGTCTTCCTGGTCTTGCTGCACGGGCATCGGCGCGTCCTCTCTGATCGGCCCGGTCGTCCCGGACGGCTGAGGCAGCTCACTGGGGCGTGGAGCGGGTGGCCTGGCCGGCGGCATCGCCCGTCTCCGATCTGCGTTCCCGGCCGCGCTGCACGGCCCCCAGGAGCACCCTTACGCCGGCGCCCAGCAGCACCAGGTCACCCAGCATCTGGACGATGAGCACGACCCGGGCAGTCTCGGATTTGGCGGCGATGTCCCCGAACCCCACCGTGGTGAACACGGTCACCGTGAAGTACAGCGCGTCGGTGCGGGTCAGCGGCTGGGTGAAGCTCGCCGCGGAGTTCCGTTCCAGCACGAAGTATGTTGAGGCGAACAGCAGCAGGAAGAACGGGAGGATCAAAGCCAGCGCCTCGGCCGCCCGCACACCCGGGTACCGCGCGCCAGCGATGGTCCTGACCCCCCACACCACGACGGCCGCCACGACCAGCAGGCCGACCAGCAGCCGGACTGCCGTGTCGGAATCCCACGGCCGGTCCAGCGGGAGCAGGTAATACAGGACTACCAGCACCGCCGCGACCAGCACGGCGCGTAGCACCGCCCCGGCGATCAGCCGCCTGCGCTGCGCCGGCGGCAGGTCCTTGGGGCGCTCGCCGGTCATGGCACCGCCGGCGGACGCTGGGCTGCTCATCCCGTCTGGCCCTGATGAACGGGTGCCGGGGGCGCTGCTTTGGCGGTGCGCTTGGTGAGCAGGCCGGCCAGCAGCATGACGACGACGGCGATCCCGACGCCGGCGAAGGTGAACAGCACCCGGCGGCCCTCGCTGGCGAGATCGGTGGGGTGCGGCAGGTCCTCGGCAATGAGCACGGCCCCGGCCAGAGCCGCGCAGTACAGGGCGTAATTGACGGCGCGGATGGACCCGGCCAGGGTGCCGAGGATGACGATGACCACTTCCAGGACGATCTTATTGTCGACCGTCAGCAGGAACACGGCCGCCACCACGGCGCCGATGATCGCCCCGGCCAGCCGCTGCGCGGCGACCAGGGTGGACTGGGCCAGGCTGGATTTCATCGCGATCAGGCAGGCGACTGGCATCCAGTCGGCGTTGGGCAGGTGGAACCCGAAGGCGATCGCCACGGCGATCGCCACCGCGATCGCCCGGATCAGCGCGAACAAGATCACCGGCCGGGTCAGCGGGACCGGTTTGGCGCTCCCGGGAATGATGTCGGCGGCGGGCTGCGCCTGGGCTTTCCGCCCGCGGGCCAGCCACATGATGGCGGTAAAGGCGATGGTCAGCGCTGACCCGATCAGCCAGGCCAGCCCCTGCGCCCAGGCGTTGGTGTGGCCGTGACTGAGGTGGTAACCAGAGGGCAGCGCGATCGCGACCAGGAACCAGGAGTTGAGCAGATAGGCCGCGGTGAACCCGTGCAGGCCGTACTTCACCATCAGCCCGGCTGCCAGGGTGATCACGAAGGCGGCCAGGACCACCACCCCCCAGGCGCCGTCCCCGATCGCGAAGCCCAGGACCGTCAGCAGCGCCCCGGCCACGGCATTCAGCGCCAGCCGAGGCAGCCGGTACCCGTACTCCCCGCCCGGGTCGTTCAGCCCTGTGAACAGCGCCCCGAACGCCACGCTGAGGTAGTACACCTCCTGATTGATCACGTGCAAGACGATCAGCGGCAGCACCATGACCACCGCGACGCCCACGGCCCGGCGCACGTTGAGCCCTTCAGGGTTGAGCTTGAATACGTCCGCCAGCTGGGTCATCGCTGTCCTCCGATCATCATCGGCGCGGAGCGCCGAAGCAGCTGCCCCCAGCCGGCAGGGCCGGGGAGCTGCTGTCACTACCTGTGGATCAAGATCTTTTAGGTGACTGCTGGCAGTGCATCCTCATCCGGCCGTCCGGCGAGGATTGCTCCTTCGCCGATGCGGTATCGTCTCGATGCCGTCCGATTGTCCTGATAGGGCGTGGCGCCTCGCCGGGCCTGGCGGTGCGAGTTCGCACTGCCCTGGTGCTGTTGTCCGGTGCGACCCATAGCGTCAGTCAAGTTCGCGGGGGGGTGATCCGGCCACACCCAGATAGGGTGCGCTGCCCGGGGGGGAGGAATTCAGCAGCCCAGGCCTGATCGGCGGTAGCGGACCGTGACGGCGTGTCGCCGCTGGCACGTGCACGGGAACCGATGCCGGGCAGGCCGGGCGCCCCGGTACACCGTCCCCGGATCACGCCGAGGGTCCGGACAAGGGCTGGGCCTAGCCGGTCAGAGCAAGCCGAGCAGGCGGGCCCGCTCGACGGTCTGCGCGCGGGTGGAGACGCCGAGCTTGGCGTAGACGTTCTTCAGGTGCGCCTTGACCGTGTTCACCGACATGAAGCATTCGCTTGCGATCTCGGCGTTGGTGAGGTGAGAGGGCAGGAACCGCAGCACCAGCAGCTCCCGGCCGGTCAGGATTACCGCCGGCTGGCGGGGTGCGGCGCGGGAGGGAGGAGGGGATCCCAGCGCCACCGACAAAGCAGTGCCGGACTCGGTCCCGAGCGATTCCGCGGCCGCCCGGGCCAGGCGGGCCACCGCCGGGCCTTCGTCCAGGAAGACTCGGTCCAGATGCTCAGGGGCCGCGAGCCCGGCTGCGGCCATCATGTGCCCCCCGGGGTCGTCACCGGATTCGATGGCGGCGCGGGCCAGCAGCAGCTCACCAGTCACCTGGTCGCGCATCGTGCCGGGGCTCGCCCGGCCGAGCCGGGCCCGCACCGCGTCGAAGCGGCCACAGGCCAAGTCCAGGCGGGCCCGCAGCAACGTGTGCGCCGAGCCGCCGCCGGGCAGGGTGGCGATCAGCTCCTCAGCCTGACGGGCCTGGTCGGCTTCCAGATGCCAACGGGCGGCAGCCGCGTCGACCAGGCACCGCAACGCCGACCGCGGAAGATGATCGATCAGCTTGCCGGCCTCGCGCACGGTGGCGAACACCTCGTCCCAGTCGTCCAGCGCGGCGGCCACCCGGGCCTTCTCGAGCCGGACCAGGACCTGGTAGACGAGGGTAAACGGGTTGGCCTGAATGACCTCGTCCAAGAGCCGGAACGCCGCGGTCGCGTCCGCGAGCTCGTTGCGGTCGATGCGAACTCCCGCCAGCGCAAGATGGGCATCGATCGCGCCCGGGTGGGTGTCCAGGCCGAACGCGCCAGCCGCGTGCAGGCTAGCCGTAGCCTGGCGTCCGGCTTCGGAGAGCCTGCCGTGCCGCAACGCGATGCGCGCGGCCAGCGCCGGCGCGAGCACCAGCGCCGCGATCTCATCGCCGGGCTGTCAGCACGCAAGACGGCGTCGGCCTCACCGGGCTTATCGACCAGCAGATAGCCACGGACCAGGTTCATCCGCGCCCGGGCGCCGGCGACCCCGAGGTCCAGGCCCGCCTCGACCGCCTCGACCGTCCGGCGGCCGGCGTCGATCCCGTCGCCCGTCCCTGCACTGACTGCGAACGTGAGAAGCCGGAGCAGGTCAAGGGTTGCCATGTCCTTCGCCCGTACTTGGGGTTCCTCACCGATGCGTATCCGTGCGCGCTGCAGCCAGGCGCGGGCCTCAGCGATCTGGCCGGCCAGCCCGAGCATCAGGCCGTAGGTCAGCATCCGGGAGGCTGATTCGGTCACCAGCTCCCGCGGGAACAGGTTGACGAAGGCCGCGATGCCCGGTGTATCGGATAGATCAGCCCGGCGGTACGCAGCGTTGAATACGAGCGAGAATGCCCGGTCGGTGTCACCGGCGGCAAGCAGGCAGCGGACCGCCCCGGCGATCTCCCCCCGCGCCTGCAAGATCACGGCGGCCAGGCGATTGAGCTCCTGTACTTCTCCTGGGCGGTGCGCCTGCAGTTCCGAGCGCAGCATCTCGGCCAGCAGCGGGTGATACCGCCAGGTGTCCCGGCCCGGTCCGGTCGCCATCACGAACTGCAGGTCGGCTTCCATCCGCCGGAGCACTGCTGCGCTGTCGCTGCGCCCTGACAGGGCGTCGCAGAGCTCGGCGTCCAGCACGTCGGCGACCGAGGTCCGCAGCAAGAACTCCGAGAGCTCGGCGGGGGCGCGGCGGAGCAGCTCGTCGGCAAGCAGATCGGCGACCATCGGGGTCCGCCCGGAGAACTCGGCCACGGCGGCCGGGACGTCGGCGCGGTCCCTCAGCCCGGCCGCGGCCAGGCGCAGCCCGGCCACCCAGCCCTCGGTGTGCCGCCACAGCGTCTCGATCTGACTCGTAGTCAGGCGCTGCTCGCCGAGCGCGGTGAACAGCTCGGCGGTCTCGGGCAACGTCAGCGCCAGATCGCGCTGGCGTAGCTCGGCGAGCCAGGACCGGCCCCGCCACCGGCTGACCGGCAACGACGGGTCGGCACGGCCGGTCAGCAGCATCCGCGATGCTGCGGGCAGGTGCTCGACGACGAACCCGAGATCGGAGTTGATCTCCGGGCTCCTCAGGTGATGCATGTCCTCCAGCACGATGACCAGCGGATCCTCCACGGCCGACCACGCGGTCAGCAACCGGTCGAGAAACTCCGACGGCAGCCGGTGCACGTCGGTCGCTGCCGCCGCCTGGGCGAAGGCACCCGGGACCGCGCGCTCCAGGGCCAGGACGAACGTCAGCCAGAAGCGCTCCGGCCGGTCATCGTCGGCGTCGAGTGTCACCCATTCCCGGGCGACCGGGCCCAGGGCCTGGAACCACTGCGCCACGGCCACGGTCTTCCCAGTGGCCGGGCCCCCGGTTATCAGCGCGACCCGCCAGTCGGGCTGGGCCAGAACCTCGCCGAGGCGCGGACGGGCAATCGCCCGGGCCGGTACCGCCGGGCATCCGAATTTCGAACGCGGAACCGAAAGCGGACCGCCCGTAGAGACGGCACGCGCGCGTATACCCGAGGCGACGACCGGTCGGCATACCCGGAACGGGTGTAGGCAACTCACCCCGTCCAGCGGTTCCCTGCAAAGGTGACAAAGCCTGCAAATGTGGCCGACGGTACCTATGTGATCACCGTCCGCGGTGTCGCGGGTCCCTGGGTGCGGGGCGTCTTCGACGACACGGAGATGAGCGTGGTGGGCGATACGACGGTGCTGCGGCGCGCCGGGGCCGACCAGGCGGCCCTGCACGGCCTGCTGAGGAGAATCGAGGACCTCGGGCTCGAACTCCTCGACGTCCACCGGGAATCGGCGGAACCGGCCTGAGGCACGAGGTGACCCGGCCCGCCGCAGGACAGACACTGGAGCGCTACACGGACGATGCATTCAGGGAAGTGAGGCGGCACGCCGCCTGTCCGGCCGGATGCTGGAGGCCTTCGCCGGCTTCCTGACGCACGCCGATCACCAGGTCGGGCGGCTCGCCACTCCCGTGGCCGCTTGGAGAGCCTGACAGCACGCTGATCACCGTCATCTCCGGCAACGGCGCTGAAAGACGCGTCAGCGACGGCCGGGGGAAGCGGACCAACAAAAGGAGAGCACTAATGGAAACCGGCCACGACACGACCACCTCGGCTCTGCCGGAGAATCCGTACGGCGGGAAGCCGGGCAGCGGCCTGCAGTTCCCGCCGTACTACAAGCCGACCCCGTCGGTCCGGACCCGGAACAACTACTTCCCGTCCAGCGAGACCCTCGGGCCGGATGAGATGCGGATCTCGTTCGTGGGCAGCTGCCCGTTCCCGCCCCGGCGGGACCAGGCCGGCACGTGCATCATGGTCGAGC
>Ga0070698_100010019_pt1 | contig 10125 bp, 10 predicted proteins | sample KBSK1502metaG_FD_65477 | JGI IMG/M metagenome (GOLD analysis project Ga0070698, IMG submission 65477) | Corn, switchgrass and miscanthus rhizosphere microbial communities from Kellogg Biological Station, Michigan, USA - KBS K1-50-2 metaG | ecosystem: Host-associated > Plants > Roots >... | reverse complement strand
CTCGCGTACACGCATCACGTCATCTACCTGTTGCCCGGCCTCTTGCTCGCGCTTCATCTCGCGCTCCGCGACGAGCGCCGCGTCCTCGCAGGCGCGCTGCTCGTGCTCGGCGCGCTCGCGAGCACCGAGTTTCCGAACGTGTACACGAGCAGCTGGCCGACCCTCGCGCTCTCGCTGAACCTGTATGCGCTGCTCGCGCTCTACGGCATCGGCGTCTGGTCGATGTCGAAGTAGAATCCGCCCGTGTCACCTATTCGTCGCTGGACACCGACGGCGATCAACGTCGCGGTTGTCGCCATCTTCGCTGTCCTCGTCTGGCAGCGGCGGTGGATGTCCGATGACGGCTTGGTGTTCGTGCGCGTCGCGCGGCAGATCCTCGAAGGCAACGGGCCGGTCTACAACGTGCTCGAGCGCAGCGAGCCGACGACGTCGGTGGTGTGGACATGGCTGCTCGCGCTCGTCGGTGCCATCACGCCGGGCGACCTCGCCGCGTGGGCGGTGTTCGTCGGCGGCGCGCTCTCGGTCGGCGGGCTCGCGATCGCGCTTGCAGCGACGCGACGCTGGTATCGCGCGCGCGGCCAGACAGCGCCACTCGTCCCGCTGACCGCGCTCGTGATCGTCGGCGCGTTTTCGTTTTGGGACTTCGCGACCTCGGGCCTCGAGACCGGCGTCACGACGTGTTGGCTCGCGACGATCTGGTGGCTCTTGATCACGCTCGAGCGCACGAGCTCGCGACGACGGCAATACGTCGCTGCGATCGGGTTCGGGCTCGGCGTGCTCGTGCGGCCCGAGCTCGCGATCGTGACAATCGGCTGGCTCGTCGCGGGCTGGCTGCTCGTGCGCCCTGCCCGCCGCCGAGCACTCGCGCTTGCCGCCGCCGCGCTCGCGCTGCCGCTCGCCTACGAGCTGTTTCGCGCCGGGTATTACGGTCATCTCGTCCCACTGCCCGCGATCGCAAAGAGCGCCGACTCGGCGGAATGGGCGCGCGGCTGGCGATACGCCGCGCGGTTTCTGATCGACGATCGCGTGGGGCTGCCACTCGCGGTCGGTGCCGTGCTGCTCGGCATCGCGATCGCGCGTCGCGCGCTCGACACGCGCGACCGCATTGTCGTCGCGACGCCGCTCGTCTGCGGCATCGTGCTCGTGATCTACGTCGTGCGCGTCGGCGGCGACTTCATGCACGCGCGGCTGATGCTTCACCCGACGTTCCTCTTGCTGCTGCCCGGCCTGGTCGTGCCATTTTCACGCGCGACCGCGACCTTCATCATCGTCGTCGCGGCATGGGCGATCGTCACGGCAACGACGGTGCACACGCGTAGTGGCACCGGCTGGTACGGCGATTGGGACGAACGCGCGAACTACATCAAGCAGTCGCGCGTCGCGCATCCGACGCGCAGCGAGGACTTCTTGCCCGGCAACGCAGCGTGGTTGCGCTGGCAGCAAGTCCAACAGATGCGCGTTGGCCCGACGCTGATCTGGGATGTCGACGGCGCTGCGATGCCGGTCGATCCGTCGATCCCGACGCCCGTTGTGATCGCGCCGGGCTGGCTCGGCAGCGCCGGGGTGATCGCGCCGCTCGACGGCGTCGTCGCCGACCTTCACGGTCTCGCGAATCCGCTCGGCGCACACATCACGCCGACGCAGCCGGGCCGCACCGGTCACGAGAAGAATCTGCCGTGGGCGTGGATCGTCGCCGACTACGCCGATCCGCGCTTCGACACCCAGGTGCCGTTCACGCCGCCGCCGACGCTCGGCGAGATTCGCGCGGCGCGGCACGCGCTGACCTGCGGTGCGATCAAGGAGCTCCTCGATGCGGGGCGCGAACCGCTGACGATGTCGCGCTTCTGGTCGAACCTCACCGGCGCGGTTTCGCGCACGCGCCTCGTCATTCCGGCCGATCCGATCGAAGCCGAGCGCAGCTTCTGCCGCTGAGCTATTTCTTTTCGATCTCGCCCGACGCCGTCGGCGCGCGCTCGCTCGTGATCACGAGCTCGGGGCTCGGCGTCCACTTCGGCCGCGAGAAGCGCGGCTTGCCAACTTGCACGACATCTTCGCCGTCCTCGCCGGCGGCGATCAGCTCGGATGCGACGGCGCGCACCTCCGCTGCGATCGGTCGCTCGCTTGGCGAGATCGCGAGCATGCGCGCGATCAGCGTCGCGAGGCCGGTCGGCGCATGCGGAACATCGAACACGCCGCCTTCGCCGGGGAATCGCCGCGTCACGGCGCGAAATGCGATCACGCCGAGCGCGTAGACATCGATGCGACCGTCGAAGCGACCATCCATCGTCAGCTCGGGCGCGCCGAACACGCCGAGATCGTCGACGCGCAAGCCCCATTCGCTGATGCACAGCGGAAATGCAGCGCCGCTTCGCATCGTGATCGAGCGCAGCGTGAGCGCGCGATGAATGACGCCGCGCGCGTGCGCGTACGCAAGCACGTCGGCGACGTCGCGGATGAGCGAGGTCGCTTCGCCGACGACGAGCGTGCGCCGCGCGATCACCTCGTAGAGGCCAAGACCGCTCGGCACCTCCGTCGCGATCCACGGCCGGTGATCGGCGAGCACGCCGCGCTCGATGATGCGCGCGACGCCTGGATGCTTCAGCGCCTCGGCGAGGCGCTGCGCACGCATCATCTCGCGCATCATGTCTCGCCAATCGGAGATCGATGCGATCTCGATCAGCACCCGCGCGCCTGTCGTGACGTGGGCCGCGCGATACGTGTTGGCGACGAGATGACCACTCACGCGGTACGGACCGATGCGCGTACCGTCTGCGAGAGTCCCTGGCTCGCTCACGCCATCAATGTGCCGATTCGCGCCAACGCGGAGCAACGAACAAGGAATGTCACAACCGCGGACCTCGGTTCGCTGCACAACTCGTGCATCGCGATCTGAGCTTTGCTCGCTTTAGGCAGCCGACGCGGCGCGCGCCGTCATTTCATCGAGAATGTTGGCGAGCTCGTTCTCGACTTCCGGCATCGTCGGTCGCGCGCCGGGCTCTTTCGCAAGGCTGCGCATGATCAGGCGATCGAGCTCGGCGGGTACATCGGAACGTAACATCGACGGCCGCTCGGGCAGCCGCTCTTGGTGCGCCACCATGAGCTGCGGCAGCGTGCCCTGAAAAACTGTCTCGTTCGTGAGTAGCTCGTAGAGCAGGCAGCCGAGCGAATAGACATCGGACTTCGCGGTCGGCGTACCGCGCCACTGCTCGGGGGAGTGGATCGTTGCATGGCTCGACGGCGCCCCCGCACGCTCGGGTTGGCAGCAAGCTGGCGCGGCAGTGGAAGTTCCCCGCCACGCTGTCGACGCCGATCGAGCAGCACCACACGGTGCATCGCCCCGAAGTGCGCGAGCGGCCCGGCCCGCAGTTGCGCGCGATCACCGAAATCGTCGCCGCGGCCGATCATCTCTCGCGCGAATGTGCGGCGGCATTCGGCGACGCGTTCTGCGAGGACGGCGAGCTCGAAGGCGCCGATATGTTCGAACGTAACGGCCTCGGTCTCGCGCATCGCGACCAGCTCTGCGATCGCACGAAGCGCGCGCTCGAGCGCTCGAAGATCTTCCTGTCGCTGCTCGACGCGTGATGTAGTCCGTGCATGACGGACTCGCTCTGGCAGCTGCGCGACAAGCTCGCGCTCGTGACCGGTGGTACGCGCGGCATCGGGCTCGCGATCGCCGAACAGCTCACCGCACTCGGTGCGCGCGTGATCGTTGTCGCGCGCGAGCGCGCTGGCGTCGATGAGGTGGTCGCGCGCCTTCCCGCACTCGGCGTCGTCGCCGACGTGACGACCGCCGAAGGTCGTGCGGCGATCGTCGCTGCAGCGCGCGAGCACCCGGCACTGCACATCCTCGTGCACAATGCCGGGACAAACATACGCGCGCCGCTCGTCTCGTACGACGACGCGACGATCGAGCGCTTGCTCGCGCTCAACCTCACGGCGCCACTGCTGCTCTCGCGCGACCTCCATCCGCTGCTGTGTGCGGCGCAAGGTGCGAGCGTGATCCACGTCGGCTCCGTCGCAGGCCAGCTCGCGCTACCGACAGGTGTCGCGTACGGCGCGGCGAAAGCCGGCCTCGCGCAAGCGACGCGCACGCTCGCGCTCGAATGGGCCCGCGATCGCATCCGCGTCAACACCGTCGCGCCCTGGTACACGCGCACGCCACTCGTCGAGCCCGTGCTCGCGAAACCGGAGCTCGTCGCGGCGATCCTCGCGCGCACGCCACTTGGCCGCATCGCCGAGCCGAATGAGGTCGCGACCGCCGTCGCGTTCTTCGCGATGCCTGCATCGTCGTACATCACCGGCCAAACACTTGCTGTCGATGGCGGCATGTCGATCCAGGGCCTCGGGTTACAATGAAGGATGCGCTTGGCGCTGGTGTGTGTTGGCTCGCTCGCGGCGTGCTCGTTCCGGCCAGGCTCGCTCGCGTTCGATTCGCTCGCCGACGCACCATTCGCTGACGCATCCCTCGATGGCGTTTCCGGTTGGAGCACGCCGTCGCTCGTCGCCTTGCCAACCACGGTGGCAAACAGCGACGACGATCCGTCCCTGACGAGCGATCTCCTCGAGCTCTACGTCAATCGCGTCGAAGCCGGCGATCCCGAAGTCTACGTCTCGATCCGCGCCAGCGCCGACGCTGCGTGGCCGGCGCCAGTACCTGTCGCGCTCGTCTCGGCCGTCGGCTTTGGCGAGACGACGCCGGAGGTCAGCTATGACGGCCTCGCGCTGATCATCGCGAGCAACCGCACCGGCACGATCGGCGGCAACGATCTGTGGTTGTCGACGCGCAACACGCGCGCGGAGGCGTGGAGTGATCCGCAGCGCATCGCAGATCTGTCTTCGACGGACAACGAAGCAGCGGGCAATCTCTCGCCGGATGGGCTCGCGGTCGTGTTCAGCTCGTACCGTAAAGGACTCGGCACGCCCGACCTCTACTACGCCGAGCGTGCGAGCAAGGCGGGCCCATGGAACGTGACCGAGCTCGTCGCGCTCAACACCGCCGGCCACGAAGGCAGTCCGTGTCTATCCGCCGACAAATTGACGATCTACTTCGATACGGATCGCGAAGGGTCCGGTGACCTGTTCATGTCGCATCGCGCATCCGTCGCGGACGCGTTTCCAGCGCCGACGAAGGTGCCCGACGTCAACACGGCCGACGCCGAGAACGATCCTTGGATCTCGCTCGACGAGCGCCGCATCGTGTTCTGGAGCAATCGCGGCGGCGAAGGCCACCTCTGGGAAGCGACCCGTTAGCGGCGCGCGACACCTTGCTGGCGAGCGCGCGCGGAGCGCACCGCCGCGACCACCGCAGCATTGTTCGCGAGCTTGGGGTTCGCGCGTGCGATCTGTTCGACTTCCGAGAACGCAGCGCGCGCTCGCGTCGACCACGGCTCGAGCAGCGTTTGCAGCATGTCGAGGCGCAGCTCGCGCAGCTTGACCGCGGCTTCGCTGTCGTTCACCGGTGGCGGCACGGTCGCGAGCAATCGCGTCGCGAGATTCGTCAGCATTTCACCCTGCGCGCTGCGCGCGAGGATCTTCATCACCGAGTCACCCGCGAGGTAGACCTCATCGAGCATCGCCAGACTCGGCGCTGCCGCTTCATCGACCTCACGAACGGATTCTCCGCAGTCGCAAAGTGCGATCGGTTTGAGCGCCTGGTCGAGCTGACAATTGGCCAGCGCGATGCGGGCAGACAGGGCTTGATTGAGGCTCGGTGAATCGGCCGACTTCGCGATCGTGAGGCACTGCTCGGGTACCTTGTCGCGATCGATGGGGGTGAGCGCCGGCTGCGCAACGGCCACAGTGGCCGTCGTTAGCAGCAGCAGGATCCACGGTATCGAACGCATGCCTCACAGAGTTGCAGTGACCATGCCGCCACACTCGCCCGCGCGAAAACGCACGGCCGTGCGTTCTCGCTACATACGAGAGCTTCCCGGCGCGAAGTTCCGCGCAAGATGGCGCCTACGCTTCTTGCACGCCAGACCAATGTTTTTCCGATGGCGAGCACGAGCGGAATTCCGGTCCTGGGTGATCTGCAGCCCGGCTCCCACATCGGGCAGTTCTATTGGGACCAGTACGATCTCCTGGAAACGCTCGTCCCATTCTTCGCGACGGGGCTGCGACAGCGAGAACGCTGCCTCTGGATCTGCGCCGCACCGCTGTGCGCAGCGGACGCGCGGAACGCGCTCACCAAGAGCATCCCTGACCTCGCCGAGCTAGAGCGCATCGGCGACATCGCGTTTCGCGATTATGACGAGCACGATCCCGATGCGTTGATCATCGATGTGCTCGCCGCCGAACAACAGGCGCTGCTCGATGGGTTTGGCGGGTTGCGCGTCGCGACGAACACGTCGTGGGTGACCGCCGACCGCTGGCGTGATTACGCCGAGCTCGAAGCGCGCATGCACGAAGCATTTCGCGATCGCCAGATCATCACACTCTGCAGCTATCCGCTTTCGCGATGCGGCTCTCACCAGGTCGTCGACGTCCTGAACAATCATGGGAGCTCGCTCGTGCGCGGCAGCACCGGCTGGCAAGTCGTTCGCAGCGCGACGGCAGCGCTGCTTTCGGTCGACCACGAGCGTTTTCAAAATCGCGTCGCGCACCCGCACACCGTCGAGTTCTACCAAGGGGAGTTTCCGGCGAGTCGCATCGCCGACCGCCTCGCGAACGTGTTGTCGCGCGGCCATGCCGTCGCGGCGCTCGTCACGCGCGAGCATGCGAGCTCGCTGCGCCGGCAGTTCAGCGCGCGCGGCCTCGATGTCGACGCGTTGATCGGCCGCGATCAGCTCGCGCTCCTCGATGCCGACGCGGTGTTCGAGCTTGCGTGGGCCAACCCGGGGCTGCGGATCGGCGTGCTCGACGAGCACGTGCTCGCACCGATCGCGAAGATGATCCGAAGCTACGGTCGCGTCGTCGGGTTCGGCGAGCTCGTCGATCTCATCGCACGGCGCGGCGACCGAGACGCGGCTGTCGCGCTCGAGCGCTGGTGGAATCAACAGCTCGCGCTGCATCCGATCGAGCTCGCGTGCGGGTATTCGCTGTCGAGCTTCGGCGACAGCGCCGCGACGCACGACTTCCGCGCGATCTGTGCCGAGCACGTCCACGCCTCCATGGACGATACGCTCGGCAGCAGCGAGACCGATCTGTTGCGCGCGGAGCTCGCGCAGGTCACGACCGCACTCGCAAGCGAAATGGCGCATCGTCAAGTGCTCGAGGCCGCCCACGCGAGCGCGCGCGATGCACGCGAGCATCTCGTGTTGCTCAACAAGTTGACCGGCGCGCTCGGCGAAGTGACGACTCGCGCGCAGTTCGTCGACCTCGTCCGCGAATCCGTCATGCAGACACTCAGCGCCGACAGCGTCGCGGTGGTCGAAATCGCCGATACCGGCGAAACGATCCCGCTCGTCGCGCACGGTGTCGCCGCCGAGGCGCTGTGCCTCGCTGCCGACTTCGTCGGCTCGCGATCGTTGTGGAACGAGCCGGCTGCGATGCTGCGCGATCCGATCGAGCTCGAATCGTTCGGCCTCGTGCCGATGACCGTCGGCGCTCGGCGCCTCGGCGTGCTCGTGCTCGGTTACGTGGAACGAGGTGACGTCGGTGCCGCGTATCGCGCGCTCGCCGAGGATGTCGCGCGTCAGCTCGCACTCGCGCTCGATCGCGCGATCTCCTACGAGCGTCTCGAGTGCGAGCGCGAACGTGCCGAATCGGCGAGCCGCGCGAAAGACGAATTCCTCGCGATGCTCGGCCACGAGCTGCGCAACCCGCTTTCGCCGATCTTGACGGCGACGCAACTGATGCGCCTGCGCGGCGAGGACCTGCTCGAGAAAGAGCGAACCGTCATCGAGCGCCAGGTCCGGCACATGATCCGTCTCGTCGACGATCTGCTCGACGTCTCGCGCATCACGCGCGGCAAGGTCGAGCTGCGCCGGCGCACGCTCGAGATGGCCGAGATCGTCGCGCAAGCGGTGGAGCTCGTCAGCCCTGCGCTCGAGGAACGCGCGCATCAGCTAACGATCGATGTGCCGAGCCATGGCCTCGTCGTTCATGCGGATCTGCACCGCATCGCGCAGGTGCTCGCCAACTTGCTCGCGAACGCGGCGAAGTACACGCCGCACGGCGGCGCGATCCAGCTCATCGCGCAAGCCACCGATACGAAGGTCATCGTCGCCGTCCGCGACAACGGCATCGGCATCGATACGCAGCTCTTGCCGCACGTCTTCGATCACTTCGTGCAAGGTCGTCAGGGCATCGACCGCGCGTCGGGCGGGCTCGGTCTCGGGCTCGCGATCGCACGCACGCTCGTCGAGCTTCACGGCGGCACGATCGCGGCGCGAAGCAAGGGGACCGGCCACGGCAGCGAGTTCATTGTCTCGCTGCCGCGCCACGCAAAGGCGCGAATCGCGCGTGGCTCTACGCATAGCGGCGTGTTCGCGCTGCCGCCGCCGCGCCCGCTCAGCGTGCTCGTCGTCGACGACAACGAAGACGCCGCGTTCCTGTTTTCCGAGGCGCTGCGCAAGCTCGGCCATCGCGTCGAGGTCGCGCACGATGGTCCGAGCGCGCTTTCGGTCGCGCGCGTCAATCCGCCGGAGATCGCATTTCTCGATATCGGGCTGCCCGTGATGGATGGCTACGAGCTCGGCCGCCGCCTTCGCGAGCTCCATGCGCCGGGACCCAAGCTCGTCGCACTGACGGGCTATGGCCACAGCTCGGATCGCGATCGCTCTCGCGAGGCCGGCTTCGAGCTTCATCTCGTAAAGCCGGTCGACCTCAGCACGATCCAAGACGCGCTCGCGAAGCTCATTACCGCTGCAACATGACGTCGGCGTAATCGGGGTAGCTGCGATTGAAGCCGCTCGGCATGTAGAGGTCGGCGCGCATGCTGCGCTGCGGAGCGCGGTCATCGATGCGCCGGTGCAACACGCCGCCGCCGCGCATCCGAATGTCGACCCAATGCGGTGCGCTTTGCACGTCGTGGCGACTGAGGCCGAGCGCGCGCAAGCCGGCATTGGTGAGCGCGATCGAATCGCGATCGAGGTGGCGATACGCGCCGAGCCCGCGTCGCGTGTTCGAGTCGCTGTTCGGATCGCCCGGATATCCGTATTGCGTGAGCCGCATCTGAATGCCGCCGCACGCGCCGGCGAGTTGGTCGTCGTCGATTGCTTCGAACATGGTTACCTCTTCGGGAAATAGCTATCGAGCATGCTCTTGTAACTGCCGTAGCCGGCCTCGTCGAGACATCGCTCCGCGATCGGCCGCGTGATCGGCGAGTTGCGATAGCGCTGCGCCGTCTGCGGGCAGTACTGGCGCGCGAGCGAGCGCAGCTGCTCTGGGTTCTTTGATTGCTCGGCTCCGCCGAAAGTGCGTGCGAGATCGTTGTCGTCGAGGATGGTCATGCACACGCAAGAGGCAATCGCGATGCCACGCGAATGTCGACTGCGGGAGACAGCACGCTGCGTGTGCATGCGCGACGTTGCACGCGATGAGTCCGACAGGACGCGCCGATCGGGGGGCGGTCTCCCAGCCAGCTCTCAACCCGAGTTGCCAGCGATCGAAGTACGCGGCCTGACCATTTGACGATCGATCCCGGCGCGGTCACGATCACCTCGTGGGTGCGCGATCCGCCATACTGTGGGTCCTCGTCGGCTGTTACAATCCGACGATCGCGACGGAGGTCCCCTGTGGACCGAACGGCGAATGCCCGAGCAACCAGCACTGCGATCGCGGCAGCAATCGCTGCATCGACGGCGATGGCGGTGCGCTAAGCGATGCGCGGCCCGACATCGCGATCGACGCCGCGACGATGCCGAGCTTTCTCGGCTACACGTACGTCGACGGCACGACGCCGATGACAACGATCGATGCGCCACCGGCGACCAAGGCCGGTGATCTTCTGATCGCGCATGTCAGCGACGATGCGACGACGATCGGCAACGTCGCAACCCCACCGGGTTGGACGAAAGTGATCGAGCGCAATGGCGTTCAGGATCCGCACTGGGCGGGCATCTATTACGCGTTCGTTACCCCAACCTCGCCGTCGGCAGATTGGACATTTCCAAACGTCTACAACTCGATCGCGGTCCTCGCATTTTCGAATGTCAATGCAAACCCGATCGATGTTGCCGATGC
>Ga0070698_100010018_pt1 | contig 10126 bp, 7 predicted proteins | sample KBSK1502metaG_FD_65477 | JGI IMG/M metagenome (GOLD analysis project Ga0070698, IMG submission 65477) | Corn, switchgrass and miscanthus rhizosphere microbial communities from Kellogg Biological Station, Michigan, USA - KBS K1-50-2 metaG | ecosystem: Host-associated > Plants > Roots >... | reverse complement strand
CGAAGAACGCGCCCGAAAGCATCATTCCTTCGAGGCCGATGTTCACGACTCCGCTCCGCTCGGAGAACATCCCGCCGATTGCCCCGAACGTCAGTGGCGTCGCCCAGACGAGGGTTGCGCTCAAGAGGGCGGGCCAGACGACGACCACGTTGAGATTGCTCTCGGATGCCTGCGTCGCCAGCAGGCCGAGCCCGATGCCGACAATGCCGACGCCGACCGCGGTCCAGCCCAGCCGTCCGACACCGCGTGAGGCCGACCAGATGCCCGCCGCGACCGCGAGCAACCCCAGCAGGATCGGCCAGACCAGGCTCCGGGTGCTCGGCGGCAGCCAGGAGAGCTGTTTGCTGAAGGACGGCAGCGTGATGAGGAACGCGATCACGCCGAGCCCGATCCCGACGCGTGCGACCAGCTCCTCCGTCCGTACGGTCTCGCGCCAGCGTGAGACGAACTCCGCCGTGCTCAAACTGCTTCCTCCGCTGCGGCGGCTTTCGCCGAGCCAGGAAGCCGGAGCTTCCTCCGCGCCTGCCAGATGTAGAGGATCAGCAGGTCCGCGCCGACGAAGAGCAGGATCAGCGCCTGGATCATCAGGGCGAGGTTCCCGGCGAGCTGTGGCGGGAAGACGTTGGGGTCGAGACTGCGGGTCGAGGTGCCCGTGAAGAGGCTGCCAAAGAGGAGCGCGCCGAGCCCTACGCCGACTGCAGTGTTCCGCCCGAGCAGGGCGACAGCGATGCCGATGAAGCCGATGTTCGATACCTGGACGTCGAGGACCCCCAGCCGGAATTGCCAGCCGAGGATGTCGAGCCCGCCGGCGAGCCCCGCGAACAGGCCCGAGATCGCCATCGCGATGATGAAGTTCCGCGCCACGCTGATCCCGCCGTAGCGAGCCGCCTCGGGGTTGAAGCCGACGGCGCGGACCTCGTAGCCAAGGGTCGTGCGGTTCAGGATCAGATAGAAGACGAAGAGCGCGACGATCGAGATGAAGATCCCGGAGTGCAGGGCCTGCAGCGCCGGGTTGCCCCAGATCGGCGACAGGTGCGCGCCCTTGGCGACGTCGTCCGAGATCGGAATCGACCTGTCGACGTGGTTCTGCAGCGGCCCACCGCGCCCGAACAGGTAGCTCCCACCCCAGTACGCCACCCAGTTGAGCATGATCGTCGTGATCACCTCGTGCGCACCGACCGTGGCCTTGAGGAAGCCCGCAATCGCGCCCCACAACGCGCCTGCGATCGCCGCAGCCGCGATTCCGAGGAAGACGTGAGGCAGGTGGGCCATGCCGACGAACCGGGAGCCGACGTAGACGCCGACGATCGCGCCCATGAGGTACTGGCCCTGGCCGCCGATGTTGAAGAGGCCGCAGCGAAATGCGAACGCGACCGCGAGTCCCGTCAGGACCAGCGGTGTGGTCGTCAGCAGCGTCTGCGTGAGGTTGTAAGCAGTCGTGTGATTCGTGCTCGTGTCCCACCAGAACCAGATGTGGTGGTTCGTGAAGGGGACGTCGATGTGGTAGTTGCCGAAGTGGAAGAACCAGTTCAGTCCGGCGCCTTCGAAGATCGCCTTGTACGTCCGCAGTGGGTTGTGGCCCGTGGCGAGAACGACCATTCCGCCCATGAAGAAGGCAAACACCGCCGTCAACAGCGGCGTGACGATTCCACCGGCGCGCTGATAGAAGGCCAGCCGGCGGGCGACGCTCGGTGCGTACGCCTCGGGATCGCCCTCGAGCGGCGCCTGGTGGGGCTCCTCCTCGATGCCGATCGGGTCGGGCGGCTCGCTCAAGCTGCCTCGCGCTGCCGGCCGCCGGTCATGGCGATCCCGACCTCTTCCTCGGTGACGTCCGGCGGGAACTCGGCGACGATCCTGCCTTCGTAGAGCACGAGGATCCGGTCCGAGAGCGAAAGGATCTCCTCGAGCTCGAGCGAGACAAGAAGGACTGCCTTCCCGGCGTCACGCTGCTCGACGAGCCGCCGGTGGACGAACTCGATCGCCCCGACGTCCAGGCCTCGAGTCGGTTGCGCCGCGATGAGCACGCTCGGGTCTCTCGACACCTCGCGCGCGACGACGACCTTCTGCTGGTTTCCGCCAGAGAGCGAGGACCCCCGGGTCGTGGGTCCTCCGCCCCGGACGTCGAACTCCTTCAGCAGGCCTCTTGCCCAGCGGATCCACCGGCGCGGATTCACCCAGCCGAGATGTGAGAACGGCTCCTTGGCGTAGTCGTGGAGAACGAGGTTCTCCGCCAGGTTGAAGTCGAGCACGAGCCCGCGACGTTGTCGGTCCTCGGGGATGTGGCCCATGCCGGCGTCGAGAGCCTGCCGTGCCGTCGCTCGGGTCAGGTCACGCCCGCCGACGAGAATCTTGCCGCGGGAGACGCTTCTGAGGCCGGTCAGGGCATCGATGAGCTCACTTTGACCGTTTCCGTCGACCCCGGCGATGCCCACGATCTCGCCGGCGCGCACGTCGAGCGAGACACCGCGGACTGCTTCCAGGCCCCGGTCGTCCCTGACGGCCAGATCCTCGACCTGGAGCAGGAGGTCACCGGGCTGCGCAGGCTTCTTCTCCACGCGCAGAAGCACCTCGCGGCCGACCATCGCCCGGGCGAGCCCGGCCTCGGTGGCTCCCTCGCGGGGGAAGGTCTCGACCTTCTTGCCGCGCCGGAGAACGGTGATGCGGTCCGCGATCTCGAGCACCTCGTTGAGCTTGTGCGTGATGAAGATGACCGAGATCCCTTCCCTGGTCAGCGTCCTCAGGATCTCGAAGAGCTCCTGCGCCTCCTGCGGGGTGAGTACCGCGGTGGGCTCGTCGAGGATGACGATGTCCGCGTTGCGGTAGAGCGCCTTCATGATCTCGACCCGCTGCTGCTGGCCGACGGTGATATCCCGTATCCGCGCATGAGGATCGACCGCGAACTTGAACGTGCGCGCGACTTCCTCCACCCGCTTCTCTGCCGCCGGCTCGTCGATGAAGACTCCGGCGCGCACGGGCTCGTTCGCAAGAACGATGTTCTCCGTCACGGTCATGACCGGAATCAACATGAAGTGCTGATGCACCATGCCGATCCCGAGCTCGATCGCGTCCTTGGGCGAGTGGATCGCCACCGGCTTCCCGTTCATCAGGATCTCGCCGGAGTCGGCCGTGTACAGGCCGTAGAGGATGCTCATCAGCGTCGACTTGCCGGCGCCATTCTCGCCGAGCAGGGCGTGCACCTCGCCGCGCCGGAGATCGAAGTCGACGTGGTCGTTGGCGAGCACGCCGGGGAACTGCTTCGTGATTCCGCGCAGCTCGAGGACGGGGGCGGCGTCGGCCACGGTGGCGATTCTAAGCCGGAAAAGTCGAGGCGGGCCTTGCGAGCCCGCCTCGACAACCGTGGATTCTGTGCTGCGCTAGCCGGGGACGACCGTCGGGGGCTTGATCTTGCCCGAGATGATCTGAGCCCTCAGCTTGGCGATCTGCGTCAGCCATGCCTTGGGGATCTTCGCCTTCTTGCTGATCTTGCCGAGCCCGACGCCCGCGTTCTTCAGGTTGAAGACGAGGTCGCCGCCGCCCTTGTAGCCCGTGCCGGTCTTCGCGCCTTTGACGGCCAGGAAGATGCCGGTGTCCACTCTCTTCACTGCGCTCGTGAGGATGTGAGGCCCGAGGAACGACTGGTCGACGTCGACGCCGATGCCCCAGCGGCCGCGCTCTTTCGCGGCGTCGAGGGCGCCGAGGCCACACGGACCGGCGACGTTGAACACGACCTGCGAGCCCGCATCGATCTGGTTCGTCGCCACGGCCTTACAGAGGTCCGGAGCAATGAAGTTCTGCGAGTAGCCGATCTGAACTGTCGTGCCCGGCACGCACTTTTGCGCGCCGGCTTTATAGCCAGCGATGAACGTGTCGACCGGCGGAATCTTCACGCCGCCGACGACACTGATGTTCTTCTTGCCACCCCTCGCCGCGACCTTCGCAGCGAGACATCCGACGAGGTAGCTATTTTGCTGCGTCGCATACGTCAGACCCTCGACGTTTGAATCCGTGCCGTTGAAGGGCGGAATCTTCGCCGAGTAGTCAGTGATCGCGAATTTGACGTCGGGGAACTGCTTTGCAGTTGCGTCGGTCGCGTCGGCCAGCAGGAAGCCGGCCGAGATGACGATCCCGAACCCCTGCCGCGCGAGCGACGCCATGTTCGGTAGGTAGTCACCCGCGGATCGCGACTCGACCGCGCGGATGTCGACCTTCAATACCTTCTGTGCCCGCTTGAGACCCGTGAGCTGGTTCTGGTTGAAGCCCTTGTCGTTGAAGCGGCCCACGTCGCTGACCAGGCCGGCCTTGAAGGTCGCCTGGGGTGCAGCAACGCCGGTCGCAACGAAGCCCACGGCCGTCAGGACGACAGCGGCGAGCGCAGCCAGCCCGAACGGCAGCAGTCGATGCTTACTCAAAATCTCCCTCCTGATAGAGACCCTTCATTCAAGGACGATCGTACTCCGTGCCGTCCCTGCTTTCACCTAAGACGGCCGGATCGGCCAACTGGTTAGGGTTGCGCCCACCGGGCTCAGGAGCCGTTCGGCAAACCAGGGCGCGGTACGTTCTCCCTTGTGGCCCTGAGCGACACCCTGGAGCTCGACCCGTCCGATCCCGCCTTCGTCGCCGATCCATACCCGGTGCTGAGCCACCTCCGCGAGAGCGCTCGCGTCTTCTACGACGCAGAACGGCAGCGCTGGTTTGTCACCCGGCACGAAGACGTGCGCAGCTGCCTCCGCGACAAACGGCTCGGGCGGAACTTCAGGCACGTGATGTTGTCGGAGGAGATCGGCGTCCCCCCACTCGACCCGCGCTGGCAGGCGTTCTGGAACACCGAGCGCTGGAGCCTCCTCTGGCTCGAGCCACCCGACCACACCCGGCTGAGGAGACTCGTCGCTGCGGCATTCACGCCGCGCAGCGTCGAGGCCCTGCGTGAGCCGGCGCACGATCTCGCGCGTGAGCTCCTGGAGCCGCTGGCCGAGACCGGGGAGATGGAGTTGCTCTACGACTACGCTCAGCCGTACTCGATCGCGGTCATCTGCAGGCTTCTAGGCGTTCCGCTGGATCGTCACCGTGACCTGCTCGACTGGTCGCACCGGATGGTGAAGATGTACGAGTTCGACGTCCCGGTCGCGGCAGCGGTTGCGGCCAACCAGGCCGCGTCGGACTTCAACGACTACGTCCGAGGCTTGATCGGCGAGCGGCGCGACCACCCCGAGGAGGATCTCGTCACCGCCCTCGTCGAGGCACGCGTGGACGGGGAGCGGCTCTCCGACGACGAGATCGTCAGCACGGTGATCGTTCTCCTCAACGCCGGGCACGAGGCCACCGTCAACACTCTGGGCAACGGCATGCTCGCGTTCGCCCGGCATCCCGAGCAGTGGCGGCGAGTCGTGGCCGGTGAGGTAACGCCGGAGAGTGCAAGTGAGGAGATGATCAGGTTCGACCCCCCGCTCCAGCTGTTCGAGCGCTGGGTGCTCGCAGACGGGTTCGAGCTCGGCGACGTCTCGATCCCGCGTGGGGCGAAGATCGCCATGCTCTTCGGTGCCGCCAATCGCGACCCGCGCGCCTTCGAGCGACCGGACGAGTTCGACCCCGGCCGCGAGAACGCCGAGCAGCACATCGGCTTCGGTGGTGGGATCCACGTCTGCATCGGCGCGCCGCTTGCGCGGATCGAGCTGGCAGCGAGCGTCGCGGCGCTACGTCGCTGGTGGCCGGATTTCCGGCTGCTCGCGGAACCGCGACGGACGGGAGCCTTCGTCATCTGGGGTCTCGAGGGCCTCAGGCTCGGAAAGAGTTGAGCCGGACGAAACGCGTGGCGGAGCTGCTTCGCGCGTCAGCTTTCGCGCGGAGCGGCCAGCTCGCCCGCGGCGACGAGGACGCGGCGTGGCTTCGAGCCCTCGTAGCCTGAGATGATCCCACGCCGCTCCAGCATGTCGATCAGCCGTCCCGCGCGCGTGTAGCCGACGCGGAGGCGGCGCTGGAGCAGGGAGACGGAGGCCGTCTGAGTCTGCACGACGATGTCGATCGCCTTCTCGAGCAGCGGATCCTCGTCGGGATCGAACTCACCGTCCTCGTCGTCGACGTCCTCCGCAAACACCTCTGGCAGCTCCAGGAGCGACTCGTCGAGCTCCTGCTCTCGTTGGTGGCGGCACTGTTCGACGATCAGTGCGATCTCCTCCTCGGAGACGTATGCGCCCTGCACCCGCTGCAGGCGCGAGGTGCCGAGGGGCTTGAAGAGCATGTCTCCTTGTCCGAGCAGACTCTCTGCGCCGGATTGGTCGAGGATCACCCGTGAGTCGGTCTGTGACGAAACGGCAAACGCAATCCGTGAAGGAACGTTCGCCTTGATCATGCCGGTGATCACGTCCACGGAGGGACGCTGCGTTGCGAGCACGAGGTGAATGCCTACGGCGCGCGACTTCTGCGCGAGTCGGATGACGGCGTCCTCCACGTCTTGGGGGGAGATCATCATCAGGTCGGCGAGCTCGTCGATGACGACCAGCAGGTGCGGGAGCGACTGCTCGCCGCGCTGGCGCAGGGTCCGGTTGGCCTCCGCGACGTTGCGCGCGCGCACCGCCGACAGCTTCTCGTAGCGTCGCTCCATCTCGGCGACGACGTTGGTGAGCGCGGCTGCGGCCTGCTTCGGGCTCGAGACCACCGGCGTCAGCAGGTGCGGGATCGACTCGTAGAAACCGAGCTCGATCCGTTTCGGGTCGATCAGAATCATCCGCACCTCGTCGGGCGTCGAGCGCAGCAGCACGGAGGTCAGGAGCGTGTTGATGCATCCCGACTTGCCCGAGCCCGTCGTCCCCGCAATCAGCAAGTGCGGCATGCGCGCGAGATCGGTCCAGACGGCCGTGCCGGAGATGTCCTTGCCCAGCCAGACCGCGAGCGGGCTCGCCGTCGCGGGAAGGTCGTCGAAGATGTCGCCGAGCGTGACGAGATTCGGGGAGAGGTTCGGCACCTCGACCCCGACGGCCTGCTTCCCGGGAATCGGCGCGAGGATACGGATCTCGGTCGTCGCCAGTGCGTAGGACAGGTCGTCCTTGAGCGCGGCGACCTTCGACACTTTCGTGCCGGGTGCCAGCTGAAGCTCGTAGCGCGTAACGCGCGGCCCCGATATCTGCCCGACGATCGTCGCTTGTACCCCGAAGTGCGCGAGAGTCTGCACGAGTGCTGATGCGGTGCGTTCGGCGACATCGCCCGAAACCGCACTTGCAGCCTCCGAGCGCCGCAGGATCCCGCGGTCCGGGAGCTTGTACTCCTCGTGCGATCCGACCGGGAGGGCGTCGAACAGGCTCGTCTGATCCGGATCCTCGTGCGAAGCCGACGTGATGAGGAGCGGAGGCGGCTGGTTCTGGCCGACGACGTCCGGAAAGTCGTGCACGGCATCGACGGGCGGCTCGTGTGCGGTACGGAGCGGGATCACCGGCGCCGGCTCTATGTGTTCCAGCGGGGCAGCGCGGCGCGCGCGGCTATGGGCGCGCTTGACAGCGTGACCGGAGCGGCGAACGAGCGCTCCGGCCGAAGCGCCCGACAGCAGCAGCCCACCGACGACGAGGGCCAGCACGCCGACGATGGTCGTGCCGGTTCCACCGATCAACATTCCGAACAGCTTCTGCAGCCCCTGTCCCAGTGCACCTCCGTGCGCAGAGCCGAGCGCAGCGAGCAGGCCAAAGCTCGTCACGAGGAGACCAGTCCGGAAGGGGCGCACGTCGATGAGCGCGCTGCGCGAGACCATCAGGCCGCCGACCACCAGGAACGCCACGGGCGCGACGTACGCGGCAGTGCCGATCAAGGTGGTGAAACCGTCGGCGATCGCGCCGCCGACCATGCCGCCGCTCCAGCCGAGGTAGAGGACCGAAGCGAGGAAGACGCCGGCAGCGACAAGCCCGAGCCCGATCAGCTCGTGGTGCTGCTCGCTCCGTGCCCCTCCCCTGCGCTTGCGCGTGCGTGTCTTCACGCGTGAAGGGACGCGCGGCTTGAGCGTGCGCTTCTTGCGGCGGCGCGCCATTGCGCGCGACTTCGCCGCGGACGGGCGGTGTCCTACCAGCCACGCGGGGGAATGACGTAGACATGCGCCGCCAGCGGGGCGAAGGTGTCGCTGAAGCCCCGCTCGTCTGAGGCGACCACTCGATCCTCGCCATAGACGAGCGCGGCGCGTCCCGCGAGGCCGTCGACGGAGATCCGCGTGCGCAACGGTTCGTGGCTCGCATTGACGGCGATCACGTACTGAGCTCCGTCGAGGGTATGAGCGGCGACCCGCACCGATTCGATGTCTGAGCCGGCAGGCACCATCGCCGCCATGAGCGCGGGCGTGAGGGCTCTGATGGCGCGATTCGTCCGGGCGATCTCGGCACCGATCGAGCTGCTCCACCGGCTCGGGAAGTAACCGATGCCCTTCGCACCGCCGGCGATCGCGAGCCATGTCTCTGCTCGTACCGTGGTGGGCGTCGGGTCGAGCGTCCTGTCCCGGCCACAGGCCTGCTCCATCACCGCGACCTCGATCCACTGGAACGTCGGCTTGCCTCCCGACGCGTACTGCAACTCGTGCTGCGCGTCGAACACGTCGCCAAAGGCGGGCCGGCACCAGCCTTGCAGCGGGTAGAGGTCGAAGCCGATCACATCCGGGATGGACAACAGCACCGGGTACATCCCCTTTCCCTGAGGCAGGGGCTCGGCGCGGCTGTAGAAGTGGTTCGTAAGTGTCAGAAAGCCGATCCGGCCGGCGCGGGGCTCGACGATCGCGTCGCGGAGATCGTCACGCGTGACCGAGCTCTCGACGAACGCATCCCATTCGTCGGGGTAGTACCAGCCGATCACGCCGCGACCGAGGGCCGCCGCGCTGCGGGTATCGACGAGCGAGTAGGCACGCCCGTCGAGCAAGTGTGGGAGCTCGATGTCCCTTCTGTGACACCCGAGCCCCATGAAGAGGTTGATCCCGTCGGCCACGTTGCTCCCCAGAGCGTTCGAGCATTGCTCCCAGACTGCAGTCGGGAAGAACACGCGGCCGTCCACGACGATGCGGTCGAAGTTCGTGTGCGCACTCGACCTCTCGGGCATAGGAGCGGTCGTGAAAGTGACCGCCGTCGTCTCGGTCCGGTTCCATTCGTCTCCAGCGCGAAGGTAAGCGTGATATGTGGTCGCAGGCTCGAGCGGTTCGAGCACGCTCTCGTGCTCGAGAACGGCGTCGCCGTCCGGAGGCATCCAGATTGCCGGTGCGTCGAGGCCGAACGCGGTCAGCGTCCGAGCGGGGACATTGGTGCGCCACGTGATACGCACACTGGATGCGGCCGTCTCGAGGACATCCACGTCACTGATCGCAAGCGGATCCGTGGGCGCGGACGGAGTATCGGTCGTCGCCCGCGCCACCGGCGAGGTTGCCGGCTTCGAGTCTCGCCGCGGATCAGCCTTCGCGCGGCGCGTGGATCGCCGTAGCCCGGGTGACCGAACCAGGCGGTGAGCACTGACCGCGGCCCTCGCGGGCGCGTCGGCACCGGCCGGCCGGCCGAGCCTCGGAACGTGAGCTTGCATGTTTGGAGAGGCAACGACGGAAACGATGCTGCCGCGATGATGCGCTGGCAGGGTCGCCATGCCGAGGAAGACTCCGATGACGACGAGCGCAGGGATGAGATGCCGCAGCTGCACGTCTCCCAGTGGGAGTACCAGCAGCTCTTGGGCACCGATAGCCCACGTCGCTACTTCGGCACATAGGCGGCGCAGAGCATCCCGAAATAGGTCGGCGCCTCGTACGACAGGAGCTCGCCGCTCCACCCGTCCCCCAGTGCGCCGTGGAGCATGAGCAGCTGCCACCAGCTGTCGGCCTTCGCGGCGTCGACCAGGGCGGGCTCGAGCCCGAGGGAGGCACCGAGGTTGTTCTCACGCACGAGCTCCACGATCCGTGCGTCGTACTCCGCGGCTGCGACGTCGAAGCCGTACGGTCCCGCGGCGTCGTGTGCATGTCCGTGGTCGGCGCTCGCGATCAGCGCGATGCACAGGCTCGATGCGTCCGCCGCGCGCGCCAGGGCCTCACCCGCTCGGACGTGCTCTTGCACGGATCGATCGCGAGCCGGGCTGACGACGACCGCGGGCAACTGAGGATCGTCCCGACCGCCCATGTACCAGAGCGGGA
>Ga0070698_100010017_pt1 | contig 10127 bp, 6 predicted proteins | sample KBSK1502metaG_FD_65477 | JGI IMG/M metagenome (GOLD analysis project Ga0070698, IMG submission 65477) | Corn, switchgrass and miscanthus rhizosphere microbial communities from Kellogg Biological Station, Michigan, USA - KBS K1-50-2 metaG | ecosystem: Host-associated > Plants > Roots >... | reverse complement strand
TGCCGATAGGTTGCGTCCAGCTGGCCGGGCTGCGCTGGCTGACACCGAACGACGCGACTCATGGACTAAGCAGTCGCAGGCAGCCAGCGCGTTGCGTCAATCCGCGGGGCGCCACTATGGTTCGTCCGTGCGGACAAATCTCACCGTCGAGGACCTGGGAAATCTGCTGGTCAGGCCCTTGGTGGCGGTGCTGGCAACCTTGCGCACGGACGGGACTGTCCTGCTCTCACCGGTCTACCACGAGTGGCGAAATGGCGGCTTCAACATCTGGGTCGAGCAGCAGAACGTCAAGACCCGGCACCTGCGGCGCGACTCCAGAGCGACCATCCTGGTGGCCGAGTCTGATCCGCCACTGCGGGCGATCGAGGTCCGGGGTCGTGCGCGCTTTATCGAGGAGGGCGTTTCTGAGATCGCGCTGCGGATCGCGACCCGGTATCTGGGCCCGGAGGAAGGCGCCGGGGATGTGGATGCCCTTCGTGGTGCCGATGTCATTGTCCGGATCGAGCCCGGTGACATCCGCGTGTGGGATTACGCCGACGAGTTCAGCGTCGGCTGAACGCCTTCTGGACAGGTCGCAGACCTCGAACCCTGCCAGCGTGCCCGATGGTGCGGTCTGAGGCGGTCTGTAGCGGGCACTCACGACAAGGCGAATAGCCGTCTGAGCTGCAATATTGCGGTCGGCGAAACATGACAAGCCAGTTCCCAAGCTGATGGTCCGGCCCTGTGCCTGCCGACAACGGCGGGCACCATACGTGGCTGGCCACAAGAGAGCCACAGGATGGCGCCGTGCGGCCATTGCGCCTGGCGGTTCGCGTTCACGTTGAATTCGCGGTTCGTGACCGCCTTACAGTCGTCGCCGCTGGGTGATTACAGGTCGGTCCGCCTGACGGCTGGTCGTTCGGCAGACTGCGGCTGAGTGGCAGCGTCGAGTTCGGCAGAGACGCCGACGGCCTCGGCCGCGCCGATCCGCTGGAATATCTCGAGGGCCTGCCGCAGGAGGGTCTCGGCTTGCGTGGCGTGGCCGGCGGCCAGGGCGCAGCGGCCCAGGCCGGCCAGTGCGCGGGCCTCGGTTCAGGGGGCTGGCGATGGCGCGGGCCTGTTCCAGCGCCTGCTGGTGGCACCCCTTAGCCTGCGCGAGGTCGCCGCTGACCCGGTGCAGCGTCCCTTTCTCGTTGAGCGCATCGGGCTCACCGGCCCGGCCGCCGAGGTCGCGGAAGATGCCCAGGGCCTCGTCCAGCAGCTGGGCTGCAGCCGGGTAATCGCCCGCCACGCGCCGCAGGGCCCCGAGGTCGCAGAGGACGTCGGCCTGGCCGAGCCGGTCGCCGATGTCACGGTAGATGCCCAGGGCCTCGTCCAGGATCTGGGCTGCGGCCGGGTAATCACCGGTCGCCAGCCGCACCTCCCCGAGGTAGTAGAGGGCGTTGGCCTCGGCGAACCGGTCGCCAAGGTCGCGCAAGATGCCCAGCGCCTGGTTCAGGATCTGGGTCGCGGCCAGGTAATCGCCTGTCCGCCGCCGGGCGCCGCCTAGGTAGTAGAGGGCCTCGGCTTGGCCTGGCCGGTCGCCGAGATCGCGGAAGATGTCCAGGGCTTGCTCTATTAGCTGGGTCGCGGCCGAGGAATCACCCATATTGAACCGCACAGCCCCGAGCTCGCGGAGGGCGTCGGCCTCGCCGAGCCGGTCACCGAGGTCGCGGCAGATCTCTAGTGCCTCCGTGTGGGCCTGAGCCGCACCCGGGTAATCACCGGTCATGGTCCCAAAGCTGCCCAGGTAGCTGAGGACGTTGGCCTGGCCGAGCCGGTCACCGAGGTCGCGGTAGATGCCCAAGGCCTGCTCCAGGTCCTGGACTCCGCCCTGGTGATCACCGGTTAGCCACCGGACGGGCCCCAGGTCGTAAAGGGTGCCGGCCTGGCCGAGATGGTTATCGAGGTCGCGGTAGATGGCCAGGGCCTGCTCCAGTACCTGGACCGCGGCCGGGTAATCACTCGTCATGCGCCGCAAGTGCCCCAGGTCGTTGAGAGCGTTGGCCTGGCCGAGCCGGTCACCCAGATACCCGGCGGCCTGAACCGCGGCCGTGTGGCGCGCGATGGCCTCGGCCCACGGGCCGTCACTGCGCAGCAGCCCGGCCAGCGCAGCGGTCAGGCCGGTGACCCGGGCGTGCTGGCTGGTGGCGGCGGCGTGGTCCAGGCAGGCGAACAGGCTGGCGCGCTCGGCGCGGGCCCAGGCCAGCGCCCGCTCCCGGCCGGCCAGGCCGGGAACCGCGGCCGGGACCGCGCCGGGCGCGGAGGCCGGGGCGGGGCGGGTCTGGCGGGTGATCAGGGCGTCGGCGCGGGCGGCGGTGTGCTGGTAGTAATCCAGCAGCCGCCCGGTCGCCTGGTCCCGGTCGCGGTCCGGGTCGTGGCGGCCGGCCAGCACGCGGGCGTGCTCGCGGATCAGGTCGTGCATCCGGTACCGACCCGCGGCAGGCTCGGTCAGCAGGCACTGGTCATACAGCGCCTCCAGGCCGCGGCGTGCGGTGCGCAGGTCGGTGCCGTCCACGGCGGCGGCGGCGTAGCCGTCGATGTCGGCGCCGGGATGAAGCCCCAGCCGGCGGAACAGCCGCTGCTGGTCGCTGGTCAGGTCGGCATACGACAGGTCGAACGCGGCGGCCACTGACAGGTTCTCCGTCACCATCAGCTCCAGCCGGTCCGCCGCGGCGGTCAGCTCGGCGGCCCGCCCGGCCGCGGTCCAGGCCGGATGGAGGTGCAACTGGCGGGCCACCATCCCGATGGCCAGCGGCAGGCACCCGCACAACCGGGTAATTTCCCCGACCGCCGGGTCATCCGGGCTCAGGCCGGGCCGGCCGGCCAGCCGGACCAGCAAGGCAGCCGCCTGGCCAGGCGGCAGGGTGTCCAGGCTGACCGCGGTGGCTTCCTCCAGCGCGGACAAGTGCCGGCGGCTGGTCACCAGCACCAGGCTCCCCCCGGAACCGGGCAGCAGCGGGCGGACCTGCTCACTGTCGGCGGCGTCGTCCAGGATCAGCAGCAGCTGCCGTTCGGCCAGCCGGTCTCGCCACAGCGCCATCCGCGCCTCCACGCCCGGCGGGATATGCGCGGCCGCAACCCCGGCCATCAGCAGCAGGCTGGCTAGCGCGTCGGCCGGGTCGACAGGGACCCGTCCGGGGGTGTGCCCGTGCAGCGGCAGGAAGATCTGCCCGCCCGGGTACCGGCCGGCCAGCTGGTGCGCGGCGTGCACCGCGAACGCGGTCTTGCCCACCCCGGCCATCCCGCCGATCGCGTGAATCCCCACCACCCCGCCGGAACCCGCCGCAGCCTCCGCCAGCCGCCCGAGCTCCTCCTGCCGCCCGGCGAATGAGACGACATCGCGGGGCAGCGTCCGCGTTGCCGCCGCGACCCCGCCAGTCCCGGCCGGCACCGGCCGGCCCTTAGCGGCCGCCTCGAACTCCGCCCGGGCCGGGCCGGTCAGGCCCAGCGCATCGGCCAGCAGCCGGGCCGTCTCCTTGCGCGCGGTCCGGTTGACGCCCCGCTCCAGGTCACTGACCGACCGCGGGCTCAGCCCCGCCGCCTCGGCCAGCTCCTCCTGCGTCAGCCCGCCTCGGCCCGCAACCGGTGCAGCAGCCCGCCGAAACCAGGCACCGTCTGCTCCGCCACGGGCCCATCACCCCCCTCACCACCCCAGCGCCGCCCGCACCCTCACCCGCGGCCGGCACCAGCGCACACCCCCGCCCCAGACTAATCCTGTGGGTTTCCTGTGGGCCAGCACGTGTGGTCACCGCCCCCGCCTCCCGCGACCGTGGGAACCAGCCACCGCCGGACCCCGCCCGGGCCGCACAGACAGGACACAGCCATGTACACCCACCCCGACAACGCCGCCAAGCTCGTCCACGACCGGCACCGCGACCTGCGCGCCGACATCGGCTCACACCGCCTGCCCCGCCAGCTTCGCGACCTGGCCGGCGCGGCCCGGCGCGCTCGGATAACCCCGCACCGCCTGCGCCGCGCCTGGCACCCGGTCCTGCGCCCGCGCGCCCACGCCTGACAGCACTGCCGGCACGAACACCACACTCGAGCCGCGCCCGGATCCCACCAGAATCCGGGCGCGCGTATGGCCGGATCCGCGCCTCATCTGAAGGACCCGGAACGTTTCATAACCGCGCAGCTCATGCAGGGGAAGCGGGATTCAGGCAGCCCCACCTTTCCCAACCTTTCAGTGCATGCGCGTGTAGGGCCCGCTGCGGTACGGGTAGGTTGCTGCCGGAGCGGTATCTCCTGAAGCGCTTCAAGGAGAGGCCATGAGCTATGCCCGGCAGCTGCTAGACGCATATCCCGGCAGTTTGTACGCTGACGCTGGTGTGCTGGCCGTCACCATCGACGCGCTCAGCGACTGCGCCCAGGCCTGCGTCGCTGACGCCGACGCGGATTTGAGCGAGCAGAATCTGGCCGAGATGGTCAAGTGCATCCGGCTGTGCCTGGATTGCGTCGATGTCTGCACCGCCACCCTGGGAGTGGTCAGCCGCCAGCGCGACTACGACCCCGCCGTCACCAAGCCACTGCTGCAGGCCTGCATCGCCACCTGCAACAGCTGCGGCGATGAGTGTGCCCGGCATGCTCCTCACTATGAACACTGCCGGGTCTGCGAACAGGCCTGCCGCCGCTGCGAGCAGGCCTGCCAGGCTCTGCTGGACGTCCTGCGCTAACTGGCCGCCTTCAACGCCGAAGCGCTGCCCGGAAGCCCGCAGCCCCGACAGCCTCCGCTATATGCCCTCCAGGTGAGCCAAGGCTGCGACCCGGTCCACGTTTGTCGCGCGTCGGTCTAGTTCCCGGTTGAGCGTGATCGCGGCGTTGATCAGGGACAGGTGGGTGAACGCCTGGGGGAAGTTCCCGAGTTGCTCACCCGTGGATCCGATCTCTTCGGAGAACAGGCCGAGGTGGTTGCCGTAGGTCTGCATCTTCTCGAAGATCAGCACCGCTTCGTCGAGTTTCCCGGTCCTGGCGAGCGCGTCGACGTACAGGAACGTGCATAGCGAGAAGGTGCCCTCGTCGCCGTGCAGCCCGTCGGGAGACGCGGCCGGGTTGTAGCGGTACACGAGGCTGTCGGAAACCAACTGCTCGTCAATCACCCGCATGGTGGACAGCCACATCGGATCCTGCGGACCGATGAAGCCCTCCAGCGGCATGAGGAGCAGCGAGGAGTCCACGACGTCGGTGCCATAGTGCTGGGTGAAGGCGCCGACCTTCTCATTCCAGCCGCGGTCCTTGATCTGGTTGTACAGTCGGTCCCGTTCGGTGACCCACTTGGCGATGTTGGCCGGGCGGCCGGTGCGCTGGGCCATGCGGATTGCCCGGTCCAGTGCGACCCAGCATTGGAAGCGGCCGTAGGTGAAGTCCTGGCGGCCGCCGCGGCTCTCCCAGATCCCTTCGTCGGGCTGGTCCCAGTGGTCGGCGACCCAGTCGATGATCTCCGTGAGCGACTGCCACCCCTGAAGGGCGATCGGCAGTCCGTACTCGGTGCCGGCGTAGAGCGCGTCCATGGCTTCGCCGTAGATATCCAACTGCAGCTGGTCGGCCGCCCCATTGCCGATCCTGACTGGCTTCGACCCACGCCAGCCCTCGAAGTGGTCGAGGCTCTCCTCGACCAAGTCGGAGCTGCCGTCCACGCGGTACATGATCTTCAGCGGGCCGGACGCCTCGCCGGCCTGTTCGGTCACGCGGTCGCGGATCCATGTGGCGAACCGGCCGGCCTCCTCCACGTAACCGAGATTGGCCAGGGCGTGCATGGTCAGCGACCCGTCCCGGACCCAGGTGAAGCGGTAGTCCCAGTTCCGCTCGCCGCCGGCCTGCTCTGGCAGCCCGAACGTTGCGGCGGCGACCGGCGCGCCGGTCGGCTCGTAGGTAAGCAGCTTGAGGGTGATGGCGGACCGGCTGACCGTCTCCCGCCAGCGTCCCAGGTATGCGGAGCGGCTAAGCCAGTTCTTCCAGTACGCCGCCGTATCGTCGGCCAGCCGGTCGATTTCCTCTGGCGACAGCGACTGCGGCTCGCCCCCCATGGATTCCAGCACCACACCGCGGCCGCTCTCGCCCTCGCGCAAGGTGAAGGTGGCGCGCAACCCGTCGCCGGCCCGCTCGACCTCCGCCCCGCCCTCGGCGACAGCCCGCCTGCGGCCCGCGGTGTGCACCGTCAGGTGCATGCCGCGTTCTGTGCGGAAGACCGCGCCGACCTCGTTCTGCTCGATCGTGTGACTAGCGCGGCCGTAATCGAACCGGGGCTGGATCTCCATCTCGAACCGCATGACGCCGCGCGCCACCCGCAGAAGGCGGACCAGCCGGTGCCGGTCGGTAGGCTTGCCCTCGATGACCGGCATGAAGTCGAGCACCTCACCGACACCGTCCGATGTCATAAACCGGGTGATCAGCATCCCGGTGTTCGGCAGGTACAGCTGGCGGGTCACGTAGCCGTCGGCAGCGGGCTTGATCGAGAAATAGCCGCCCCCCTCCGCGTCGAGGAGCGACGCGAAGACGCTGGGCGAGTCGAACCGCGGGCAGCAGAAGAAGTCGATGGTTCCGTCGGTGGTCACCAGCGCCGCCGTCTGCAGGTCGCCGATGATCCCGTGATCACTGATGTTCGGGTAGCGCTCCACGACTGCCTCCTTCGCGGTTGGTCAGGTTCCAGCCATCGTCACCCGCGGCGGTGCCGTCGGCATCCCCCGAGGGGGATGACTTCGCGCGGCGGGGATGAACGGCCAGACCTACCCGGCCGGGAAAGCCCCGGGAGTTCAGCCTGGAGACGGAGACGGGGCTCTTCGTTTGCGGTTAACCGTGGCCCTGCCGCGCGTCGGCTGTTCGCGATCTGGACCGCGTTGACGGGGGACAACGGCGGCTGGCCGGTGAGAACGCGGACGACTTCAGATGCGGCGAAGTCGCGGACCGTGTGGATGGCTTCCTCGGAATAGTAGGCGGCGTGCGGCGTGATGATCACGTTGTCCAGGCCAAATAGCGGATTGGCCGGAGTCCAGTCGGGCCGTTTGGCCGGTTCTTCTTCGATGTCGTCCAGGCCGGCGCCCGCGATCCACCCTTCGCTGAGCGCCTTGTACAGCGCCTGGTCGCTGATGATCGGCCCGCGGGCCGTGTTGATGAGGATGGCGGTGGGCTTCATGCGGCGCAGCTCTGGCTCACCGATGAGGTGATGGGTCTCTTTAGTCAGTGGCGCCTGGATGACCAGGTAATCTGCCTGGTCCAGCAGCTCTTCCAGTGACACGGGAGCGGCTCCCCGGTCCGCGATGTCCGCGGCTGGCATATAGGGATCGCTCGCGATGACCCGCAGGCCGAACCCGGCCGCCCGGCGGCAGATTGCCTGCGCGATCGCGCCGAACGACAGTAGTCCCGGCGTGCGGCCGCTGATCCGGTGGATGGGCTCGCCGGTCTGCCACCTCCATATGCCGACCCGGGTCGCCTGGTCATATTTGCAGATCTTGCGCGCGGCTCCGAGGAGCAGCGTCATGGCGTGGTCGGCGACCTCGTTCTCGCACCAGTCGTTTGGCACGTTGGTGACCAGGATGCCGCGCCGCGTGGCGGCATCGACGTCGACGATGTCGGTGCCAGTGCCGTACCGGGCGATCACCTCGCACCGGGTCAGCGCGCTGATCGCCTTCGCGCCCACGGTCGCGTACTGGGCGATGATCGCGTCCGCGTCCCGCGCGACGGCGATGACATCGTCCTCGGTCTTGCACTGCGCAGTCGCCAGGCGCAGGCCTGCCCCTTCGATGATCGCCCGCTCGATGCCGACGTCGTCGTAGTCGTAGTCCGCGATGACGACGGTCTTCTGCCTGGTATGGTCAGCCATTTCGTGTCACCTCTCAGCGGTGTGCTCGATCCGGCCTACGTGATCGACGCGCCTTCCGCGGCATCCCTGGCAACTCGTTCGTAGAGGGACAGGATGCCCGTGTCATGGCGGCGCTTCGGCGGCTTCCAGATGCGGCGGCGCTGGGCCAGCGTCGCGTCAACGGTCTCCGGCGACTGGTGCTCACCGCCGGTGCCGACGATCGCCAGCCGTCGCTCCGGGATGTTGATCTCGATGAGGTCGCCTTCCTCGACAAGCCCGATCGGGCCGCCGTTGAGCGCCTCCGGAGCGACGTGCCCTACGCAGGGACCGCGCATGGCGCCGGAATACCGGCCGTCGGTGACGATCGCCGTGGTGGTGTTCAGGACCTCGTCGGCGGACAGGATCGCGGCGGCGTAGTACATCTCCGGCATGCCGTTCGCGCGCGGGCCCTCGTAACGGATAACCAGCACGTCGCCCGGTGTCACCTTGCGGCCCACCAGCGCGTGGACGGCCTCGTCCTCGAAGTCGAAGACCCGGGCCGGCCCGGTGTGCGCGCGCATCTCAGGCGGTACTGAGAACGCCTTGATCATCGCCCCGCCAGGCGCCAGGTTGCCGTACAGCACCGCGACACCGCCGTCGGTGGCGAACGGGTCGTCCCTGGGCCGGATGATCTCCTTCTGGTCGATCTTCAAGTTGCGCAGGTAGCCGAGCCGTTCGGCGAAGTAGAACGGCGACTGCTCGATCTCGTCGAGGTTCTCGCCCACTGTCTTGCCGGTGACAGTCAGGCAGTCCAGGTGCAGCATCTCTCGCAGTTCGAGCATGACCGCGGGAACGCCGCCGGCGTACCAGAAGTACTCGACCGGGTAGCGACCGGTCGTCTTCACGTTGGCCAGGACAGGCACGCGCCGGTGAATCCGGTCGAAGTCATCGATGCCGACGTCGACCCCTGCCTCGCGGGCGATCACCGGCAGATGCAGCAGCGCGTTAGTCGAGCCGCCGACGGCGGCGTGCAGGACGATCGCGTTCTCGAACGCGTCGCGGGTCAGGATGCGGCGCGGCGTGAGGTTCTCCTCGATCAGCGTGACGAGCTGCTTCCCGGTCGCGCGGGCATAGCGCAGCAGCTTGGTCAGCGGCGCGGGAGTGAGCGCGCTTCCGGGCAGCGCTAGGCCGAGGGCTTCGGCGAGCACCTGGCCGGTGCTGGCGCTGCCCATGAACTGGCACGCCCCGCAGGTCGGGCAGGCGTTCCGCTGAGCTGTCTCAAGATCCTGCCTGGGCAGGTCGCCGCGCTCGGCCTCGGCACCCATCTCCCACATCTTGTCCGAGGTCACATAGTCCGGGGCGTTCAGCTGGGTGCCGCCGGGCAAGTGGATGGCCGGCAGGTCGCAGCGGGCGATCGCGACCAGGTGGGCGGGGACCGACTTGTCATTGCCGGAGATGAGCACCATGCCGTCGTGGGGATGGCCGAGCGCGTGGATCTCGACCATCGCCGCCATGATGTCGCGCGATACCAGCGAGTAGCTCATCCCGCTGGTGGCCTGGATCACGCCGTCGCAAATGTCGCTGACGGCAAACACGGCCGGCTTGCCGCCAGCCTCGTAGACCCCGTTGCTGACCTCCTCGATCAGCTCACGGAAATGGAACGTCCCGGGGTGACCCATCCCGTAAACGCTGTCCACCAGCACCTGCGGCTTGCCCAGGTCCTCCTCGGTCAGTTCATGCCCAGGCGCAGCGCGTCCCCCTGGTGATTGATCAGGCGCAGCCGCTGGCTGCGCAAGATCGGCCGAGTTGGTGTGGTCATGGTGAGCTGCCGGTCATGTCGATCATGAGCGCCCCTCGTCATGCCCCGCCCGCCCCGGGGCAGCGATGATGACTGAACCCACTACCTGGCTACCCTTGCCTCTCGCAGCATAACCCACCGTAATCGTACGAAGGGAGCCGGGCTGCGCGCGCCTGGCGAGTAGCCTCGCGGTTGTGACCACCGCTCCGATAGTGCTAGTCCCTGGATTCTGGCTCGGCGCCTGGGCGTGGGACGATGTCGTCGTGGCGTTGCGTGCAGACGGCCATGATGTCACCGCGATCACGCTGCCGGGACTTGAGTCCCCGGACGCCGACCGGTCGGCGATCACCCTGTCCGACCACGTCGAGGCGATCTGCCAGACGGTGACCGCGAAGGGCGCGCCGGTTGTGCTCGCTGTGCACAGCGGGGCAGGTGTTCCTGGCTACGCTGCGAGCGACCGCATTCCTGACCAGCTCGCGGCTATGGTCTACGTCGATTCCGGGCCCGCGGCCCACGCGCTGGACGCCGCCTTCG
>Ga0070698_100010016_pt1 | contig 10127 bp, 9 predicted proteins | sample KBSK1502metaG_FD_65477 | JGI IMG/M metagenome (GOLD analysis project Ga0070698, IMG submission 65477) | Corn, switchgrass and miscanthus rhizosphere microbial communities from Kellogg Biological Station, Michigan, USA - KBS K1-50-2 metaG | ecosystem: Host-associated > Plants > Roots >... | reverse complement strand
CGGAGCCCGCCGCTCCGCGGCCGACGCGCCCGTAGTAGAGCCCCTCCGGCAGGCAGACGAGGTTCCCCGCGAAGCGATCGCCACCGATGTGCGTCACCTGCCAGGCCCAGTCAGGGTCGAGCTCGTCCCGCAGCGCCTCGTACAGCGGCCGCCCGTGGCGGGCGCAGCACGGGTCGTGCTTGCCGTGCGTGCAGACGAGGAAGAGCGGCTGCGCGGCCGCGGCGCCCGCTCGTAGGTCGATGCCGCGGAGATCTTCGTAGGTCTCGAACTCGAACCGCCTCAGGCTCTCCTCACCCGGGCGTGAGGAGGCGGCGAACGCGACCAGCTCCGGGCGGCGCCTGCGATCGGGCCGGCGGATGAAGAGGAGCCGGCCGTGCGGGACCGCAGCCACCTGGTCCCGGAGGTGCTGCTTGACCTGATCGGAGAGCCCGCTTCCGGGCAGGGCGTCACGTGTCCACAGGCCTCGGTATTCGATCAGGAACCAGTGATCGATCCGGCTGGCGGTCGCGGCCAGCGATTCGTCGTTCTCGCGTGAGAGATCGGAGCAGAAGGGCCGGCGTTCCGTCAACCGGCGTCCTGTGTGACGAGGCAGATCACCTGGCCGGTCGAGACCGCCTCGCCGGCCTGGACCGAGAGCTCTGAGACGACTCCCGCGCGCGGAGCCGTGATCTCGTTCTCCATCTTCATCGCCTCGACAACACAGACGACCTGCCCGGGCTCCACCTCGTCGCCGTCGGCGACCTCGACCGCAAGCACCGTCCCCTGCATCGGCGTGACGACTGCATCGCGTGCCGCGCCGTCGTGACCGTGTTCTGCCTGGCGGTCCTGGCGGCGGCGGGCGAGCTCGGCATGAGGAGGCTCCGGGACGAGGAGCTTGACCTCGAAGCGGCGGCCTTCGACCTCCGCCTGGACGATCCGCTCGCGCACGCGTCCGTCCGACGCCCCCGCTACGCTTGTTGCCTGATGAGACAACTGCTCCGCACGCTTCGCGAGTTCCTCGGACTCGATCACGCCCCGGCACGTCTCGCCGGCGGCAAAGCAGTCGTGCTCCAGGAGCGCTTGGTGGAAGCCGACGAGCGTCGTCACCCCGCCGACCTCGTACTCGCGAAGCGCGCGCAGCATCCGGAGGCGCGCGTGCTCGCGGTCGATGCCGTGAACGCAGAGCTTCGCGATCAGAGGGTCGTAGAGACCTACCACCTCGCTCCCCTCCCGAACGCCGGAGTCGACACGGACTCCCGGCCCCGCAGGCTCCCGATAGGTCGTGATCCGCCCAGGGGCGGGCAGAAAGCCTTTGGATGGGTCCTCCGCGTTGATCCGGCACTCGATCGCGTGCCCGTTCAGCCGGACGTCCTCCTGGCGAAGCGATAGCGGCTCACCGGCCGCGATTAGAACCTGCTCGCGAACGAGGTCGAGGCCCGTCACGAGCTCGGTCACGGTGTGCTCGACCTGGATTCGGGTGTTCATCTCCAGGAAGAAGTACTCGCCCTCGGTGGAGAGCAGACCTTCGATCGTGCCCGCGGAGCGGTAGCCGACGGCACGGGCGGCATCGACGGCGATCTGGCCGATCCGGGCCCTGAGCGCGTCGTCGACCGCCGGCGAAGGGGTCTCCTCGACGAGCTTCTGGTGGCGGCGCTGAATCGTGCACTCCCGCTCGCCCAGATGGATGACGGCGCCGTGCGCGTCGGCGAGCACCTGCACCTCGACGTGGCGCGGGTCCTCCAGGTAGCGCTCGACGTAGACGGCGGCGTCGGAAAAGTATGCCTCTCCCTCGCGCCGGGCGGTCTCGAACGCGCGCTCGACCTCGTCCGGGGACGAGACGACCTTGAGACCCTTGCCGCCCCCGCCGGCGGAGGCCTTGATCGCAATCGGCCAACCAAGCTCTTCGCCCAGACGCTGGACGTCGGCGGCGGACTCGGCCGGCTCGGTCGTCCCGGGAATGATCGGCACGCCCGCGGCGCTCATCGTCCGGCGCGCAGACACCTTCGAGCCCATCAGCTCGATCGCAGCCGGCGGCGGGCCGATCCAGACGAGGCCCGCGGCTTCGACCGCGCGGGCGAAGTCGGCGTTCTCGGCCAGGAACCCGTAGCCGGGGTGCAGGGCCTCCGCGCCCGAGCGCCTCGCCACATCGAGGATCCGTTCCTGGTTCAGATAGCTCTCGGCGGGTGCACCGGGACCGACGAGATACGCCTCGTCGGCGAAGCTCACGTGCAGCGAGCCGCGATCCACCTCGGAGTAGACGGCGACCGGCGAGATGCCGAGCTCACGGAGCGTTCGGAAGACGCGAATTGCGATCTCGCCACGGTTTGCAACGAGAACCTTGGTGAAGGGCGCCATGTCGCGCGTATTCTCTCCGCCCGTGGGCTTTGCCGATCAACTGACGTTGGCTCGAGCCGCCGTCGTGCCGCTCGTCATCGTGCTCTACGTCTGGGATTTCAGTGCGCACGACTACTGGGCGACCTCGCTCTTCGCGGTCGCGATGGCGACCGATTGGTTCGACGGGCGCGTCGCGCGGCGAACCGGCCGCTCCTCGGCGCTCGGGTCGCTCCTCGATCCGATCGCCGACAAGCTCCTAGTCCTGACGGTGATGATCGTCCTCGTCGGCCGAGACGTCTTCCCGGCCTGGATGGTGGCGGCGATCGTCGCCCGCGAGCTTCTGATCTCGGGGCTCAGGCTCGCGGCGCTCGAGCGCGGCGTCGTGCTCCAGGCCCGTGAGCTGGGACGCCTGAAGACCTGGACGCAGGCTGTCGCCGCAGGTCTCGGCGGGCTGGCCGCGGCCGGCGCCTTCGACGACTCGATCGCCCAATGGGGGCTCGGCGTTGCGCTCGCGCTGACCTGGATCTCGGGGCTCGACTACGCCCGGCTCGCTCCGCGCCTCTTGCGCGGAGACCCCTCCGCGACCGCCGGCGGCGGGGCGTCGACGCCGGACTCGACGTTCTCGAGCACTCCTGCCAGCCGCCAAACGCTGCGATAGGGGTCCGTGCCACCGTCCGGCGCCGACGTGAGTGCAGCGATGAGTGCTGAGCGCTCGTCCGCTGTCGGCTCGGGCGTGATCTCGATCTCCACCCCGTAGAGACTAAAGGGGCCCAGCACTGCCGACGATGACTGGCTTGTGGCACGTCTGCGCCTATTCGCACTCCTGGCCGGCCTACTCGTCGGCCTCGCGGCCACGCCCGGCGCCTTCCCCTCAGCGTCGAAACGATCGTGGGCACAGCCCCAGATCAGGCTCGTCGTCGCGCACCGCTTGATGGCACGCAGCGTCGCCGCCTTCCGTCCGGACGACGCGATCACACGCGCAGAGTTACAAGATCTCGTTTCCGGCCTGACCGAGGAGCCGCCGAAGGAGGTCGCGAGCCCTGAGCTGCCCGTGACGATGGCCCAACTCGATGCGCGGCTCGTCCGCGCGCTCGGGCTCGGCGCCGAGGCCACGACCTTCTACGAGACAGCCTCTGCGGCGGGCCTGCATCCGCCGGCGCGATTCGGGACCGAGGTCGTGGCCCGGCTGCTCGGCCTGCGGACGAACCACCCCGCCGGCCAGGACGATCTCGAGCGCCTCCCGACGGATCCTGCCCCGCGCGCCGAGGCCGCCTACTCAGCAGCACACATCCTGGGCATGCCGGAATGGGAGACCCAGAGCGTGCAGGACGCCGCTGCGGCGTTCGAGATCCCGACGCTCACGCCCTGGCAGCGGCGCGTGCTTACGACTGCCGTCGGCTTCATCGGCTTCCCGTACGTCTGGGGCGGCGAGAGCGAGCAGGCGGAATCGCCCTTCGGCCTGCAGGCACGCGGTGGGTTCGATTGCTCCGGATTCGCCTGGCGGGTCTACAAGCTCCAGTCCTACCGCGGCGCACCCCAGCTCGCCGAAACGCTGCGCGGGCGAACCGCTGCCGCGATGGCGGGGGAGGTCCCGCGCCGGATGAGGATCAAGATCGCCCAGCTCGCCCCGGCAGATCTTCTCTTCTTCGGACCCGGCGGACGGCATGCCAGGCCGGCCCAGGTCGACCACATGGCGATCTACCTCGGGAACGGCTGGCTCATTCAGTCATCCGGCTATGGAGTCGCACTCGCCCCGGTTGCTGGCTGGTACGAAAACCGGCTCGCCTGGGGCCGCCGGCCGCTGGCCGAAGCCGGCCTGTAAAACCCGTCCGAGCAGGGACTTTCGAAGGCAACCTCACATTCACCCTTACGGGTGATGGCTTGGGCCTGTGCGCGGGGCACAATCGCTGTCCGCACACTGACCCTTGGAGGAACAAAAGATGCTTGAGTGGAAGCCCCGTTTCATTGCACTGATTCTCTTCGTTGTCCTCGTCGCCATGATCGCCGGTGTCGCCGACTTCAGCGACAGCCTTCCCATGAACTGGGAGTGGTAACCGGACGAATCTGAGAGGAGAGGGAACATGCCGCAGCGCTTGACCCCGATCATCGTGCCCGTCTGCCTGGCGGGGCTCATCTCCGTACTTCTCGCCGGGTACTCGTTCGCGACCGAGCCGCACACCGGATCCATGCTCTTGGGCATGGCGGCCCTCCTCGCCGCCTCGACGCTGGCAAGCCGCTACCCGGTTCCGATCGAAGGGCCAAACAGCGGCGGAGTCTCGCTCTCGTTCGTCTTCGCGGCAAGCTCGATCGTGCTCTTCGGCTGGGAAGCCGGCGTCCTCGTCGCATTCGCGGCGCCCGTCCTCATCCAGCTGGCCGAGCACCGTCCCGTAGTTCGAATCATCTACAACGGCTCCGTCTTCGCGTGCGCGGCGGCGATGGGCGGGATCCTGGTCGACTTGATCCCCGGTGACGGCACCGACGCCCTGATCGCGAAAGTCGGCGTCGCCGCCTCCACGTTGTATGCGCTCAATCTCGTGCTGATTTCGCTCGTCGTCGCCGTGACGGCAAGGCGCCCGTTCTTCGAGCTGATCAAGGCCAGCCTGCGTTGGACGATCATGATCTTCGCGCTGATGGCATCGGCGGCGCTCATGCTCGTCGTCCTCTGGCAGCGCTCTCCGCTGCTCTCGGCGGCTCTCGTCGGCCCGCTGCTCGCGATCGCGCTCTACCAGCGCTCGACCTACCGGGCGCTCCGCGCCATGAGGCTTGCGCTGACCGATCCGCTGACCGGACTCGGCAACCATCGCCATTTCCACGAACGACTCGAGCGCGAGCTGCTGGAGGCGGAGCGAAACGAGGCTCCCTTCAGCCTCTGCCTCATCGACGTGGACGACTTCAAGCGCATCAACGACCTCTTCGGCCATCCAGTGGGCGACGACGTCCTCTCGCGGCTCGCGGCGACCCTCCGCGCGAACGGCGAGGCATTCCGGCTGGGCGGAGACGAGTTCGCACTCCTCCTGCCCGACTCTGCCGAGGCCGCGGCCCTCGATACCGCGGCCACGATCATCGAGCGAATCGCAGAAGTGCAGCTCGATCACGTCGGCTCGGTGACCGTCTCCGCCGGCGTCGCAACGTTCCCGCGCCAGGCGCCCGACCGCGGCGAGCTCATTCGCCTCGCGGACAGCGCCCTCTACTGGGCGAAGGAGAACGGCAAGAACCGCGTGCATGTCTACCGGCCGGACGTCGTCGAGCTCGCCGAGCTGAGGCGACTCGCGACAGGCCCCGACCGCGCCGCACGGTTCCGCGCCGCAGCGAGCCTCGCGAAGGCGGTCGACCTCAGGGACACGTACACAGGCAGTCACTCGGCGCGCGTCGCCGAGCTCGCCGCGCGGGTCGCCGCCCGGCTCGGGCTCGATCAGGAGCAGGTCGAGCTTTCGCGGCTTGCAGGCAGCCTGCACGATCTCGGCAAGCTGGCGATTCCCGAGGAGATCCTCCGGAAGCCCGGCCCGCTGACCGGTCCCGAGCGGCTCGTGCTCGAACGGCACCCGCAGATCGGGTTCCGGATGCTGGACAGCCTGGGCATCGACCCCGTTGCAGACTGGATCCTCCACCATCACGAGCGCTGGGACGGCACCGGGTATCCCGATCGCCTGCCCGGGCCGGAGATCCCGCTCGGCTCCAGGATCATCTTCGTCGTCGATGCGTACGACGCAATGACGTCGGATCGCGTCTATCGAGGTCGGTTGGCGCAGGAAGACGCGCTCGCCGAGCTGGAGCGTTGCGCCGGCACCCAGTTCGACCCTTCGGTCGTCACCGCGCTGGCTGCGGAGCTTCAGCCGGTCAAGGTCGTCGCCGAGTTCGCAGAAGCGCTCGCTTCGTAGCCAATCGGCTCAGCTTGGGTGTGACACATTCCCCGCGTGAAGACGCGCAGCCTGCGCCTGCTCGAGCGCGTGCACCTTCTTCGTCCGGCCTACCGGACCTACGAGCTCCTCAGGTCGTTCGGGAAACCCGGGCCGACGACTGCCGACGAGCTCGCGGTGCCTCCGCGGCGGCTGATGGTCCGCGTTGCGGGGACTCCGAGCGCCGACTGGTTCCTGCGTAGCGGTCAGGCCTCAGCGGACACGGTTCGCGAGGCCGCGACGCGGCACGGCCGTCCACTCGAGAACCTCGGCTCCCTGCTCGATTTCGGCTGCGGCTGCGGGCGCGTCACGCGCTGGTGGCGGGACCTCGACGCCGAGATCCACGGCAGCGACCTCGATCCCCCCGCGGTCACGTGGTGCCAGTCGAACCTGCGCTTCGGCCACTTTGCCGTGAACGACCTCGCGCCTCCGCTTCGCTACGGCGAGTCGACCTTCGACCTCGTCTACGGCTTCTCGGTTCTCACGCATCTCACCGAGGAGCTGCAACGACCGTGGCTGAACGAGCTGCGCCGAGTGCTGCGCCCGGGCGGGCTGCTCATCCTGTCGACACACGGAGAGCGCTACCTCGAGCGGCTGACGGCCGCCGAGCGCATGCGGTTCGAGGCGGGCGACCTGGTCGTGCGCTGGGGCGGTGTCGCCGGCACCAACCTCTGCACGACCTTCCATCCGCGCCCGTATCTCGAACGAATCGCGGAGGGTTTCGAGCTCCTTGAGCACATCCCCGAGGGAGCCGCTGGAAACCCCCACCAGGACCTCTCGGTACTGCGAAGAGACTGACAGCGCGAGCGAAGCGGGCCCCGGCACGCCGTGACAGTTCCGGTGCAATCCCGACCCCCACGGGAGCGAATTTCCTCGTTACGATCGCATCGGGGAGGAGGTCACGGGTACCGCGGCCAAGGGGCGGCGCCGAGCTACAGCGGGATGTTTCCGTGCTTGCGGCGCGGGCGCGGCTCGCGCTTCGTGAGGGACGTCTTCAGCGCGTCGATCAGTATCGGCCTCGTTCGACGCGGCTCGATCACCTCGTCCACGTAACCGCGCTCGGCCGCGACGTACGGATTCGCGAATTGCTCTCGGTAGTCGGCGACGAGCTCCGCTCTTCGCCCCTCGGCGTCGGCAGCCTCCTCGAGCTCCTTCCTGAAGACGATGTTGACCGCACCCTCCGGCCCCATCACGGCAACCTCGGCCGTCGGCCACGCAAAGTTGAAGTCCGCCCGAATGTGCTTCGAGCTCATGACGTCGTACGCGCCGCCATACGCCTTGCGGGTGATCACGGCCAGCTTGGGCACGGTCGCCTCGCAGTAGGCGTACAGGAGCTTCGCCCCGTGGCGGATGATCCCGCCCCACTCCTGGGCGGTCCCGGGCAGGAACCCGGGCACGTCGACGAACGTGACGAGCGGGATGTTGAACGCATCGCATGTGCGGACGAACCGCGCCGCCTTCACGGACGAGTTGATGTCGAGCACGCCGGCCAGCGCGTGCGGCTGGTTGCCCACGATCCCAACCGAATGGCCGCCGAGCCGGCCGAACCCGCAGACGATGTTCTCGGCGAAGCGCTCGTGCACCTCGAGGAACTCGCCGTCGTCGACGACGCGACGAACGATGTCCTTCATGTCGTACGGCTTGTTCGGATTGTCTGGGATCAGCGAGTCGAGATCGGCGTCCTCTCGGTCGACCGGGTCGGACGGCTCCGAATAGGGAGGCGGATCGAGATTGTTCTGAGGCAGGAATGAGAGCAGGTAGCGGGCGTCCTCGAGACAGGCCTCTTCGCTCGGCGCGCTGAAATGCGCGACTCCGGATTTCGACGCGTGCGTCGCCGCGCCGCCGAGCTCTTCGAAGCTCACTTCCTCTCCGGTAACCGTCTTCACCACATCGGGGCCGGTGATGAACATGTAGGAGCTCCCCTCGACCATGAGCACGAAGTCGGTCATCGCAGGCGAGTAGACGGCCCCGCCGGCGGTCGGCCCCATGACGAGGCTGATCTGGGGGATCACGCCCGAGGCCTGCACGTTGCGCCAGAAGATCTCCGCGTAGCCGGCGAGCGAGACGACGCCCTCCTGGATCCGCGCCCCGCCCGAGTCGTTGATCCCGATCACCGGGCAGCCGTACTTCGCCGCGAGGTCCATCACCTTGCAGATCTTCTCGGCGAAGGCCTCCGAGAGGCTGCCCCCGAAGATCGTGAAGTCCTGGGAGAAGACGAAGACCTTGCGGTCGAAGATCGTCCCGTAACCGGTCACGACGGCGTCGCCGTAGGGCCTCCGATCCATCATCCCGAAGAGCGGGTTGCGATGGCGGACGAAGCGGTCGAGCTCGACGAACGAGCCGGAGTCGAGCAGCTTCTCGACCCGCTCGCGGGCCAGCATCTTCCCTTGCTCGTGTTGCCGCGCCACGGCCTTCTCGCTGCCCGCGTGTCTTGCTTCCTCGCGGAGCTTCTGGAGACGCTCGAGCTTCCCTTGAGTCGATTCATCGGTCCCGGCCACGGCGAGGCAGCCTAGTACAGTCGCCGCCGTGGGACTCCCGCCGCTCGACCGTTCGACGCTCTGGCCGTACGAGGACGGGGAGCTAGGCGAGTTCTACTACCAGCGTTACGCGCATCCGACCGGGGTCGCAGCTGAGCAGGCGCTGGGGGCGCTGGACGGCGGCGAGGCGCTTCTCTTCTCCTCCGGTGCCGGAGCGACGACCGCGGTCGTCCTGGCCCTGCTCGAGCCCGGAGCGACGATCGCCGTCGCCGAAGGCTGCTACTACGGTACGCCGACCCTCTTCCGCGAGCTCGAGCGCTGGGGCCTGAAGCACGTGGAGTTCGACCAGACCGGGCCCCCGCCCGCCGGCGTCCAGCTCGTCTGGCTGGAGGCCCCGTCGAACCCCTTCCTGACCATGCCTGACCTCGAGGCCGCCGCGGCGCACCCGGCGCCGGTCCTCGTCGATGCAACCGCCGCCACGCCGATTCACCTCCGCCCGCTCGAGCACGGAGCAGACCTCGTCCTCCACAGTGCGACGAAATACCTGAGCGGCCACTCGGACGTTCTCCTCGGCGCGGTCGTGTGCCGCGATCCTGAGACGGCTGCCCGCCTGCGCGAGTTTCGGAGCCGGTCGGGGATCGTCGCTGCGCCCGACCCGGCGTGGCTGCTGCTCCGCGGGCTGAAGACGCTGGAGGTTCGCGTCCGGCGCCAGACCGAGACCGCGGGGGAGCTTGCCCGCCGGCTCGAGGCGCACCCGAAGGTCGACGTCGTTCGCTACCCGGGCTTCGGCGGCCTTTTGTCGTTCGACGTCGCAGACGCCCGGAAGGTCGAGACGTCGACGCGGTTGATCAAGAACGCGACGAGCCTCGGCGGCGTCGACTCGACGATGGAGAGTCGTTACCGCTGGGAGGGCGATCGCGTCCCCGAGGGCCTGCTCCGCCTCAGCGTCGGCCTGGAGGACGTCGAGGAGCTGTGGGCCGACCTCGAGCAGGCGCTGTCCGGCTGAGCTCGACGACCCGCGTGATCCCGACGTGCTCGAGGAAGCGCCTGTCGTGCGTGACGAGGATCAGCGTCCCGTCGTACACGCTGAGTGCCCGCTCGAGCTCTTCGACCGCCGGCAGGTCGAGGTGATTTGTCGGCTCGTCGAGGACTAGGCACCCGGCGCCGCGCGCGGCCTGAACCGCGAGCTCGGCACGCGTCCGCTCACCGGGTGAGAGGCTCTCGGCCGGCCGCAGGACGTGGCTCGCGTAGAGGTCGAACTTCGCCAGGAGAGTGCGTGCTTCGCCCTCGGTGAGCCCGGCTGCCGCACAGAACGAGCCCAGCAGCGGCTCGGCCGGCGTGAAGAGTTTTCGTGCCTGGCCGATCTCGCCGAGGACCACGGACGGCCCCACGTGCCGCGTCCCCGCCGTGAGCGTGAGCCGCCCGAGCAGACCGTCGAGGA
>Ga0070698_100010015_pt1 | contig 10128 bp, 8 predicted proteins | sample KBSK1502metaG_FD_65477 | JGI IMG/M metagenome (GOLD analysis project Ga0070698, IMG submission 65477) | Corn, switchgrass and miscanthus rhizosphere microbial communities from Kellogg Biological Station, Michigan, USA - KBS K1-50-2 metaG | ecosystem: Host-associated > Plants > Roots >... | reverse complement strand
CGGTCTGGGTGCTCGGCGGCATCATGCTCGTCGCCCTCATCCTCTTCGGCTACGCGTTCAACTGGATCCAACTCTCGTTTCCCTCGGCGAAGTTTCACCCCGAGGGCGGGCTGACCATCGGCCAGCTCAAGACAGCGCTCTACCCCATCAACTTCGTCAAGAACTCCCTCGAGGGCGTTGGCATCGTCGGCAGCATCCTCACCCTGATCCTCGGCGCGCTCGTCGTCGGTTCTGAGTTTGGCTGGGGCACCGTCAAGACGGTCTACACCCAGCGGCCCGGGCGGCTGCAAACGCTCGCCGGACAGGTTGCTGTCGTCAGCGTGATCGCTGCCATCTTTACCGTTGCCTTCTATTCGGTGGCGGCGGTGGCCAGCCTGGGCATCGCGCTCGGCGATCACGCGACCATCACCTGGCCTGCGACGATCGACATCCTCAAGGCGCTGGGGGCGACCTGGCTCATCTTCGAGTCCTGGAGCCTCTTCGGCATGACGCTCGCCTTTCTCTTCCGGCAATCGGCGATGGCCATCGGCATCGGCCTGGCCTATGTGCTGGCGATCGAGGGCATCCTCTTCCGGCTGCTCGGTGGCTTCGACGCCGCCTGGGTCACGACGGTCGAGAAGTTCTTCCTCGGTCAGAATGCAGCGGCCTTGATCAGGTCCTTCGGCCAGCCGTTCCCCAACCCTGGACAGGTTGCGCCAATTGTCACGGCCGGAGTCGCGGTGCTGGTGCTTGTGATCTATTCCCTCGTCTTCACCGGCGTGACCTCATTGGTCGTGCGAACCCGCGACGTCAACTGACCCTCCCCTCCCATTTTTCCCTCGCCCCGCTTGCGGGGCCTCAAATCTCCCTCTCCTGCTCGCGGGCTCAAATTTCCCTCCCCCGCTCGCGGGGGAGGGTCAGGGAGGGGGCCTCGTTACACGTTGCGATGACCTTCGACGCACGGGCCGCCGAGTATCGCTCCGGTGCCGCGGCGGCGCTCGCGCATCAGCGCTGGGCCGATGCGGAGGAGCAGCTCCAGGCTCTCATTGCCATTTCGCCCAATGACTCGATTGCGTGGAATAACCTGGGCGTCGCATTGGAGCACCTGCACCGAAACCGTGAGGCAGTCGCGGCCTATGCTCGGGCAGCGGCGCTGTCCCCCACCAACCGCCCGGCAGGCATCAACCTGGTTCGGGAGATTCAGCGCTATCTCGGATTTGCCGCCGCAATCGCGCTCTTCAAGATCATCGATATCGGCTTGCACTTTGTACCGATACCCGATGGTCCGCGGACGGCTGCCACCGTCGTTGCGTTGGTCTTACTTGCACTGGGTGCCTTTGTGTACTACCAACGCCAACGCGAGCAGTTACCGGATGAGGCCTGGCGAGCTTACAAATCGGAGATGGTTCGGACCCGCCGACTGCGGTATGGAGGCCTCGCCTTCGTGTTCCTCGGTTTTCTCGTCTTCGCTGTCGTGTTCTTCATCCTGGTCCAGGTTGGGGGAAGGGAGAGCGATGGCACGGTTGTGCTCGTTGCCGTGGCGGGCCTCTGCTGGCTCATCGTGGCCCGGCTCCTCTGGGCACACGCTATCGCCCCCCGCCTCGAGGATCGGATTCGCTAGCGGCGCACCCTCGCCCCGAAGAAGATGGGCACTTCCGTGTAGACGGGCTGCTCGGCAGCGAGCAGCCCGAAGGCTCGTGGCTCATCAACCGCCTCTAACTGAAAGCCTATGGCGGTCAGTGAATTCAGGTAAGTGCCAAGGGGCCGGTGATAGTGCCCGGCCCTTCTGACCCCATGGGGATTGGACGACCTCCAAAAGCGTTCGTCGAGGTAGCCATTCACCAGTCGTGCTGGCCGGCCCCCGGCTCCGAGCTGCGTCGTGGCATCGGGAGCCAGGAAGCACGGGTGGCCGATGACAAAGACGAACCATCCGCCGGGCCTCAATACGCGGTGGACGGAGCTCAGCGTCGCGGTGAGGTCCGGGATGTCCATCAAGCCGAGCTGGCATGTGACCCCGTCGAAGGACTCATCTGCACACGTGGAGAGCCTCTGGGCATCGTCGACGACATAGGAGATGGGTGCCAGCGGCTCCGTTCGCGAGGCCGCGATATCAATCATCTCGCGAGAGGAGTCGACGCCAACGACGCTCGCTGCTCCGGCATGAAGGAGGGCTCGGGTGGCAAGACCCTGCCCACACGCGATGTCAAGGACCCTCGCGCCGCCCACGGCCGGCAGCAGACCAAGCAGGCACGACACCGCCGTTTCATGCGGGCCACTGCCTCGACTTATCATCTGGTCGTACCAGGCGGCGATTTCTGCCCATGTCGGGCCGGCGGCTCCCATCCCCACTATCTTCACTTTTCCCAAACCGAGACGTGATTTCGGCTACTGTCTGTAAACGGCTCCCGCGCCCACCCGCTCCAGCGGTCGCGCAGCCTCATACCCGCCATCTGTGCCATCAGGTCGAGTTCCGCGGGCCACGCATATCGAAACGGGATCGATACGCGCTCGACCCGCCCGTCGACGATTCTGAAGTGATGGGAGACGAGACCCTGAGTCGCGACGGCATACTCGTCGAAACTCCACCTCGTCTCGCCCACGTGGAAGGGAAGAATCGTCTGGCCAGGCGGAAGACGCTGAAGGTCGGGCATGTGCGTTTCGACCAGGAAGCGGCCACCGGGCTGCAGGTGATTCGCGACGTTGCGAAAGCACGCGACCTGCGCGGCTTGCGTGGTCAGGTTGAAAATCGTGTTGAAGATGAGGTAAGCGACGGAGAAGATCCCATCGACGGTGGCAGTGGCGAAGTCACCGATCGTAACGTCAATCTCGTCACCGCCCGGTTTCTGGCGCAGTTTCGCAACCATCGCCTTTGACAGGTCGATGCCATAAGTAGGCACTCCCCGCCTCGCCAATGGAAGAGCGATTCGGCCTGTCCCGATCCCTAGCTCCAGCGCTTTTCCGGAACCGGCCAATTCGACGAGAAGGTCCACCATCGGGCCAACCACCTTAGGGTCGAACGCCTCGGCCAAATCCTGGTCGTATCGAGCGGCAAGGCGCTCGTCGAAGTAGCCATCGTCTGACACGCGCAGAGCATAGCTGGCGCAAACGTAGGTGGTGATGAGTTCAATGTCGTGTTACGGTTCGGCCCGATGCTGCCAATGCCTGCGGCTTGGCGAGGCCCGCCCGACTTGCGGCCGTGGCACGTTGTAGAGGTGGTGCCGAGGTTGACCCACAACCCATGCTGCTAGCCCGGAAACAGGCGAACAGGTACTTCGTCGTGGCAATCGTCGGCGCCGCGTTGCTTACCGGCGCCTTCGGGCTATGGGTCACGTTTCGCTTCGGAGGGGTCACGCTCAGCGAGCGTATCGATGACATTGGCGAAGCGTTCGCCGCGTTCGTTGCCGCCATCGCATGCGTTGCAGCCGCACGCCGGCGTGTGGGGCGGTCTCGAGGAGCCTGGTTGCTGATGGCGGGGTCGGCCTTCGTGTGGTCCGCAGGCGAGGCAGTCTGGTCTTACTACGAGATCGGGCTCGGAAAGCAGGTCCCCTTTCCGTCGCTTGCCGATGCTGGATTCCTGGGAGCCGTGCCGCTTGCTGTTGCCGGCGTTCTACTCTTCAGGGCCGGGACGCCTCGAACCCTAACGCGTCTGGCGGCCGTGTTGGACGGATCGATCATCGCCGGGTCACTGCTCGCCGTTAGCTGGACGACCATTCTCAAAACCATCTCCAGCGGTGGCGGAGGCAGCCCGATTGCGCAGGCGATCAGTCTGGCCTATCCGATCAGCGACGTCGTGATTCTGACGATGCTGCTGCTTCTACTGGCCAGCAGAGTCCCCGGCCCGGATCGGCTCGGTCTTTTCCTGCTCGGTGGCGGACTGCTTGCGAACCTTCTCGCCGATAGTGGGTTTGCCTACCTCACCACCGTGAATTCGTATGGCCCGGCTCAGCCGATCGATACCGGCTGGGTGGCGGGCTATTTTCTGATTTCGCTGGCGGCCTTCCGCGCCTGGCAGATGCCAGTCGGAATTCCACGACAAACCGAGCAACTGCAGACCGGCCGGCGGCTCCTCCTCCTTTACGTCCCCATGGCGGCCGCCGTCATCGCGTCAATCGCCGATCGCCTGGCAACCGGCTCGGTCGATGATTTCCTGTTCTTCGATCTTGTTATCGTCGCCGTGCTGGTAGTCACCCGTCAGTTCATCATGCTCGCCGACAACGCCAGGCTGAATCACAGCCTGGAGGAACAGACAGCCGCTCTGCAGAAGCGTGAGGAGCAATTGCGATCACTGGTCGCGCACTCGTCTGACGTCGCCACGCTCGCCGACGGCTACGGGGTCATCCGATTCCAGAGCACATCCGTCCAGCGGATTTTTGCGTACGCCCCTGGAGAACTGGTGGGAACCCGGCTGGTCGACCTGGCGTTTGTCTCCGACCGGCCCGCGCTTCTGAGCTGTCTGAGCGACGCGCTGAAGGCTTCCGCCCATCCAGCGTCAGTGACCTGCCGGCTTCGCCACAAGCTGGGTACTTGGACGCATTGCGAGCTGACGATCACGAACCTGCTGTACCTGCCGAGTGTCGAGGGTCTGGTCATCAACATCCGCGACGTCAGCGACCGAAAGCAGTTGGAAGAAAAGGTCACCCATCAAGCCGGTCACGACCCGTTGACCAACCTGGCCAATCGATCGACGTTTCGGCTTGCGCTGGAGCAGGCCGTACGAGCCACCGAACCCAAGCAGAGGGTTTGCGTTCTGATGGTCGACGTCGACGATTTCAAAACCGTCAACGTCGCGCTTGGTAGCGAAGTCGGCGACCAGTTGCTGGCGGCTGTCGGCGCACGGCTGGAGCAGCTTGTCTCGCCAGATGCCGTCCTGGCTCGGCTACGCAGCGACGAGTTCGCCATCCTCCTTCCGAACGCCGATTTCGCGGAGGCGGACGATCTCGCGGAGCGCGTCGTCGTTCACTTCGCTGCGCCGTTTCGGGATGGCCAGACGGAGGTCGCGCTACCGGTGAGTGTTGGTGGTGCCAGGCTTCTCTCCGGCGAGGGAACCGCCAGCGACCTAATGCGCAACGCGGACCTCGCGCTCCATGTCGCGAAAGCAAGAGGCAAAGCTCGGTATCAACGATATGAGCCCGCCATGCGAATCCATCACTTCCCCGCTGAAGCCGCATAATCGATTTTCACCTCGTCCCATCCCCTCGCGATGGTTGCCTCAGGCGGTGCTCCACGTAGTCGACAGGCCCGAGCACAAAGCAGCCAACCTGGTCGTCCCTGCGGAGAACCCAGTTTGAGATAGCCAGTACTTCACATCCGCCGTAGCCGCGGAGCGCCGCCAGCAGCATCGAGGCCCCGTAAAAGACCAGCGCGGCGCCGCTTGTGAATGAGAGAGGTGGCGCAAACCAGGGGGTTAGAAATAGCGCAAGCAGAACCACCATGTTGATCGCGGTGCCGACGGGTCCAGTTGCCTGAAGGCGAGTCGGGTCACGGCGGGCGCGTAGCCACTGCCACGCGAGCAACATGACTGGGAAGACAAATAGACCAAGAACCAGAGTCAGCGGCTCGAAGCCCGTTCGTACGTGGCCGGAGATTACGACAAGTTTGCCGCCCAGTAGTCCGTACACGAGGAGGACGAGACCAAGGACGACTCGGGCCGCCGTGCCAAAGGCGCCGATCTGGCGCTGTCGTCGGTTGTCCAAGCTGAGGCTACGCTACAACCTCACCCCAGGGGGAGAGTCAAGGCCCGACGGCTCGAGACCGCGGATCTGCGGAGCCGAGGTCAGCGTCCCCGTGCAGAGCGAGTTCGGCTGCGTGGGTATTCTCGAACTCGTCGATTCGCCGGCGTACCTGCTGCAGGTCAGCGATGCCGGCATCGACACGCGCTCGCACCGCGCCCAGGCGCCTCGCCACATGAGGGCCGATGCGCTGGTCGGGCTTCCCCAGGTAGATGCCTGCGATCTCACGGATCTCCGCAACATAGTGCAGACTCATCGAACTGGCGGTAATTCCCAGGGCTCCGGCCGACCGTGTAGATGAGGCCCATCCCCTCGTACGCCCGAAGCGCCTTGACCGCGACGTGTGTCCTCCGGGATAGCTCGCCGATCGTCATCGGCACGTTTCACCTCCTTCTGACCCTCGCCGCAAGGCGGCGTTCTGTCACCTCGTATTTCGTCGCCATAGTAACCAGGCGGGTCTTTCGGCGGGCATGATATGACATGGACGTGGGTGGGGACACGCAGACTCAGCAGGTGGCCGCCGATGTGCGCGCGCCGCTGATCGAGGTTGAACACCTTGCACGTGTTTTCGGCGCGCGCGAGCAGAAGGTTACGATCCTCAGTGATCTTTCGTTCTGCGTACCCGCTGGCTCCCTTTTCGGCATCAACGGCCCCTCGGGGAGCGGCAAGTCTACCCTGCTCAACCTGCTCACGGGCCTCGACCGGCCCACCAGCGGCCGGGTGATTTTCGGCGGCGAGGAGCTGAGGGCCCGCACTGAGAACCAGCTTGCCCGGTGGCGTGGTCGCCACGTGGGCATCGTCTTCCAGTTCTTCCAGCTGATTCCTACCCTGACGGCGTTGGAGAACGTCATGCTCGCCCTGGAGCTGGGTGGTACCGGCAAATTCACTCGCGGCCAGTGGCGCGAGCGCGGGATGGCCTGTCTCGCCCAGGTCGGGGCGGCGGATTTCGCCAACCGGATGCCGGCCAAGCTGTCTGGCGGCCAGCAGCAGCGGATCGCGATCGCCCGCTCACTGGTCAACGACCCGGCGGTGATCGTGGCCGACGAACCGACCGGCAATCTCGACTCGCGGTCGGCCCATGAGGTCTTCGACACGCTCGCGGGGCTCACCGCTCAGCGTAAGACCGTCGTCTTTGTGACCCACGCTACCGAGCTGGCGTCGCGCTCGACCGCGGGGATCGAGCTGCTGGACGGTCGGATCGTGGCGCAGCACGGCGGTACGACGGCCATTCCTGAGTCGGCATGATCCTAACGCCTCTGACGCGGAAGTCGATTCGCGACATCACGCGCCGCAAGCTGCGCACGCTGCTCGTGGTGCTGGGCATCGTCGTTGGCGTTGCAGGGCTCACCGCGATCAACCTCACGGCCCACGCGTTGACAGCCGCCTTCGCCTTCAGCGCCAGCGAACGGGCGACCTCGGACGTCTCGATCTTCCTGGTGTCGGTCGATCCTTCCGTGGCTCGGCAGATCCAGGCGGTGCCTAACGTGAAGTTCGTCCAGGTGCAGTCGTTCTACGGCACGCGTTGGAAGGTGAGCGTGGCGCCCGGGCACGTGAATATGGGAATCGACGCCTACCCGAACCTCCAGGACGTCAAGCTGTTTCCTTTCCAGTTGACCAGCGGCCGGCTACCGGGGGTCGGTGAGATCGTCATGGAATCGAGTGACCGCGGGCTCCAACCGTTCAGGGTCGGTGACACGATCTCCATTACCACTCGGTCGGGGCTCACCCCGCTCAACGTCGTGGGCTTGTCGCGCACGCTAGGCGATCTCTCGGCCACCTTCAGTTCGTTTGCTCGCGGCTACATGAGCCAGGACGGCCTGGCAGTCGCTACGGGCATTACCAAACCCAATGACGTCGAGATCCAGGTCGTGGACAAAGGCAGAGCGCCCGAGACAGCACGCACCGTAACGGCGCTGCTTCGGCAGCAAGGCGACGTCGTCCTGGGCTCCAACCTGCCGGGAAACCAATTCGACCCCGGGCCGGTCAACGGCTTGTACGTCATCATGGACGTCCTCTCGATCATTGCGCTGATCGTGGCGGGGTTCTTGATCATCAACACGGTAACCACGCTCGTGGGAGAGCAGATAGCCATCATCGGAACGATGAAGGCGATCGGGGCTACCCGCGCCGCCATCATGCGGGGTTTCTTGCTGACTGTCGCTGTTTACGCAGCGGTAGGCACCGCCCTCGGCATCGCGCTCGGTTTGTTCGGCGGCTACCAGTTCACGCTCTTTATGGCCAATCTCATCACCCTCGACATCGGGCCCTTCCAGGTCGACCCATCGGTCATCCTGCTCAGCGCGGTTGTCGGACTCCTCATTCCATTTGCTGCGGCCCTTGTCCCTCTCTGGACGGGTACGCGTACCACCGTCCGAGAGGCGCTGACCGCCTACGGCGTCGCGGGCTCGCCAGTTGGAGCGGATCGAACGCCCCTGGGCGCCGGCTGGACCTGGGTTCCGCAAACCGCTTGGCTGGGACTGCGAGGGCTGTTCCGCCGGCGGGCCCGCGCGGTGCTCACCTTGCTTGCGCTGACCCTGTCGGCGGCCGCCTTCCTGGCCGTGCAGACCACGACCTATTCGGTCAACGATTACATCGGCAAGCTGTTCTCCCAATACGGCTCGGACCTGTTCGTCTCCACGGGGCGGCCGCAGCCCCTCGACCAGGTGAGGTCTCAGCTGCTGAGCGTCCCAAATGTCGCCGTGGTGGAGCGATTCTCGAACCGGGAGGTGAACTCGCGCTGGGGCCACCTCGTCCTGACGGGTGTCGAGCAGAGCCCGACCCTCTACCGCCGAGACATCCTTCGCGGCCGTTGGTTTACGCCTGGGGAAAGCAGCGTCGTGTTGATCAACGAGCAGCTGCAACAGAAGACCGGGCTGCGGATTGGTGATGCGATCGAGGTGTCGACCGGCGTCAAGAGCCAGGCCTTCCAGGTCGTCGGCGTTCTCCACGACCTGAACGGCGGCTTGGGCACGATCGGTGTCGCGATGATGTCGTTCGACAACTGGCTCGCTTTCTTCGACCTGCCCCCAGACCGCGCCGGCGGGTTCATGGTAGGCACCACAGACCACGCGCAGGCCGCTGTGGACGCGACGGCGAACCGGATCGACGACGCACTGGTGTCCCAGGGCCTGTCACCGTTCGTGACCACGGCGCGGCAAAACATCACCCGCAACCAGGGACAGTTCCAGATCCTGTACGTGCTGCTCTACGCGGTGGCGGCCATCGTGGCGCTGATCGGAATTCTCGGGCTCTTCAATACGTTGACGACCTCAGTCCTGGAGCGCCGCCGAGAGATTGGCATCATGCGCTCGCTCGGTGCCACCGGGCGCCGCGTGGCGAGTGTCTTCTGGGTTGAAGCGCTGGCATTGTCGGCGCTGGCCTGGGTTGCCGCGACCGTGATCGGGATCCCGGCGGCCTACGGATTCGTGTCGTTGATTGCCGCCGTGCTGATCAACGTTGGATTTGCCTTTAACCCGATTGCACTGGTGGCCATGCTGGCCTTCACCTTCGTCATCGCCACCCTTGCCAGCTTCATCCCGGCGCTCGCTGCCGCCCGGCTTCGGGTGGCCGGTATCCTCCGGTACGAATAACGCTAGCTCCTAAAGACACACAGCGGCACCAGTTGCTCGGCCGGCGTCAACGATCCGTGGTGGCCGTTGAGGCGGGCCTGGGCCGGGTCGACGTCCCGTTGAACAATCCCGACCCGGCCGAATGCGGCAGCCACCACGTCGCCGATTCTTTCCCTGGCCTTGTCGCTAACCGTCGGGCCGAAGATCCCGGTTGCGATCGCTTCGTCGCGGGTCCACACCCACATTCGGTCGCCGACGATCGATCGCCAGGCACTGACCACGTCAGCTGTCGCCCCCTTTACCGTCCGAACAAAGCGGGCGCGCGCTTCACCAGCCAGTAAGGCGACGCCGGCAGCCAGCTCGGGATGGTCGGCGAGATCGAGCCGCTCGTTGGGCCGCAGGTCCACCATCCCGTGATCGCCCGTGACGACCAGCACCGTGCCGTCGGGCAGTTGCTCGGCGAGAATCCGAAGGGCGTGGTCTATGGCAACCAGCTCATCGCGCCAGGCCTGTGAGGCAACCCCGTCGATGTGGCCGGCCGCGTCAAGCCGTGAGTAGTAGCCATAAACCATGGCGGGTTGGGCGTCGAGCCACCGGAGCGCCACCTCTTGGATCGCCTCCAGCGACTCTGCGGGGTGGAACCGCTGGCCTCGGCCGATGGCCCGGCTCAGGCCGGAAGCCTTGTGAAAGGCCGGGCCCAGGTAGTGGATCGGCACACCCGCCGCCGCGGCACGCTCCGGCAGCGTTGGCTGAGGCTGGAATGCTTCTGGGACAAGCTCCTCTCGCAGATCAACCCGCCGGCCGAGTCCGTAGAGGGACCAGGTCAGCGTGTTGAAGGCCCGGTCGTAGCC
>Ga0070698_100010014_pt1 | contig 10128 bp, 10 predicted proteins | sample KBSK1502metaG_FD_65477 | JGI IMG/M metagenome (GOLD analysis project Ga0070698, IMG submission 65477) | Corn, switchgrass and miscanthus rhizosphere microbial communities from Kellogg Biological Station, Michigan, USA - KBS K1-50-2 metaG | ecosystem: Host-associated > Plants > Roots >... | reverse complement strand
GTCGAAGCGCAAGCGGATCATCCTCACCGGGGACGTGCCGTCTCCGGTGAACCCTCCGACGGGCTGCCGCTTCCACACGCGGTGCTGGAAGGCGCAGCAGATCTGCTCGGAGGTCGACCCCGAGTTCATCGAACATTCGCCCCGCCATTGGGCTGCCTGTCACTTCCCGGGATAACAGACCCGGGAGGCTGCGGGTGACACGGCGCAGTCCCTCACGTACGCGAGCGGTATGAGGAGTGGGCCCACCAAGTGCATCCGCGAAGCGGATGCTGGTGGGAGGTGCCTCTAGCGAGCGGGCGGGAGGGACGAAGCCGGGGCAGGACCCGCAGCCGCCGACGCGGACCACCGCGGGCGCCGCAGGCCTCCCGAGAAGGTTCACCTCAATACACCGGCACCGCGGGGCCGACCGCCTGGAGCCAGTCGCGCATCGTCTGCAGGAAGCGCGCGGCCGTCGCGCCGTCGATCACGCGGTGGTCGAACCCGATCACCAGGTTCATGCGCCACCGGATCGCGATCGAGTCGTCGTCGAGGACCACGACCCGCTTCGCGATCGTCTCGCTCGAGCAGATCGCCGCCTGACCGGGTGGGACGATCGGGCTCGACACGACCGTGCCGAGCGGTCCCGTGTTGTTCACGGTGAACGTGCCACCAGAGAAGTCGTCGAACGTGAGCTTCCTCGCCTTCGCCCGGTCGACCACGTCGCGGATCGAGCGCATGAGGCCGGCGAGGCTCCTCTCGTCCGCCGCCTTGATCACCGGGACCACGAGCCCCTCGTCACCGAGCGCCACCGCGTACCCGACGTTGACGGCACCGTGGAGGACGATCCCCTGGTCGGTCCAGCTCGCGTTCACCAGCGGCACGGCACGCAGCGCCTCGACCGCACCCTTCACGATGAATGCGGCAGGCGAGAGATCGAACCCCTCTCGCGCGGCGAACTCGTGGCGGACCTGCTCGCGGTACTTCATCAGCTCCGTCATGTCCACTTCCATGACGGCGTGGGCGTGCGGGGCGGTCCACGCCCGGGTCATGTTGTCGGCGATCGCCTTGCGGATCTGCGTCAGCTTGAGCGGCTGGTCGCCGCTCACCGGCGCGTAGGCGGGCCGTGCCGGCGCTTGCGTCGGCGCGGCCGCGCGAGCCGCGGGCTGCTGGGCCCGCGCGATGAAGTCCTCGACGTCCTTCCGCGAGACCCGGCCGTTGAGGCCCGTTCCCTGTACCCGCCCGAGGTCGACGCCGTTCTCCGCCGCGAGCTTGCGCACGGCCGGCGTCGCGCGGATGTCCTCGGGCTCTGCCCCGCTCGGAGGCGCGGCCGTCATCGCGGCCGCGGCGCGGCCGTCGCCGTTCCCGGGACGCGCCGCGACGGCCGGGGCGGGAGCCGGCGCGGGTGCGGCCGGCTTCGCCGCGGCGGCGGGCGCCGCCGGCGCGGGCTGTTGCGCGGCCTCCGGCGCGGGCTGTTGGGCAGGCTGTTGCGCGGGCTTCGTGGTCGCGGCGTCGGCCTCGCCAGTCTCGAACACCGCGAGAAGAGCGCCGACCGGAACGGTGTCCCCCTCCTTGACCTTGATCTCTGTGAGGGTCCCAGACACCTCGGCCGGGATCTCGGTGTTGACCTTGTCGGTCTGCACCTCGACGAGCAGGTCGTATTTGTCGACCTTCTCGCCGGGCTGCTTGAGCCACTTCCCGATGGTGCCCTCGGTGACCGATTCGCCCAGCTTCGGCATCTTCAGCTCGAATGTGGCCATGTCGCCTCCTAGTACGCCGCGAGCTCGCGCATCTTCGTCGCGATGCGCGCGGGGTCCGGCATGAACGCGTCTTCCTGAGCCTTATTGAACGGCATCGCGGGCGCCTCTGGTCCGCCGATGCGCATGACCGGCGCGTCGAGATCGTCGAAGGCCTCCTCCGCGATGAGCGCCGCGATCTCCGCGCCGGCGCCGAACAGGCGATTGTCCTCGTAGACGACCAGGCATTTCCCGGTCCGACGCGCTTCACGCACGATCGTGGCCGCGTCCAGCGGCCGCAGGCTGCGCACATCGACGACGACCGCGGAGACGCCCTCCGCCGCGAGGGCCTCAGCGGCCCGGAGGCAGTGATGCAGCATCAGGCCGTACGCGAAGACGGTGATGTCGGTCCCCTCGCGCTTCACGTCCGCGGTGCCGAGCGGGATCGTCCAGTCGCCCTCGGGCACGTCGCCCTTGACCGCGCGGTACGTCGCCTTGTGCTCGAGGAAGATGACCGGGTCCTCGTCGCGGATGGCCGACCGCAGCATCCCGGTGATGTCGCGCGGGGTGCTCGGCGCGACCACCTTGAGCCCCGGGACGTGCGCGTAGAACGCCTCGAGCGACTGCGAGTGGTACAGGGCACCACGGACGCCGCCGCCCCAGGGCATGCGCACGACCATCGGGACGCCCCACTGGCCGTTCGATCGGTAGCGGATCCGCGCGGCCTCCTGCACGATCTGATCGAAGGCGGGCGTCGAGAAGTCGGCGAACTGCATCTCGGCGATCGGTCGCATCCCGGCGAGCGCGAGCCCGATCGCCACCCCGACGATCGCGGATTCAGCGAGCGGCGCATCGATGACGCGCTCCGGACCGAACTCATCGATGAAGCCGTCGGTGACGCGGAAGACGCCACCGCGCTTGCCCACGTCCTCGCCGAGGATCATCACGCGCTCGTCGCGGCGGAACTCCTCGAGCAGCGTGTCGTGGACCGCCTGAACGTTCGTCTTCTCCGGCACTACCAGATCTCCCCGAAGCGTCGGGGGTCACGTTCGCGCGCGATCGCGTAGACGGCGCGCACGACGTCCGTCACGTTGGGCTTTGTGAAGTGGTCGCCGTCCTGGCCGACCGGCGTGCGGCCCGCCACCGCAGTCAGCGTCCGCGCCGGGACGTCCAGGCGGTCCTGGGCGCCCTGCACCTCGAGCGCGTGACGCAGGATGTGCGCCGATGCGCCCCCGGGGATGTCCTCATCCGCCACGACGAGCGCGCCCGTGCGCTCGATCGACGCTCCCATGACGCCGCGAAGGTCGAGCGGGTCGAGCGTCTGCAGATCGACGACCTCGACGTCGATCCCGAGCTCCTCCAGCTGGACGCACGCTTCGAGGGCGATCCGGCACATGGCGCCGTACGTCACCAGGGTGGCGTCGCGGCCCGCGCGGATGACCTCGGGCACGCCGAGGGGCACGCGCATCTGGCCGATGTTGGACGGCATCCGCTCCTTGAGCCGGTAGCCCGAGAGCACTTCGATCACGAGCGCGGGATCGTCGGACTCGAACAGCAGGTTGTACATGCCCGCGGCCTGGGTCATGTTGCGCGGCACGCAGATCCGCACCCCCGGGAGCGCGCCGAGGAGCATCGCCATCGGCGAGCCCGTGTGCCAGATCCCCTGCAGGCGGTGGCCCTTGGTGCGGATGACGACGGGCGCCATCTGGCCCCCCGCGGTGCGGTAGCGGAGCGTCGCGAGGTCGTCGGCCGTGAGCTCGAGCGCGTACATCAGGTAGTCGAGGTACTGGATGTCCACGACCGGCCGCAGGCCGCGCATCGCCGCGCCGATCCCCTGCCCGAGGATGGTCGCCTCGCGGATGCCGGTGTCGGTCAGGCGAAGCTCACCGTGCTTCGCCTGCAGCCCCTCGAAGACGAGGTTGACGTCGCCGAGCCGCCCAACGTCCTCTCCGATGATGAATACGCGCTCGTCGCGCGCGAGCAGCTCGTCGAAGCAGCGCAGCAACACCATCCGGCCATCCACGGTCTCCGCGTCGGCCGCGTACTCCGCCGCCACCGGCGGGATCCGCAGCGGTGAGCGCGCCGACGTGCTGTACACGTGCGACCGGAAGCGTTCGTGCGACGTCTCGCGCTCCGTCCGCAGCAAGGCGCGCAGCTCCGCGCGCACGGGGACGTCGCGGTCGCGCAGCTCCACGAGCGCCGCATCCAGTGCCATGTCGGCGAAACGCCTCCCCGGCTCGGGCTGCCGCTCGAGCTGATCCGCGATCTCCGCGATCCGCGCGGCCCCGCTCTCCTCGGCGGCGCGGCGCAGGAGGGCGACCGCGCGCTCGCGCTCGGCGAGGATCGGACGTGCGAAGGTCTGGTACGCCTCCTCGCGGATCCGCTCGACCGCGTGCCGGTCCTCGCGCTCGTAGCCGTCGAGCTCCGCCGCCGTCGCGAGCTCCTCGCGGATCATCCACTGGCGCATGCGGGCGATCGGATCCATCTCGGTCTCGAATCGCAGACGCTCGCGCGTCTTGTAGCGCTCGTGGCTGCCGCTGGTGGAGTGACCCTGCGGCTGCGTCATCTCGACGACGTGCACGAGCGCGGGCGCGTGCTCCCGGCGCACGCTCTCGGTCACGAGCGCGTAGGTGTCGAGCAGGGCGACGTAGTCCCAGCCGCGGACGACGTGGACGTCCACGCCCTTCCCGCCTTCGGCCGGGGCGAACCCGCGCACGATCTCCGAGATCGATCCCTTCGTCACCTGAAGCTCGTTCGGGACCGAGATGCCATACCCGTCGTCCCACACCGAGATGAGGAGCGGGACCTGCAGCACTCCCGCCGCGTTGAGGGCCTCCCAGAAGATCCCCTCGGCGCAGCCCGCGTTGCCGACCGTCGCGAAGCAGACCTCGTCACCGCCGCGCGAGAACAGCTGGCGGCCGAACGCGCGGATGCCCTCGTCCCGCCGGTACAGCTTCGACGCGTACGCGAGCCCGAGCGCCCGCGCCATCTGCGACGAGACGGGCGAGAGGTCGGATGCGCTGTTCTTCGTGTCCACCATCGGGCGCCACTCGCCGCTCTCGTCGAGGTTGCGCGTCGCGAAGTGGCTCACCATCTGACGGCCCGCGGAGAACGGGTCGCGCTCGACCGTCGTGTCGGCGTACAGCTGCGCGAAGAACTGCGGCAGCGTCGCGACGCCCGTGGCGAAGGACACGGTCTGGTCGCGGTAGTAGCCAGACCGCCAGTCGCCCTCACGGATCTGCTTCGCCAGCGCGAGCTGTGCGACCTCTTTGCCGTCGCCGAAGATGCCGAACGGCGCCTTGCCGGTCAGGACCTCGCGGCGGCCGATCACGCTCGCGGCGCGGCTGCGCACGGCGAGCCGGTAGTCGGTGACGACCTCTTCGGCCGTGAGCGTCAGCCCGGCCTTCGGGGTCCGGATCGTCGGCCGGGAACGCGTCTTCATGTGCCGCTCATGGTGCCATTGCGCGCGTTGCGCATCGCGGTCAAGGGGTTGCGACGAGCGAACGCAAGCGCGCCGTGGCCTCGCCGAGCACGGTCGTCCGAGCCACGACCTCGCCGTGGGCGTCGAAGATGACGAAGCTCGGCGTGAAGCGGACGTCGTAGCGCCGGCGCGCCTCGTCGCCGGCGTTGGTCTGTACCTCGATCCGGACGACGCTCGCGCGCCCGGCGACCTCGTCCTCGAGCCCATCGACGATGGGCTTCGCCCGAAGGCAGTTCAGTCAGAGGTCGGAATAGAGCTCGAGCATCGCCGGCTGGCCCGCGGCGAGGGCGTGGTCGAGCTCGCCGAGGCTCGACTGAGAGCTACGAAGCCAGAGAGGCGGAATGACAAGAGCCACGGCGACGGCGAGGAGAAGGACGAGCGATCGCGGCGAGCGCGCACGGACCGCGTACGAGGCGACCCACACGGCGAGGATCGCCGCCGCGATCCCATACGAATTCTGGTTGACGAAGGTGTAGAGGCTCACGCCGCGGCACCGTCGAGGAAGGGAAGCATCACGTCGAGGAGCTCGCGCGGGCACTCCGCCATCACGAGGTGGCCACATCTGTCGATGAGCCGCACCTCGCTCCGCGCGGACAGTGACCGCGCCTCCTCCGCGTCGGACGCGGGCAAGATGGCGTCCTCACGGCCCCAGACAACGAGCGTCCGACCCTGATAGCGCTTGCCCCGCTCGAGCCACGCGCGGCGGATCTCGTCGCGAACGCCGTGGCGGAAGCTCACGGAGGACCGCAGCGCGCGCACCATCTCCCCCACCGACGGCGGGCCATAGCGCAGCGCCTCGGCGAGAAGATCGTCGGGGCACGCGGCGGGGTCGTAGAAGCAGGCGTACAGGATCTGACGCGTGGCCGTGGGCGTGCGCCAGAGGCGCGCGAGAAGGCCCATCCCGGGGAGCGTGAGCATGCGGAACTCGCGCGCCAGCGACGCGCCGAGACCGCCCGGCGCGATGAGCGTCAGGGATCGGGTGCGCTCCGGGCACCACCCCGCCGCCGTGTAGGCCGCGGCGCCGCCGAGGGAATGGCCCGCGATGTGGGCACGGCCCACGTCGAGCGCGTCGAGGAGCGCGAAGACGAACGGCGCGTAGAGAGGACGCGCGGGGTCGAAGTGGCCATGGCGGCGGGGGCGGTCGCTCTCGCCGAAGCCCGGAAGATCGAACGCGATCGCGCGCCGACCGCTCTCCGCGATGGCGGGCATGACGCTCCGCCAGTTCTCAGCCCAGCCACCGAGGCCGTGGATCATGAGGACGGGATCGTCGCGCTCGGTGCGCGGCCGCTCCTCGACCACACGGATGCGCATGCCGTCGACGACGAGCCTGCGTACGTCAGACACGATCCGTATAGTGCGCCTATGCTCTTCTACTACCTCTGCACCCTCGGCGAGCAGCGTCATCGCGAGGCGTATCCGCAGGGCGCGCAATCGAAGGACGCCGACGTCTACAAGTGGGTGACGATGCACTCGGGCTCGCCCGCGATCTGCCAGCGCGAGCATCCGGGTCCTCACACGTGGCGCCCCGACGAGGGCGGCGACGAGGAGCGCGTGATCCGCGGCTTCGCCGTGCTGCAGTGGGACAAGCATGGTTTCGATCCGGGACGCGCGAAGCCGGAGATCGGTGAGCGCTTCGACTCACCGTGGGGACCGTCGCTCGCGCTCGAACGGACCGACGATCCGAGCACGGGTACGTATCTCCTGCTCCGTATCTATCCGCACGGCTACCGCGGCAAGCCGGGCGAGCTCGGGACCGACCGCTCCGACGCACCCAAGGAGCTCCTCGGCAAGGTCTGATGGAGAGCGGCGAGCCGGCCGGCCCGGCGGAGCGCCGCGTCGGGCAGGTCCTTCGGATCTACGCGGGCGTTCTCTTCCTCCTGAGCCTCGTGGTCGCGCTGCTCGCCGAGTACCCCTTCTCGCTCATCGCCTGGGGCGTCGCGGCAGTGAGCGCGTCGTTCATCGCGATCTTCATCGTGGTCCCCGGAATGCGGTCCCGCTAGGAGCTCGCACCGGGACCACCGCTATGGCTCCGATGCCCAACGTGATGCGCGTGCGCATGCGCGTCCTCGGCCGAGCGCGGCGGATAGAAGAGCCCCGCGACATACGGCCGGGTGGCCGCCTGCGCGTACATCGACACGAGGATGTGGAGGTCGGACCGCTCCGCGAGCGGCGCGCCCCAGCGCTGCCGGAACTCGGTCGCCCACTTCGGCCCGAAGCGCTCCCGCGACAAGCGCGCCATCTCGTGCAGCTCCCAGTCGAGGATCGGCAGCTCGTGAGCGGTCGTGCATGCCGCGTCGTCGCAGCGGAAGCGGAGCCGTAAGGGGAGCTGCAGGACGTCGATGTCCGGCGCGGGCCGGACGAAGGCCACGGTCGCACTTCCCTCGCGCGCGAGCTGCTGGACCTCCTCTAGCGACCGACGCACGTGCGGGCGCACGAATGGCCATCGCAGCCGCCAGCCGTCCTTCGCGTCGACGTACGCCGTCGTGACGATCTCTCCCTCGGGCTCGCGCGTCTCGGGACGGGGATCGTAGGGGGAGGGCCGCGTCGTCGCGTGCACCCAGGCCCACTTGGGCAGCGGCGGGTCCGTGTCGGCGCCCTTCCATGGGAACGGCGTGAGACGCAGCAGCGCTCCCGTCTCGCGGTCCGCGCCGATGATCGCGGGACGCTCCACCGGGAAGGCCTCCGCGCCGATCACCTTCGCGATGACGAGGATGTCGCGGTCGGCGGACTGCTGCACGCTCCTAGCATCGGGGGTGTGATCGACGAGCGCGAGATCGCCCTCGCGACGGAGCATCCCCGCGGCACCGAGAAGCGGCGTCTGGGCCCGTACCGCGACGCGCTCAATGACGCAGCCGCGTACGCGCGCCTTCCCGAGGTCGACCGCGACGCCATCGTCCGTTGGGTCGAGACGCGGCGCATCGTGCGGGAGCGCTCGGGTCTCGACAACGACGCGGGCAACCTCGCCGATCCGCTCCTCCCGCTCGACCGCCTGCGCGCGCACGTCGTCGACGGCGAGCGGATCGCGGCAGGCCTGGGCGCGTTCGCGGATCCGGGCGGTGACCTGATCGCGGTCGTGCGTCGGATCCGGACCTAGGCGGGCACGGCCTCGCGCAGCGGCGCGAGGAGCTCGAGCGCGCGATCGATCTCCCCGGCGGTGTTGAAGTAGTGCGGTGATAGGCGGATGAGCCCGGGTCGCGCGTCGCAGATGACCCCCTGAGCCCGGAGCGCGCTCACCGCGGCTCGCGGATCGGGATGCTCGAGCGTGACGATCGAGGTCCGCTGCTTCGCCTCTCGCGGCGATCGCGCGCGCCAACCGCGTTCGAGCGCCCCTTCGAGCAACCGCTGTGACAGCTCCATGTGCCGGCGGCGAACGGTCGGGATGCCGATCTCATCCACGAGCGACAGCCCGGCGCGCGACGTGTACACCGCCGCGACCGCGGGCGTGCCGTACTCGAAGCGCCGCGCGCTGCGGGCGAGAGCCAGGTGCTCGACGTCGAACGCGAAGACGTCCTCCATCGCCCACCAGCCGAGCGCCGTCGGGGTGTGCTGCGCGACGCGGTCCCGGCGTGCGTAGAGGAACGCCATCCCCGGCCCGCCCATGAGCCACTTGAGCATGCCGCCGGCGAGGAAGTCCACGCCGCTCTCGTGCACGTCGAAGGGGAACGCCCCGATCGACTGGTACGCGTCGACGACGAGCGCGGCGCCCTTGCCGTGGCAGATATCGGCGAGCGCTCGGACGTCCTGGATCCAGCCGCTCGTGTAGTAGACGTGGCCCGTGCAGACGAGGGCCGTGCGCTCGTCCACCGCTCGCTCGAAGAGCTCGAGCGGCACGGTGATGCGATCGGGGCTGTGGACGAACTCGACCTCGACACCGGCATTCGCGAGCGCGAGCCAGGTGTGGCCGTCGGTCGGAAAGTCCATGTCCGCGACGACGACCTTCGGCCGGCCGCCGTACGCGAACGACGACGCGACGGAGACGAGCGCGGCCGAGACGGCCGGCTCGAGGGCGATCTCATCGACGTGTGCGCCGAGCACGCGCGCGACGTCGGCGCGCAGCCCGTCGATCTCGCTCATCCAGTGCTCGTACCAAGCCATGCCGCCGAGCTCGCTCCAGCGCTCCGCGTAATGCTCGAGCGCGAGCCGCCCGCGCTCGTGCAGCGGCGCGAGCGAGCAGCTGTTCAGATAGAGGAGCTCCCGTGTGATCGGGAACTCGCGCCGCCAGAGCTTCTCCTGCTCCTCCATCACCAGCCCACCGCGTAGCTCTCACGGCGCGGATCCGCGCCGCCTTCGAGCGTGCCCGTATCCAGCCGGCGGATGGCGCACACGCCGGCCGCGGCGGGGCTCATGTCGGGCAACACGACGACGCGATGTCCGAGCTCGCGGAGCGTCTCGCGTACCGGTGCGGCGACACGGCCCTCGACACCCAGCTCGCCCGGCGCGTAGCGGTGCGGGAAGAAGGTCCAGGGGAAGCTGCGCGAGATCACGCGTGGCATCTCGATCGCCGCCTGCGTGTCCATGCCGAAGTCCAGGATCGCGCACACGACCTGGACCATCGCCTGGCACTGCGCATCCTCGCCCGGACACCCGAAGGGCATGTGCGCGCGCCCGTCCTTCACGAGCATGGCGGGATTGGGGGTCAGCCGCGGCCGTTTCCCCGGAGCGATCGCGGACGGATGGCCCGGCGTCGTCCAGAGCTGCGCGCCGCGCGTCGATACGATCATCCCCAGTCCCGGGACGAGCGGGCCGTGCGCCGCGGGGTCCGACGGCGTAGCCGAGAAGGCCCAGCCTTCGGCGTCCATCGCGCAGGCGTAGGACGTGTCGGGGTAGCCGGCGCCGGATACGGGACGCGGCCGGTAGCCCGGGCGGCCGGTGCGCCCTTCGTACCGCCACGGGTCGCCGGGCGGTGGCAGCTCGGGCCAGGCCTGGTCGTCGCGG
>Ga0070698_100010013_pt1 | contig 10129 bp, 8 predicted proteins | sample KBSK1502metaG_FD_65477 | JGI IMG/M metagenome (GOLD analysis project Ga0070698, IMG submission 65477) | Corn, switchgrass and miscanthus rhizosphere microbial communities from Kellogg Biological Station, Michigan, USA - KBS K1-50-2 metaG | ecosystem: Host-associated > Plants > Roots >... | reverse complement strand
GGCAAGGTGCTGGCCGGTCCCCATTTCGACGGCGAAACCATCCTGACCGCGGACCTCGATCTCGATGATATCGGTCGCGGGAAGTTCGACTTCGATGTCGCAGGTCACTATTCCCGGCCAGACGTCTTTCAATTGCAGGTCAACGAAGCGCCGCAGTCCGCCGTGGTCGCCAAGGCAGCGGACTGAAGCTATCGCGCATCTGCATTACCGCGTGAGCGGTCGAGGCACCACTCGCATAGCGGACTAGTGCCCTGTGGCCAAGGCAGGCGACCCGTGGATCGAAGTGTCGGACGTGATTCCGATGTTTCCCACATTGCTGTGGAAAATCCTGGTCAAACCGGGGCTCCGCGATGCGATCGACGCCGGGATTCTGGCCATGCTTGAAAGGATGCGGCGCGACTTGCCAAGGCTCGAACCCGGCCGCGGGTGGCAGTCGGAACAGGCACTGCATGAACGGGAGGAGCTCCAGGAGCTCGTCGCTTGCATCAGCAACGCGACAAGGAGCATTCTGCGATTCCTGCAAATCGGCCACGAGGCCTTCGAAATCACCGGCTGCTGGGCGACCGTTCTCGCCAGGGGCGCCGCGCACAAGGCTCACAGCCATCCCAACAATTACCTGAGCGGCGTCTACTACGTCCGGATCCCTCCGGGCGCGGATACGATAAACTTTCATGACCCAAGAAATCAGGCCGGCGTCATCAGGCCTCCGGTCATGGAACTCACCGCCGAGAATACCGACCAAGTTGTGGTCAAAGTGACAAACGGCACGCTTCTGCTGTTTCCGTCCTATCTGGAACACTCGGTCGATGCCAACACGAGCGAGGAAGAACGAGTCAGCATCAGCTTCAACGTCATGTTTTCTTCGTTCACGGAAAAGCTGAGCAAACCACTCTGGTAGGCGCATGCTGCACCACATATCCTTCGGTGTCTCCAACCTCGAGCGTTCCGCCGCGTTCTACGACGCCGCGCTTGCGGTGCTCGGCTATGTCCGCGTCTGGACGGACTCTACCGCCGTCGGCTATGGGCTGGCTGCGGGGCAGGACCTGTTCGCCGTCAAGCTCAAGGCGGGCGACGCGGTGGCGCCGGGTCCGGGATTCCATCTTGCCTTTACCGCGCCCTCGCGCGAGGCGGTCGCGCGCTTCCACGCCGAGGCGCTCGCACACGGAGGCCAGGATAACGGTGCGCCCGGTTTGCGGCCCGCGTACGGCCCGAACTACTTTGCGGCCTTCGTCATCGACCCCGACGGATACCGGATCGAGGCCGTGACCACCTTGCCGATCTGACGCACAAAGCTGCGCTTTGCAGGGTCGACCGCGAAGCGATGGCGAACGACTCGCCTGCGAAAGCATCCGCTCAACCAAGCAGGATCGGATAGTGTGAATGGTCGCGGTGGCATTTCACCGCGTGCAGGAAGTCGCCGCCCGAAAAGTCGCGCGAGTCGTAGACGCACAGGCCCGTCACCGGTACCCGCCCCGCCAGAGCCTCGAACCGCCTCTCGAGGTCCAGCAGCGCATCCATCCGCAAGTTCCTGGACAAAGTCCACGACATGTCGCCCGCGACGCACATGGTCTGGCCTGCTTGCTTCGCTTTCTGGAACTCTCGCTTGAAGAACACGAACAGCGCATCGACCGAGTTATAGCCCTCCGAAACGACTAGCTGGCCGTCTGCTGGTCGCCGATGGTTCAACTGCGCAAGGATCTCTTTTTGGGCGTCGGCGCGTGCGACCAGGAGGCATTTGTTCCCCCGCTTCAGCCCTTGGGCGAGAAACGTGACCAGGAGGTTTCGGCTGCTCGCATCGCTATCGCACAGGCCACACACATGCCTGGGCTCACCGCTCCGCCGTGCAGCGTCCCGCGCAGGCGGTTTTGAACTCATCACGGCGTCGTACTTCGCAAAGATCCGGACGCACTTGGGGCTTAGCGTGAGCTCGACCGCACGGCGATCGCTCGCCGCCCGCCGGTGCTGGACGAGACCGAACTCCTTGAGCCGCCGCAGGCGTCGCTGGACCGTGGCGACCGAGCCAACGTCGAGGAGAAACAGCTGCTCCAGGGTAAGAGGCTTGCCCTTCGCCTGGTGGTAGCCGATCTCGCCGATGAGATGGTGATCCTCCACCGTGCTGAAGAAATCGAGGTACTGCTTCTCGAACGCCCTGAGGGCGCGCAGCTTCTCGAATTGGCGCATGGGCCAATTAATCGTTATCCATTCCTTTTAGATTGTCCCTTCAAGTGAGACATGACAAGCGAAATTTGTGTTAAATGTGAATGTCAATTTTGAGTGGCTAAATGCGCCTGTACATAAACGCTCAGAGTGCGCTGCGCGAGTCTGCTGACCCGCGGCGGTCGATCTGCCGTTAAAGGTCGACGCGCTACGCCCATTCCCAAATTGGACTGAACCCGCCATGAGTCGACGCGCCATATTCAAGTTCCGGCTTTATGTCGCAGGCGGCGCGCAGAACTCCGCGCAGGCGCTTGCCAACCTTACCGCGCTGTGCCGGGCCCACCTGCCGGATCGACACGAGATCGAAGTGGTAGATGTGTTGCAGGAAGCGAAGCGCGCGCTGGCGGATGGCATCCTCATGACACCGACTCTCGTCAAGTTCGAGCCGCCTCCGGTCCGAAAAATCGTTGGCACGCTCAGCCAGACGCAGACCGTGCTGCAGGCTTTGGGGCTGGACACGTTGGCTAAATGACCCCGCAATAGGTTGAGTTGTCTCCGCCGGTCACCCGGCCCGCGAGTTTCCGCCCCGAATGCACTCGCGGCCACCTCACGGTCGCCGGTCGCCGCAAATTTTGACTCCAGAGTGCCGCAGTTGGTCATGCACAACTTGTTTCTTCCGATTGTGCGTGGGTAGGCAAGCGATATGCGCGCGCCGCTTTTTGCGTGATGGCCCAGATACCTAGAGTCACCGGTGCGCCCCGCGTGGCCCCTCGGCACACCTCTTGCGTAGCCTTTTTCAGATTGCCCACAAGGTCTTCGCGCCCTACATGCACCAGGCCGAAATCTACTGCTAGATCTGTAAACGCCATGAGCCGACGCGTCATGTTCAAGCCCCGGCTTTATATCGCACGTGAGGCGCTCGCAGACGGCACCCTCATGACACCGACGCACGTTAAGGTCGCGCGGTCCCCCGCCCGAAGCATCGTCGGCACACTCAGCCAAACCCAGCCCGTGCTGCAGGCATTGGGACTGGAAACGGTGGCTGCATGAATCCGCGAAAGTCACTAGCTCCGGGAGACGCGACTGAGGAAGTCTTCGCGCTGGTCGAGGTGCTGCGCGAGACGGAGCAACGAATCGAGGAACTGACGGCGGGCGAGGTGGATTCGGTGGCGGACCGGGACGGCCGGATGTTTTTGTTGCGGCGCGCCCAGACCGATATCGAAACTACCCAGCGCAGGCGTAACCAGGTAGCTCTGGCGCAGAGCAAGGCGGGGCTCCACCGCGCCGAGCTCATGGCAAAGCTCGCCCACGTGATCACCGGCCCGGATGGGTCGTTCGAACAGTGGTCCGAAACCCTGCCGAAGCTCATCGGGGTTGCGCCGGGCCAGCTGCCCCGAACGACCCGCGCCTGGCTGGACATACTGCATCCGGACGATCGTGCGATGTTTCGCGACAAGGCCCTCAAAGCGAGTGTCATTAAGCTGCGGACGGAGCTCGAATACCGCTTGCGGAAAGGCGATGGCGAATGGATTCACGTGCGGCAATGCATGGAACCCCTCGAACGCGAAGGCGACGCTTCGGTCCGCTTGCAGTGGTTCAACACCCTACAGGACGTCACGGCCGAAAGAAGGGCAGAGGAAAGCCTGCGCGTCAGCGAGTCGCGGTTCCGGCAGATGGCCGAGAACATCCGGGACGTATTCTTCCTTCAAAATCTCGACAGCTCGCAGATCTATTACATGAGCCCGGCCTACGAGCAAATCTGGGGCCGGACGTGCGAAAGCCTGTACGCAAACCCGGCGTCATGGGCGGATTCGATCCATCCGGACGATCTCGTCCACGCATTCACGAAATTAAACGAAGGCCGGAACACCGGATTCGATTACGAGTTTCGCATCGTCCGCCCCGACGGCGAGATGCGCTGGATACACGTTCGAGGATTTCCGGTTCTCGACGACGCCGGAAATCCGTACCGGACAGCGGGCGTCGCTTCGGATATTACCCAGAGCAAGCACGCGGCTGAGGAACTTCGCCGGACTGAAAGCCTCAAGGGTGCCATCCTTGAATCATCGCTGGACAGCCTCATCACCATAGACCACGAGGGAAAGATCGTCGAATTCAATCCGGCTGCGGAAGCTACGTTCGGATTGGCGCGTGAGCAAGCGCTCGGCAAGAGCATGGTGGACTTGATCGTTCCGCCTCGCTTGCGGGACGCGCATCGTCGAGGCTTCGCCCATTACCTCGCTACGGGCAAAGGCCCTATCCTCGGCAAACGGCTCGAGCTCGAAGCGATTCGCGCCGACGGCACCGAGTTTCCGATCGAGCTCGCAATCACGTCGATCGGAGCGACCTCGACGCCCATGTTTACAGGCTTTATTCGCGACATCACGGCGCGCAAGGAAGCAGACGCAAAGATCAAACGCCTTAACCGGGTCTACACGGTTCTGAGCGGCATCAATTCGCTCATCGTGCGCGTGCGCGAGCGCGACGAGCTGTTCAGGGAAGCCTGCCGCATCGCGGTGCAATCGGGACAGTTTCTGCTGGCATGGGTGGCCGTCGCCGATCCGCTCGATCAAGTGGTGAAAGCTGTGGCATGGGCCGGCGACGAGCGCGGATTCGTGCAGCTCACGCGGCCGACCGTAGAAGCAAAAGGGCAAGGTAAGGCAGGCTTGGGCGCGCAGGCGATCGAAAAGCGCATTCCTGTCGTCTGCAACGACATCGAGGCCGACGGCAGCGCCATGCGGTACGCGAAGGAAGCGCTTGAGCGCGGCTATCGGTCTGCAGCCGCATTGCCGCTTGTGGCTGATGGCACGGCCATCGGCGCGCTCGTGCTGTACGCGGCCGAGGCGGGCTTCTTCGACGAGGAAGAGAAAAGGCTGCTCGTCGAACTGGCCGGCGACATTTCCTTTGCGATTGATCACATCGACAAGCAGGAGCGGCTCGATTACCTCGCCTACTACGATGCGCTCACCGGACTCGCGAACCGCAGCCTGTTTCTAGAGCGGGTCGCGCAATACATGCGGAGCGCCGCCAGCGGGTGGCACAAGCTTGCCTTGTTCATGATCGATCTGGAGCGCTTCAAGAGCATCAACGACAGCCTTGGCCGGACGACCGGCGACGCGCTCTTGCGGCAGGTGGCGGAGTGGCTGACACACAACGTGGGGGACGCCAACCTGCTCGCGCGTGTGGGTGCGGACCATTTTGCGGTGGTGCTGCCGGAAGTGAAGCAGGAAGGCAACGTGGTGCGGCTTGTCGAGAAAACGATTGAAGCTTTTCTGGAGCATCCGTTCCGCCTGAATGACTCCGTGTTCCGGATCGCCTTCAAGGTCGGGGGAGCGGTATTTCCGGAAGACGGTGCCGACGCCGATACTTTGTTCAAGCACGCCGAGACCGCGCTCAAAAAAGCCAAGGCGAGCGGCGATCGATACCTGTTTTACACGCAGACGATGACCGAGACGGTGGCCGGCAAGCTCACCCTGGAAAATCAGCTGCGCCAGGCGCTCGAGAAAGAAGAATTCGTACTCCACTACCAGCCCAAGGTGAGCTTCGCGAGCGGCAAGCTCACCGGCGCCGAGGCGCTGATCCGGTGGAACGATCCGCATATGGGCCTGGTGCCGCCAGGCCGGTTCATCCCCGTCCTGGAAGAAACCGGATTGATCCATGAAGTCGGCCGCTGGGCGCTGCGCAAAGCCATCGAAGACTACCTGCGCTGGTGCACCGCGGGCCTGACTGCCGTGCGCATCGCGGTGAACGTGTCACCGCTGCAACTGCGGCAACGCGGCTTCATCGCCGAGATCGAGGAGGCAATCGGTATCGACGTGCGTGCGGAGGCTGGACTGGAACTGGAGATCACCGAAAGCCTGATCATGGAGGACGTCAAGCACAGTATCGCCAGCCTGCAGGCGATTCGCGCCATGGGCGTCACCATAGCCATCGACGATTTCGGCACCGGCTACTCTTCGCTCAGCTACCTCGCGAAACTGCCGGTTGACACGCTGAAGATCGACCGCATGTTCGTAAACGAGATGACCGCCGCGCCGCAGGGACTGGCGCTGGTGTCCACCATCATCAACCTGGCGCATTCGCTGAAGCTCAAGGTGGTCGCGGAGGGCGTTGAAACCGAGGAGCAATCGCTCCTGCTCCGGTCGCTGGACTGCGACGAAATGCAGGGCTTCTTATTCAGCAAACCGGTGCCGATCGAGATCTTCGAACCAAGATTCCTGGCCCCGGTCATTGTTCGCGACCCCGTACGAGGCGATTGAGATCATGTTTACTGCCCGGAAAGAGCTTTCGATTTCGGCATTTTTGTTGTCGACGTGCCTGTGCTGTATCAGTATCCACGCAGCGGAAAAGCTTCCCGCAAAGGGAACCGTCGTCCCGGCGTCCGGCAAACTTCTCATCTCAGGCTCGAGCACGATGGCCCCGATGATAGAGGCGGTCGGCAAGCGCTTCTCGGCAACACGTTCGGGAGTACAGATCGAGGTGCAAACGGTTGGATCGAGCCGGGGCATCGACGATGTAATGAAGGGAAACGCCAACATTGGAATGGCTTCGCGTTTGTTGACGGATAAGGAAAGCGGTCTCTACAGCTTTGCGATCGCCCGCGACGGTGTTTGCCTGGTTGTGCACAAAGATAACCCGGTGCGAAGCCTTACCAACCGGCAAGTGTTCGATATCTATACCGGAAAGATCAGTAACTGGAGCAAAGTCGGTGGCAAGGACGCGCCAATCGCGCCGATAAATGCAAAAGAAGGGTTGGGCTCGGTCGAACTGTTTACTCATTACTTCAACATCAGATACGCAGACATCAAGGCTCAGATAACGGTCAGCGGCAATCTGGAGCGCATCAAAGCCCTCGGCGAAAACACGAACAGCATAGCGTACATATCCATTGGCACGGCGCAACAGCAGCTGGATATGGGCGCTCCCATAAAGCTGCTTCCGATAGACGGCGTGGCCGCCACAACCAAGAACATCCGCAGCGGAAATTTCCCCATATCTCGCCCGCTCCTGTTGCTGACCAAAGAGCTCCCGACCGGTCTGGCAAAGGAATTTATCAACTTTTCGCTGTCTTCCCAGATCACCGATATCGTGCTGGAGCATGATTTCGTCCCGTACATGGACTGAACACTCATGCACAGCCGTATCAAATCGCAACTAACCGAGAGACAACCGGGCGTGCAGGACACACGAGATAACGCATTCGCGCGGTACCATCGGCTGAGCCTTCGGGCGTTGCTGGCAACCGGATTCGCCGCCGTAATCGTGTTGACGCTGGTCGTGGGTTTCGTTTCTCTATTCGCTCAAAACCGGTCGATCGAAGCCGTCAACAAACTCGTTGCCGTAGTCGGTCGAATTGCCGACCTGAGCCTGAGAAGCAACGTTGCGATGCTCAAGGCGCGGCGTGCGGAGAAGGACTTTCTGATATTCCAGAGCGAGTTCGGCTTTGAAGAAGCCAGATCTCGATATTCGACTTTGTTGAGAACCAGCCTCGCCGAGGTCCGGCAAAGCATGGCTGATCTTCGCGAGCTGAGCAGCGAACCGGAGGTCATCCAACTGACACAGTCGATCGAACAGGCCGTGGGCCAATACGAAAACGGCTTTCTCAGGATCGTCGACCTGTACGGCCTTCGTGGGCAAGTAGACACCGGTTTCGAAGGCAACTTTCGAGAGAAGGCAAACGCGATCGAGGCGATTGTGAGTGCCGCTCATGACGATCGACTCGTGGTCGACCTGCTTACCCTGCGTCGGCATGAGCAGAATTTCCTTGAGCGCGGTATTGACAAGCATATCGACGCGTTTGCGGAAGGCATCGATCAATTCAAAGCCGATCTTGGCCTGACCCGCCTGTCACCTGAGGTCAAGGGGAGACTCCTTGCGCTAACGGCCGATTACAAGCGTTCGTTTGAACTCTACGTTCAGACTGGCGCCAAGATCGATGCTGAACAGGCTAATTACCTCGCGGCTGCTCACACCGTTGAGCCCCTTCTGGAAAAGCTCAATGCCCTTGCCGAGCTGAACGCATACGCCACTCGAAATGACGCAGAAACGGAGGCGCGGATTACCATCTGGGCGATTTGTGCGGCCGTGCTCCTGGCGTCGCTGCTCGGACTTGCGGTAGCGCTGATCATTTCTCGGAGCATTACGAAAGCGGTCGGTGAGTGCCTTGGTTTCGCAAGCCGGGTTGCCCAAGGCGATTTATCGACCCGGCTATTGCCCAAAGGCGAAAGCGAGTTTGGAACCCTCGCTGTAGCTTTGAACCGGATGACGGAAGTGTTGGAAGAGCGCGATGCCGAGCTCAACCAGTCCAACACCTTGCTGCAGCAAGAGGTAATCCAGCACCAAATCGCCGCCGAGCGTGCCGAATATCTCGCCTACTACGACAGCCTTACCGCGCTGCCGAATCGCAGCATGTTCAGCAAGCTGTTGAACCAGGCCATCCGCCTGGCGCGCCGGGACGGAAAGCAGTTGGCGGTGCTATTCGTGGACCTGGACCGCTTCAAGAACATCAACGATACGCTCGGTCACGAGGCTGGTGATTTGTTGTTGCAAGAGGTCGGAAAAAGACTGCAGGGTTGCCTGCGCGAAAGCGACACCGTCGCCCGCCTGGGTGGAGACGAGTTTGTAGTCTTGCTGCCAGCCCTCCATGACGCTGCGGACGCAGCGGTGGTTGCACATAAAATCCTTGCTGCTACCAGCAAATCCTTTGTGGCGCTTGGCCAGGAGTTTCGCGTGACAGCAAGTGTCGGCGTCAGCACCTACCCCAAAGACGGCGACGACGAGCAGTCGCTCATGAAAAACGCGGACATTGCAATGTATCAGGCGAAAGAAGAAGGCAAGAACAATTTCAAGTTTTACTCCTTGCAGATGAACACGAATTCGTTCGAACGGCTCGCACTGGAGTCGAGCTTGCGTCGAGCATTGGATCACGGCGAGTTCCAGCTTCACTATCAACCCAAGATACACGCGCATAGGAGCCAAATAGTAGGCATGGAAGCACTGCTTCGCTGGCAGCATCCGGAGCTTGGAATCGTGGCGCCGACGAAATTCATTCCCATCGCGGAAGAAACAGGTCTGATCGTGTCCATCGGCAAGTGGGTTCTCAAGACTGCCTGCGCGCAAAACGTGGCTTGGCAGCAAAGGGGGCTGCCTCACCTGCACATGGCTGTAAATCTGTCCAGACGGCAGTTTTCGGACGAAGGCCTGCTGCGTGACGTAACCTCGATCCTGGAGGAGACCGGCATGAGTCCTGATCTCCTCGAGCTGGAGATTACCGAAAGCACGCTCATGCACGACGTCGACAAGGCGATACGTACATTGAAAGCATTCAGGGATAAGGGCGTTCGCCTGGCAATAGACAATTTTGGAACCGGCTATTCCTCGTTGTCCAACCTCAAGCAATTCCCGATCGACACTATCAAGATCGATGGCTCGCTGATCCATGACCTGTCTGATCATGCGGAGAATAGAGGTATTGCCGAGGCCATCCTTGCAATGGGCAGGAACTTGAGCTTGACCGTCGTCGCCGAGTGTGTGGAAACCAAGGCGGAAGCGGACTTTTTGCGCGAGCACGCGTGCGATGAATTCCAGGGCTTTTATTTCAGCAAGGCCGTGACAGCGGACAAGTTTGCGAAATTGCTCGAAGCGGCGACGACGATGGCGGCTGAAGAAGTGTAGCGACTCCTGGACAACGGCGCGCCTTGCAGGGTCGAGGCGCGAAGCCTAAGCTATCGTGGAAAGCACGGGAGGCCGATGCATTCGGAATATTGAATGAATGCTGATCCCACATCCGACCGAGCCCCGCGGGAGCAGCTCGTCGTCGACGTCGACGGCTCGCGCGACATGGATCCGGCCGAAGCCGGGCGGGTACTGCGCGAATGCCTGTCGTTGACGCACAAGCGCCTCGCTGCCGCGATCCGGCCTGCGCTCGCGGAGCTGCAGGCGGGGACACCGCAGGATCATGATGCCGCTGCGC
>Ga0070698_100010011_pt1 | contig 10131 bp, 9 predicted proteins | sample KBSK1502metaG_FD_65477 | JGI IMG/M metagenome (GOLD analysis project Ga0070698, IMG submission 65477) | Corn, switchgrass and miscanthus rhizosphere microbial communities from Kellogg Biological Station, Michigan, USA - KBS K1-50-2 metaG | ecosystem: Host-associated > Plants > Roots >... | reverse complement strand
TGGTCGAAGCGTCAACGATAGTATCTGGGCGGGTTTAAGGCTGCAAAGTAACGTTGAACGGAAACGACAAAAACAGGGGAAACATCTTTGAACAAAAAGGAAGCAAAGGTAGCAAAGTTTCAGACTCCTAAGGAGATGACCTTGGGCTAGTCATCTAGAGGCACCGGTTAGTGACGGCTGGCGATAAACCCGTTTCTTGCAAAAGGAGCCCTTCTGCCTTTGCTACCTTTGCTTCCTTTTTGTTTAAAAACCTCTTTGCTTAGTTCTGTCTAGAGGTCTTCTTCTGTTCAGATCACGAGCCGATGAAAGTGGCTGTTCTCTGAAGGAGAACCTTCTTTTCCCGGCGCAGTCTGGGAAAAGGCGTGTACTACACTAGTTCCGATTCTTGTTTTTTTGCGAGGATTCTCCCTCTGTCGGACAAGTCGGCGTGCGTGAGTCTCCAGGCACCTCTCACTTCTCACCAATCACTTTGGTTGCGGCTTGCCGCGCTGTGTTCCCTGCGTCCCGCCCGCAACGCCTTCGCGTAGCGAATGCGAGCGGGTCTTTTATGGCTATTCCGTTCACTCTAGCATTCAGCTGCGGATAGATTAGTCGCGAGTGCTAGCGGCGCCATCTCTTCAGATCTTACATTTACAGGTAGAACGTTCGAGATTCGCTCTTTGAGGTTTGCCGTAAAGTCGATCGAAAGCTGCGCGCTCAAGAGCAGACTGACCAGAAAAAGAACCGCCGCTCCGAACAAAGTATAACCAGGTCCGGTAATTGCGGCCAAGCTACCCCAAATCACACCGCCTATTACCATACCTCCTTGCGAGACCATCATGATTGTAGCGTTCATACGGCCTCGAGCCCAGTCTGGGACAGCTCGCTGCGCCGCCACCCAGAGTTCGGAAGCAGAGAGCGTCCATCCCACACCGGCCAGCGCCGCGACTAGAAAGAATAACTCGGTCTGACGGACGAATCCCATCAACACGTAGGCCAAGATGACTAGCAGGTTCGCCGATAATGTAAGAGCATCGGGTGAGCAGCGAGCTCTAAACCACGGAGCAACGCCTAGGGCCCCGATCACCGATCCGACTCCCATACTCGTGAATAAGAGGCCGAGGTTACCGGAATTAAGGTGCAATACTTTGAGGCCGACCACCGGTACTACCGCCGGGATTGCGGAAATGAACAATGTGAACAGAAAATTTCGGACTAGCACAATCTGAAGCTCGGGTGCGCAACGAAGGTAGCGGATAGTAGTCCCGATAGAGTAGGAGAAGCCTTGCGAAGAAACCTTTGGCGACACCGTTGGTTGCTTCCATTGCAGAATCGAGAGAATCACCAAGAGAAAGCAGGCGGCGTTCGCTACAAATAGAAAGTTCGCTCCGATCAACGGAACCAACAAACCACCTAATGCTGGGCCGATAATGCCTGAGATATTAAATTGCAAACCGCTCAACGTCGCCGCAGAAGGAAGCTCGTTGTCTGAGACGACCTGAGGCACAATCGACGTCCAAGTCGGCGCATTAAGAGCAAATCCGCCTCCAAGCAGAAAGACGCTGATCAGAATGAGACAAGGATTGAGAAGATGCAGCCAACCGAGAATCGCCAGGGCGACCGCTATGGCCGCCAACCAGACATTGATTACGCATGCCAATTTCTTTCGGTTCACACGATCGGCTAGCACGCCGGCCGGTAGTGTGAACAGAAAGAAAGGGAGTGATGCGACTGTTGACATGAGCGAGATCAGAAACGGCGAAGCAGCAAGTGTACTCATCACATAGGTCGCCGCGCTATCGTGAGCCGCCACGCAGGTGCCGGAAATGACGCCGGCAATCCACAATCGTCGGAAGGTGGGATTCCTTAGTGCTGTCCAGCTCGTGTTCATACTCAATTTCTCGACGAACGAGCCGGCTCATTTTGGACATCGTTATTCCTCTCCGCCCGATAAACCAGAGGTCCGTTCGAGGTGAAAACGACGGAAATTTCGCGACCCAAAGAGACGTGTTGATAGGCCGAATCATCGATCAAGCCAGAAAGGAAGGCTCGAACCGCGACAAAGAAACTGGACCAGTTGCGATGGCTGCGACCTTCTTCGGCAGTAATGCCTGAGACTGCCAAAGGAGGAAGCGGAACAGCGCCGGAATCAGGTGCTGACGGAGCGATTGATACTGGGTCTGGGATCGAGTTCATATTTCCTTTCCGGGCCGACTTTTCGACCTTCATTCGATTAAAAGGATTTCCGGTCTGGAGGTTTCAGGGATCGCCATTTCGAGTTTCGGCCTGCCGACTCCGCAATCCGCATTTCTCCCCTTGGAATGTGTTCTTCCAAATTCGGATTTGATCTTGTAGACTCCGCCGCAAACGGGAGCGCAGGTGAAGCCAGATGATAGTTCGGTGGGTGACGGCGCCGATCGGTTCCGGACCACCCAGTGGAGTGCGGTTTTGCTTTCCGCTCAGAGCCAGGCACCTGATTCGCGAGCGGCGCTTTCGGATTTGTGCAAACTTTATTGGTACCCGCTTTATGCGTTTGTTCGCCGGCGAGGCTGCAACGCTGAGGAGGATCTCTATAGTCAGCGATGGCGAGGGATTTCTTCTCCCATCACCTTCGTTTTCGGAAGAAGCGATTTGCTAAGGCAATGCCGAAAAACAGGCCGGCTGCGTCGATGTCGGGAATTCCCCAGGACTGTCTTAACCTAACGCCTTCAAGGTGAAGCAAGTTTAGAAAAAAGGAGTTACCTGGTCGCGAAAAACCAGGAAGGTCTTTGAACAATTCCTGTTACCGGTGTCGTCGCGTTTGATTTATCAAGAATTTTTCGAGCGCTCTGAAACTCGGCACTCGCATTTCCTATGTACCTCGTGAAGGCAAGCCGGCCGGTCCTTATCAGGAAAGGTACAAATGTTAAAAATTCAGATTCATCGAAGTCTTTTTGCGATCGCCATGATCGCTACACTCTGGTCTCTGCCTGTGATGTTACAGGCAGCCGAGTTGCATCCAATGGTTGTCGTCGGAATTCCGGCCAACAACGTCGCCTTAAGGCATCCAACTCCGGAATATCCTCGCAATGCCTTGAACCTACATATCAGCGGCGATGTCGTGGTTACCGTCCGGGTCGAGAACGGCAAAATTATGGAAACTACGGTCAGTTCTCATTCGTCGCCTCTCCTGGCCGATTCCGCGACCCGCTGGGTCGCCAATCGATGGCAGTTCAAACCCTCCGTGAGTGGAGTGTTTACTATTCCGATTTCATACAAGCAGTCCGCGTAATCTCAAATTGAAGCGGACGAAAGGCGGGAACCCGTTTGTTCCCGCCTCTTCTTTTTTTGGTCAACGAACGAGTGTATAGCCGCAAACCGACTTTTCGCGAAATCCGTCGCGCGCTCTGAAACTTGGAGCTGGGATTTCCTATGTACCTCGTGAAAGCCGGCGAATGAAGCCAGCCGGTCTTTAACCAAAAAGGTATCTATGACAAAAATTCAGGTCTATCGCAGTCTGATCGCGGCGGCTGTAATCGCTGCAGTCTGGTACCTGGCTTTACTCTCGCAGGCCTCCGAGCTCCGTCCGATGGTGGTTGTTGGAATCCAGGAAAACCGTGTCGCCTTAAAACATCCGACAGCGGAATGTCCTCGCGTTGGCGTGAACCCTACTCATCAGGTGACGTCCTCGTCATCGTCCGGGTTGAAAACGACAGAATTATAGAAACTACAGCGGCTTCACATTGACCCGTTCTGACCGACTCCGCTTCGCGTTTGGTGGACTATCAATGGAAGTTCAAACCGACGCTGAGTGGAGTGTTCAGGATTCCGATTTCCTATAAGGAATCGGCGTAATCCGGTTGGAAATAATTCAGGTTTGGTTGTAGCCCCGACGAGCAAAGCGATAACAGTGTTGGTAGCGGCGACTGTCCGGTTAGGTCCTTGTCGTGCCCCAAACTAGAAATGACCAACGAAGGAATCGGCTCACCCAACCGTGGACCGCAGTCGCCATCGCGTCCAATCAACCAAACGGTTTCGGCCCTAAACCGTATGCGGTCGAACTGCAGATTTTCGGAAGCCAAATATTCGATCCAATCAAAAAAGAAACGGGAGCACATCTGCTCCCGTTTCTCTTCCACCTTTGCCGAGTCAACGCCGTGATCGCCGGGAACGCCGAGACGGACGCGCAGGAGCGCATCCCTACCGAGAATGCGCCCGGTTTGACCTTTGGACGGCGAGGCACTACGCTCTCGCGAGCCCGCTCCCAAGAAGGCAGCGGGCTAAACCGAACACTCGTGGACGCCCGCATCCTCCAGGAATTCCGCGCTGTCGTGGGAGACAGCGGCCTGATCACATCGCAGGAAGAATTGAAAACCTACGAGTGCGACGGGCTGACGAATTTCCGCGTCGTTCCGCAGGCCGTACTGCTGCCGCGCTCCACGGAACAGATCCAGGGGATCGTGCGGGTGTGCCATCGGGAGCGCGTTCCGTTTGTGGCGCGCGGTTCAGGCACGGGATTAAGCGGGGGCGCGCTGCCGGTGAAAGACGGCGTGGTGATCAGCTTGGCGCGTATGAACCGCATTCTCGAGATAGACTTCGCGAACGCGCTCGTGGTGGTGGAGCCGGGCGTGATCAACCAGGAGGTGACCGGGCGAGTTGCGCCTCAAGGTTTTTTCTACGCGCCCGATCCCTCGTCGCAATCGATCTGCAGCATTGGCGGAAACGTGGCGGAGAACTCCGGGGGCGCGCACTGCCTGAAATATGGATTTACTACCACGCACGTGCTGGGACTTGAGGTAGTGCTGCCGGATGGCTCGTTGGCGCACCTGGGCAACAAAACCCTCGACGCGCCGGGGTACGACTTGTCGGGCGTGTTCGTAGGCTCAGAGGGCACCTTGGGCATTGCCACTAAGATAACTCTCCGCATCGTCAAGCGGCCCGACTGTATCCAGACACTGCTCGCGGCGTTTAATTCCACTAGCGAAGCCGGTGCCGCGGTGAGCGGGATCATTGCTGCCGGCATGCTGCCGGCGGCGATTGAAATGATGGACAACCTGGCGATCCAAGCCGCTGAAGCGGCTGTCCACGCCAACTATCCTAACTGCGGCGCACTGTTGCTGGTGGAGCTTGATGGGCCCACAGCGGAAGTCGAAGTGCTGATGTGTCAGGTAGACGAAATTTGCCGGAAGTGCGGTGCCGGGGAAATCCGGGTGGCGCAGACGGAGGCGGAGCGCGTGCTGGTGTGGAAGGGGCGCAAAGCAGCGTTCGCCGCGGTGGGCCGCATTTCGCCGAATTACATCGTGCAGGACGGCGTGATCCCGCGCACGGCGTTACCGCGCGTCATGACCGAAATCGCGCGACTCAGCGCAGAGGCGGGAATCAGAGTGGCCAATGTGTTTCACGCTGGAGACGGCAACCTGCATCCGTTGGTGCTTTATGATCGCCGAATCGAAGGGCAGGAGCATGCTGCGGAGGTCCTTGCCAACCGCATCCTTGAGCTATGCATCGAGGCCGGCGGCTCTATCACGGGTGAACATGGTGTCGGTGAAGAGAAGAAAATGATGATGTCAAAGATGTATGCGGAGCCCGATCTAGAAACGATGCAGCGCGTGCGCTGCGCATTTGACCCGGAGCAGCTCTCAAATCCAACCAAAGTTTTTCCTCGGCCGCGGTTGTGCGGTGAACAGCCCGGGGACTATCAACCTCATCCTGTGGAGCTCGCCGGAATTGCAGAACGCTTTTGAAATGGCGTCGCTGCCGACAGCCACTGGAAAAGGGGCCGCGGTCCCGTGGAACGATCTCCGGGCCATTGCTAGCGCCGAGCAAGTTCGCTCGGCGGGGCCGAGCGACCGCGTCGCTGGAGTGCAGCCCGAAGCGGTTTTCGAGCCAGGCAGCGAAAAAGAACTGGCCGCGGCGCTGCACTGCGCGGACGCCGCCGGGCTCAGCGTTGTGCCGCGCGGCGGCGGCACGAAAACCAGCTGGGGCAATCCGCCAATGCGCGCTGACCTGATCCTCTCGATGGCGCGACTCAACGGGGTGATTGAACACGCCTGGGCCGATCTGACCGTGAGCGTAGAGGCTGGCTGCACTTTCCAGCGATTGCAGAATACCCTATCGCAGCATGGTCAGCGCATCGCCATCGATCCGCTGTGGCCCGAGCATGCCACTATCGGTGGAATCCTTTCAACAAACGACAGCGGCACACTCCGTATTCGCTATGGCGGGCTGCGCGACCTGATTATCGGCATGACGATCGCGCTGCCCGATGGCACGCTGGCTTCGAGCGGCGGCAAAGTGGTAAAAAACGTCGCTGGATACGACCTGCCGAAACTGGCCACGGGAGCGCTGGGTACGCTCGGCGTCATCACTCGCGCCGTCTTCCGGCTGCATCCTTTGCCGCATAATCTACGGTCGTTCACATTCGAGACACGCGATCTGACTGATGCCAACCGCCTCATGCTGGCGGTGCAGGACTCCAAGCTGGCGCACACCGGGTTGCAGGCACGATACTCTGAAGAGAGGACGCCTGCGGTGGACGTTCGTTTTGAGGGCACCGATGCGGGAATTGCGGCCCAGACAGAGACGTTGCGGAAACTGGCGGCTCCGGCAGCTGAAGCCGCGAACAGCGATTCGGTCTGGCAGGCGCGGCAAGAACTGTGGTCTTCGGCGGAGGCGGCAGCGATCGCAAAATTCAGCGTTCTTCCGGCGTCGGTCGCAGAGACGTGCGGCCGCATTCGCCTCTTGGCCGATTCTCTAGGCGTACAGTGGCGTGCCGTCGTGCAGGGAACAGGGTTGGGCTGGCTGCGTCTGGAGGCGTCGAGCGCCCCTGCCATCCATCAGCTGCTACATACGCTGCGGCCCGAGCTCGAACACGTGGGAGGCTCGCTGGTCGTGCTGCATCGACCCGCGGCAATGCCGGCGATTGACGCGTGGGGCAGCGGGGGCGATGCATTTCCGTTGATGCTGAGTGTGAAACAGCAGTTAGATCCGCGGGGTACGCTGAATCCCGGCCGGTTCATTGAGGGTATCTAATGGCGCAGCAACAAACTCCAGTAGGCGCAAACGGGTACGACACGCACCATCCGCCGTCGAACGAACTGATCGACAAATGCGTGCACTGCGGGTTCTGCCTGCCCGTGTGCCCCACCTACGTGCTGTGGAACGAGGAGATGGACTCGCCGCGCGGGCGCATCTACCTCATGAAGATGGTCGCCGATGGCAACGCGACCATCAACGAAACATGGGTGAGCCATTTCGACGCTTGCCTGGGCTGCATGGCTTGCGTGACGGCGTGTCCTTCCGGCGTGGAATATGGAAAGCTGATCGAAGCAACTCGAGCGCAAATCGAACGCCGCTACACCAGACCGGCTTCGGAGAAGAGGTTTCGCCGGCTTCTGTTCAGCATCTTCCCGCGCCCAGACCGGCTGCGTGCGCTGTTGCTGCCGTTGCGTCTGTATCAAAAAGCCGGCCTCCATTCCTTGGTGCGGCGCGCGGGCATTCCTAAACTGCTACCAGCACGGCTTCGGGCCATGGAGGCGTTGTTGCCGCAGGTGCCCGCGCAGGAAACACTCCCTGAGTTGATCCCAGCGCAGGGCGAACGGCGGCGCCGCGTGGGATTGTTGCTGGGTTGTGTGCAGCGTGTGCTTTTCCCGCAGGTCAATGCTGCCACGGCGCGCGTGCTCGCCGCGGAGGGATGCGAGGTAGTGGCTCCTAAGGCGCAACCTTGCTGCGGGGCTCTGCTGGTGCATGCAGGAGAAGAGGAGCAGGCGGTGCAGCTCGCGCGTCAGACCATTGACGTGTTCGAAAAGGCTCAGGTCGACGCGGTGATTATCAATGCCGCGGGCTGCGGCTCGAATGTGAAAGAGTATGGCCACCTCCTGCGCGATGACCCGGAGTATGCCGAGCGCGCGAAAGCGTTTGCGGGGAAGTGCCGCGACGTCTCCGAATTCCTGGCCGAGCTCGAGCCGCGTGCCGCCCGCCATGCGTTGCCGCTGCGTGTGGCCTACCACGATGCCTGCCACTTACAGCACGCGCAGGGCATACGTTCGCAGCCGCGCACAGTGCTGGGACGCATCCCGCAACTCGAATTGCTGGAAATCTCCGAAGCCGCGATCTGCTGCGGCTCCGCCGGAATCTACAACCTGGTACAACCGGAAGCTGCGACGGAGCTTGGCGACCGAAAAGCGAGTCACATCGTCGCGCTGGAGGCGGACATCGTTGTGTCCGCCAACCCCGGCTGCCTGCTGCAGCTCCAGTCGGCGCTGGCTCGCGCAGGGCGAAAGCTGCCGGTTCGCCACTTCGTCGAGTTGCTCGACGCCTCCATCCGTGGCGTTTCCCTGTAGCGCGTTCCGCGTTCCGCATTCCGCATTTCCGAATTCTGAGTCTCAATTCCGGAATTTTTTTGCTGATTGCCGCATCAGTTTCCGGTATGCATTCTTCCAATTCCTTACGAGACTAGCTTTTCCCAGCTCAGCCGTCGTCCCCCTAAATCTCCCCAACCCATGTTCCCCCAAGTCTATAATCCGCTTAACAGCACATTGCTGTCCGCGTTGGTCGCGGCTATCCCGGTAATTGTTTTGCTCGGAGCGATCGCCTTTCTGCGCATGAAGGCTCACGTCGCAGCGTTGCTCGGCCTCATCGCTTCATTAGCGGTGGCGATCTTCGTCTTTGGTATGCCTTCCCGAATGGCCGGTGTATCAGCGGTGTTTGGCGCTGCTTACGGCCTGATGCCCATCGGATGGATCATCCTGAATGTCATTTTTCTCTACCAACTGACGGTCGAGAAAGGCTATTTCGATATCCTCAAAAGCAGCGTCGGAGCGGTTACCCGTGACCGCCGGCTACAGCTCCTTTTGATCGCTTTCTCGTTCGGCGCATTTTTCGAAGGCGCCGCCGGGTTCGGGACTCCGGTTGCAGTTACCGGAGCGATTCTGATCGGTCTCGGTTTTCGGCCGTTAGCTGCTTCGGGCCTTTCGCTGATCGCTAATACGGCGCCGGTCGCGTATGGTGCGCTTGGTACGCCAGTGATTGCGCTGGCCGGAGTTACCGGGCTCGATTTATTTCAGCTCTCGAGCAAAATCGGCCAACAGCTTCCCTGGTTCTCTTTGATCGTTCCATTCTGGCTGATCTGGGCATTCGCCGGGTTCCGCGGTATGCTCGGCATTTGGCCAGCGGTTTTGGTTGCCGGAGTTTTCTTTGCTGTGCCGCAGTTCCTCATTTCCAACTTCCATGGACCCTGGTTAGTCGACATTGTCGCAGCTGTCGTTTCGATGGCTGCGCTCACCCTGCTACTCAAAATATGGCATCCCAAGCAGCTCTGGCTGGCGACCGAGCGTCCTGGAAAAAATAGTGCGATCGATGCTCCTGAAGTTGAGGCAAGGATTGCTCAGTCCGAGATCAATCCGCCTACGTCGCACCCAAGTCGTAGTGATGCGATCAAAGCATGGATGCCCTGGATCATTCTGTGTGTTTGTGTTTTTCTTTGGGGTGTCCCGCAATTCAAAGCGTTTCTCGATGGGTTGTTCGGTCCGAAATTTCCCGTCGCGGGGCTCGACAAGCTGGTGCAGAAGATGCCGCCAGTGGTGGTCAAACCTAGTCCGGAAGCTGCCGTCTACTCGTTTAGTATACTCTCAGCAACCGGCACAGGGATCCTTTTGGCCGCGATTGTCGGCGGGTTGGTCATGGGTTTTTCGGTCGGCAACCTTCTGCACGCCTATTGGCGAACTCTCAAGCTGGTTCGGTTTTCACTACTGACGATCGCCTGTATGCTCGCGTTGGGCTACGTCACTCGGTACTCGGGTACTGACGCGGCAATGGGCTTGGCCTTTGCTCAGACCGGCGTTATTTATCCGTTCTTTGGCACTCTGCTCGGATGGTTAGGTGTTGCTCTCACTGGATCTGATACCGCGTCTAACGTGTTATTTGGCGGATTGCAGAAGATAACGGCGCAGCAGCTCGGTCTGAATCCGGTTTTGATGGCGGCGGCAAACAGTAGCGGTGGAGTGATGGGCAAAATGATCGATGCTCAAAGTATCGTTGTCGCGTCGACTGCTACTCGTTGGTACGGTCACGAAGGCGAGATTCTCCGCTTTGTGTTCTTCCATAGCATTGCGCTGGCATCGTTGGTTGGAATTTTGGTCATGTTACAGGCGTACGTGTTCAAGTAAGAGTTGC
>Ga0070698_100010009_pt1 | contig 10131 bp, 6 predicted proteins | sample KBSK1502metaG_FD_65477 | JGI IMG/M metagenome (GOLD analysis project Ga0070698, IMG submission 65477) | Corn, switchgrass and miscanthus rhizosphere microbial communities from Kellogg Biological Station, Michigan, USA - KBS K1-50-2 metaG | ecosystem: Host-associated > Plants > Roots >... | reverse complement strand
GCCAGGTCGTAGATCCAGCTCGCCAGGGGATGGCTGCAGGGCACGTCGGAGAAGCTCGCAGCCGAGCAGGCGGGCGGCGTGTAGGCGCTGCCGAAGCGCGTGCGCAGCAGGAACACCGCCATCTGCCCGCGGGTGGTGGCGGCATCGGGGCAGAAGTTGTCGCCGCCGCAGCCGCTCGTCACCGCCGCCTCGAGCAGCGGCTCCACGAACGGCCAGGCGAAATGGGTGGGCGGCACGTCCGCGAACGAGAAGGGGGTCACCTGGTACAGGTGGCCCGTGGACAAGCCCACCACGTACAGCTCGCCATTCTCGCCCTCTCCGAAGCTCGAGGGGCCGAAGGTGGTCTGGAAGAGCAGGCTCTTCGACCAGTTGCCGCCTCCGTCGCGGGAGGCCTGCCACATCCTCCCGCTCCCGATGTCGGCGAAGACGTACTTGCCGGTGAGGAGCTGGCTCGCCGGCCGTCCGCGGTACACGTGCCCGCCGATGACGGTGGAGCCGTCGCTGCGGGGGTAGTCCAGGGCGGGGAGCACCGAGCCGCCCGTGAGGAAGGTGTTGCACGAGCCGGCGGGCACGTCCTCGTGGCAGAAAAATCCCTCGAGCACGTCCCATCCGAAGTTCGCGCCGCTGCCGGTTCCCGCGGGCACGAACGTGACCTCCTCTCGGGTGACCTGGCCCACGTCGCCGATGTACAGGTCCCCCGTCGTCCGGTCGAAGCTGTAGCGCCACGGGTTCCTGAGCCCGCGGGCCCAGATCTCGTCGGGGATGAGGTCCCCCGGATCGCCCGCGCCGACGTAGGGGTTGGTGGGCGGGATGCCGTAGTAGGGCGCCACGTTCACGTTCTGGTCGACGTCGATGCGGAGCATCTTGCCCCAGAAGGTCCGCCGATTCGCATGCGAGGTGGCCGAACAAGATCCGCCGGTGGAGGCGAAGTCCCAGAGGAGGTTCTGGGCGTACTCACACGGGTCGTCGCCGCTGCCGCCGTCACCCAGCCCGATGTAGAGGTAGCCGTCCGGGCCGAAGGCGAGGTGGCCGCCGTTGTGGTTCGAGAAGGGGTCGTCGACCACGAACAGGATCTTGGCGGAGGCGGGGTCGGCCACGTTCGGGTCGCCCGCGGACACGCTGTAGCGGGCCACCACGGCGTCGCCGTCGCTCCGCGTGTAGTTCACGTAGAAGAAGCCGTTGGTCTCGTAGCTCGGGTGGAAGGCCAGGCCCAGCAGGCCCTGCTCGCCTCCGGACGTGATCAGGCCGCTGATGTTCAGGAACGGCGTCGGGAGGAGCCCCTGGGCGCGGTGCCAGATCCGGATCTGTCCCCCCTGCTGCACGATGAACACCCGCCGGGACCCGTCGCCCGCGCTGGTGACGCCCACGGGAGACGACAGGCCGCCCACGCGGTCGACGATGCTCACGAAGGTGGCGAGCGCCTCGGGGCTCTCGGGCGACTGCGGACCGGCGGGGCTGCCGCCGTCGAGCGCCGGAAGCGAGGAGGCGGCGAGCAAGACCAGGGCCGCCAGGATCGGGGAGGTGTGAAGGTGCGTGGTCATGGGCCCTCCGAAGGGGCGCGCGGGAAGGGTCCCGCACGGGATCGAGCACTCGAGAATAGCAGCCTAGGAGGGCAGGGAGGGGTCCCACAGTGATGGCCATCACCCCTCGTGGGATCATGGGCTCATGCGGGCCCTCCTCGTCGAGGACGACGCGACCATCGGGGAGTTCGTCCGCAAGGGGCTGCGGGAGGCGGGCTTCATGGTGGACCACGCGCGGGACGGCGAGGAGGGTCTCCGCCTCGCGCTCGCCGAGCCCTATGACGCCGCGGTGGTGGACCTGATGCTGCCGGGGCGCGACGGCCTGAGCCTGATCGAGGAGCTCCGAGGGAAGGGGCGCCGGACCCCGGTCCTCATCCTCAGCGCGAAGCGCTCGGTGGACGACCGGGTGCGCGGTCTGCAAGGCGGGGGGGACGACTACCTCACCAAGCCCTTCGCCCTCTCGGAGCTGGTGGCGCGCCTGCATGCCCTCATCCGCCGCGCCACCGGGGCCCCGGAGGCCACGCGCCTGGCCGTCGCCGACCTCGGCCTCGATCTCCTCACCCGGGAAGTGACGCGGGGCGGCCGGCGCCTGGAGCTGCGCCCCCGCGAGTTCGCCCTCCTCGAGTACCTGATGCGGCAGAGCGGGCGGGTGGTCTCGAAGTCGGCCATCCTCTCTCACGTCTGGGACTACAACTTCGACCCCCGCACCAACGTTGTGGACGTGCTCGTGCACCGGCTGCGGGACAAGGTGGACCGGGACTTCGAGCCGAAGCTCATCCAAACCGTGCGGGGCGTGGGCTATGTCCTCCGGGCTTCTTGAGCGCCTGCGGCCCACCCTGGCCTTCCGGGTGGCGCTCTGGTACGCGGCCCTGTTCGTGGCCGGCTCCTCCGCCCTCTTCGTGCTCTCCTACGTGCTGCTCGACGCGTCCCTGGAGGCGCGCGACCACGACGCGATCCGGACCGCCCTCGGCGCCTACGTCGCGGACTACGAGTCCGGCGGCTTGCCCGCCCTTCAGCGCACGTTCGCCACCGCGCAGGAAATGGGGACGCAGGCCGACCTGTTCGTGCGCGTCCTCGGCCACGGGGAGATCGCCGTCTTCCTGAACCTGCCGGCCCGCTGGGGATCGTTCGACCTCTCGCGGCTCCAGGCCGACCTGCCCCCGGGGGAGCGGCGCTGGAGCCGCCTCTCGGGCAGCGCCCGCGGCCCGGTGCTCGAGGTGGCCTCGGTCCGCCTGGCGGACGGCACCATCCTCCAGGTGGGCCGCAGCACGGCTGCTCGCGACGAGCTGCTCGCGCGCTTCCGGGTGGTGCTCGCCACCGTGTTCGCGGCCATGCTCGTGGTTGGTCTGCTGGGCGGGGCGGTGCTCACGCACGCCGCCCTCCGGCCGCTGCGGGAGCTCTCCTCCGCCGCCCGCTCGATCGTGGAGACGGGCCGCCTGGAGGCCCGGGTCCCGGTGCGCGGCTCCTCGGACCCCCTGGACGCCCTGGGCGCGCACTTCAACGCGATGCTGGACCGGATCTCGGCCCTCATGGCCGGGATGCGCGAGTCCCTCGACAACGTGGCCCACGACCTGCGCACACCCTTGATGCGGCTGCGGGCCATCTCGGAGGCGGCCCTCCATTCGGCAAGCGACGCGGCGGCGTACCGCGAGGCCCTGGCCGACGGCCTCGAGCAGGCCGAGCAGGTGGTGGCCCTGCTCGAGGGCCTCATGGACATCTCGGAGGCGGAGGCGGGAGCGATGCGCCTCAACCTCGAGCCGGTGGCGGTCTTGCCTCTCCTGCGATCCGCGGTGGACCTCTACGCGGACCTGGCGGAGGAGAAGGGGATCAAGGTGGAGGTGGCGTGCCCGGAGGACCTCTCGGTCATGGCCGACCGCAGCCGCCTCCGCCAGGTGCTGGCCAACCTCCTCGACAACGCGCTCAAGTACACGCCGCGCGGAGGCCGGGTCGCGCTCGACGCGCGGATGGAGGACGGCGGCGTCCGCATCGAGGTCCGGGACACGGGAGTGGGGATCCCGCCCGAGGAGCTGCCGCGGGTGTGGGACCGGCTGTACCGGGGCGACCGGAGCCGCGCCGAGCGGGGTCTCGGCCTCGGCCTGAGCCTGGTCAAGGCCATCGTGACCGCCCACAAGGGTGAGGTTGCGGTCACGAGCAGCCCCGGCCGCGGCTCGTGCTTCTCCCTGCGCCTGCCCAAGGCCCCCCCGGCCCCGGACCTTTCACGCCTGTAATCCTCCGGCAAGCTCCCGGCAATCCTCCCGGCCCAGATTCGAATCGACGGGCGTCGAAACGCCCGCGGGAGGAATCATCGAATGAGCGCACGCACGCGCGCGAACCTGTCGCTCTTTTCCGTGGCCCTGCTCTCCCTGGTGGCGGGAGGCGCGCTGGCCCTTCAGCTTCAGCCGGTCCTCGCCGTACAGGCGGGCGGACCTCCGGCCGTCCAGGCGCCGGCGGCGCCTCCCCTCACCCCCGACACGTTCCGGGGTGTGGCCCGCCGGGAGACGGACGGCGTCGTGAACATCAGCACCACCAAGGTGGTGAAGCATTCCGGCATGGAAGATCCCTTCCGGTTCTTCTTCGGCGGCAGCCGCAATCCCTTCTCCGGGCCCCAGGGCCGCGGGGAGGGCTCGGAGAAGGAGACCCAGCGGAGCCTGGGCTCCGGCTTCATCGTCGACAAGGAGGGATACGTCCTCACCAACCGCCACGTGGTGGACGGCGCTGACGCCATCCGGGTCACCCTGGCCAACGGGAAGAGGTACGACGCCCAGCTCGTGGGCAAGGACGCCCGCACCGACGTGGCGCTGCTCAAGATCGAGCCCCGGGAGTCCCTGACCGCGATCGAGCTCGGCGACTCCGACCACCTCGACGTGGGCGAGTGGGTGATGGCGATCGGAAACCCCTTCGGCCTCGGCGGCAACAGCGTGACCGTGGGCGTGGTCTCCTACAAGGGCCGGCCCCTCGACCTCTCGACCAGGGGTACGCCCATCGAGATGATCCAGACGGACGCCTCCATCAACCCCGGCAACTCCGGGGGGCCGCTCCTCGACACCCAGGGGCGAGTGGTGGGGATCAACACCCTGATCATCACCACGGGGTCCAACCAGTCTTCAGGGGTTGGCTTCGCGGTCCCGATCAACGCCGCCAAGGAGATCCTCCCCCAGCTGCGCACCCACGGGAGCGTCGTGCGCGGCTGGCTGGGCGTCCAGATCCAGGGCCTGGACGAGGACCTGGCCAAGTCGCTCAAGCTCTCCGAGGCCAAGGGCGCCCTGGTCAGCGACGTGACCGCCGCCAGCCCCGCGGAAAAGGCGGGCCTCAAGCCCGGCGACGTGGTGGTGCGCCTCGACGGCAAGGCGATCGACGACAGCGGCGAGCTGAGCCGGAGGATCGCCACCCTGGCTCCGGGCTCCACCGTGGAGCTCGACGTGATCCGTGACGGCGCGCCCAAGAGCCTGCGGGCGACCCTCGGGACCTTCCGTGACGAGAAGGAGGGGGCCCAGGGCGAGGAAGCGGGGGCCAAGGGCGCGGTCGGGGTTCGGATCCAGACCCTGACCCCCGAGCTCGCGGGCACCCTCGGCATCCCCACCGACACCAGGGGCGTGGTCGTGGCCGAGGTGGTGGCGGGCAGCCCGGCCGAGGAGGCCGGCCTCCAGCCGAGCGACGTGATCGTGAGCGTCAACGGCCGCGACGTGGCGAGCGTCGAGGCCTTCAAGGCCGAGATCGACAAGGCGCGGCCCACGGGCCTGGCCCGTCTGCGGGTGCGCCGAGCCGGCGGCTCCGTCTTCCTGATCGTGCGCTTCCCGTAACGGGCGATTCCGGACCAGGCCGCCCTCGCGGTCCGCGGCGAGGGCGGCCGTTTTTGGTTAGACTGAATCCTTGGGCCACGATCACGCGCACGCCTCGCGCGGCCACAACCGACAGCGCCTCCTGACCGTCCTGGTGCTCACCGCCCTGCTCCTCGCGGTGCAGGCGGTGGGCGGCCTGGTGACGGGCAGCCTCGCCCTCCTGGCCGACGCCGGCCATCTGCTGACGGACGTGGTCGGGCTCGGTCTCGCCCTCTTCGCCATGAAGGTGGCGGAGCGCCCGCCCACCGAGGCCCGCACCTACGGCTACCACCGGGTGGAGATCCTGGCCGCGCTCGTGAACGGGGCCGTCCTGGTGGGCATCTGCTTCTTCATCCTCTTCGAGGCCGTGGAGCGCTTCCGGAACCCGCCCGTGGTGGCGAGCGGGAGCATGCTCGCGCTGGGCGTGCTGGGCCTGGGAGTGAACGTGGCCGGGGTCCTCCTCCTGCGCTCCGGCTCCCGCCACAGCCTCAACGTCAAGGGGGCCTACTTCGAGGTCCTCTCCGACATGCTGTCGTCGCTGGGCGTGATCGTGGCCGCGCTCGTGATGTGGACGACGGGGTGGTACTACGCCGACCCCCTCGTCTCCGCGGGCATCGGTCTCTTCATCCTCCCCCGCACCTGGTCCCTGCTGCGCGAAGCGGTGCACGTGCTGCTCGAGGGGGTGCCCGCCCACATCGAGCTGGCGGAGGTGCGGCGGGCCATCGAGGGAGTGAGCGGGGTGGAGCGCGTCCACGACCTGCACGTGTGGACCCTCACCTCCCACAGCCACGTCCTCACCGCCCACGCGGTGATCACGGCGGGGGCTTCCGACTCGGAGGTGCTGGTGGCCATCCGGGAGACCATCACCGCCCGCTTCGAGATCGGGCACGTGACGATCCAGGTCGAGCGCCAGGGCTGCGAGGGCGCCGAGCTGCACGTTTGAGCCGCGGCTAGCTCGCGGGAACGATCCGGTAGACGGCGCCCCCGTAGTCCACCACGTAGAGCTCGCCGTCCAGGTCCACCCCGAAGGACGAGACGTTGCGGATGACGCCCCTGCCGATGGAGGAGGTCCAGTCGCGCTGGTCCACGGCCCGGCCGTTCTCCAGGCGGAAGGAGCGCACGAAGCCCTGGCAGTAGTCGCCGTAGAAGTAGGTCCCCGCGTATCCGGGGGTGCGGCAGCCGCGGTAGACGTAGCCCCCCGTGATCGAGCAGCCGTCGCCGTGGCCGTAGTCGAGCACGGGCAGGGTGAGTCCGGTCATGTTGCACCCCGTGGTGGGCGCGTAGCACGAGTTGCCTTCCATGGTGTTCCACCCGTAGTTCTCGCCTCCGCGGCGCGAGGCGACTCCCACGTCCACCTCCTCGAAGCGGTTCTGGCCCACGTCGCCGATCCAGAGGTCGCCGGTGGCGCGGTCGAAGGAGAAGCGGAACGGGTTGCGCAGTCCGTAGGCCCAGATCTCGGGCATGGCCCCGCCCCGGGTGGCGAACGGGTTGTCGGAAGGGACCGCGTAGGGCGTGCCGCGGTCGACGTCGATCCGCAGCATCTTGCCGAGCCGGGTGCCCAGGCTCTGGCCGTTGCCGAAGGGGTCGCCCCCCGAGCCCCCGTCCCCCAGGCCGATGTAGAGCATCCCGTCGTTGCCGAAGGCCAGGCCGCCGCCGTTGTGGTTCGCGAAGGGCTGGGTGACGAAGAGCAGCTGGCGCTCGCTCGCGGGATCGGCCTGGTCGGCGCTGGTCGCGCGGAACTCGGCGATGTGGGTGTCCCCTTGCCGGTCCGTGTAGTTCACGAAGAAGCGGCGGTTGGTGGCGAACTGCGGGTGGAAGGCGAGGCCCAGCAGGCCGCGCTCTCCGCCGCTGGTGATGCGGGAGGCGATGTCGAGGAAGGTTCCCGACGCCTGGCCGCCCCGCACGACCTGGATCCGGCCGCCCTGCTCCACGACATAGAGGCGCTCGCGATCGCCGGGGGCGGCCTGCAGGTCGAGCGGGCTCCGCAAGCCTCCGGCCACGAGCTGCGAGGTCAGGGCGGGGGTCCCCTGGACCGGCGTCCCGGCCCCGCAGGAGGCGGGGGGCGGCGACGTCGGGGGTGGCGAGGGAGGTCCGTCGCTCCCTCCACATGCCGCGAATGGCGCGGCCAGCGCCAGCGCGACGAGCTTCCGCGCGCCGTGAAGCATCCGCATGACGGCCTCCTGCCCCCTGGACCGAGTATAGTCGGGCCCGCGGCCCGCACCTGTGAGCCCCGCCACCCGACGACCGCTGCTCACCCCGGGCCCCGCGCTGGTCTCGTGGGGGCTCGGCCTGGGCTTCTTCGCCCTGTATCTGGGCTTCGGGCTCGCCTTCCACTTCGCATCTCCCCGGCTCTTCTACTACCTCGACCAGGTCTTCGACGCGGACGTCCCGAGCCGCATCATGGACCTGACCCGGCCGCAGGGCCCGCATCTTCGCGCGCAGTTCCACCCGCTGTTCGTGCTGCTCCTGAACCCGCTCGGGTTCGCCCTGCGGGCGGTTCTCCGCGTCCTGGGGGTCGAGGCCTCGGGGCGCGTGGCCGCCATCGCCCTCTGCGCGTCCGCGGGAGCGGCCGGGGTGGCCGTCTTCTCCGTGCTCCTGCGCGGACTGGGCCTCGCCTCGCTTCGCGTCGTTCTCTGGAGCCTGGTCTTCGGCCTGTCCGCGAGCGAGCTCTTCTTCGGCTCCCTCCCCGAGAGCTGGATCTTCTCGGGGCTCGGCCTGCTCGTGCTGTTCGCCCTCGGCGCCCGGCCCCGTCCGCCCCGGGACGGCCTGGTCGTCGCGGGCACGGCCGCCTTCGGGATGGCGGTGACGAACCTGGCCGCGGTGCTGCTCGTGCGTGCCCGCTGGCTGGCCTCCGAGGGACGCCGGGTGGGCGGGCTCGCCCGCTGCCTGCTGCTCGTCCTCCTCGCGAGCGCGCTCCTGAGCGCCCTGCAGTCCGCGCTGTATCCCGGGGCCAGCCCCTTCTACCGCGTGGACCCCCTGGCCCGCGAGGACCGGCAGAGCTTCGTGCGCGGGTTCGCGCCCCAGGCACTGGCCGAGCGGGCGGGCGGCCTGCTGGCCCATCTCTTCTTCTTCAACCTGACCGCCCCCCGCCTGCTCGTGACCGAGACGGGCACCCCCCGGACGATCGTGGACTTTCCCGATCCGTCGCCGGCGGCCCTGCGGCCGCTGGGAGCGGCGCACGCCGTGCTCTGGGCGGCGCTGCTCCTGCTCGGCGCCCGCGGGCTCCTCCGGGTGCGCGATCCCCTGCCGCTCGCTCTCCTCCTGTGGCTCCTCCTCCAGGCCGCGCTCCACCTGGTCTTCGGCACCTCCCTCTTCCTCTATTCCTGCCAGTGGACGTTCGCGGTGGTGGCCCTCGCCGCGGTGGGGACGGACCGGCTCGGCCTCGGGCGCGCCCTCGACGTCGGCCTGACCGCGCTCCTGGGCCTGCAGGCCCTGGCCAACGCGTCCTTCCTGCTGGAGATCCTTCGGCTGTTCGCGGAGCCTCGCTAGGGTTCCGGGGGGCGCGCGTCGTCGAGCACCGCGCGCACCTTGCGCAGCAGGATCTTCGACGCGAACGGCTTCTGGAGGAAGTGGGTGCCGGGGGCGATGACCCCGTGATGGCCGATGGCCTGGTCGGTGTACCCGGACATGTAGAGGATCTTGGTCTCCGGGCGCAGCGCGTGCAGGCGCGCCGCCAGGTCCCGCCCGCTCATCTGCGGCATGATCACGTCCGTGATCATCATGTGAATGGTGCCCGCGTGTGATTGCGCGGCCAGGAGTCCGGCCTCGGGGCCCTCGGCCTCGAGGACGGCGTACCCGTGCCTCCCCAGGACCTCCGCGACGAGGGCACGCAGGGCGTCGTCGTCCTCCACGAGAAGGATGGCCTCCGTGCCGAGCGGGGTCGCGTCGCTTTCCGGCTGGTCCTCGGCCACGGCCGCGCCCTTCTTGTCGACCCGCGGCAGGTAGATCTTGAAGGTCGAGCCGCGCCCGGGCTCGCTGTAGACGTCGATGTGTCCCTCGCTCTGCCGGACGATGCCGTAGACCGTGGCGAGGCCGAGACCCGTCCCCTTCCCCCGCGGCTTGGTGGTGAAGAACGGCTCGAACAGGCGGGCCAGGGTCGAGGGGTCCATCCCGTGGCCGGTGTCGCTCACGGCCAGGCGCACGTGAGGTCCGGGCCGGGACCCGGGATGGGTCTTCGCGTAGGCGGGGTCGAGGTCGACGTTCGCCGTCTCCAGGATCAGCTTGCCCCCGTGGGGCATCGCGTCCCGGGCGTTGACGGCCAGGTTCAGGAGGGCCTGCTCGATCTGGCCGGGATCGGCCTCCACGCGCCCGAGACCCGCGTCGAACGAGGTCACGATCTCGATGTTCTCGCCGATCAGCCGCCCCAGCATCCCCTGGACGTCCGCCAGGGTGCGGTTGAGGTCCAGCACCTTCGGCTCCCGCACCTGCTTCCGGCTGAACGCGAGGAGCTGGCGGGTCAAGGTGGCTCCCCGCTCGGCGGCCCGTCGGATCTGGTCGAGCCGCGGGGCCTGGGGAGCCTCCTTGGGGAGCTCCCGCAGCGCGAGGTCGGCGTAGCCCAGGATGACGTTCAGGAGGTTGTTGAAGTCGTGGGCCACGCCTCCCGCCAGCTGCCCGATCGCCTCCAGCTTCTGGGACTGGAGCAGCTGCCCCTCGAGCCGCTTGCGGTCGGTGATGTCGTGGGCGACCACCAGGCGTCCGGGGCGCTCCCCGAACGCGAGGTCGTGGGCCACGATCTCCACGTCGATCACCCGCCCGTTCTTGAGCCGGTGGCGCCAGGTCCCCGAGTGCCGGAC
>Ga0070698_100010008_pt1 | contig 10132 bp, 5 predicted proteins | sample KBSK1502metaG_FD_65477 | JGI IMG/M metagenome (GOLD analysis project Ga0070698, IMG submission 65477) | Corn, switchgrass and miscanthus rhizosphere microbial communities from Kellogg Biological Station, Michigan, USA - KBS K1-50-2 metaG | ecosystem: Host-associated > Plants > Roots >... | reverse complement strand
GCCACCGGGCGGATACACGGGGCCGACTACTCCCTGGTGGACTACAACCGCGCCGGGATCCCGCTGGTCGAGGTGGTCACCAAGCCGATACCCGGCACCGGGGCGCTCGCGCCGTTCGTCGCCCGCGCCTACGTCACCGAACTGCGGGACCTGCTGCGGGCGCTGGACGTCTCCGACGTCCGGATGGAGGAAGGCTCGCTGCGGACCGACGTTAACACCTCGCTGGCGCCGCGCGGCTCGGGTGCCTGGGGGACCAGGACCGAGACCAAGAACGTCAACTCGCTGCGGTCGGTCGAGCGCGCGGTCCGGTTCGAGATCGAGCGGCAGGCGGCGGTCCTCGACGGCGGCGGCCGCGTCATCCAGGAGACGCGGCACTTCCAGGAGGGCAGCGGCACGACCACGCCCGGGCGGAGCAAGGAGGAGGCGCAGGACTACCGGTACTTCCCCGAGCCTGACCTGGTGCCGGTCGCCCCATCCCGGGAGTGGGTGGAGAAGATCCGCGCCTCGCTGCCGGAGCTGCCGTCGGCCCGCCGGGCGCGGCTGCAGGCGGAATGGGGCCTGTCCGATCGCGAAATGGCGGCGCTGCGGAACGCGGGCGCGCTCGAGCTCGTGGCCGAGACCGTCGCCGCGGGCGCGGCGCCCGCTGAGGCCAGCAAGTGGTGGCGCGGCGAGCTGGCCCGGCGGGCGAACGAATCGGGCGCCGAGCTCGCTGCCCTGCCGGTGACGCCCGCTGAGGTGGCGCGGGTCGCCGAGCTCGTCGCGTCGGGAACGCTCAGCGACAAACTGGCCCGGCAGGTGCTCGATGGCATTCTGGCCGGCGAGGGCTCGCCAGACGAGATCGTCGCCGCCCGCGGCCTGGCCGTGGTCAGCGACGACACCGCGCTGCTGGCCGCGGTCGACGAGGCGATCGAGGCCAATCCCGAGGTGGCCGCCAAGGTCCGCTCGGGCAAGACTCCGGCGGCAGGCGTCCTGGTCGGCGCCGTGATGAAGGCCACGCGGGGCCAGGCCGACGCCGCACGGGTCAGCGAGCTGATCCTGCAGCGCCTGACCGGCAGCTAACCGCTGGCAGGGATGGCGTCTGCTCGCGCGTCCGTGCGGGAAGGTTTTCTGGGCCGAGCCGGTTGTGATGGCCATGACGTCGCGCGCACAGTCGGTGATGATGCCCCGCTAGCGGGGCCACTTCACGCTGCCCGGACGACGTCCGACACGAGGCCCCCAGGGGCCTCGATTCATGTCTGAGGGTCGGAGCCCCGCCATTCCACGGAGGTTCCCATGACCAGTCAGAGGATCTACCTCAGCACCACGATTCCGTACGTCAACGCCCGTCCCCACCTCGGCTTCGCGCTCGAGCTCGTCCAGGCTGACGTGCTGGCCCGGCACCATCGCCTGACTGGAGACCAGGTACGGCTCCAGACCGGCACCGACGACAACTCACTGAAGAACGTGCTCGCCGCCGAGGCGGAGGGGATCAGCACCGCAGTGCTCGTCGACCGTAACGCCGCCGCGTTCGCCGCGTTGCGTGACCCGCTCGCGCTGTCGTTCGACGACTTCATCCGCACCGGCAGCGATCCGCGCCACCTGCCCGGCGTGGAACGGCTGTGGCGCGCCTGCGCGGCCAGCGGCGACCTGTACCAGAAGCACTACGAGGGCTTGTACTGCGTCGGCTGCGAGCAGTTCTACAAGCCTTCCGAGCTGCGGAGCGGCCGGTGCCCGGAACACGGGACCGAGCCGCAGCGGGTCGCGGAGGAGAACTGGTTCTTCCGCTTGTCCCGGTACGCCGACCAGCTCCACGGGCTCATTAGCTCCGGCAGGCTCAGGATCGAGCCCGCGGCCCGGCGCAACGAGGTTCTCGGCTTCATCGAGGGCGGACTTGAGGACTTCTCCGCCTCGCGTTCCACTGCCCGGGCCCGGGGCTGGGGCATTCCCGTCCCCGACGACCCGAGCCAGGTGATCTACGTCTGGTGGGACGCGCTCGGCAACTACGTCACCGCGCTCGGCTACGGCACGGAAGGCCGGGACTACCGGCGGTGGTGGACGGAGGCTGACCGCCGGGTGCACCTGGTCGGCAAGGGAGTACTGCGGTTTCACGCGGTCTACTGGCCCGCGATCCTGCTGTCGGCGGGCGAGCCGCTGCCCACCGACATCCTGGTGCACGACTACCTCACGATCGGCGGCAACAAGATCAGCAAATCAGGCAGGGTGGCTGGGGTCGGCCGGGTGGCCGGGGTCGGTGGGGTGACTGCGGCGGGCGCTGCGGCCGCCGCGGACGGGGTGGCTGGGGTCGGCAGGGTGGCCACGGCGAAAGGGGCGGACGGGGTGGCCGCGGCGAGCGGGCTGGAGGAGACCGCGGACCCGGTCGTGCTGGTCGACCGTTACGGGACCGACGCGGTGCGCTGGTGGCTGCTGCGCGAGGTGCCGCGCGTCGGCGATGCCGACTTCACCGCGGCCAGGCTGGTCGCGCGGGCCAACGCTGACCTCGCCAACGATCTGGGCAATCTGGTCAGCCGGGTGGTGACTCTGGTGCACCGCTACCGGGAGGGAATAGTGCCGTCGGCCCCCACCTGGACGGGAGACCAGCCGGAGCGCGGGCCGCGGCTGGGAGACCGGCTCGCGGTGGCCGGCCGCCGCCTGGCGGCCGCGTGCGATCGGGTGCCCGAGCGCGTCGCCTCGGCGCTGGCCGCCTTTGACTTCCGCGCGGCCACCACGGCCGTCTGGGACGTCGTCGAGGAAGCCAATCGTTATGTGGAGCTAGCCGAGCCCTGGCACCTGGCCAGAGCCGAGAAGAACGGCGACTCCCGCGCCGGGAAACTGTTCGACGGGTGCCTGGCCCTGCTAACGCGAGCCTGCGCGGACATCGGCAGGGAACTGGTTCCATTTCTTCCGGACCTCGGCGGGCGCGTGCTGGCCGCCTGCGACCCGACCATGAACCGACTGCCTCGGCTGCAGCCGGTCTTCCCCCGCATCACGGAGAACTCCAGCCGTAATCCCGGGTGTCAGGGCGTCCGCACGCGCGTCAGGCCCTGCCGTCCTCCCGATCGTTATTCGGACACCGCACACGGTTCTTGAGGACTTGTCCGTAATCACGAGAGTACGTACCTATCACAAGTTCCGTGTCGGCCGACCCCATCAAACTGGGATAAAAAGGCATAGTTACTCACTGGTAAGTGTGAAAGGGGCCTCTACGGGCGTGTCCTTATTTCCCAGTGCCGGCCGCGCACAGGGTACGTCCGCCCAGCCTGATGCTCGCCTGGGAGCCCGCTAGCCGTCGGCGGGGTCATCGGGCGGGTACAGCGGCGCCTGGGCGCCCGGCGGGCGGATCTGGCCGAACCGCTGCTCGTACAGCGTGAGGTTCTGGTTGATCGTCCGGATGATGTCGAACACGGCGGTCGGCGGGATCCGGATCCTGGCCACGAGCCGGTGCGGCGCGCGGATCACCTCCTCGCCGTCCTCGGTCCTGGCCGACTGCGGCGGCTCGCTGCTGACCAGGAAGTCGAACGTGAACTCGTGCGCCGTATGCCAGATGGCCAGGGCGTTCGCGTACGCCCCGGCCTGCAGGTCAGGGTGGGCGTGGGTCTCGAACGACATCCGGGGATTATCCATGCGGAATAATCTCCTGAGCTGCGAAAACTCGGTAATTCGAGGATCTTCCGGAGCGTGGGTTATCTCCATGAAGGAGTATTATCCCCAGATCAGCCAACGTGATCACCACGCGGACGCCCAGGACGCCGCCGACGCCGTGGCACAGGTCCCGGAAGCGGGTACGACTGTGGTCACAGGAGACTCCTGAAGTTGTCTCCCGGTGTAGGCCCATCCTCAATCGAAGCGTGACCTTGCGCACGTACAGTGAAGTCACATCGCTGATTGCGAAACCGCGTCCAGTACGCCGGCGATCCCCGCAACGCCCGGCGGTACGGAATTCGTACTGGTGATCACGGACCGCAGCGCCGCGGCCGTGACGGGACGCGTGCCTGGTCGGCGTAACCAGTCGGCGAGGCTCGGTGTTGGCCCCCGGGACGCGGTGAGAAGGAGGCTCTGGTGCGGTCGGATGAATCCGGCGGCGCGCGATGACCCTGGCCATCCTGGCCGGAGTGGCCGGGGCTCTGGTGGCCGTCGCCGCGGCGGCGTGCCTGTGGCGCGCGTCGCTCCGCCACGCCCCGGGCGTTAGGAATGCCTATCGGTGGCTCGCGGTCGTGGCGCTGCTCTGGGGCACGGGCTTCGTCGCCGAGGACGCGATGGCCGCCAGCGGCACCGGCACCTCGCTAACGTACGCGGACCTGCTGAAGCTGCTGGCCCTGCCGACGCTGGGGGTCGCGCTGGTCGGCCTGGCCCGCGCGGGCGGGGATGCGGGGGAGGGCGGGGAAGAGAGGGCGGGCGCGGGATCTAACCGCGGCGACCGGCGCCCCGCCCGCGTGCAGGCCCGCAGCGTCGCGGCGCGGCTCGCCGACGCGTCCCTGCTGGCCACCTCGCTGTTCGTGATCGGCTGGGTGGCACTGTTCGGGTCCGAGTACCGCAGAACCGACGAATCGGCTGGGGCCTTCGCGCTTCAGGCTATCCACCCGATCGCCGACCTGATCGCGCTCGGTGGGCTGCTGGCGCTCGCGGTGCGCGCCCGGCGGCTCGGGCTGGCGCCCTACCTGGCCCTGCTGGCGGTCACCGTGGGCGACGCGCTCGCGGTCGGGGCCAGGATCAACGGGGTGCGGCCGGGGGTCTGGGCGCTGCTGGTCCAGCTCGCCGGGCTCTGCCTGCTGGCGGCCGCGTCCCTGGCCGAGAGCGGCGCCGCAGACACCGCGCGGGCCCGGCCCGGCTGGCCGGGACCGAACGGACTGCCGACGGCCACCCTGGTCGCGGCGCTAGCGGCGGCGATCGCCGCGGCGATGGCGATCGGCTGGGCCCTGGGCGGAGGATCGTTCACCGAGCCCGCCGTGGTCGTGTGCGCGGGAGTCGCCGCGCTCGCGCTGGTCGCCAGGATCACGGACCTGGTCCGGCGGGAGACGGCGGCGGCGGCGATCTCCCAGGAGTCGGAGCACCGGTTCCGTGAGCTGGCCGAGCGCACCAGCGACGTCGTCCTCATCTGCGATCGCGACGCGATCATCAGCTACGCTAGCCCCGCGGTCGGCGCCTACGGCTACACGCCCGCCCAGCTCGAGGGCATGTGCCTGTCCGAGCTCGTTCACCCGGAGGACCGGGCCGCCGGCACCAGGATCATCCGCGCCGCCGCCGGCGGCCGCGGGCCGGGGAGATTCCCCTGCCGGGTCCGGTCGGCAGACGGCACCTGGCGTTATGTCGAGTCGACCGTGTCCCGCTACCGCGACACGAGCGAGCTCGACCGGCTGCTCATCACCGCGCGCGACGTCAGCGACCAGGTGGCGCTGCGCAGGCAGCTCACGTACCTGACCTTCCACGACGGGCTCACCGGGCTTCCGAACCGGACGTACGTCGAGGACCGGGCCAAGGACGCGATCGAGCGGGCTGCCGCGGTCGGGCCAGACCGCCCGCCGGTGCAGGCCGGCGCGGTCTTCATCGACCTGGACGGCTTCACCGGGGTCAACGACTCCGTCGGGCACGGCGCGGGTGACCTGCTGCTCGCCCAGGCCGCCCGCCGCCTGCGCGCGGCCGTGCCGTCGCAGCACACCGTGGCCCGCTGGGGCGGCGATGAGTTCGCGATACTCATCGAGAGCGCCGCCAGCGCCCCGGAGATCGTCGAGATGGCCGAGCGGCTGGCCGACGTCATAGCCTCCGAGCCGTTCCGTGTCGCGGACCGCGATATGCCCCTGACCGCGAGCATCGGTGTCGCCTTCGCCGACGGGGGCGCGCCCGGCCACCTGCTGCGCAACGCCGACGTGGCGATGTCGCGGGCGAAGGCCTCCGGCGGCGGGCGGGTCGAGGTCTTCGCGGCGGAGATGCACGCCGACGTCGTCCGCAGGCTCGAGATGGCCAGCGATCTGCGCGCGGCGGTCACGGCCGGCCGACTGGCGCTGGAGTACCAGCCGGTGGTGGAGCTCGCGACGTCCCGGGTCATCGGCGTCGAGGCGCTGGCGCGCTGGTCGCGAGGCGGGCACGCGGTCCCGCCCGCCGAGTTCCTCAAGGTCGCCGAGGACTCAGGGCTGATCGTGCCGCTCGGCGAGAAGGTGCTGCGCGAGGCCTGCGCCCAGGCGGCCGCGTGGCGCGGCTCCGGCTGGCCGGTCGGCGTCTCGGTCAACTTTTCGCTGCGGCAGGTCACGGCCGCCGGGTTCGCCGCGTCCGTGCTCACGGCGCTCGACGACAGCGGCCTGCCGCCCGGCGCGCTGACCCTCGAGGTCGCCGAGCGGGTCCTGCTCGAGGGCGCCGGCCCGATGGCCGACGGCCTGGCGGAGCTTCGCCGTCATGGTGTGCGGCTGGCCATCGACGATTTCGGCACCGGGTATGCCTCCCTCGCCTACCTGCGGCAGCTCGCGGTGGACATCATCAAGATCGATCCTTCGTTCGTGGCCGGCCTGGGCGCGGATGCCACCCTGGCCATGCTCACCCGCACGATCATCCAGGTCGGGCACGACCTCGGCATCGAGGTCGTGGCGGAGGGGATCGAGCGGCCGGAGCATCTCGAGCTGCTGCGGGGGATGGGCTGCGGGCTCGGCCAGGGGTACCTGATCGCGAAGCCGATGGCCGCGAGCGGAATCGATGCGCTGGTCGGCAGCCGCGACCCCGGGGGCGAGTGCGGCGCGGACGGCGCCAGCGAAACCCGCGGTGACACCGACGGCCAGGGCCCGCCCGCTGCCGCTGCGACCGGCGCCGCGCAGGACCCCGATCCTGCGTTCGCGCCGGATCCGCGGCCCGCCGCCGACGCCGCCCTGGAGCCCGGGGAAGCGCCCGCGTCCGCGACACCGGCCGTAGCCCCCGCTCAGTAAGCCGCAGCGAGCCAGGCCAGGAGTGCGTCGGTTTTGTGAATGCCTTCACAAGCCTCGCTAGACTGTCATATGCCCAGCCCACCCCTGACCGCCATCGTCCGAAGGGCTAACGTGTCCACGCCGATCGTCCTCATCGCCGAAGAACTCTCACCGGCCGGGATCGCCCAGCTGGAGTCGGACTTCGAGATCCGCTATACCGACGGCGCCGACCGGGCGCAGCTGCTGCCGGCGCTGGCCGATGCCGACGCAGTGATCGTCCGCAGCGCCACCACCATCGATGCCGAGGCCCTCGAGTACGCGCCGAGGCTGCGCGTCGTCGCCCGGGCCGGCGTCGGCCTGGACAACGTGGACGTCGATGCGGCGACCCGGGCCGGCGTGATGGTCGTCAACGCCCCGATGTCCAACATCGTCAGCGCCGCCGAGCACGCGGTCGCGCTCCTGCTTTCCACCGCGCGGAACGTGCCCCAGGCCATGGCGTCGCTGCAGAGCGGGCACTGGAAGCGGGCCGCGTTCACCGGTGTCGAGCTGCAGGACAAGGTGGTCGGCCTGCTCGGTCTCGGGCGCATCGGCGTCCTGGTCGCGCAGCGGCTCGCGTCCTTCGGCATGAACGTGATCGCGCACGACCCGTACGTGGCCGCCGCGCGCGCGGCCCAGCTCGGCGTCCGGCTGGTGAGCCTCGACGAGCTGCTCGCGGAGGCCGACTTCATCAGCGTGCACCTGCCGAAGAATGCCGAGACCCTGGGCATCGTCGGCGACAGGCAGCTGCGCCAGGTCAAGCCCGGGGTCCGGATCGTCAACGCGGCCCGGGGCGGCCTCGTGGACGAGGCCGCGCTGGCCAGCGCGCTGGCCGACGGGCGGGTGGCCGGGGCCGCGCTCGACGTGTACGCCCGCGAGCCGTGCACCGACAGCCCGCTGTTCGGCCTGCCCAACGTGGTGGTCACGCCGCACCTGGGGGCGAGCACGCACGAGGCGCAGGAGAAGGCCGGCACCCAGGTGGCCCGCTCGGTGCGGCTCGCGCTCGCGGGCGAGTTCGTGCCCGACGCGGTGAACGTCCAGGGCGGCACGGTCGACGAGATGATCCGGCCCGGGCTGCCGCTGGCCGAGAAGCTCGGCCGCATCTTCACCGCGGTCGCCGGCGGGATCGCGGCCAGGATCGCGGTGGAGGTCCGCGGCGAGATCGCGGGCTTGGACGTCAGCGTGCTGCAGCTGGCCGCGCTCAAGGGCGTGTTCAGCGACATCGTCGAGGACGCCGTGACCTACGTCAACGCGCCGCTGCTGGCCGCCGACCGCGGGGTCGAGATCAGCCTGGTGACCGACAAGGAGAGCCCGGACTGGCGCAATGTGGTGACCCTGCGCGGCGCGCTGCCCGACGGCCAGGTCGTCTCGGTGGGCGGGACGCTGACCGGGCAGCGCCAGGTCGAGAAGCTCGTCGAGGTCAACGGCTTCGACATGGAGATCGCGCCGGCCGAGCACATGGTGTTCTTCACCTACTTCGACCGGCCCGGCATCGTCGGCATCGTCGGCCAGATCCTCGGCAACCGGGGGATCAACATTGCCGGCATGCAGGTGTGCCGGGACGCGAGGGGCGGGCACGCGCTGATCGTGCTGACCGTCGACTCGGCGCTGCCGCCCGCCGTCCTGGAGGAGATCACCATCTCGATCGGCGCGGTGGTCGGCCGCGCCGTCGACCTCGACGGGCGCTGATAGCGCCGCCAGCCCGGGGGACCAGGGGGCAACACAGTAAGGTACCGCGCATGGCGGCATTGCCGGGGGTTCCGGGGGGCCGTCCCCCCGGGCCAAGACAGTCCATCCGGATCGCCGTGATCGGCGGTGACGGCATCGGGCCCGAGGTGGTCGCTGAGGCGATCAAGGTGCTCCGGGCCGCGGCCACCGACGTGGCGATCGAGACCACTGGCTACGACCTGGGCTCGCAGCGCTGGCTCCGCACCGGGGAGACGCTTCCCGCCACGGTGCTCAGCGAGATATCCGGCCATGACGCGATCCTGTTCGGGGCGGTGGGCGACCCGAGCGTCCCGAGCGGGGTCCTGGAGCGCGGCCTGGTGCTGCGGCTGCGGTTCGAGCTCGACCAGTACGTGAACTTGCGGCCGGTGCGGCTCTACCCCGGGGTGGCCTCTCCGCTGTCCGGCCTGCGCTCGGTCTCGGTGGACATGCTGGTGGTGCGGGAGGGGACCGAGGGTCCCTACATCGAGGCGGGCGGCGTCATGCGCAAGGGCACCCCCGGCGAGGTGGCCACCCAGGAGAGCATCAACACGGCGTTCGGGATCGAGCGGGTCACCCGGTACGCGCTGCAGCGCGCCGCGCTCCGGCCGCGCCGGAAGCTGACCCTGGTCCACAAGACGAACGTGCTCACGTACGCCGGCGACCTGTGGCGGCGCACCGTCGAGGCGTGCGCGAACGAGTTCGGCGAGGTCGCCGCCGACTACTGTCACATGGACGCCGCGTCGATGTACTTCGTCACCCAGCCGGAGCGGTTCGACGTGATCGTCACCGACAACCTCTTCGGCGACATCCTGACCGCTCTCGGCGCCGCGGTGGCCGGCGGCATCGGGCTCGCGGCGAGCGCCAGCATCAACCCCGAGCGAACCACGCCCAGCATGTTCGAGCCCGTGCACGGCAGCGCGCCCGATATCGCCGGGCAGCAGAAGGCGGACCCCACCGCGACGATCTTGTCGGCGGCCATGCTCTGCGAGCACGTCGGGCTCACCGCGGCGGCGGCGCGCATCGAGCAGGCCGTCGCCGAGGATCTGCTCGATCGCCAGGGAGCGTGGGCGGCCAGGTCCACCCTGGAGATCGGCGATGACATCGCCGAGCGGGTAGCGGGCTGAGCTCGCCGCTAGCCCGACGCCGGCGAAATAGTAGGCCGGCCTACTAAACTTGCAGTGCCGGCCGTGGAGCACCCCGGCACGATGGATTGCGGTGCGGTCCGGCGACGGTGTCGGCCCGGTGAGAGAGGAATTCCTTATGACTGCCAGCACAGGTCGCGAGATCACTTTCGAGCTCCACCCGGCAAGCGACCCCGTACCGGCCGGGAAGCGGGAACGGCTGCTGGCAGACCCGGGATTCGGCAAGATCTTCACCGACCACATGGTGACGATCCGCTGGACGGCCGGCCGCGGGTGGCACGACGCCCGGCTCGAGCCCTACGGCCCGCTCACGCTCCCGCCCGCCACGCAGGTGTTCCACTACGCGCAGGAGATCTTCGAGGGCCTGAAGGCCTACCGGCAGGC
>Ga0070698_100010007_pt1 | contig 10132 bp, 13 predicted proteins | sample KBSK1502metaG_FD_65477 | JGI IMG/M metagenome (GOLD analysis project Ga0070698, IMG submission 65477) | Corn, switchgrass and miscanthus rhizosphere microbial communities from Kellogg Biological Station, Michigan, USA - KBS K1-50-2 metaG | ecosystem: Host-associated > Plants > Roots >... | reverse complement strand
GGGGACCATGGTGATCCGGATTGAACGTTCGATCACCGTGCCTAGGATCACACCTCGCCCCGGATCGCCATGTCAAGGTAATGGCGGGTAAAAGCCCGCGGAATCACGGGTGGGGGGGCAGGGATGCCTCGTCGAACAGCGGGCACTGGTCGAGGTCCGGGCATTCACAGCGCGCCGCGCACTCGAGCCAGCCGCGCACCAGTTCGGTGCGCTCGATCAGGGCGGCGATCTCCGGGAGTTTCCTGCTGGCCACCTCGCGGAGCCGTTCGGCTGCGGCGGGGTCCCCGGGCGAAGCGGAGAGCAGCACCTTGATCTCATCGAGCGCCAGGCCAGCCCGCTGCGCGGTCTCGATCACCGCCAGCGTGCGCACGGTGGCCTGCTCGTATCTGCGCCGCCCCGCGGCGCGCACGGGTTCTGGCAGCAATCCGATCTGCTCGTAGTAACGGATCGCGGACGCGTTCTTGCCGGTCAGTTTGGCCAGCGCACCGATGGTGAGCGCCGGGGCGCCGTCCGGACCGGCACCGAGATTTGACATCAAGCCAACTTTAACAACGACGATGGCGTACCGACGATGCCGGAGACCCCGCACCCAGGAGGCACACCATGACCGCAGCACAGGTACCCGCCGATGACACCACCACCAGTCCGCCCGTGGCCTGCTCGCTCACCATGGAAGATCTGGCCGGGCAGGCCGGCCGATGGGCGCGGCTCGCGGCCCACGCGCTGACCGGGCACACCAGGACCGCCGACGGCCTTCGGCTTGACTTCCGCCCGGACCCGGGCATCGAGGAGGAACTGCGCGCCCTGGTCGCCGTGGAGACGCGGTGCTGCCCCTGGGCAACCTGGACGGTGCGGGCAAGCGCGACGCAACTGGTGCTGGACGTCCGCGCTGCCGGTGAAGGAGTCACCGCCCTGCACGGCATGTTCACCGGCTTGCGGCAGGCCCCGGTCCCACGGTAGGCCCGCCGCCGCAGGGCCATTTCACCGTGCGGCGACGCCGGACTCTAAGCTGATCGAGCCCCAGGAATCCGGCACCCCCGCGTTGCTCAGGCGAAGGTCGGACGGCCTTGTCGCGCGAGCGGTCCACCGTTCCGTGCATCCCCGCTTGTCCAGGCAGTACCACCGAACGTCGGTGCAGGCGCTGCCGCCGTCGGCCATCATGTGGTCGGCGGGCAAGCGGATCCCGCACAACCAGCAGGGCTGAACGGCGCCCGGCCCGGCCGGGGCGTAGGACAGGCGCTCTTGATCGGGCATTATCTGCTCCCCTCCAGGGCGGTTCGCCGCCCCGTAAGGACCGGGAAACGGGCTGCCAGCCGATCCGGGCCTGCGATCGACCGAACAACCACCCCGTGGCAGTGTCGCACGTCAAGCCCGGCCGCGCACGCCATGTGCGAAGCGGACCCCGGGTACCCGGTGCCCGCCGCAGCGGTCCGGCCGGAGTCTTCGAGGAGCAGACCAAGGCTACTGTCTAGTACTAGGCCCGCCCGGCCTGATACTCAAGAGCGATGGAGTTCACCGACTTCGAAGCCCTGAGTTTCGACTGCTACGGCACCCTGATCGACTGGGAGGGCGGCCTGCTGGCCGTTCTCGCCCCGTGGGCGCGGGCCCGCGGGCTTGACCTGACCGGCGAGGCACTGCTGACCGCGTATGCGCAGGTAGAAGCCGTGGTAGAAGCGGAGAACCCGGCCGAGCCGTACCCGGGAATCCTCGCGCGAGGGATGCGACTGCTCGGCCAGAACCTGGGCGTCGAGGTCACCGAGGAGGACGCGGCCCGCCTGGCGCGCTCGGTGCCCGACTGGCCCGCGTTCCCCGATTCGCACGACGCGCTGACCGCCCTGGGCAGGCGGTTCAGACTGATCATCCTGTCCAACGTGGACCGGGCCTCGTTCGCCGGATCGAAAGCCCGGCTCGGTGTCGAGTTCACCAGCGTCATCACCGCGCAGGACGTCGGCTCCTACAAGCCATCGCCGCGGAACTTCGAGGCCCTGGCTGGTGAGGCGGCCAGGCTGGGCATCGGGGCGGGCGGGCTGCTGCACGTGGCCCAGAGCCTGTTCCACGACCATGTGCCCGCCAAGCGGGCCGGCCTGCCCACGGTCTGGATCCACCGTCGCCACGACCGGGGTGGCTGGGGCGCCACCCCGCAGCCACCGGCGCCGGTGACGCCGGACTGGGAGTTTCCGTCCATGGCGGCCTTCGCGGCCGCCGTCGCGGAGGCCGGACCGTAGGCGTCACAGGGTCCAGAGGGCTTCGGTGGGACATGCGGGCGGCGCGCGGCGCGGGCAGCAGCCCGGCGGCGGCGCCGATGACGATCGTGGCACCACCGCCGGACCTGCGGATTCCTCCCCGGCTCACACCAAACTCGCATGCTCCTCACACCAGAACCGGGGGGTTAACGTGGTCAGATGACCCGTGAGGGCAAGGAGCACGGCGATGACTGAGGCGGCGGCAAGCCTGCCCCCCGGCCACGGGGAGCTACTGGTAGTCGATGACGAGCCGTTCCTGCGCGAGGCGGTCGCCGCTTCGCTGCGGTTCCTTGGCTTCGAGGTCACTACGGCGGAGAACGGCGCGGGCGCGCTGCGGCTGGCCAGGGACCGCCCGTTCGATCTGGTCGTGCTGGACGTGATGTTGCCCGACACCGACGGGTTCGAGGTGGTGGCGCGGCTGCGCCGTGACGGCCTGCGGGTGCCGGTGATCTTCCTGACCGCCAGGGACACCCAGGCCGACAAGGTGAACGGGCTGACCATTGGCGGCGACGGCTACCTGACCAAGCCGTTCGGCCTGGAGGAACTGGCGGCCAGGATCCGCACGGTGCTGCGCCGCACCCGGCCCATCACGGCCTCGGGCCCCGTGCTCACCTTCGCCGACATCGAACTGGACCAGGACAGCTACGAGGTGCGCCGGGCCGGTCACCTGGTCGAGCTGTCTCCGACCGAGTTCCGGCTGCTGCGTTACCTGATGCTCAACCCCGGCCGGGTGCTGACCAGATCGCAGCTGCTCGCCCACGTGTGGGACTACGACTTTGGCGGGTCCAGCACGGTCGTCTCCACCTACGTCGCCTACGTACGGCGCAAGCTGGCCCAGTACGGGCCCGATGTGATCCACACCCAGCGGGGCATCGGCTACAGCCTGCGCCTGCCGCGCGTCGCCGATGGCGCCAACGGTGCGGGCGCCTAGGCTGCCCCGGCTGCTCCGTGGGAAGCCTCGCCGGCCGGACTGGCGCGCCATCCTCACGCTGCAGTGGCCCCGCCGGGCCCAGCTTCGTACCCGGGTGCTGGCCGGGGTGCTGGCCGTCACCGTGATCGCGCTGGTCGCCTTCGACTTCGCCGCGGTCGGCGCGCTGCGCCGGTACCTGCTCGGCCACACCGACGCGCAGCTCGCGACCGTCCTGGACCTGTACCGGCCAATGACGATCACGATCGGCTCCGGTGCCACCAACCGGTACGCCAGCAGACACCCGGCGAGCGCGGACTTCGAGCGCAAGCCACCGTCGAGCGTGCGACTGCCGCTCCGGCGGGTGCCGCCGGGGGGGCCGTGCGTCCAGCAGGTGATCGCGGGACCACGGCTCACGGTCCCCGCGCCGGTCCTGGCGCAGTTCGGGGTCGGGTTTGTCGGCGGCCAGGGCCCGCAGAAATTCGTCAGCGGGAACCCCGGCCTGGTCCCGCGCATCCCTCCTGTCCAGTTGCTGCACCTCCTCTTCGCTAACCACAACCCCAGGTCTGTGATCGGCGCGGACGGCAATGCCACACTCCGGCTCGGTGCCATCAGGGAACCGGGTGGCTTCCTCTACGCCACCACCAGCCTCGGCGACGTGAACAGCACCGTCGACCAGCTGGAACTGATCCTGGCCATCGCCTCGGTCGCCGTCGGCCTGCTGGTAGCGGGGGGCATTGGCCTGGTGCTGCGCCGCGGCCTGCGCCCGATCGAGCGGATGGCCAGCCAGGCCGACAAGATCACCGCTGGCGATCTCACCGAGCGGGTACGCCCGCAGGATCCGGGGACTGAGGTGGGCCGCCTGGGCGCCGCGCTGAACGGCATGCTCACCCGGATCGAGACGTCGGTCAGCGAGCGCGAGGCCGGCCAGGAACTGACCCGGCGCTTCTTCGCCGACGCCAGCCACGAACTGCGCAACCCGGTTTCAGCGTCGTTTCAGCGTCGTTTCAGGGCTGTACCTGAGCCTGCGGTCAGGCGGCGGAACTCCAATGGGAGCGGCAGATGACAAAGAAACTCGTAGTGGTTCTTTCGGGGAGCGCGCTGGCTTTCGCCCTCGCCGGGGTGGCCAGCCCCGCCGTGGCGTGGGGCAGCGTCCACCCGGCGGGCGTGACGACGGCGAAGCTGTTCATGCCTCCGCCGACGCCGGTGATCAGGGGCTCGGCCGCCCGGATGGGCGATCCGGACGACGGGGGCGAGTGACCCTGAGGCAGATCCGCCGAGGCCGCGTTCCCTGGCCGGAACGCGCCCTTAGCCGGCCTTGATCATGGCTGGTCAGCCGTTCCGCGGCTGCGGTGCGCCGCGGGCCGCGCCGCGCAGCGCCACCACGAGGGCGAGCGCTGCGGCCACCGCCCCGGTGAGCATGGCCGCCCGGTCCCCGGAGGCCAGCGTGTGCCCGCCCCGGTCCACCGCACCAGCGATCGCGGGCAGCAGCGCCGCCCCGATGGCCGCGCCGATCTGGCGGCTGGTGTTGATAACCCCGCTGACCAGGCCCTGGTCGTCGTCGGCCACTCCGTGGCTGGCGGTCACCATGGTCCCGAACGCGGTTCCCGCGGTGCCGAATCCGACCAGCATCACCGCGGCGAGCAGCGGGCTGTAGCCGCCACTGGCCGGCAGCCTGGTCAGCACGAGGAAGCCGAGGGTGGCCACGGCGCTGGTCAGCACCAGCACCCGGCGGACGCCCACCCGGCTGGCCAGCCGTGCGCCGAACACCCCGGCGGTGAACCCGATGATTCCCTGCGGCGCGATAGCCAGCCCGGTCGCCAGCGGGGAGTCGTGCAAGACCTGCTGGAAGTACAGCGACAAGACGATCAGCTCACCGGCGTTCCACAGGCCGAGCAGCAGGTTCATCGCGCTGGCCTTGCGCAGCCCTGGCATACGGAGCAGGTCGGCACGGACCAGTGGATCGGGATGGTGCCGCTCGACGACGGCGAATCCCACGGCGGCCACGACCGCCAGCACCGTCGCGCCGAGCAGGATCGGAGAGGCCCAGCCGAGCACGTCGAGCTGGGACACGGCGAACACGGCCGCGGCCACCGTCACGGTGATCAGCGCCGCCCCGGCACCGTCCAGCCTGGTTCCCGGCCTGCGCTGGCGCGACTCGCCGAGCAGCCACGGGGCCAGGGCCACGGCCAGCAGGCCGACGGGCACGTTCACCAGGAACACCGCGCGCCAGCTTGTGAACTGCACCAGGCCACCGCCGAGAACCTGCCCGGCGACGAAACCGACCGACGCCGTCGCGCCGTAGATGCCCAAGGCCCGGTTGCGCTGCGGTCCCTCGGCGAACCCGGTGGTGATCAGCGACAGCGCCGCGGGCGCGACGAGCGCCGCCCCGGCGCCCTGCACCAGGCGGGAGGCGACCAGCAGGACCGGGTCGTGCGCCAGGCCACCGGCCAGCGAGGCGGCGGAGAAGACCACCAGCCCCGCGATGAACATGCGCCTGCGGCCGAACAGGTCCGCGGCCCGGCCGCCGAGGATCAGCAGCCCGCCGAAGGCGATCGCGTAGGCGGTGATGATCCACTGCACCGCGTCGGCGGGGAAGCCGAGCTCGGCCTCGATGGACGGCAGCGCCACGTTCACGATGCTGAAGTCGAGGACCACCATGAACGCCGCGGTCAGGATGAGGGCCAGCGCCGCTCCGTGCAGCCGGGCCGGCCCAGGCGACGGCCGGGAAGGCTCCGGCGACGGCAGGGAAGGCTCCGGCGACGGCCGGGAATGCTGGGACCGCGGGGCGGGCCGGTTGGCCGGGCGGGCAGGACGGGTGCGCTCTTTGATGAGAATCATCGCGCGGGTAAACACCTTTTCGATACGCTACGTCTCGTTTCTTTGCTGTACGCTGCAACCTCATGGACGGCGCGCGTATTCCACCATCACGAAGTGAGGTAGGACACTCCGCCACCGGGCCTGACGTGCCCGGCAAGCGCGGCCGGCCGCGCAGCGAGGAGGCGGACCGTGCCATCCTGGCCGCGGCCACCGAGCTGCTCGCCGAGCGTGGCCTCGGCGGGATGTCGATGGAGGAGGTGGCCGCCCGGGCCGGGGTGGGCAAGGCCACCGTCTACCGCCGCTGGGGATCGCGCGGCGCCCTCGCGCTCGACGCGTTCCTGGCGGAGTTCTCGCGGCAGCAGCCGCTGCCGGACACCGGGACCTTCCACGGTGACCTGCTCGCCGCGCTGCGCGGCTGGATCCGGTCGGTGACCCGCACCCCGGCGGGCCGGATGCTGGCCGGGCTGGTCGCCGAGGCCCAGGGGGATCCCGCCCTCGCCGCCGCGTGGCGGCAACGGGTGTTCGAGCCGCTCCGGGCAAGCAACACGATCCTGGTCCAGCGGGCCATCGACCGCGGCGAGATCCCCGCGGACACCGACGCCGACGTCGTGCTCGACCTGCTGTTCGGCTCGGCGTACCACCGGCTGCTGCAGGGTCACCGGCCACTCACCGACCAGTTCGCCCGCCGGGTGGCGGACCTCATCGTAGCCGGGGTCACCAGTCAGGGTCCGTGACCGTGAATCTGGTGCCCCTCCGGGGGCCTGGTTGTCATGTTCATGCCCCTTCACTCAGGGGCGGCCGCCTCGCGGCGCGACCAGCAGTGCCTGCGCACCCACGCCGACCGGGCCGTCCAGATCGGACAGCACCGACGTCGCCATCCCGGTCCCGCCGGTCGCGACGTTGCTCTGCGCATCCAGGCAGATCCACTCCCCGGCCGGTTCCCGGAACAGGTGGACGGTGAGTTCGGGGTTGATGAACAGCCAGCGGCGCAGGTCGAGCTCCCCCGAAACGCCGTTGCCGCTGTCGGCCACCGCCAGGACCCGCTCCAGGGGGGCGGGCTCCTCGTCCGGCACCAGGGGATAGCGCATCCTGGACCACACCGTGGCCGGGCCGGGCTGCCCGAAGATGCCGTGCACCGAACGCCACTCGATCGCCGACAGATACCCGTCCACCCAGCCACCTGGCGTCAGCGGCGCTCCCGCATCTGGGAGTGGCGGCGGCTTGGCCAGCCCCGGCCCGGCGTCCGGGCACTCGGTCCTGAGCACCCGCCACGCCCGGGCCCAGGCCACCTCCCGCCCGGCGGCGCTGAGCACCGCCTCAAGGAGTTGCACGCTGCGGCCAGGCCGGGCCACGCGGGCCCGCACCTCGACCTCGCCGACCGGGATGGACGAGAGGATCTCGGTGGTGAACCTGGCCACGATCATGTCGTCCCGCGGCTCATAGCGCCGCATGGCGCGCCCGAGCAGCGCGGAGGGCGGCCCACCGTGCTGGGCGCGCTCGTCCCACGGTCCGGTGGTGTGCACCGTGGCGAGCCACCTGCCCTCGCCCAGCGGCACGAAGAAGCTGTCGGCCACGCGAGGATGTTACCGGTAGGTACCGCCACCAGGGTGGGCCGGGACCGGCGGCCCGCCGCGCCGCCCCCGCGGTCAGGCCGCTGGCTCGATGATGACCTTGAGGCCTTTTCGCTTCGCCGCAATACCGAACGCCGGCCCAGCGCTGGCCAGTCCGAACCGGTCGGTGACGAGCGGGGCCAGGCTAAAGCTGCCCGCCGCGGCCAGGGCGATCGCCCGGCCGTAGGTGTCGTTCATCCGCCGCACCATCGCGATGGTGAGCCCCTTGCGCCGCGCCGTGGAGGCCTCGAAGGCGATCCGGTCGTCGGAAGGTATACCACCGAGCACCACCCGGCCGCCGGGCCTGGCCGCCGCCATCGACAACGTCACGGCATCCGCCGTACCGGCCATCTCGAACACCGCGTCGGCCCCCTCCCCGACGAGCTCACGCAGGTCCCCGGGGAGTATGTCGGGCCGCAGGCAGACGTCCGCGCCATACCGCAGGGCGGCCTCGCGCCGGTGCGGCAGCGGCTCGAACGCCGCGATGTGCCTGGCCCCCGCGGTCCGCAGCACCGCGATGAGCAGGAGCCCGATCGGCCCGCACCCGACCACCGCGACGCGGGCGCCGAGCCGTACGTGCCCCAGATCCAGGGCGTGGATGGCGACACCGAGCGGCTCGAGCAGCGCGCCGTCGGTGTCCGTCACGCTGTCCGGCAGCGGGTGCAGCAGGCCCGACGGCCAGGCCAGCAACTCGCGCATGGCCCCGTCCTGGTCGCCGTGCCCGGCGAACCGGATCCGGGCACACAGGTTGCGGTAGCCATCCAGGCACGGCCGGCACGTGCCGCACGTGATCGCCGGGTCGATCGCCACCCGGGTGCCGCGCCGCGGGCCCGCCTCGATCACCCCGGCAGCCTCGTGGCCGAGCACCAGCGGGCGGGTAATGACGGCATCCCCGATCCCCGCCTCGTCCCACCAGTGCAGGTCGGAGCCGCAGATCCCGACCGCGGTCACCCGCAGGAGTTCGTGCCCTGGTTCGGTTGCTGGTTCCGGCTCGTCGGCCAGCCGCAGGTCTCCGGCGCCGTACAGGCGTGCCGCCCTCATGCCTGGGCCGCCGGCTCGCTGCCGTTAGCGGCGCCGCCGGGGTCCGTGCCCGGCTGGCCCGCTCCGGAATCGGGACCCGCCATGGTCCCGGCCGCGCCCCCGTGGCCCGCCCCGTATTCGGGGCCTGCCACGGCCCCGGCCGCGCCCGGGCCGGTCAGCCGCTCCGGCATGGTCAGCTCGTCGTCCAGCTCCGCGTTGACCCCGGAGGCCGGCGCGGCTTCCCGCGGCGTCAGGTCCTCGGCCGCCGCCCGGCGTGTGCTGGCGGAGGCCCTGTCGTAGCCGATCACCGGGCTCAGTGCGGTCAGCGTCATTACCGAGCGCGCCGGCGGCGGCGGCACCCGCGGGCCGTCCTGCCCACTCGCAGCGTCCACTCCTCGCCCCTTCGCTCGTTTTATGCGGAACCCGCCGGACCCGACCAGCGTAGTGAGCCGCCGGGCTCAGCTGGTGAGCCGCCGGGGCGGGCTGACGGCCGGCCCGGGCAGCCCGCGTGCGCCCACGGCGGCGAAGGACACGGCCCGGTGGGCCGCCTGGGCGGCGATCCGGCCGCCGGGAGACATGAACACCCGGTCGGCGGCGGCCAGGCCGGCACCGACCGATGCGGTCAGCGCGACGAGCGCGAAGACTCCCGCGTAGAACAGCAGAAAGCGCTGGACCGCCAGAGCGGTCGCGTGGCCGGTCTTTGTCGTGGCACCAGCGGCCAGAGCGACAAGGGCGACCGCGCCCGTGGCGATGTAGGCCCAGTCACCGGCCCGGTAGCCCTGATGACGCCGACGGCGTCCTAGCTGGGAAACCTGGCGAGCGCCCGACCAATTACCGCGAGTCCGCCCGGCCGGGCGACCACGCCGCAGCGGCAAGATCCCTCCTGTCAATGACCCAGCCATGACACGGCATTTCGTAATTCAAAATGCTGCGTCAGCCATTAATTAAGAGGTCCCGCTATTCCTCTGTGACCTATAACGATCGTATCGCGCGGGATTGTTGCCCGAGGGCGGAATGATCCAAGACGTGCCCGCGGCCGCCGCGATGGCGGTCGGCCTGCCTGCCCGCGGGGCCGGTCAGCCCCCTGAGTCAGGTATGGGCCGCCGGCCAGCGAAACCGTGCTCGGGCTTGTGGTACCAGCGCAGCTCACGCTCGCCCTCCAGCCAGCAGAGCAGCACGGTGTCCCCATCCAGTTCGGCGGGGAAGTCGAGCAGCAAGGGCGCGATGCCCTTCAGGTCAAGACCTTCGGCCGAGAACCAGCCGAGGATCTCGCTCAGCCGCGCTTCGAGCGCCTTGGCCTCGGGGAGGCCGCCGAGCGGAGAGGTGGTGCCCTGGTTCAGCGCGGACTGCAGCTCGACCAGGTCGGCCCGCACCCGCACAGCTTCGTCGGCCCTGGCAAGCAGATCGGGCATCAGCAGGCGGGCCTGTTCCAGCGTGAAAATCTGGTCCACGGCAGACAGCCTGCCGAAGACTTCCCGGCGCGTCCACTCGGCCGCCCGGGCCGGAGGCAGACAGCGCCACGACGACACCCG
>Ga0070698_100010006_pt1 | contig 10133 bp, 10 predicted proteins | sample KBSK1502metaG_FD_65477 | JGI IMG/M metagenome (GOLD analysis project Ga0070698, IMG submission 65477) | Corn, switchgrass and miscanthus rhizosphere microbial communities from Kellogg Biological Station, Michigan, USA - KBS K1-50-2 metaG | ecosystem: Host-associated > Plants > Roots >... | reverse complement strand
CCCGCACCTGGTGGCTGGAAGGCGACGTCCTGCGCTACGACCTCGAGATGTCAGCCATGGGCCAGCCGATGACCTGGCACCTGGCCGCTGAGCTGCGCCGGGTCTAGCCCTCGGCCGGAGCCTCAGGCTCGGAGTCACCAGCCTTCGCGCGCTTGCGGGCGGCCGCGGTCTCGCGGGACGCCCGGACCACGGCGACCTTTGCCTTGCCCGCGGCGGTGCGGGGACGATCGGCTGCCTTGGCGGCGGCTGCCTTCGACGCCTTCGAGGCGGCGACCTTCTTGCGCTGCGCGGTCTTGGTGGCGGTCGACTTCTTCTTCGGCGCCGATGGGGCCTCGCTCGCGGCACCATCGAGGAGGTGGGCGGCGTTGGCCTTCGCCATCAGGCGGCTCTTGCGGCGGGCGGCGTTGTTGGGGTGGATGATCCCCTTCTCGGCGGCCTTGTCGAGCGCGCTGATGGCGGCCGTCACGGCGGCCGCACCATCACCCTCGGAGCGGCCGAGCGCGATGTTGCTGGCCTGCAGGACGAGGGTCTTGGCCTGGCTCCGCGTGCGCTGGTTGATGGTGCGACGGCGGAGCGACTGGCGGACGCGCTTCAGGGCCTGCGGCGTGCGCGCGCCCTTCCAGGTTCGAGCTTTTCGTGCCACAGATAGTCCTCAGCGATGGCGGGTGAAACAAAAAAGCGCCGGCGAAGCCTGGCGCCGCAGTCGGGCGAGTATAGCATCGGTGTCGGCTAGACTCCGGCCCGATGATCCCCCCGGAGCGCACCCGCAACTTCAGCATCGTGGCGCACATCGACCACGGCAAGAGCACGCTGGCGGATCGGCTCCTCGAGGCGACCCACACCATCGACCCGCGCCAGATGACCTCACAGGTCCTCGACTCCATGGACCTCGAGCGCGAGAAGGGGATCACCATCAAGGCGCGTGCTGTGCGCCTCCAGTACGACGCCAGGGATGGGCAGACCTACGCCCTGAACCTGATCGACACGCCTGGCCACGTTGACTTCACCTACGAGGTGAGCCGATCCCTCCAGGCCTGCGAGGGCGCGATCCTGGTCGTCGACGCCAGCCAGGGGATCGAGGCCCAGACCCTGGCCAACGTGCACCTGGCGATGGAGCAGCACCTCGTGATCATCCCGGTCATCAACAAGATCGACCTCCCGTCAGCCGACCCGGAGATGGTGCTGACCGAGCTCGAGGAGACGCTCGCCATCCCGCGCGAGGAGGCGATCCTGGCGTCGGCCAAGGAGGGGACCGGGATCGACGAGATCCTGGAGGCGATCGTGACACGTGTCCCTCCTCCGAGCGGAGAGGCATCGGCTCCGCTCCAGGCGCTCGTCTTCGACAGCCACTACGACCCGTACAAGGGGGTCGTCGCCTACGTCCGCGTCGCGAACGGCACGCTCCACGATCACGAACGCATCCGCTTCATGGCGACGGGGGTGGAGACCGACATCCTGGAGCTCGGCTACTTCCGGCCGCAGCCCGTCCCGACCCGGCGCCTGACCGTCGGCGAGGTGGGCTACGTGGCATCCGGCCTGAAGAGCATCGCCGACGCACGCGTTGGCGACACCCTGACCGATGCCGACCGCCCGGCCGCCGAGCCGCTGCCCGGCTACAAGACTGCCCTCCCGCTCGTCTTCGCCGGGATCTACCCGATGCGCGGCGACGAGTACCCACTCCTGCGCGACGCACTCGAGAAGCTGCATCTCAACGACGCGTCCTTCGTCTACGAGCCCGAGTCGAGCGTCGCGCTCGGGTTCGGCTATCGGTGCGGCTTCCTGGGCCTGCTGCACATGGAGATCGTGCAGGAGCGGCTCGAGCGCGAGTTCGGGCTTGAGCTGATCGCATCGGCGCCGTCGGTCGAGTACCACGTCAAGCGCCTCAACAAGGCCGATGAGGTGGTCGTCGACAACCCCGCCCAGTTCCCGCCGGCCGGCGAGGTGGAGACGATCAGCGAGCCGTGGGTGACGGCCACAGTCATCACCCCGACCGACTACATCGGCCCGATCATGGAGCTCGCCACGACCCGCCGAGGGGACTTCATCGGCATGGAGTACCTCGACCCAAAGCGGGTCAACCTTCACTTCGAGATGCCCTTGGCCGAGCTGATCATCGACTTCTACGACCAGCTGAAGAGCCGCTCCTCCGGCTACGCCAGCCTCGACTATGCCTACCTGGGCTATCGGCCAGGCGAGCTGGTGAAGCTCGACATCATGGTCAGCGGCGAGCCGGTGGACGCGCTCTCCCTGATCGTCCATCGGACCAATGCCTTCCGGGTCGGGAAGTCGCTGGTCGAGAAGTTGAAGGAGCTGATCCCTCGGCAGATGTTCGAAGTGCCGGTCCAGGCGGCCATTGGTTCCAATATCATCAGCCGCGAGACGATCCGGGCGATGCGCAAGAACGTGCTCGCCAAGTGCTACGGCGGCGACATCACCCGGAAGCGGAAGCTCCTCGAGAAGCAGAAGGAAGGCAAGCAGCGGATGAAGCGGATCGGTTCCGTCGAGATCCCGCAGGAAGCCTTCCTGGCCATCCTCCGCATGAACGAAGGGCAGTAGTGAACTTCCAGGACTCGCTGCGCCTCTCCATCGCCCTGGGCCTGACGATCTTCCTCGTCCTGCTGCGCTTCGACTCGGATCGCATCATGCGGTCCGACTACTTCCGCTCGCGAGCTCCGTGGGTCGGTCCGCTGTCCTACTACGGGCTGGTCGTGCTGTTCGCGATCGGGATCGCGTTCATCCTGCCGCGCGGCCGCGCCCAGCTCTTCCTGGCGCCCGGCGACCCGGACTCGATGCTGCCGGTGATGCTCCTCTTCTGCGGCGTGGCGATCCTCAACGGGCTGGTGCTGGCCTTCGTCCGCTTCCGCGCCATCCAGCCACTGCCGAACCAGCTCCTGATCACCCGGCTGGTCGGAGCTGCGGCCAACGCGTTCGCGGAGGAGCTGCAGTTCCGCTCGATCGTGCTGGGGATGCTCCTCTTCGCCGGCCTCCCCGGCGGGGTGGGAACGGCGCTCGTTGTGCAGGCACTCCTCTATGGGCTCGCGCACCGGCGTCTCTGGAAGGAGCGCGACTGGTACTTCCTCGCCGGCTCGGTGCTGCTCGGCTATGCGGCGGGGCTCGCGACGGTGACCACCGGGTCGGTGGTGCCGGCCATGGTCGGGCATTTCGCGGTCACCGCATCGCTCTTCGCATTCGCCGGGGGTCGCCTGCGCCAGCGGCCGATCTAGAGGCGGCTTGATTCAGCGCTGAGCCTGCGTTAACACCCATGGTGCTGTATGGGCACCGATGAGCCATACGTTCAGCTCTTCCACTCTCCCGGCGCGCACCGGCAGCACGATCCGTGCTGAATTCATGCGTGAATCGGTCGCGTGACCGCTGGGAGGCCCCGACACAGCACCCTTCGTGCTAATTCGGCCCCCGGATGGCGACCGACAGGATGTCGATCCAGGGACGTCCCGAGCGTCGTAGAGGTAGACAGGCGAAATCGCCGCGCCGACCAGGACAGAGAAGGAGATCCCACTCATGACAGCACCAGCCAAGGTCATTCACGTCGAGGTCACGGGCAAGGACGGCCCCGCCCTCCAGAAGTTCTACTCCGACATCTTCGACTGGAAGCTCGACACCGACCTGCCCGACGGCTACGGGATGGCGCGTGACGAGGCTGGCTTCACCAGCGGCATCGGGCCGACCCGCGACGGGTCCGCCGGCCAGGTGACCTTCTATGTCCACTCGGAGGACCCGCAGGGCGTCCTGAATCGGGTCGAGGAGCTCGGCGGCCGGGTGCTCATGCCCCTCACCGAGGTGGCCAAGGACACCACCATCGCCCTCTTCGCCGATCCTGAGGGGCACGTCGTCGGGATCATGTAGTCCCGCCGTCTCCAAGGCGATCACCGCCCCGAGCCCGCAGCGATGTAGGCTCGGGGCGTGTCATTGCCCACGCATCACCTCTACGTCCACGTCCCGTTCTGCCGGCTGGTCTGCGCCTACTGCGACTTCGTGACGGTCGGCGGGCGTGGAGCCGACGTCGCCCACTACCCCGACCTGTTGCTCGCCGAGCTGGCGCTGCGGGCGGCATCGGGCCAGCTGGCGACGATCTACTTCGGCGGCGGGACGCCGTCCCTCCTTCCCACCGAGGGAGTCGCGCGCGTAATCGCCGCCGCGGTCGCGCAGTGGGAGAGCGCGCCAACCGAGGTCACCCTCGAGGCGAACCCAAGCTCCCGCGAGACGCCCGATTGGGTCGAGCTGCGAGCCGCGGGCGTCAACCGCATCTCGCTCGGGATCCAGTCACTGCGCGACGCCGAGCTGGCGGCGCTGGCTCGCGGCCAGACGGCTGCCGAGGGGTCCGCAGCCTTCGAAGCGGTGCGCGCGGCCGGCTTCGAGAACATATCGGTCGACCTCATCTATGGCATCCCCGGCCAGTCGCTGGGTGATTGGCGCGACGGCCTCAACCGGGCCCTGGCGCTGGGGCTGGACCACCTCTCGCTGTACGCGCTGCAGCTGGCGCTGGCGCCGGATGAGTGGGCCGCGCCACCACGTCCGGGCGCCCTGCGCTGGCGTCGGCGGATGATCGGCCGCCAGGACGATGGCCTGGCGGCCGCCCAGTACCAGCTCGCCGAGGAGCTGCTCGAGGCTGCCGGCTACCGCCACTACGAGCTGTCGTCGTGGGCGCGGCCCGGATTCGAGTCGCGTCACAATTCGGCGTACTGGGAGCGGCGCCCGTACACGGGGATCGGTGCCGGCGCTCATTCGTTCGACCTGGCGACGCGCTCATGGAACGAGCGTGACCTCGACCGCTACACCGCCCGGATCAGCGCCCGCCAGACGGCGACGGCCGGCAGCGAGTCGCTCGACGAGCCGACGCGCGCCTTCGAGGCGGTGGCGCTCGGTCTCCGGCGGGTCGACGGCTTCGCCCGCGCAGCGTTTGCCGATGAGTTCGGCGAGGACCTCGTCACGCGGTTCGCCGCCCCGGTCGGGGAGGGCACGGTCGCCGGCCTGCTCGAGGTCACCGACGCCGCGATCCGGCTCACCGCGCGCGGCCGCCTGTTTGCGAACGAGGCGCTCATCGGCTTCGCGCCGTAGTCGGCGAACGACCGGATGCCCGCGTTGACATCGGTCCGGCGACGTTGGTACGATTCGCTCCAACGCCGGTTAGCACTCTCGTCGTTAGAGTGCTAAATCAACCGGAAGGGCACGAATCGGAGGTCAGTTTGGTCGGCGAGGGAATGACCCGCGACGAGAGGAACGCCCCGTCTCGGTCTGGGCTGGACCTGACTGAGCGGCAGCGCATCGTGTTGCGCGCCGTCGTCGAGGACTACGTCCTGAACGCCGTCCCGGTGGGCTCCCAGGCGCTGGTCGAGCGGTACGCGCTCCACGTCAGCTCCGCAACGGTGCGAAGCGCCATGGCCGAGCTCGAGGCCCTGGGGCTGCTGAGCCACCCGCACACCAGCGCGGGCCGCGTCCCTTCGGACCTGGGCTACCGCCTCTACGTTGAGTCGCTGATGCGCGAGGCCGCTCTCGACCGCGCCGACCAGCTGATGATCCGCCACCAGTTCAGCCAGGTCCAGCTGACCAGCAACGAGTGGCTGCGCCTCGCGGCCTCGATCCTCGCCACCAGCACCCGCTCCGCCGCGGTCGTCACTCCGGCCCGCGCCCGGCGCGCCCGGTTCGGGCACGTCCAGCTGGTCGAGCTGGCGGACCAGACGCGCCTCGCCGTGCTGGTCCTCGGTGATGGCAACGTCGTGCAGCGCCGCCTGGGGCGGGGCACGCTCGAGAAGGCCACCGCTGGCGAGGCGACCGGCCAGGCGGAGCTCGACACCGCCGCGGCCACGCTGAATGCGGAGCTCGCCGGCCTGTCGGCGCCGCAGGTGCGCCGCAAGCTGTCGAAGCTCAGCCCGCTCGCCGCCCACGTCGGCGAGGTCCTCGTCGGGATGCTCGAGGAATCCGACTCGATCGCGGTCGAGGAGGTCTTCACCGATGGGATCGTCAACGTTCTGGAACAGCCCGAGTTCGCCGGAGGCGCCAAGCTGCGTGGTGTGCTCGAGGTACTCCAACGCTCCGACTTCCTCGAGCAGCTGGTGCCCGTCCTGAGCCGGCGCGGCGGGGTGACGGTGATCATTGGGCACGAGAACGTCAACGACGCGATGCACGAGGTGAGCCTCGTCTTTGCGCCGTATGGCACCACCGACAGCGCCCTGGGACTGCTGGGCGTGCTGGGACCGACACGCATGCCCTACCCGCGGGCCATCCCGACGGTCCGCTACCTCTCCACCCTGATGAACGAGCTGATCACGAATCAACCGACGGAGAACCATGACTGAGCGACCAACCAACGGCGCCCCGGAGGACGCGCGACACCCGCGCGGCCCGTCGCGCGCCGATCTGATCGAGAAGCTGGAGGACATGCAGCGCGTCCTCGACGAGACGCGCGAGCAGTCCGACGAGCACCTGCGCGGGATGCAGCGCGCGGCGGCCGACTTCGCGAACTACCGGCGCCGCATCGACGAGGAGCGTGAGGGACTGTCGCAGTTCACCAATGCGCTGCTGCTCAGCAAGGTGCTGACGGTCCTCGATGACTTCGACCGCGCCCTTGAGACCGTTCCACCCGGCACGAACGAGGGCTGGGTCGACGGGGTGCGCCTCGTCGAGCGGAAGCTGCGGGGCCTGTTGGAGGCCGAAGGCGTCACCGAGATCGAGGCGCTCGGCCACGAATTTGATCCGAACCTGCACGAGGCGGTCGTCCACGAGGAGACCGCGGACTATCCCGACAACCAGGTGATCGGCGAGCTGCAGCGGGGCTACCGGCTGCGTGACCGGGTCCTGCGCCCATCGCTCGTCCGCGTCGCGAACAACCCGAAGGAGCACTGAGAACATGGGAAAGATCATCGGCATCGACCTGGGCACCACCAACTCGGTGGTCGCCGTCATGGAGGGCGGCGAGCCTCAGGTGATCACGAACGCTGAGGGGGGCCGCATCACGCCATCGGTGGTGGCATTCGCCAAGAGCGGTGAGCGGCTGGTCGGCCAGGTGGCCAAGCGCCAGGCGATCACCAACCCCGAGAACACCATCTTCAGCATCAAGCGATTCATGGGACGCCGCTTCGAGGACCCAGAGGTCAGGCATTCGAAGGACCTGGTGCCGTACCAGGTCGAGAAGGACCCCAAGTCCGATGGCGTGGTCGTGACGCTGGCCAACGGCAAGACCTTCAGCCCGCCCGAGATCAGCGCCATGATCCTGCAGAAGCTGAAGTCCGACGCCGAGGCGTACCTGGGCGAGAAGGTGACCGAGGCGGTCATCACCGTGCCGGCCTACTTCGACGACACCCAGCGCCAGGCGACCAAGGACGCCGGCCGGATCGCGGGCCTGGACGTCAAGCGCATCGTCAACGAGCCGACGGCATCGGCCCTGGCGTACGGGCTGGACAAGACCAAGGACGAGAAGATCGCCGTCTACGACCTCGGCGGCGGGACCTTCGACATCTCGATCCTGGAGCTGTCCGAGGGCGTCTTCGAGGTGCGCAGCACCAACGGCGACACCCACCTTGGTGGCGACGACTTCGACCAGCGCGTCATCGACTGGCTCTCCGAGGAGTTCAAGAAGGACCAGGGCGTCGACCTTTCGAAGGACCGGATCGCCCTCCAGCGCCTCAAGGAGGCCGCCGAGAAGGCGAAGATCGAGCTCTCGAGCACCTCCACCACCGAAATCAACCTGCCCTTCATCAGCGCCGATGCCGCCGGGCCGAAGCACCTGGTCATCACCCTCACCCGCGCCAAGCTCGAAGACCTGGTCGCCGACCTGGTCAGCAAGACGTCGGGGCCGGTGAAGCAGGCACTCGCCGACGCGTCGCTCAAGCCGACCGACATCGACGAGGTGATCCTGGTCGGTGGGATGACCCGCATGCCGGCCGTCATCGAGGCGGTCAAGGAGATGTTCGCCGGCAAGGAGCCGCACAAGGGCGTCAACCCCGATGAGGTGGTCGCGGTCGGCGCCGCCATCCAGGCCGGTGTCCTGGGTGGCGAGGTCAAGGACGTGCTGCTCCTGGACGTGACGCCGCTCTCGCTTGGGATCGAGACCCTGGGCGGCGTCGCGACCAAGATGATCAATCGCAACACGACCATCCCGACGTCGCACACCCAGATCTTCTCGACCGCGTCGGACAGCCAGCCGTCGGTGGACATCGTCGTGCTCCAGGGTGAGCGCGAGATGGCCTCTGACAACAAGAAACTGGCAACCTTCCGGCTGGATGGCATTCCACCGGCTCCCCGAGGCGTGCCGCAGATCGAGGTCACGTTCGACATCGACGCCAACGGGATCCTGAACGTGGCGGCCAAGGACAAGGCCACCAACAAGGAGCAGAAGGTCACCATCACGGCGTCATCGATGCTCGCCAAGGAGGACGTGGACAAGATGGTCCGCGACGCCGCCGAGCATGCCGAGGACGACCGCAAGCGCCGCGCCGAGATCGAGTCGCGGAACGAGGCCGATGCGCTCACCTACCAGGCCGAGCGCCTGATCAAGGACATGGGCGACAAGCTGTCTGACGACGATCGCAAGGAGATCAACGACCGCATCGAGGCGGTCCGCGAGGCCCTCAAGGGGACCGATGCGGGCGTCGTCGACTCGACCAAGCAGCAGCTCGCCCAGGTCCTGCAGAAGATCGGCACCCGCGCCTACGAGGCGTCAGGAACCCCCGAGCCCGGTGGCGAGGATGGCTCCGGCGGCGGGGAGAGCGGCGGACCCACCGATGGGGCCGCAGCCGAAGAGGAAGGCGAGACGATCGAGGGGGAGTACAAGGAGGTCTGACGGACCATCTCAGACCCGGGATAGGGCCGGGCGCCCACCCCTCAGCCGGCTTCGCGACGGCTTTCGGGGCAGGCGCCCGGCCCGTTCGCACATCGGGAATCTCCGCCAGGGCTGCTTGTGGATTGGTCTCGTAGCTCGTCTGGAACCGCCAGCCTGACTCAGGCGTTGAGTTCAGACACCTCGTAGAACATCACGAGCGGGGCCAGGCGTTGGAACTTCTCAAGGTCCGCCGGGCTGCCGCCCATCGCGTTCAGGCCGTCCACAGCCGCCATCCAATCCGCCAGGGACTCGAAGGTGGCTTCGAGTATCCGAGTGTACGGGGACGGACCTCCGCGGCTCATCACTGTCCCCTCGCTCAGCCGAAGCGATCGGAGTCCGCTTGCGTGGCTGAGCTGCGGGATCAGCCGCTGCGTGAGGAGCTCATCCACCTCCGTCTCGTCAAACTCCCTGGGGAAGAGGTTGAGTACTTCGATCATCGGGCCCTCCTTGGAGAACATTCAGCCGACGAAGATCAGTTTGAAGCCCGCGATCACGAGTACCGCGGCCAGAGCTCGCCTGAGCCAAAGCGTGGGGGCGCGGCGATTCCCAACTTCGGAGCCGATGACGGCGCCGATCACGACCGCCCCGATCCAGAGGGGCAGGGTGCTCGGCAGGGACGCCAGGCGGGCGAAATTGCCGGCAAGGCCGGCGATCGAGTTGCCGAGGATGAAGGGCGCGGCAAGGCCCGAGGCGGCCCGCGTCTCAGCCCAGCCCGCGAAGAGGAGCACCGGGCTGAGGAAGATCCCGCCTCCGGTGCCGGTGAGGCCCGAGAGCAGCCCGATGGCGGCTCCGATGAAGAGCGCGGGAACGGTCGGCACCTGCGGCTTGGCTCGCCCGGTGTCCGCCTCCGCGGCCCTTCTGGCGGTGAGTGCCATCCCGGCCGCGGCCATGAGCAGGACGAGCCCGACCAGCTTCTTGTAGAGGGCCGGAGCCACGGGGAGTGAACCGCCGAGGAAGGCCAGGGGGATCGATCCGATCAGGAACGGCAGCAGCGCCCGGCCGGAGATGTAACCGCCACGCCAGAACCGGAACGTCACGAAGGTGGCCACCACGATGTTGAGGGCCAGGGCGGTCGGGCGGGCGACGTCGGGGGCCACGCCGGAGAGGGCCATGATCGCCAGGTAGGCCGATGCGCCGGCGTGCCCCACTGAGGCATAGAGCAGCGCCGCAACAAGAAAGAAGGCCCCGAGCAGAAGCGGATCGATCACGGGTGGCCATCGTAATCAGCGGAGGCTTGGCTCGTTTCCGCCGTACGTAGAATCGGCGCATGCCGTTCTGTAGACCATGGGAGGGCCCA
>Ga0070698_100010005_pt1 | contig 10134 bp, 12 predicted proteins | sample KBSK1502metaG_FD_65477 | JGI IMG/M metagenome (GOLD analysis project Ga0070698, IMG submission 65477) | Corn, switchgrass and miscanthus rhizosphere microbial communities from Kellogg Biological Station, Michigan, USA - KBS K1-50-2 metaG | ecosystem: Host-associated > Plants > Roots >... | reverse complement strand
CTTCCCTCCACGGTTGTTCACGTCGTACAACAGGTCGCCGTTCGCCTTGGTCATGTCCAGCGGTTTGAGCATGTAGAAGTCTGCTGAGAATTCCACCAGCCCGCTGCTGTCAACCGGCGCGTTGCCAATGTCGAAGATCACCGCATTCCGGGTGTTATGCGGATCGGCCGTGAAGAACACCGTGCCCTTAATGACTTCGTAGGCGCCCACGCTACCGAACGTGGCTCCGCCAACAAAGGGGCCCCGGGAGGCGATCTGAATCCTCGTGACACGTGCGAGTGCAGGGACAAAACATACAAATGAGGCGATAGCTAGGGCGCCCACGCGAGCAAGCAGGCGAAGGCGCGCAACACGCACACACCTTGAAAAGGAGAGTACGGAGACCACTCTTTCTCCTCAACTCATTTCATCTGGCGCTTACTAGGTTCGTGATACGCAGCCTATCACGAGGGGACCTAGTAGTACCTATAAGTCTAAAGTACTGAGCCAGACGCTCTCCTTTTTTTCACAGCGTTTTCTGTACAGTGAAGCCCATGGGCCCGTAATTGCTCTCAACGCTTTTGCCAACAAATTATTAATTCGCTGCATGCACCTCTCTGTCGGAATACGGCCCGGACCTGAAATCGTCGCGCCACTCGGCGCCAGGACTCGAACCTCCAACCCGCTGATTAAGCCGTCCAGAGAGAACTCTAACTGACTCAGATTATCTCCTATGATGGTGAATCGCCGCGCCTGCACAAGCGATTTTCGCTCTCGCCCTACTGCTACCGTTTGCCGTGGTCTTTGATGTAGACGGGGCACAAAATTGGGCACAGCGATAAGGTGGGTACCCCTGCGAAGTGCAATTGTGGGTCCTGGAATCGCCCGGTCCTGCTACCGGAGAGGATCGCGTCTGTGCCGCTATTCTTGGGGCCAAGACGGTGATCCCGCAACTATCACTAACAACAAACGAGGCTAAGTGCAGATTACCAAGCCCTGTGGCGAGGCATGCAGCTCCTGTCTCTTCTTTCTCTCCTTCTCAGGCCACGGGTTGCCCGAAATGAGAGAATCTGGCGGTTTTCGACACGCTTCGCTACTGTGCACACGACATCCGTGTGTAGCTGTCTCTAACACAATAAAGCTTTGCGTTGTGCCCTTGACTAAGGCGCTCGTAAATTTCTTTGGGCATGTCTACGTCAAAGCGATACAGGTGATCGTTTTCGTGGTTACCTCGATTGTAGAAATTCTCATTGTCCTCATTATCCCAACAACCGACTGTAGCGGACTTAGGACTTATCCCGAAAAATGCACAAACCTTGGTCGCGTGCAGTGGCCAGTTTGCGGCTTTTACGATCAAATTATGATACGCGGGCTTTGCCTTGGTTTGAGCAGTAGCGGCACAGAGCATCACCGCGCACTCTACAAACGACATCAAAAGAACGAGTCCTCTTAAACGCGCAAGCTTGCGCATCGCTCATTCTCTCCGCATTACCTTCCATCGTATCCGCGCCATAGTACGAGCGGGCAGGTGCGACTCTGGTTCGCGCCTATATCATTACTTAAGAATGGAGCCACGCGGACGGTAGAACACAGACTGAAACTACTGCAGAACAACGGATAGGCAAAGATCATCGCTTTAACGTAGGGGTTAACTGGCCCAAGGTGCAGACTCTCTGTCTGTGAGCTGGGCATGAGAGCCTTTGAGAAAGCTGTCGAAGCTGAGGCAGGGCCGCGCGAGCAAGCGACAGAAAGTGCTGAAGGCTCTGCGAAGAGCAATTATCCTTTCCGAGGGCGGAAAACTGTGAACCGAGGCACGTTCTTTTGGTTCAACTGCATGGTAACCCGCATAATCAGGCATATCAATGCCACTCGTCGACTAACAATGGGTTGATTGTCTAGCGCTTAGGGTGCTATGCTGCCGCACCGTCCCCAAAGGATGGGGTATGAGCAGGCTCCCGGCTCGTCTGTTCTCTAGCGGTGTCCTCTCTCTAATTCTCGCGGTCCTCTCTTGTCCGTCCGCAGTATCGCAGACACCGGCGACGCAGGGGCAGTGGCAAGCTTCGGCCGAGGCTTGGCAGGCAAGGGCAACCGGCACCACCGATGCTTCGGGCCAAACCGTGGTCTCGACCTACGTCTCCAGCGGCAATCAGTTATTAGTCACGGATGAGATGGGCAGGGCTTTCTTTCCAGGAGCACCACAAGCCAGCTCGCGCGACTCTACAGGGCTAAATACACCGCGGTCAATGCAAGCAGGTCTGTCTCCTGTCACCATACAGGTTCCGGCGGATCAACCCACCATTCAGGCTGCGATCAATGCGGCGAACGATGGCGACACAGTTCTAGTTTCAAACGGGATATACCTAGAAAACATCAATTTCAACGGCAAAGCGATCACTGTGACCAGCGTGAATGGCAGTGGAGTCACTACGATTGACGGTGGGAAAGCCGCTACTGTGGTGCTATTTGTGAGCCATGAAACCGCCGGTTCCGTATTAAATGGTTTTACGATCACTAACGGCTTTGCCGGGTTCCAGAGCCCGAACTTTGGCGAAGGAGGCGGGATTGCTGTAGAGAATTCCTCACCCACCATAACAAACAATCTGATTACTAACAACGGAGCTTGCAATGGCGCAGGTATAGGTATTGCGTTTGCGGGACCCCTCATCCAGGCCAACACCATCAGCAGCAACTTTCAATCCGGCTGTACCGGCGGAATCGGGGGCGGCGGCATTTCCATCCGAGGCCAGTCGAACAGTACGCGTCTTATAGGCAACGTGATCACCAATAATTCCATGACTGGCAGTGGTGTCGGTGGCGGCGGCATCGCGCTGTTTGCGGCAGGAGCTCCATTGATTCAAGATAACATCTTCACCGGCAACAATGGCGGCATTCAGGGCGGCGGGATCGCGATCGTAAATGACGCCAGCCCGAAGATCGTCGATAATCTCTTCATTCACAACACTGCGTCCTCGGGAGGGGGACTTTGGTGGCTCATTCCGATGAGCACGCCTGGCATCCGGCTATTGAACAACACTATTGCTGACAACGTTGCCACGCAGGGCTCCGGCATCTTTGCCGATGGATTCGATTCAAATGCAGTGTTTCAGAATAATCTGATTACCGGCAACTCGGGTGTCATTCCCGCTTTCTGCGGCAATTTCAACAACACTGTGCCGCCGCATTTCGTCGCGAACGATGTCTTTGATCCTGGGGCAGCGCCTTACGGTGGCATATGCACCGATCAGACCGGCAACAACGGGAATATCTCCGCGGATCCCGTGTTCGTGGACCCGAGCGTGGACGACTACCACTTACAATCCACTTCCCCGGCCATCGCCGCTGGAAATATCAACACCCCAATCCCGCTGCCGGACACCGACCTTGACGGCAATCCCCGCGTGGTTAATGGCACTGTGGACGTGGGCGCGTTCGAGTTTCAAGGGACTACCACGACCGGGTCAACTTCGCCGAGCCTCAGCTTGCCGCTTTCGCCCCCAGTAATGGGTTGCCGCAAGAACGGATCTCGTGTTGTACAGTGCAGGCAAGCTGCAATTTAAACTGCGTGCTTCTCAGCAAAATGGTCGAAGACTTCCAGACAGGGAGTCATACCTTCAGACGTGCCGAGTGAAGCCGGCCAGCACCCCCGGGTATGGCTCCTTGACCAAGCACCGCAGCAATTTTTTGGGACGGTATTGCCCTCAAGCCGTCAAGCCGGTGAGTGGACCGCCTGACCGCTTATCCCGAAAGCTGTGAAAACCACTATGTAGACCTGTTCACCGACGAACTGGATCGAGTCTGGATCGGCGTTCACTTCGGATCGCGTGGGCTCGGCCATAAGACAGCGACCTGGTTCCTGAAAACAGCGACCTGGTTCCTGAAAACAGCGGGAGCAAAAGACGGTATGGACGTAGCGCTAGTTCTTATCGGTCATTGTTGGGGGTGGTGCGGTAAACTGCAATCACAATGAGAACGATGGGTAAGACACCGAGCCATGTGTTACGACATTCGCTAGGTACTTATGAGGGGAACTTGCTGACCCAATGGCTCAATCAGCCGCGTCGTACGCAGGACCATCGGCGAATCGAACGCTTGCTGGACAATCTCGCCATGCTGTTTTCCGTCAGAGCGGAAGGGCCACCTGAGGGGATAGCGGCGATGCTTCAGGAATTGGGGGTGCAGAATCGACAAATTCAGGTTTTCAAGCAGTGTGCCAAGGAAGTGGAGAGGGAACTGGCACGCTACCGTATGCGCCCAGTGCTTCGGACTCTGGACACAACCGGAAAGTCAAAGTTGGCTGCCACTTTGGAATTTAATTGGGACTGTGGCGAAAGTCCGGCCGCACGAGCTGTTCTGCTAATCATGTCCCCCGGCAATTTGGGTCTGGTACAGCGGATGCGTCGCTGTCACAAATGCAATCGTTGGTTTTACGGAAAATTCAGCCATCAGGACTTTTGCTCGCCCAAGTGCCAGCAGACGCACTACAAGTCGAGTCCTGAGTGGCGGGAACACCGGAAGCAATATATGCGCAAGTACCGCAGGCTAAAAGAATCCGGAGCAGTGAAGTAGAGCACAGGGGAGGTAGTCTGGATGGCACTCTTCAAACGTGGCAAGTGGTGGTGGACCGACTTTTCGGTGAACGGGGTGCGATATCGTCAGCCGATCCGCGATGAAAAAGGCCAACGTACGAAGGATTGGCGCGAAGCTCTGTCCCGCGAGAAGGAACTGATAGCTCAGGCCCAGGCGGGCAAGCTTTCAGTAGCGGGGCAGTCGTTTGCGCGACTCTCGTTCTCCGAAGCCGTAGAGCGCTACCTTGCCGACCGCTTGCCCCGGATTCAGCCGAAGACAGCACACGCAGAGCGAGAGCGGGCGCGACAGCTCAAGAAATATTTCGGCCCTACTTCGGTGGGGCGCATCACGGCGGACTCCGTTCTGGCCTACATTGCAGGACGCAAACAAGCGGGCATGTCCAACGGCACAATTAACCGCGATCTGGACGTGCTGCGGGGAGTGCTGAAGCGTGCGAAACGCTGGCACCTCATGGCTGACGACATTCGCCCTTTGCCCGTGCGACAGAACGTTGGCCGTGTCCTGGCTCACGTTGAAAAGCTCAGGCTACTGAAGTTGGCCACCAGTAAGCCGGAATGGCAGAATGCCCGCCTCGCTGCTTTGCTTGCCTTCAATACGACCATGCGTGCCGGTGAGATTCGCGGGTTGCGCTGGCGCGATATTGACCTGATTGACCGAACGCTCAGGGTTCAGCGCGCGACAACCAAGACAGATGCCGGCGAGCGCACCATTCCGCTGAACCATAATGCGTGGGCTGCGATTCTCGAATTGCGAGAGCAAAGCTGCTGTTTGCAGCAGAGCCGCAAACGGCCTGGTACGTCTTCCCCCATGCGGAGGGCTTACGTAATCCCGATCCCACGAAACCGATGAGCGGATGGCGTACCGCCTGGCGCAACCTCACCCGTGCCGTCCAGTGTCCGGCGTGCGGCCACCAGCAGAAGCCCGGCGCGACCTGTCGCAATGAACACTGCAAGGCGGACATTCGTGACGTGAAAAGCCCACTTGCCGGCCTGCGCTTCCACGACTTGAGGCACCACGCAATTACAGAGCTTGCCGAGTCGCAGACCAGCGACCAGACGATCATGAGCATCGCCGGGCACGTGTCCGCGAAGATGCTCGCACACTATTCCCACGTTCGCCTCGATGCGAAGCGGAAAGGAGTCTCAACCCTGTCGGGCGGGGTTCAGGGGGTGGTTATGGCACAAACGACGACACAAACTCACGCTCAGATGCCGTCGCCGATTCCCAAGTTATTGATAAGACTGGTGGACGAGAGGGGATTCGAACCCCCGGCCTCCTCGTTGCGAACGAGGTAGGATAATTCATAAGGCGCGGTGCTGCAACCACTTACGTCTTTTGAATCTACCTCAAATGGGCAACTTGGGCAACTCAGTCGACGGCCTAGATCGATCGCCAGAGTTGAATGCGGGTCTTGTGAGCGCCGCCTGGCGCTCTGGAGGGAAGAAAGAGAAAGCAGGACGTGCAACAACGTCCCTTGGCATCGGACGTGGGTCGATTCCCATCGCCCGCTCCATAAACCCTGTTGATGCAGTTGGCTTTACTGGCTTCCCCTCCCGCAATTGACGATCAAAGCGGCGAATTTTGGACGCACTTGGACGCGCCATTCAATCCGACGTGGCCAAATGGACGCGACGCAAATGAGATCTGAAATTGGCAGTGCGATAAGGAGGAACCAAGAAATGGAATTGAGTCCGAAGCTTAGGCAGCAGGCCTTCCAGAAACTTCGAGCGGCCGTAGAACATCAAGGCAAGTTGTGGGACATCGCTCTCGATTTGGCCGAACTCCGAGGCTTGGAACAGGATCAAGTCATGGCTCTGGTCCAGGAGAAGAGCATCATGGCGGATACGGGACGAGACTTGACGGAGGAGGACTTCGAGGATTTTCTGGCGCTGAATTCCGCTTCTCAAACAGATCAAAGAAAAGGCAGATCCGACGGATGTTGAGCCGCAACCGTATCATCAGAGTGAAAGTGTGCGTGACCTGAATCTGGCACGAGCCGACGGCAGCCTGCGGCAACTTCTGAAGCGGCTGAACCGCATCGACGTGCTAGTGGTGGATGACTGGGCCATGGCCCCGCTGTCCGAAGCCGAGCGAAGAGACTTCTGGGAGATCGCTGAAGCGGTCTCTCACTCGATCACACCTGCTGGGTTCGCTCACCGGAGAACTACTTCCTGCCCAAAGCGGTACTACGCAAGGTCTTTCGCGGCAAGTTCGTCGCGGCTCTCCGGCAGGCTTTCCAAAATGGCGAGCTGCGCTTCCCCGAAAAGCTAAAACTCCTCGCGCAACCGAAGATCTTCGCCGCCTGGCTACGGCCCCTGTTTCGACAACACTGGGTGGTGTACTTGAAGCGCCCCTTCGGTGGTCCCGAATATGTCGTGCAATATCTCGGCCGCTACACATCGTGTGGCCATCTCTAACCATCGCCTGGTTTCATTTGCCGATGGCCAAGTTACGTTTCGCTGGCGGGATTCCGCGGACCACAACGAACAGAAGCTGGCCCGCTTGTCGCACGATAAATTCTTGCGCCGTTTCCTGCTGCACCTGCTTCCGCAAGGCTTTGTGCGTATCTGGCACTTCGGTTTCCTGGCCTGCCGACGGCGCGCTACGACACTGCCCCTATGTTTCCAGTTGTTGGGTACAGCCCAAGACGCACCCACCGAAGAACACGCCCCTTCAACAGCAGATGCTCTTGATCTTTATCGCTGTCCCAAGTGTGGCGGCCCCATGAAGGTCATCGAACGGCTCACTGCTGCCGAAATCCAATTTCGTTCTCCACCCCAGGTCAGCTCTGCCGCATGAAATCACTCTCTCCAACTCGAACACTCCGCGTTTCGGCGCGCTCCGTATCTCTCTGCCCGGTCACCCAACAAATCCATTTTTCCAGCCTCCTCGACGACCGTTATGACGATACTTTTTCACACCCTAGCCAATTCCGCAGCACGTGGTGTGACGGGTCATGCTCCGCGGCGCAACCTCCGCACGCTTAAAAGTCCTCCCCTCCCCCCATTGAATTTCCATAGGGCCCGCGTCCGCCGCAACCACGGGCGGCCACCTCCAAACGGCTTTATCGAACGTGCGAGGAGATCCCTGCTTCCGTTAACGACTTCCAGACAACGCACGTCCGATAAAGTACTAGCGTTAATCAGGCACCTAGACGTGTGTCAGTTGTCTGACGAAAACGCTAGACGTTTGGCAGCAGGGTCGATACGACCGACTGTCCTGATCTTTTGCTCGCGCAAGTGCAACGCCTGGAGCAGCTTACGTCAGGTTCAAGCGCATGGGCTGGCACTCCATTTGCATTACTCATGCTGTCTATTTCTGATCTTACAGGCGCAAGCCGCAGACAACAGAACGTGAGTCGGTAACCTGCAAAGGCAAAGAGAATGCGGAAGATCAATATCACAGCACCATTTCATACCCGTTTGGCCTTTGTAGCGGCCATTGCACTCGCGGTTTCGGTACACACGCCGGCCCAGATTCTGCAGGCGCCTTCGCCTCAACCCGCCACGATGATGGGCACAGTAATGGACGGAGGCGGCGATGTTGTTCCAAATGCGAGCATCGTTCTACAAGGTCCTGCCCCGGACGATACTCGGCACGCGGTTACGCTGGATAATGGCTTCTTCAAGATCGCTGATGTAAAGCCTGGCATCCCTTACCACATCTTCGTCAATGCCGAGGGCTTTGCAAGCTGGACTTCAAGCGAGATCAGCCTTGAGCCGGGGCAGTCATTCATTGTGACCGACATAACGCTGCGGATCGCAACTGTACAAACCACCGTAAGTGCTGTTCTGCCTGAGGAATTAGCGGTCCAGCAAGTCAAGGCGGAGGAGAAGCAGCGGGTATTGGGCGGCATCATTCCGAATTTTTACGCTGTCTATGACCGTAATGCCGTACCCCTCAGCCCAAGACTGAAGTTTGAGCTCGCGTTCAAGGCTTTAACCGATCCGGCGACGATTGCGGGCTTCGGCTTCAATGCGGCCATTTATCAGATGTCCGGCTATCCCGGATACCGTGAGGGTACGAAGGGTTATGCTGAGCGTCTAGGTGCAACGTTCGCTGGCGGGTACACCAACATTCTTGTTGGCGACGCCATCCTGCCGTCGCTCCTGCACCAGGACCCGCGCTACTTCTACCAAGGAACCGGCACAACGAAATCTCGCTTGCTGCACGCGCTTTCGACCCCATTTATCACCAGGGGGGACAACGGGCGTCGGCAAATCAACTATTCCCAAATAGGTGGCGACCTGGCCTCAGGCGCAATCGCTAATGCGTATTATCCAAGCAAAGACCGTGGCGGCTGGCGCGTCATTAGCAGCGCCTTGATCGGCACCGGTGGCCGCATGGCGGAAAGCGTGGCGCAGGAGTTCGTCTTCCACAAGCACACCTCCCGAAAAAATTTGAGTAATAGCGATTAGTGCTTTGTTGCTGGGGGTAGCTCATGCAAGGCATCGGCGAAGCAATCAAGGAGCAGATACGTTCGGAGCAGCTACGAAATCTATGATAATCACTGCCCTAGCGCCTATCGCTGGTTCGCTCGTCGGCGCATTGGGCTCGGCCGTCGGGACGTGGATCACAGCGAGGCATCAGGACCGGCGCGACTTGTTCGGAAAGCAGATTGCGCGACGGGAGGCGCTGTATTCCGACTTCATTGGCGAAAGCGCGCGCTTGCTGGTCGACGCCATGCAGCACAACGTCAGTGATCTTCAAAAACTGTTACCAGTTTACGCGCTGCTGAGCCGCATACGGCTCAGTTCTTCGGAGCCCGTTCTGCAAACAGCAGAAAAGGTCATAAGAACTATTGTGAGCACCTATCCACAACCCAACCTGACGGCCGAGCAGATTCAAACTCAGGCCGTGAATGGCCAAGATCCGTTGAGGGAGTTCAGCGACACCTCTCGCGTCGAACTGGATTCATTGCAAAGACAACTGTAGATTCCAAAGCTTTTTATTCCTGCAGTCTTTTCATTCTCGGCGCTGCTACGGCCGCCCGAGTGAGGCAAAACGCGTCGATCCCTAATACGACACAAGGGACGTGGTTCACGTCTCTTTCGTGAATTGCTCTAGGTTAGATCAACAATTGGGGATTAGTAGTGCGTGTTTCTGCGGCGATTCACACAAACTGGCGGCGATGGATTTCAACGCCAAAACGGCGACGCCGAAAGTGTGCGTCTCAAGTCCCGGTAAGTCGGCAACCCTTCCCTTACCGGATTGTGGAAGGGTTGCCCGTGATCCAGAACCTCGTTTGCCGTCCAGCCACAGTAAGCCACTCCGGGCTGGTTCTCAGGCAATTTCACCTGTCTAATTGGCCATTTCATGGCGCGACACAGCGGTGTCGCACAAATGCTCCACTCCCCGCTTACGTAGGAAAATAAAATAACCAACTTTGTGACTGCCGCATGGATAGAGCCAATTGCACACGAAACCGCTGCGGATCTGGAACGCGCTCGCTGATTGTCGCGTTCGTTTTGTTGGCGCTACTGTTCATTGATTCCTGCTCACGCCCTGCGAGTCAAGAGCAGGCGAGACCGGCGAAAGCCGCAATGATGGCTGCGCAATCCGCGCCGT
>Ga0070698_100010004_pt1 | contig 10134 bp, 15 predicted proteins | sample KBSK1502metaG_FD_65477 | JGI IMG/M metagenome (GOLD analysis project Ga0070698, IMG submission 65477) | Corn, switchgrass and miscanthus rhizosphere microbial communities from Kellogg Biological Station, Michigan, USA - KBS K1-50-2 metaG | ecosystem: Host-associated > Plants > Roots >... | reverse complement strand
AAGATATTCTCAATGGTACCGATAAAGCTAGACCGGCGCGGTCTAGCTGCCGATAATGACGGCATGGGTTGTAATCCCGGGACTCGGGAATTGGGCAGGGTGGCGACGCGATGAGCGCCGCTGCTGGTCGGCGGCGGTCACCACAGCCGGTGCCGCGGCCGTGTCTGGTGAAGTTCTTCCTCACCGACGAAGAGCTGGCAGAGCTGGACGAAGCCGCTGGCCAGGCAGGCCTGGCCCGGGGCGCGTTCGCCGCTGAGGTCACGATGGCTGCCGCGCGGGGCCATTCGGCAGCGATCAGCGCGCCGTTACGCGAGGCCCTGGTGGAACTGATGTCCGCAGCCGGGCTGGTACGCCGCGTCGGGACAAACCTGAATCAGGCGGTGGCCCGGTTAAATGCGACGGGGCAGCGGGGTGAGGATTTGCTCCCGGCGGCCCAGTTCTGTGTGCGGGTGACCCGGCGACTCGATGAGGCGGCGGAGCACGTGCGCCGGAATGCTCCGTAATCCGGGGCAGGTGTTCCGTTGATTGGGAAAGTGCTCCGCGGCCGGAACGTTCGCCGCCTGCTCTATTACCTGTACGGGCCGGGGCAGGCGAACGAACACACCGATCCGCATCTGGTCGCCGGGTTCGGTGATCCGGCCGAACTGGAGCCGGAACGCCGCCCAGAGGGGACCCGGGACTTCCGCCGCCTCACCGGGCTGCTGGAACAGCCGCTGGCTGCGGTGGCGGGGCCGGGCTATGACAAGCCGGTGTGGCATTGCGCGGTCCGTGCCGCGCCCGAGGATCCGGCGTTGTCGGATGCCGAGTGGGCCCTGGTAGCGGCAGGGGTGATGCACCGGACCGGGCTCGCCCCGGCAGACGATGACCTGGGCGTGCGGTGGGTGGCGGTCCGGCACGCCGCCGACCATGTTCACATCGTCGCCACGCTGGCCCGCCAGGACGGCCGGCGGCCACGGATCTGGGGCGACTACTACCGGGTCCGGGTGGCCCACTCGTGCCAGCGCTGGTACGCGACGTCGAGGCTGTCTCCGAGTGCACCGGCAACGGCGTCCGGCCAGGCCCCGGCGAGCATCGCGCTGTGAATGGCGATTGGCAGCCAACGCTGTAGCCATCTGGCGAGCGCGGACATGACGGCAAGCTCGGCCAGTTCGTCGTACGGCGTCCGCCCGTCGACGGGCCAGGCCATGCGGTCGGCCCACAACTCGGCCAGTTCGAATGGGTTGAGGTCTTCTGCTGCGGTGAAGGTGACGGGGCGATGCGGCGGATCGTTGCGCTTGCGAGATTGGATCATGGTCGTCTCCAGTGCGCGAAGTTGGGAGACAACTCAGCCAAAGACCCTCGAAAGCCACCCGAGATAGAGCCTCTGATTCGGCGCACACCGGTCGGACGTTACCTACGTTTTCCCTGGTCAGCACAGCGGGACGGGCAAAACGATCCGTAGTCAGATGCTCTATCCGTTGAGCTACGAGCGCACGATTCGCCAGTATACGGCGGTTGGCACACTCACGGTGCGTGATGCCGACGCACGCTGATGGGTACCGCGGTGATAGCCGAGCACGTCCCACTATCGCGTGCCGGCTCGGCTGGATCCAGGTTTATTCGGCCTGGATCCAGCTGACCAGGTCGTCCCGGGTAACCGTTTCCAGCAGGGCCGGATGGTCGGTGGCCAGGTGCGCCCGGAGCATGCCGACCACCTGGTCATCGTTCTTGCCACGGGCCACGAACCCGCATTCGCACCGGATCAGCTTCACCTCGCGCCTCCTGCTCTGGCTGCCTACCTCAGCGTAATGCCAGGATGTTGGCATGACCTTGGGGTCCTCGGGCCCGGTACGCATCCAGATCTGCGGGGCGCTGGCCGTCGAGCGTGACGGCCAGCGGCTGGATACCCGGCTGCCCGGCCGCCAGGGCCGGCTGATGTTCACCTACCTGGTGGTCAACCGCCACCGCCACATCCCGCGGGATGAGCTGGTCGAGGCGCTGTGGCGTGAACCCGATCCGGCCGCCGTCGACGCCCGGCTCAACCCGCTGCTGTCCAAGTTGCGCCGGGTCTTCGGCGCCGATGCGGTGGACGGGCGCTCCACGATCCGGCTGTACCTGCCCGACGCCTGGGTGGACCTGGAAGCCGCCGCCGACGCCATCCACCGGGCCGAATCCTCGGTCGCCCAGCATGACTGGCCGCGGGCGTGGGGGCCAGCGATCACCGCCCTGTTCGTGGCCGAGCGGGACTTCCTGCCCGGCGAGGACGCACCCTGGATCGATGCAATACGCCATCAGCTGACGGAACTGCGCCTGCGGGCCTTGGAGAGTTATGCGGCAGCCGGGCTGGGCATCGGCGGGACCGAGCTCGCCGCCACGGTCCGGGCCGGCCGCCAGCTCACCCGGCTGGCGCCGCTGCGGGAAAGCGGCTACTGCTCTCTCATGCGGGCCCTCGCCGCTCAGGGCAACCTCGCTGAGGCTCTCGGCGTCTACGGCCAGCTGAGTGAGTGCCTGCGCGACCAGCTCGGCGTCTCACCCAGCCCGGCCACCCGCGAACTCTACGAACGCCTCCTCGCCGCAACCTGAATGTGACGGGCGCTGCTCCGGAATCGCTTGCGTGCGATCGGCTTGCCTGACGGGCCTGCGGTGCTCGCTGCGGTGCGTGGCATCTGTCCCGGCCGCCAAGGTTTCGCCAACCCTGCCCCAACCCTGCGGCAATAGCGCCGTCGTAGACCTGCACCCAAGGAGCCCGAACGCAGGAGGTTGACATGAAGACCGCGTCAGTAGAAGCCGCACCCACGCCGCGACCAGGCACCCGCGACGCGGTGCTGGTGGATCCCGAATGGCTGCAGGCTCACCTGTCCGATCCGCGCGTGCGGGTGGTCGAGGTCGACGTCAGCGCGGCCGCGTACAACGACCGGCACATCGACGGCGCGGTGCTGTGGAACATCTACGCCGACCTGAAGGACGCCGACTACCGCCTCGCGGACACCGCCACGCTGGAGCGGCTGATCGCGCGCTCGGGGATCGGCCCGGACTCCACGGTGGTGTTCTACGGGTACGCGCCCGCCGTGGGTGTGTGGCTGATGAAGCTCTACGGGCACCCCGACGTGCGCATCCTGGACTGCTCACGTGAAACCTGGCGGGCCGGGGGCTACCCGTGGAGCACCACCGCGAGCGAACCGCCCGCTGGCGGCTTCCGCCTCGACGGCGAGGACTCGCGCATCCGCGCGAACCGGGCGGCGGTGCGCGAGGCCATCGGCCAGGCCGGAACCACCCTGGTGGACGTGCGGTCAGCCGCCGAGTACCGGGGCGAGTGCTTCTGGCCGTCGGGCGCCATGGAACCTGGCGGCCGCGCCGGGCACGTGCCCACGGCGGTCCACCAGCCCATCGACGGCCTGCACCGCGAAGACGGGTCATTCCGCTCCGCTGCGGAGCTGCGCCGCCTGTTCGCGCCGGCCGTCCTGGACGGCGGCGATGAGCTGATCACCTACTGCACCATCGGCGGGCGCGCGGCCACCGCCTGGTTCGTGCTCACCCGCCTGCTCGGCCGCGACCGGGTCCGGGTCTACGACGGTTCGTGGGCCGAGTGGGGCCGCGTCCCCGATTCCCCCGTCGCCGACCCGTACCAAGAACCCACGACCTGACCAACGCGCACCAAACCACAGGAGGCTCATCATGGCTGTCGACACGGAAAAGCTGCAAGAGTTCCTCGGCCGGTTCGTCAACGACCTGGGGGCCACCTTGGCGGCCGGCAACGTGGTCACCGGGTATCACCTCGGCCTGTACCGAACGGTGGCCGCCGGGCCCGTCCGTGCCGCCGAACTCGCCGAGCGGACCGGCGCCAAGGTCGCCGACATCGGTTGCGGGCTCGGCGCGTCCACCATCCTGCTGGCCCAGGAATACCCGAACTCCCGGTTCACCGGGTCGGACTACCACGACTAGTCGATCGAGATCGCCCGCAAGCGGGCCGCCGACGCCGGCGTCGCCGACCGGATCAGCTTCGAGGTCGCCTCGGCGGCCGATTTCTCCGGCACCGGCTACGACCTCGCCGCCACGTTCGACTGCCTGCACGACATGGGCGACCCGCTCGCCGCCGCCCGGCACATCCGCCAGGGGCTCAAGCCGGACGGCACCTGGCTGGTCGTCGAGCCCTACGCGGCCGACGACGTGGCCGGCAACCTCAACCCCGTAGGGCGCGTCTACTACAACGCCTCCACCCAGCTGTGCGTGCCGAGCGCGCTGTCCCAGCCCGGCGGCTACGCCCTCGGCGCACAGGCCGGCGAGGCCGCCATCCGGCAGGTGACCGCCGACGCCGGGTTCACGCGGTTCCGGCGCGCCGCCGAGACCCCGTTCAACCTCATCTTCGAGGTGCGCCCGTAGGCTCGCCGCAACACGCCCGGCACCGATCCCAGTCCAAGGAAGCAACCATGAGCGAAGCAGGACCGGCGGTGCCGGGCGCAGCGACCGACGCCCGATGGCGGCTTGACGGCCGCGTCGCGCTGGTGACGGGGGCCTCGGCCGGGCTCGGGGCGCGGTTTGCCCGCGTGCTGTACGGCGCCGGCGCGCACGTCATCGCCACCGCCCGCCGGGCCGACCGCCTCGAGGAGCTGGCGCGGGACTGCGGGACCCGGATCCAGACCATCGCCGGCGACGTCACCGACCCGCATCACCGGCAGGCTCTCGTGGAGAGTCTGCGCCCGCACGGCCGGCTCGACGTGCTGGTCAACAACGCCGGCGTGTGCGACGACGGGCCGCTGGAGCGGCAGGGCCTGGACGACCTGCGGCGGGTGGTGGAGGTCAACCTGATCAGCGTGCTGGACCTGTGCCGGCTGACCGCGGACCTGCTGCGGGCCGCGCCCGCGGCCAGCGTGATCAACGTCGCGTCGATGTACGGCGTCGTCGCCTCCCGCGGCCCGCTCGCCGCCTACAACGCCACCAAGGCCGCCCTGATCAACCTCACCCGGCACCTCGCCGCGATCTGGGGCCAGGACGGCGTGCGGGTCAACGCCCTGGCGCCCGGCTACTTCCCCACTGCCCTGTCGGGGTTCCTGGCCGATCCCGGCTTCGCGCAATCCATCCGCGACCGCACGCTGCTCGGCCGCACCCCGGCGCTGGACGAGCTCGACGGCCCGCTGCTGTTCCTCGCCACCGACGCGTCCAGCTACGTGACCGGGCAGGCTCTGGTCGTCGACGGCGGGTGGACCGCCGTCTGACCCGCACATGGTCGCGGGTCGGACGTGCACCGCCGGGCCGGGACCGTCTCGTCACGTCGCCGGACCAGGCCCGGCGTCCCAGGCCGGGCTGGCGCCCGGCGGAAGGGGCACCTCGAAGGCGTTCAGCAGGAACGACACCAGCGTGTAGTAACCGCAGAGGCATACAAGCTCGACCACGCCCGCGTCCCCGAGGAGCTCGCACACGGCCGCGTACTCTTCGTCGCCGATACGTCCGGTGTGAGCGAGCTCGCGGGCGGCCAGGTAGACCGCGCGCTCGTCGTCGGCCTCGAACGCGGGTTCCTCGCCCCTGCCGATCGCGTCGATCACCGCGCCCGGCACGCCGTGCCTGCGGGCCATACGGGCGTGCGCCCACCATTCGAACTCAGCCTTCCAGCGGGCGCCGACGGTGATGATGGCGACCTCCGACAGCCGGCGCTCGATGGACGTCTTAAAGCGCAGCACCCTGCCGAGCGAGGTCAGATGCCGGCCGACCTCGGGCGCGTGGACCAAGGCGTTGAACGGGCCAGCCAGCCCGCCGTGCTCGTTGATCAGATCCGCGCCCCGGGTACTGACGACCCCGTCCCACACCTCCTGACCCCTCGGGTCCAGGTCGTCACGGCGCAGGTAAGGAAGGCGGCTCACACGGCCTGACCCTAGCCCGGCGGCTTCGGGGCGCGGGCGACAGGGGCAGAACGAGCGGTCACAAAATTCCGCGAGAATCAGTGCCGGTGTCGATCCGGCGCCGCGCCGTTCGACGCACGGGCGAGACAGTGGGCAGGTGCAGATCACCGGCCCAGACGGCCCCGGTCGCCAGCAGGCGACCGGTCACAGCAGAAGGGACAAGAACATGCGCTACCTCGGCTACACCCTGGGCGACCCGTCGGTGCCGATCCCCCCGCCGAGCCCTGAGCTCATGGACCAGATGGGCAAGTTCATCGAAGAGGCGACCAAGGCGGGCGTGCTCGTCGCCACCGGCGGACTCGGCGGAGTGGATGAGGCGGTCAAGGTGAGGCTCGCCGATGGCAAGTTCACCGTGCTGGACGGCCCGTTCACCGAGGCCAAGGAGCTCGTCGGCGGATGGGCGCTGATGGAGACCCGCGACCGGGAAGAGGCGATCGAGTGGACGAAGCGATTCCTCAGCATCGTCGGCGAGGGTGAGAGCACGATCCGGCCGGTCTACTGACCGTGACCGTTGATGGCGGGGCCAGGGCCCGGCCCCGCCGCCGTTCAGGAAAGCAGCAGCGCATGACCGGGCGGTGCCGGACCCGCGGGCTTGGCATCGCCCGGCGGCCGCGCCGCCGCTGCCCTCGGCTTGCCCCACCGCGGCCACGGATGGTGTCATCGGTTGTCGTGACGGTTTCCGAGACACACGCCGCGGTCGAGGCCGTCGTCCGGATGGAGTCGGCGCGGCTCATCGCGGGGCTCGCTCATTACACCGGCGACATCGGCCTGGCGGAGGAACTCGCCCAGGACGCGGTCGTCGCGGCCCTAGAGCAGTGGCCGGACACGGGCGTCCCGCGCAACTCCGGCGCGTGGCTGATGACGGTCGCCAAGCGCCGGGCCATCGACCAGTTCCGGCGGAACCGGGAACTGCGCCACAAGTACGCGCAGATCGCCCGCGCGCTCGAGGCCGAAGGGGACAGCGTCACCCCGGATTTCGACCATTCCTTCTCCGACGCCATCGACGATGACCTGCTGCGGCTGATCTTCACCGCCTGCCATCCCGTCCTCTCAGTGCACGCACGGGTCGCGCTGACCCTGAGGCTGCTGGGCGGCCTGACGACCTTCGAGATAGCCCGCGCCTACCTGCTGCCCGAGCCCACGATCGCGCAACGCATCGTTCGGGCCAAAAAAACCCTAGCCACGGCCAAGGTGCCGTTCGAACAGCCCTCGGCCGCTGAACGGCCTGCCCGGTTGTCGTCGGTCCTCGAGGTCATCTACCTCATCTTCAACGAGGGGTACTCGGCCACGGCTGGCGCCGACTGGATGCGCCCCGCGCTCTGCGAGGACGCGGTGCGGCTGGGGCGCATCCTCGCCCAGCTAGCCACGGACGAGCCGGAGGTCCACGGGCTGGTGGCGCTGATGGAGATCCAGGCGTCCCGGGTCCGCTCGCGTACCGGCCCGGCGGGAGAACCGGTCCTGCTGCTGGACCAGGACCGGCGCACCTGGGACCGGCTGCTGATCAACCGCGGGCTGGCGGGGCTGGCCCGGGCCGAGCAACTGGGCGGGGAACGCGGCCCGTACGCGCTGCAGGCCGCCATCGCCGCGTGTCACGCGCGGGCGTTCCGCGCCGAGGATACGGACTGGGCGCGCATCACGCAGCTGTACGCCATCCTGGCCGAGGTGATGCCGTCCCCGGTGATCGAGCTGAACCGCGCGGTCGCGGTGTCGATGGCCCACGGTCCGCAGGCCGGCCTGGACCTGCTCGACAAGCTGGCCGGCGAGCCGTCGTTGAAGGACTATCACCTGCTGCCCAGCGTGCGTGGCGACCTGCTGCTCAAGCTGGGACGGCCGGAGGAGGCCCGGGCGGAATTCGAGCGCGCCGCGGCGCTGACCCGTAACGCGCCCGAGCGGGAGCTGTCCGAGCAGCGGGCGCGCGCCGCCGCCGAGGCCGCGCGGACGGGACCGCGGTGACCGGCGGCATGCGGATCGTCCCGATGACGCCGGCCTACGCCCGCGAGATCGCGAGCTGGCACTACGACCCGCCGTATGACTGCTACGACGTGACGGACGCGGCCTACGTCGCTGAGCCGGGCAACGGCTTCTTCGCGCTCGCCGACGCCACCGGGCTCATCGGCTTCCGCTCCTTCGGCCCGGACGGGCAGGTACCCGGGGGCAACTACGACGGATCGGCGCTCGACACCGGCGGCGGGCTGCGCCCCGACCTGACCGGGAGGGGCCTCGGGCGGGAGGCCATCAGCACGGGACTGGACTTCGGGCGGCAGCGGTTTGCCCCGGAGGCGTTCCGGGTAACGATCGCCACCTTCAACATCCGGGCGCGGCGGGTGGTCGAGGCGCTGGGCTTCCGCCACGTCGACAGCTTCAAGGCGCTGGCCGATGGCCGCAGCTTCGAGATCCTGGTCCGGCAAGAGCCGGTCTCTCGGTGCGGTCCTGGGGAGTGAGGCACGGTCATGCGGACTCTGCTGTGGCGCGGGCTCGATGAGCCCAGGATGGAGATCGTGTACGTCGAGAGCCTCGACCGGGCGCGGGGCACGCAGATCGGCGTCACCTACGAGCTGCGCTGGCGGCTCGACGGCCCGGTGCTCGACCTCCAGATCGTCGGCGGCACCGCCGCCACCGTCGAGCTCGGCGACGCGGACTTCTTCGACCTGGGTCACTCGGCCTTCTTCAACTCTCTGCCCGTCGCCCGCGACGGGCTGCTCGAGACTGGTCCCGCCCACGACTACACGATGCGCTTCGTCCGCGTCCCGGAGCTATCGGCCGAGCGCTCGCTGCAGCGATACGAGCCGCTGGGGAACCGGCGTGTGCGCTATCGCTCCGCGGGCTACGAGGCCGATATCAGCTTCGACGACGACGGCTTCGTGACCCTCTACCAGGACTACCTCGAGCGGGTGGGATGACGCCATGCTGATCAAGGCCTGCCTCAACGGCGGAACGACGCGGCAGCAGCACCCGTCGGTGCCGCAGACACCGGACGAGCTCGCAGCCGACGCGGTGGACGCAGTGGGAGCTGGCGCGGGTGTCATCCACGTCCATCCGCGCGACGCCGCGGGAAACGAGACCCTGGCCGCCGGGGCTGTGCTGGCGGCCGTGCGGGCCATCCGGGCCGCGGTCCCCGGCGTCCCGGTGGGGGTGACGACCGGGATCTGGACGGTGGCCGGTGACCCGGCGCGCCGGCTGGAGCTCGTCTCCGGCTGGACCGGGGACGACCGGCCCGACTTCGCCTCGATCAACCTCTCCGAACCGGGGACCGAGGAACTCGCCGCCCTCCTGGCCGAGCTCGGGATCCCGATCGAAGCCGGTGTCTGGACGCCCGCCGACGCCGACCGGCTGGCGGCGAGCAGCTTCGGCGGCAGGGTGATCCGGGTGCTGATCGAGCCGCGGGGCACCGTCCCGGATGACGCGGTCACCACGGCCGCGCTGGCGGACGCGGCGCTCGAGCGGCACGGCCTGCAGGCGCCGCGTCTGCACCACGGTTACGGGATCGCGACCTGGCACGTCATCAGGGCCGCCCTCGAGCTCGGCCGGGATATCCGGGTGGGGCTCGAAGACACCACCGTGCTGCCCGACGGCAACACCGCCACGGGCAACGCCGAACTCGTCGCCACCGCGGTCCGGCTAGCAACCGAGCTCGGATACCGGCCTGACTGACCGGCAGCAGCGACCTGAGCCTGTGTGTAGGGTCTCAAAGCACGTGACATGTTGATCTTCGTTGACCCGGGGTTTCTCTCCTGTCTCCGGCGTTGGCGGCCGTGACCAGTCTCAATCCCGTGGCATTTCTTCACCCGGTCTTCAGCCAGGCCGACGCCGATGCCCTCGGAGCCGCCGGTGATGATGGCAACCCTTCCGTCTTTCCTGTCATGGGGTAGTCAGCGCCGGGTCGCTCGGGTGTTCGGTCAGTGGCGTGGTCTCCACGGTCATCCAGGCGTCCAGGGGCAGCGACTTCAAGATCGCCTGTATCTCGGCCGCGTCCCGGGCCCGCCACAGGCCCAGCGCGCGCCCGGCGCCCGGGAGGGCCCAGAGCCGGAGCACTTGCCCCTGCCCGGCCAGTTCCTTCACGCGCTGCGCCTCGCGCGCCTCGGTGTTCTCGACGGCCGGGCGGGGCGTGCCCTCGGGCACGCTGATGGCGAAGGTGATCAGGAATTCGGTCGACCCGTCGGCCCCTTTCGTGGCGGCCAGCGCCGGGTCGTTCGGGTGCGGCGAGAGCGGCGTGACCTCATCGGTGCGCCACACGCGCAGCGGCATCGAGGCCAGGACCTCC
>Ga0070698_100010003_pt1 | contig 10136 bp, 6 predicted proteins | sample KBSK1502metaG_FD_65477 | JGI IMG/M metagenome (GOLD analysis project Ga0070698, IMG submission 65477) | Corn, switchgrass and miscanthus rhizosphere microbial communities from Kellogg Biological Station, Michigan, USA - KBS K1-50-2 metaG | ecosystem: Host-associated > Plants > Roots >... | reverse complement strand
CGCTCTTGTTGAACAGCAGCGTCTGCGGCGAGTTGATGTACTTCCCGCGTTGGTCGGCGCGCATCGCGCGGCCGCCGAACGCGATGATCCGGCCCCGCGCGTCGCGGATCGGGACGATAAGCCGGTCGCGGAACCGGTCGAGAAGGCCGCGCTCGGTCTCGACGACGAGCCCACTCGCCACGATCTCGTCGTCGGCGTAGCCCTTCTTCCGGAGGTACGCGAGCATCCCGTCCGGGAGATCGGGCGCGTACGCGACGCCGAACTGCTCGACCATCTTCTGGTCGATCCCCCGCCCGGCGACGTACTCCGCGGCGGCCTTCCCCTTCGGCGTGCCGCGGAGCGCCTGGCGGAAGTAGAAGTGGGCGGTCTCGTGCGCCGCGAGGAGCCGCTTCTCCCGCTCGTGCTCGGCCGGTGGCTTTCCGCCGGAGAGCTCGATCCCGGCCTGATCGGCGAGGACCTTCAACGCGTCAGCCTTGTCGAGTCCGTCCATCTTCATGAGCCAGTCGAAAACATCTCCCCGCTCCCCGCAATTGCAAACTGTGCCCGCGAAGGTCACATACGTGTGATCCTCGTCGACGGTGAGGTTGTAGACGGGCCCCTCGTAGGGAATCCTCTGAACCTTTCGAATGCGGACCGGAACAACGTCGTCCGGAGGCCGTTCGCCGCTCCCCCAGATCTCCTGGTCGGCCGCGTTCACCGTCAGATTCCACGCAAGCCGACCGCTCTTGTGCCTCATCTCCCTGATCTGGGGTACGACGCCGTTCGCGATTGCGAGATCTCGCGCATCATCGATGAGCGTCGGCGAAGCAAGGGTCAAGCACCAGGTCTCGCGCGCGAAATAGCCATAGCGCTCTACGTACTGAGCCGGGCTGACACTGCCGTCACCCTTCATCAGTGCCTGGAAGAGAGCCCATTGGTCCTTCGCGCCCCAGGTCCACACAAAGTCCGGAAGGCGCTTATGCAGGGCTCCGTCGCCGCAATGGTGCTTGAGCCACCGGCCGAGAAGCGCGTGGCAGAACCAAGCCTCGATTCCCGAATCGTCCCGTTCAAAGCGAAGATCTTCACCAAATAGACGCTGCGTCAGATCGCTGAGTCGCTGCAGGATGCCAATTTCGTCCGCGCTGAGGCTGAACCGCACGGACCTGTCGTTGCTCACACTGCCTTCGGCGAGGTACCACCCTAACCACTCGGCGAATAGGTGAACGTCCACCGACATCGGGAGCGACTTCGGCCGCTTGCCACGCGACCGCACCCATTCCGGTCGTACCGACCAGTCCAGCGCGGCTCCTTTGCGACGAATTGCGGGATAGAAGAGGTAGTTCTGTGGCCGGATCGAACCAGCCTCGACGATTTCGCGCCGTCTGCTCTTAGGCCGAAGAACTGGAACTTCGTGATTGGGAGTAAGCAGCAGTGGAACCTTGAAGGTCGCGCAAGTGACTTTGACGAGATCTCCGGAGTACTGGTGTTCGTGGGTCAGAAGGACTGTGTGCGCGCGACCATCCCCCGCGAAGACGCGATCTCCTACAGCAATCTCCTCGATCGGCCGCATTCCCGACTCCGTCTTCACGAGCGAGCCTGGAGGCAAGCAGCCGAAACAGTGGAACGTCCGACGTTCGGGATCGACGCTGAACGAGGGCGTCTTCTCCGCGTGGAACGGGCAGAGCCCGCTGTACGAACGGCCCGCCTTGCGCAGCTGCACGCGCTGGCCGACGAGCTGGACGATGTCGACTCGATCTTTGACGAGGTCGAAGTCACCCGGCATAGCGATATGCCTCGCTTCGATGTCGGACAGCGACGACGAAGCCGGCGTGCAAACGCGGGACAAAGCAATAGACAACGCGGTAGGCGCCAACCCGTAGTGAGGTGAAGTCGCCTAACCGCCCCCGCAGTGGCTTGCGAACCATCGGTCCGCGTCCAAGCTCATCGATCGCCGCTACAACGGCCGATCGATACGCATCGGGTACCGCTTCGATGTCTCTCTCGGCATCACGCGCGAGCACGATCTTGGTCAGCGCTTACAGCCCGAGACGAGCCCGGACTTCCTCCCACGGGCGCACGCGCCCCGCCTTGATGTCCTTCTCACCGCGGCGGATCGCGGCCATCGCCTTGGGATCCGCCATGATCTCCATTGTCTCCTGCCAGCTCTCGAACTCATCGGCCGACATGACGACGGCCGCGGGCTTTCCCTGCCGAGTGATCGTGATGTGCTCGTGGACGTTGGACACCTCGTCCACGATCTTCGACAGGTCCTTGCGCGCTTCGGTGAGAGGGAGCGTCTTCATATCGCCATTGTACAGGACTCTGTACAGACGCGCTAGCGGCGGCTCCAGGCCGCGGGGATGAACAGACTCTCGTACATGTCGAGGGCGTATGCGTCGGTCATGCCCGCGACGTAGTCGGCGACGCCGCGCTTCACGCCATCCTCGTCGGCGATCCGCTGGTACTCCGGCGGCATCCGGTCGGGGTGCTTCTCGAAGTACTCGAGCAGGGCGAGGAGGACACCCTGGGCCTTCTCGTCCTCGGTCTTCGCGGGGCCGGCGAGGTACACGTTCTCGAACATCCAGTCGCGGAGCGTGTTCGTCGCCTCGAGCACCTCGGGCGACAGCCCGACCTCCGGCTTGCCGAACGAGTTGACGATCACGTCGTAGACCATCGTGTCGAGCCGCTCCGCGCGGTCGTGGCCGAGCGCGTCGCGGACGGCCTTCGGCAGGTCGGTCTCCCCGATGATGCCGGCGCGCATCGCGTCGTCGATGTCGTGGTGCAGGTAGGCGATCTTGTCAGCGAGCCGGACGACCCAGCCCTCCAGCGTCTCGGGGACCCCCCAGGCCGTGTCCTCGAGCCCGCCCTCGGTGGGGGCCGAGTGCTTAAGGATCCCGTCGCGCACCTCGTGGGTGAGATTGAGGCCCTTGCCGTTCTTCTCGATGCGCTCGGCGATGCGGACGCTCTGCTGGTTGTGGCGGAAGCCTTCGGGCAGGAACCGGGCAAGAAGCTCTTCGCCGACGTGCCCGAACGGCGTGTGACCGATGTCGTGGCCGAGGGCCATCGCCTCGAGGAGGTCTTCGTTCAGCTGGAGCGCTGTCGCCATCGACCGGCCGATCGAGTTGACCTCCAGGATGTGCGTGAGCCGGGTGCGGTAGTGATCGCCGACGGGCGCGAGGAAGACCTGGGTCTTGTGCTTCGTCCGGCGAAATGCCTTCGAGTGGACGATCCGGTCGCGGTCGACCTGGAACGCGGTCCGGGTGGGCGACGGCTCCTCGGGATGGTCGCGCTTCGCGTCGGCGCTCTTCGTCGCGTAGGACGCGAGCGACTTGCGTTCGGCCTCTTCCTGGCGCTCGCGGATGCGGAGCGCGGCGACGGACTTCGTGCGGGAGAGCCGCGCGGTGAGGTCCGTCACGCTGGCCATTGCGGCTACAGGTTACCGGACCGCTTCAGCGACACCATCAAGTCTGAACCGACGCGTCACAAAGAACAAGACTGTTCTCTCGTCGCGATCGGGAGCGAAGATACCCGGCCACATCGGCCGGAGGAACGCCCATGCCCACCGATCCGCGCCTGCTCCACTGGGACGCCTGCCTCAACGCTCGCGACCTCGGCGGCTTCCCCACCCGCGACGGACAGGCCACTCGTTGGCGCGCCGTCGTCCGCGCGGACAACCTGTGCCGGCTGACACGGCACGGCCGCCTGGCGCTCGTGCGCTATGGCGTTCGCACGGCGATCGACCTGCGCGATGTGAAGGAGCACCCGCTGGAGCACGATCCGTTCAGCCGGGAGGAGCTCGCCGAGATCGAGCGCGTCGACGTCCCGCAGCTCACTCCCGAGTTCTGGCGGGCGTGGCAGGGCACGATGACGGGACATGAGGGCGACCTCCTGACGCTCGAGACGTGCGGGGAGACCATCGCGACGATGTTCGCGGCGATCGCGGCGGCGCCTGACGGTGGGATCGTCGTGTACTGCCACGCCGGCAAAGAGCGGACCGGCATTGCGGCGGCGCTGCTCCTCGACCTCGCGGGCGTCGACCGCGCGATCATCGCCCGGGAGCACACGCGTAGCGATGAGTACCTGGCGCCCCTGTACGCGGCATGGATCGACGCGCAACCTGACCCGGAGAAGCAGCAGCGCCTCCGGCACGCCCTGCGGCCGCAACCAGAGCAGATGGAGCTCACGCTCGGCGCGCTCGACGAGCTCTACGGCGGCATCGAGCGATACCTGCTCGACAGCGGCCTCGAGCCGCGGGACGTCGCCGCCGTCCGCGAGCGGCTCGTCGAGTGACCACGGGTCAGAACTGATCGCGCCCGCGGAGATGTCCGAGCGCGACTCCGGTCACGTTCAACAGGACGTGCAGGACGGCCGCGGTGATGCGCGAGCGCGAACGGATCCCCGCGAGCCCCCACCAGAACGCGACGAGCGCGGGGACGCGTCGCGCGTTCCCGTCGATCGCGACGTGCTTGAGCGCGAACAGCATGGCCGTGGCGCCCCCGGCACGCGGCTCCACGTGCCTGGCCCAGCTGAGCTCTTCACCGACAGCCACCACCGAAAGCGCCAACGCCTCAGCGAGCAGCGGATCAGGCGGACGACGCGATCGGCCACCGGCCAGCGATCGCAGGACCGGATATCCGAGCCCCGCGACGAGCAGATGCCCGATGGGCAGCGTGCGCCGGCCACCGGTCCGCCGGCACAGGGGCGCCGGCGCGAGCGCGCCGAGGGTCCCGATCAGGGCGTACGCGACGAGCCAGGCGCTGGCGCGCGATCGGAGCGATCGTCGTGCGATCCATTCGACGAGCGTGATGCCGCCGGCGATCGCGAGGGCGCTCGCTCGGTCAGTCACTCGGCTCGCTGGGTCGCCGCGGCGGACCGTGCGACCCGGGCCCGACGCGACCACCGAGGCGAGCATCGATATCCCGCACACCCGTTCCCCAGAGGGGGCCGCCCTCCACGTAGCGGTACTGCGCGAGCCATCCGCCACTCGTGTGTCCACCGGCGGCGGCCCAGCGCCAGAACCGGAGGTGCTCGGGTCGATGGGCGAATCTGTAGGCCGACGGGGCGTCCTCCCACCACGTCACGAGCCCGACGGTGAACGGTCGGGCGAACCACATGCGGTGCGCGAGGTATCCGGGGCTTTGCACGAGCTCTCGGCGCAACGCCGGCCAGTGCCAGGCCGCCCAGAGGAGGGCCCGCGGCCCCGTGAACTCCGACGCGCCGTCGAAGAGGACAAGACCTCGCGCCTCAGTCACGGAGCCGCCACCAGAGGGCCGCCAATCCGAGGCCCCGGCGGAGCTCGTCGAAGGCGCCCTCGGAGCCGGGTCGAACGAGTTCGTCGACATCGACCCGCACCCGTCGCCGGACGGGCCGGCCGGTCAGGACCCGCAGCACGTATGGCGTGATGATGGCGCCCAGCTGGGTCGATGTCATCGCGAGCTGCGGGAATGGACGCGTGGGTTCGCGTCGCCGGGCGATGAGCTCGGGAAAGATCGACCGGGGTAGCACCCACGGGGGAATGAGCGCGCGCAAGACCGCCGCGGGCGTGTGGTCGGCATGGATGCGGCCACGGAGCGGGGCGCGAAGACGTCGGTAGTCGAACAGCTCCACGAACTGTGACGTCGCGATGTCGTACGCGGTGAGCACCGCGAGCCGCCGGGCACACGCCGCGTCATGGAGCGCCAGCTTCGCCGCGACGCCCTCGGCGGTGGTGACATCGATCGCGTCGATGACGAAGTCGCCGTCCGAGAGCGCGTCGGCGATCGCGCCGGGGAGCACGCCCTCGACGTGGACCTCGACGGTGGCATACGGGTTCACCGACCGCACACGTTCCGCGGTCGCGACCGCCTTGTTCACGCCCAGGTCGGCGCGTCCTGCGTCTTGCCGATTCAGGTTATTGAGCTCATACGTCCCGGGATCAAGGAGCACGAATCGCTCGGCGCCCGCCCGAACCAGCGGCATGACGCACGCGCCGCCGGTCGAGCCGCATCCGGCCACGACGAATCGGGTGGCGCGCAATGCGCGCTGTTCCGCGTCGGACATCAGCCCCGCGTTGCGCGAAGTGAGCTCCCGATAGTCGGCGTCGCGATCCATCAGCCCGCCAGCGCGACGTCGCCGTAGAGCGAGGATGTCGAAGTCTCGAAGATCCGCTGCCGTCGGTCCCAGAAGTCCTCGAACCCGTCGACCGATGCGGTCAGCACACGAGCCGGGGTCGCGGCCTCGATCGCCTCGACGATCCCGTCATCGCCTTCACGATCGGGTACGAAGGCGACGTCCGGACCGACACCCGCCAGGTGCGTCCGTCCACCGCGATGCGCGGTGAAGGCCTGCAGGTAACCGTCGATGACCCATACCGCGCGCGACCGATCCACCGCTTCCCCTGGGCCGAGCGTACGCAGCGCCCAGTCACCTCGACCGACGGCCACCGCGTCCCAGAGGGCCGTCGCGGCGTCGTGCGCGGACGACGCGGCCAACGCCGCGGTCGGATACTGCTCAGGATCGGCCACCTGCGACGGGCGCTTGAGCCGAGATTCGCGCACGCTGACGAAGCGCCGCAGCGCCTTCAGCCGCCGGCCGGCCTCCGCGTCGTCGCACGACAGCGCGAGATCGATATCCACCCAGCGAACGTACGTGGCCTCGTCCGCGTCGCTCGGGTCGGCGGCGAACGGCGCCGTGGCGTGGTCGCGGTATCGGGGACCGAGCGGGTGGTCAGCGGCGAGACGGACCTGATGCGCGGGGAACGTCGCGACCGGCACGAAGAAGAAGCGCAGGTTGCGCAGCGCCACGTCTGGATCGAAGTCACCGACGACGAGACGCACCGTGGCCTGGTACGACGGATGACGGCTGAGCCGCGCGACGACGAGCGCGAGCTCGAGCGGCGCACGGCGTGACGCGGCATCGAAGCGGCCGCGGCGCTGGTCCTTACAGAACCGGCCGAACTCCCACGTTGCTTCGAGCGTCACGTCCTCCGGCAGGTCCAGTCGTGCCTGCCAGGCACGACCGTGGACCGACTCGCACGGGAGCAGGGGCCGGTCGGGATCCACGAACCGATGGCGTCGATCGGCGTGCGCCCGCTTCATCGTGACGTAGCAAAGGATCGCGCCGCGGTGGTCGATCGCGAGCGCGTGGAGGTCGTCCGCATTCACGTCGCCACGATCCTCGCCCCGCATGCCTCGCGCGCTGACGATCGCGGGATCGTAAAAGCCGGTCAGGAGGTACTGCCCCAACCGCCACGCGAGGAGAGCGTCAAGCGCGGGCTCGGAGAAGGCTGACGTCGGAGCCACGACGACCCGCACACCGTGACGGTCGGGCCGGGTCACAACGGCTTCAGGTGAGCCAAGCAGGTCGGAGTGATCGTGCTTGGCCGAGCGCAGCACGCGCGACGCGAGCGCCCCGGCATCCTGTCCCACGCAGCGCGAGGATACGGCTAGCGGTCGCGCTCCTTCGTCGCGAGCGCGGCTTGCGCCGCGGCGAGCCGCGCGACCGGCACGCGGTAGGTCGACGGCGACACGTACGTGAGCCCGATCTGGTGGCAGAACGCCACCGAGCTCGGCTCCCCGGCGTGCTCGCCGCAGATTCCGATCTTGAGGTCGGGCTTCGTCTTACGGCCGCGGTCGACGCCCATCTTCATCATTACCCCGACTCCGCCTCGGTCGATCACCTGGAACGGGTCGTCCGGGATGATCCTCTGCTCGACGTACTTCGTGAGAAAGCTCTTCTGGGCGTCGTCGCGTGAGATGCCGAGGACGGTCTGGGTGAGATCGTTCGTCCCGAAGGAGAAGAACTCCGTCTTCGTCGCGATCTCGTCGGCGATGATGCAGGCGCGCGGGATCTCGATCATCGTGCCGAACTTGAACGGGATCTTCCGGCCGCGCTCCTTCTCGACCGCGGCCGCCACGCTCATCACCTGATCGCGCAGGCGATCGAGCTCCCCCATCGTCCCGACGAGCGGCATCATGATCTCGGGCTTCGCGCTCACCTTCTGCTCCGCCGAGTCGGCCGCGGCGCCGAGGATCGCCCGGATCTGCATCTCGAGGATCTCCGGGTACACGAGCAGCAGCCGGCAGCCGCGCAGCCCGAGCATCGGGTTGTCCTCGTGGATCTGCTCGAGGCGCCGCCAGATCTTCTTTTTCCTCTCGATCTCGGGACCATCTTTGCCGGTCGCCTCGGCGACGGCAATGTCGATATCGACGTCGGCGAACTCGCGGAGGAATTCATGGAGCGGCGGGTCGATGAGGCGGATGACGACCGGCAGGCCGTCCATCGCTTTGTACATCTCGCGGAAGTCGCCCTGCTGGAACGGGAGCAGCTTCGCGAGCGCGACCTTCCGGCCCGCTTCGCTGTCGGCCATGATCATGTCTTGCACGTACGGCAGCCGCTCGGCCTGCCGGAACATGTGCTCCGTCCGCGCGAGACCCACGCCCTCCGCACCGAGCTTGCGCGCCTCGATGCACTCGCCCGGCGTGTCGGCGTTCACCCACACCCCGAGGCGGCGGACCTTGTCGGCCCACGAGAGCAGCTCGATGAGCTGCGTCTCCTTCTCGTAGCTCGGCGGGTTCGTCGTCAGCTCGCCGGCGAACACCTCGCCGGTGGTGCCGTCGATCGAGATCGCGTCGCCCTCCCTGATCAACGTGCCGCCGACGTGCATCTCGCGCTTCGCGAGATCGATCTCGAGCGCGGCGACGCCCGCGACGCAGGGGAGCCCGAGGCCGCGCGCGACGACCGCGGCGTGCGACGTCGATCCGCCGCGCGCGGTGAGGATGCCGGTCGCCGCGATCATGCCGTGGAAGTCGTCCGGTGAGGTTTCCGGCCGGACGAGCACGACGAGCTGCTTCTGTCCCTTCAGCGCGACGGCCCGATCGGCGTCGAACACCGCGCGTCCGGTGGCCGCGCCCGGCGAGGCGTTGAGACCCTTCGCGAGGAAGCGGCCCTCTCTCCTCGCCTTCTCCACGGCAGATGGATCGAAGCCGGGGACGAGGAGCTGCTCGACCTGGAGCGGGTCGACTCGCTGGATGGCCTCGTTCCTGCTGATGAGCTTCTCCGTCACCATGTCGGTCGCCATCTTCACCGCGGCGCGCGCGGTCCGTTTCGCCGAGCGCGTCTGGAGCATGAAGAGCTTCCCGCGCTCGATCGTGAACTCGAGGTCCTGGGCATCGCGGTAGTGCTTCTCGAGGCGCTGCGCGATCTTCTCGAACTGGGCGTACGCGGCGGGCATGTCGCGCTTGAGCTGCGCGATCTTCGACGGTGTCCGGATCCCGGCGACGACGTCCTCGCCCTGGGCGTTCGTGAGGTACTCGCCGTAGAGCGTCCTCTCGCCGGTGTTCGGGTCGCGCGTGAACGCGACGCCGGTGCCGGAGTCGTCACCCATGTTCCCGAAGACCATCGTCACGACGCTGCAGGCGGTGCCGAGGTCGTCGGAGATCTTGAACTGCTTTCGGTAGTCCCTCGCGCGCTGGCCGAACCACGACCCGAAGACGGCTTCGACCGCGAGCCGGAGCTGGTCGTGCGGCTCGGTCGGGAACGGCTTTCCGGTCTCGCGCTTCACGATCGCCTTGAACTCGCCGACGAGGGCTTCGAGATCCTTCGCGGTCAGATCCGTGTCCGACCGCGCGCCCTTCTTCTTCTCGAGGATCTCATCGAACTTCTTCGCGTCGATGTCGAGCACGATCCGGCCGAACATCGAGATGAAGCGCCGGTAGGCGTCCCACGCGAAGCGTTCGTTCTTCGTGAGCGTCGCAAGACCCTGGCGGCTCTGATCGTTGAGGCCGAGGTTGAGGACCGTGTCCATCATCCCGGGCATCGACATCGCGGCACCCGACCGGACCGAGACCAGGAGCGGATCCTTCGGATCGCCGAGCTTCTTCTTGGTGGACTTCTCGATCGTCGCGAGCCCGCGCTCGACCTGATCGCAGAGGCCCGGCGGGAGCTTCCCACCGCCCTTGAAGTACGCGTTGCAGGCGGCGGTCGTGATGGTGAAGCCGGGCGGGACGGGGAGGCCCGCGTTCGTCATCTCGGCGAGGCCGGCGCCCTTGCCGCCGAGAAGCGCGCGCATGTTCGCGTTGCCTTCGGCCTTGCCGCCGACGAAGAGGTAGACCCACTTCTGAGCCCGCGCCTTGGGAGCCGCTTTCGTCTTCTTCTTCGCGCGCGTCGCGGGCATCACG
>Ga0070698_100010002_pt1 | contig 10136 bp, 10 predicted proteins | sample KBSK1502metaG_FD_65477 | JGI IMG/M metagenome (GOLD analysis project Ga0070698, IMG submission 65477) | Corn, switchgrass and miscanthus rhizosphere microbial communities from Kellogg Biological Station, Michigan, USA - KBS K1-50-2 metaG | ecosystem: Host-associated > Plants > Roots >... | reverse complement strand
ATGGTCGTGTACTGGCGCTTGATGAACGCGTCAGCGCCCTCGCGAATCGTGTCGGCGACGTCCTGCATCGCCTGGGGACCCTTGTCCCGCGACAGCACGTCGCGGGCGAGGTAGAGCGCGAAAAGGACGGCGGCGATCCCAGCGACGGGGATGATCAGTTGGAGCGCGCTGGCATCCATGGGTAGACGGGTCCTCCAGGGTTTCGGATCGATCATGGCCGCGGGCAGGCGGCGCGTCGATGTCGGTCAGTTGGAGGCCCTGGACGACTTCCTTGCGGGCGGCACCACGCGGGCGCCCACACCCAATTGGCCCGTCCGGACCGCGCCGGAGTCTAGCACGGGGTCCGCCCCTATACTCCCGCTCCTGTGAGCCAGCGACCCGCCCTCGGCTGCCTGTTCGAGGTGGTCGAGACTCTCGTCCTGACCGTTGTCATCTTCCTCGGCATCCAGACCTTCGTTGCGCAGCCGTACAAGGTCCAGCAGGGCTCGATGGAGAACACGCTGCAGCCCGAGCAGTACGTTCTCGTCGACAAGCTGACGCCCCACTGGGCCTCCTATGCGCGCGGCGACATCGTCGTGTTCGACCCGCCCGAGACGTGGTCTGCCGGCGGCGCGGGCGTGCCGTTCATCAAGCGCGTGATCGGGCTGCCCGGTGACCGTGTCGACCTCCGCGACGGCGAGGTCTACGTGAACGGGATCGAGCTCGCGGAGCCGTACATCTTCGAGGACAACGGCGTGCCCCAGACGACCGAGGCTGCCGTCGGCGGCCCCAGCGAGTGGCTCGTGCCCGCCGGCGACCTCCTCGTGCTCGGCGACCACCGCCAGGACAGCGCCGACTCGCGAACGTTCGGGCCCATCCAGATTGCCCACGTCATCGGGCGGGCGTGGCTGCGCTACTGGCCGTTCGACCGGTTCGGCGTGCTCCCGACGCCGAGCTACGCGGCGCAGATTCCCGGCTCGAGCCCAACGGCGAGCGGCAAGCCCGGCCTGGAGCCCAGCCCGAGCCCATGAACCTCGCGCTGGTCGCGGTCGTCCTCGCGATCGGCGGCGGGGCGGTCCTCGCCGTGTCGACGCGCGACGGTGCGGTGGCGGCGATCGGGATCGCGATCGCGCTCGTCGGCTCAGCACTCCTGTCCGACCCGTTGCCCTCCGCGGCCGTGCTCGGGGTTCGGGTCGTTGCCGCCTTGCTCGTGGCGACCATGATCCGCTCGGCCATGCGCACGGGGCCGCGGCAGCCCTCGCCTGTCGGCTGGCCCTCGGAGGCGCTCCTGGCGACCGCGGGTGCGGTGGCCGGTCTGGGCGTGGCCGTCGGTCTCGCATCCGTGGCCGCCGCCAGCGGCGTGCCGGGCGGCCTGGCGGGGGTTGGCGAGCCCGCGCCAGGTGGGGCTGTTGGTGGCGGCACCACCACCGTGACCTCGATGGCGCTCATCACCGCCGCCGGCACGAGCCTCCTCGCCCTCGGTGCGGCGCCGCTGGTGCACGGCCGACCCGGGCCTCGTCGAGCGATCGGCCTGGTGCTCGTGACGCAGGCTGTCCTGCTGCTCCGCATCGGCATCGCAGGTCCGGCGGTGGAGCTCGAGGAGATCGCCCGCGAAGCGCTGCTGGTTGTGGCCGGCGCGACGGGGGCGGCACTGGCCATTGCGACTGCGAGCACCGCCGCGGCCCACGAGGCCGCGGAGACGCTCTCACCGTGACCCTGCTGATCCTCGCCGCGGTCGCCCTCGGCACCGGCCTCGCGACGATCTTCACGAGTGGCGAACGGCGCTCGCTCGCGCTCGCCATCGGCCTCGTGGGCAGTCTCATCGTGCTCGGCCTCGCCCTGGTCATGCCCGACACAGACTCGCTGATCGTCGGCGGCGTGGGCATGGTCAGCACGCCCGTGGTCCGGGCGATGGCTGTCGCGTGGTCCGCGAGCCTGGCCGTGCTCGGATTGCTCGAGATCGCGGTCGGTGGAAGGCCGACGGTCGTCGGGCCGTCGCTGATCGGCCTCGCGGTCGCCGGAGTGGCGCTTGCGACACGCGACCCGGCCAGCTCCATGGCCGCGCTCGCAGCCGGTGGGGTCGCAGGCGTCGTCGTTCCCGGACTTGCGGGCTGGCTCGATGGACCGGACATGCCCTCGCGCCTGCCGACGACGAGCCGGGGCACGCTCGCGATCCTCGGCTCGGGGCTGCTCGGGCTTGGCGTCATCGCCTGGGGCGCGTCTGCGGCAGGGCCGCTTGGCGGCGAGGGCGGTCCGGTCTCGATCGACCCGAGCGCGCAGCTGAGCCTGGGCATTGCCCTGCTGGTCATTGTTGCGGCAGTCGCGATCCGAACCGGGCTGATCCCGCTCCACGTCTGGGCAGCACGGTTCATGGAGGGCGTCAGCCCGCTGGCCATCCCGGCGGCGTTCGCCTGGGGCAGTGCCGCGTTCGTGCTCGTCGCGCTGGATTGGAGCCAGGTCGCCCTGGGGCCGGCCGCCGCGAGCGGCGGCGAGCGCTGGCTGATCATCTTCGTGGCGATGACCAGCGTCGTCCTCGGCGGCCTCGCCGCGATGGTTCATGACGACATCGAGCACGTGCTCGGCTACTCGATCCTCCAGGACGCCGGCGTAGCGGTTCTGGCGTTTGCATCGCTGGACCCCGGCGTCGTCGCGGCGGCGCGCAACTGGCTCGTGGCCAGCGCGACGGTGAAGACCGCCCTCGCCGCGTGGGCGTCGGTCGTGCGCACGACGTACGGCGGCCATCGGCTCGATGACCTTGGCGGCTGGGCGCGCCACTCCCCTGCCCTCGGCGTCGCCTTCGCGGGCATCCTCGTCGCCGCGATCGGGCTGCCGAACATGGCCCTGTTCCAGGCCCGGACGGACCTTGTTTCAAGCGCCATGCCGGGTATCGGGCAGGTCGTTGCGCTGCTCATCGCGGCGATGCCCGCGATCTACCTCGGACGGATCGCGATCGCCGGACTTGCGCCGGTCAGCCCGGCGGTGCGGGCAGGGCTCTCGGGTCGGCCGCGCTGGACCGGCGGCCGCGCCGCCGGTTGGTCAGGGGGCCCGATCAACCAGGCGATCCGGGCGATCCCGGTTGAGCTGCGGGCGAATCGCGCGCCGCTGATGGCCCTGGGCGTCGTGGCCCTCGCGGTGATGGCGCTCCTGACTGCGACAGGCGGCGCGGGCGGGTAATCCGCTACTCCGCTGGAGCGAGCACCCAGCGATCGACGTCGCGCTCGTACTCGAGCAGCTCGTCAGGCGAGAACCACATGGCCAGCTCGGATGCGGCGGTTTCGGGGCCATCCGAGGCATGGACGAGGTTCTGCGCGGTCTCGACGGCCAGGTCGCCACGGATCGAGCCGGGGGCTGCCTCGTGGGGTCGCGTCGCGCCGACCATTGAGCGCACGACGGTGATCGCATTCGGACCCTCGAGCGCGAGGGCAACGAGCGGGCCGGAGGTGATGAAATCGAGCAGGCCCTCGAAGAATGGCTTGCCGCGGTGGATGGCGTAGTGCCGCTCCGCGAGCGCGCGATCGATGTGCATCAGCTTCAGGCCGATCAGCTTCAGCCCGCGCTCCTCGAAGCGGGCGAGGATGCGGCCGACCAGCAGACGCTGCACGCCGTCGGGCTTGACGAGGACGAGGGTGCGCTCGGTCACGGGCAGGGCGCTACGCGACGGTGCTCGCTCATGGGCGAGCAGAACGATAGCAGGGCACTCCGCCACTGAGCGCGGCCCCGGCGATTTTACGCAGTTGCAATGTTGTCACCATTGCCAGTGGTGTTAGCATCCGCCGCCAGACGGGTCCTCCGCGGCCATACCGCCGCTCATCGGGGGCGAAAGGCAAGGCGAATGCACACTTCGTTTCGACGTTTGGTCACGTTCGCGAGCGTGACCCTCCTCCTCGCCGCGCTGGCCTCCCAGGCGCAGGTTCTTGCCTCGGCACGCGGCGGCGGGACGAAGTCGACGGGCGTGCACTTCGGCACCCCTGTCCGGCTTCCCACCTATCTCTCGTGTGGCGGCTACGAGCCGGGCATCGCAATCGACAGGTTCGGCAACATCTTCGTGACCGCCCACAAGCAGAACCACTGCCTGGCCCTCGCGCCGGACCCGATGGCGCCGACCGGCGTCCGCGCGCAGTCCTGGCTGTGGACATCGACCGACGGTGTCAACTTCGTCGAGATGCCCGGTCTGGCCAATCTGCCTGCCGACCCGACAACGCTCGATGTCGGCGACGAGGGCGACATCGCCCTCGACGACGCCAATCACTTCTACTTCGTTGACACCAAGGTGGTCGACGACAGCTTCGCCCGCTGGACGGTCAGCGGCCTGGGCACCTCGCACATGGTCCAGGACATTCACCGCCCGGTTGTGCCCACGTTGATGCCCGTCGACGACCGTCCGTGGGTGACCGCGCATGGCACATCGACCGTGCTGTACGCCGGCAACGAGGGCGACAAGGACACATACAACGTGGGCGACGCCGCCGCGGGCTGCACCGGCACGGGCATCACTCCGCCACAGCCGGGCCAGCAACAGCAGCCGCCTGGCGGCCGCTACACCGTGTTCCTATCACACGACGCCGGAGCGACCTTCGATCCCGTCGGCTGCACCCTGCCGGACAGCGGCTGGTGCCGGCCGGCAGCCGACCACACCCCGGGATCGCTGTACCTGTACATGGCCTGCACGAACGACGCCGGCGCGGACTACGAGGTCAACACGCCCGGCGACCCAGGCTTCACCGCCGGCACGCTCTACTCGTACGTTTCCGCCGACGACGGCGCGACGTGGAAGCGCCACAGGATCGACAGCTACAACAGCGACCTGCCCGGCGGCGGCGAGACGAACGACATCAACTGGCCGCAGGTCGTCGTCGCCAAGGACGGGTCGCTGTACGCCCTGTTCAACGACCCCGTTACAGGCACGGACTCGTCGGGCGACCGGATCAAAATCGACTCGAGGCTGCATCTGTACCACTCGACCGACCACGGGAAGACATGGGCGAAGCAGGATGTGACGCCGGCCAATGCGGGCCTCATCCGCTACAGCTGGGTCGACGTCGCGCCCGACGGCAAGACCATCGGCATCGGCTACGAGACCCACGCCACGATTGACGGCAACTGGCATGTCTACGCCGGCATCGCGCCGAAGTTCGGCAGCGCGTTCACGTACGCGCTGGTGGACCCGGTCGAAACGGCGCCGCCGGGCGACTTCAACTTCGGCGACTTCTTCGAGGTCGGGTTCGATCCCGCCGGTCGGCTCAACGTCGTCTACACGCGCTGCACCGACCTGGTGGCCGGCGACGACACGACCGATTGCCTCAACTCGGACGTCTATTTCGCCCGAACGCAATAGCGCCTCTCGCTCGAATGGCTTTGCGCCCGGAGGCCCACCCCCGGGCGCAGAGATCGGGGCTGCTGACGACCGCAGCGGGAGCGGCCGCCGCGGCAGACAATCAGCGGAGGAGGTGCGTGATGCGATCCTCACTGGTCATGAGGTCAGCAGGCATTGCCGGCGTGGTGGGCGCCGTCCTCATCCTCGGAGGCCTCTATCTGTCCACGACCGGCTCGGGCGTTCCAGACCAGGACGCCGAGGCGGCCTCGTGGGCGGCATGGGCCCGATCGCGGGAAGGTCCACTGGAGCTCGGCGCCTACGTTCTGCTTTTCCCCGGTCTCATCCTGTTCCTCGGAATGTTCTCAGCCCTTGCCGGGCTGCTGCCTTCCGATGGGATCTGGACGCGCATGGCCGGCTACGGCGCGGTTTCCTTCTTCGTGTTGTTCGCAGCGGGTGCGGCGCTGGCGTCGACCGCGGCTTCGACGTATGGCTTCTACAAGGCCTTCGACGATCCCGCCGCGCTTACCGTCCTCACCGGTGCGACCGCCGGCTACCACTTCCAGGCACTCGCTGTCTGGAGCCTGTCGCTGACGATCGTGGCCACGGCGCTGGCGCTTCGTTCGTCCGACGCGATCTCGTCGCGCACGTCTGTTTCGAGCATCGGCCTCGCCGCGCTCACCGCTGCCGCGAACCTCATCGGTTTCGGCATCGTGTTCGGCTTGATCTGGATGGTGGGCGTCGGCATCTGGCTCGTGCGCTGGGCGCCGAGGCAGGTGTCAGGAGCCCTCTAGGCTCTCCGCGGCCGCATCGAAGGCAGCCTCGGCTTCCATGTGCCGGCCCAACAGGCGCTGGGCGTCGCCGCGGACAAGGGCCGCGCTGGGTTCGCGTCGCAGGTGCAGGATGTCGAGGACGGCAGGGGCATAGGTCGGGTCGTGCCGCAACACCAGCGACAGCCGAAGGATCGCCCGCTCGGGCTTCGCGCTGAGCTCGTCGCGCGCCCTCGCCAGCTCGGTCGCCGGGTCCATCTGGCCCTTCACCCGACGCTCAGTCCCTCGCACGGGCCTGCCCGCGGCGCCCGCACCGGGAGTCGACGGACGCCCGCCGGGACCCCACGCCCCCGCCGCGGTCGCCTCGAGCACTTCGCGCGGGCCGGGGATCGCGCGGCGGTCGGTGGGTGGCGCGCCGAGCGGCGACCCGGCCTGCCCGGACGCGGACACGGCCCCCGCCGCCGACTGGTAGACCTCGCTGGGGCCCTCTGACGTCGCGGCGGGGATGGGTCGCGCTCCGCCTCGCCGGCCGGCAGCAGCACGGGCGTCCGTCTCGCGCCGGAGCTCGTCGATGTCGCTGCGATCGACCGGACCGGCCGGCCAGAACGCGCGCCGCGGCATCCCGGCGAACAGTGCGTCGAGCGTGGCCGCGTCGGAGGCGGGCAGGCGGTCCATCAATGCTCGCGCGTCCGCCGGCCGGCCCTCGGCGGCAAGCGCCTCCGCGGCGATGCACAGCGCGACGTCATCCGAGCCCCCCGACTCGAGGTGCGACAGCGCGGCAGCGGCGGCCGCCGGGCCCTCACCGGTTCGCCAGCGCGCTTCGGCCAGGATCGCCAGCCCGATCACGTCCAGGGCGTCGCGACGATACAGGTCCTCGAGCTCCGCGCGCGCCAGGGTCAGCTGGCCCATGCGCAGGTGGAGGCGGGCCATGCGCAGGTCGGCGAGGCGGGCGGGGTCGCTCGCAGACGTGAGCGTCATGCGGGCAGCTGCAGGTGCTTGTCGAGGCCGCGCAGCGATCGGCCGGGCGCGACCACGGCCATGCGCAGTGCCTCGTTGCGGAAGAGCTGACGGGCCAGGCGCGTCACGTCGGCGGCGGTGACGCGCGCGATCGCCGCGAGCGCCTCGTCGATGGTGAGCACGCGGTCGTGCAACGCTTCCTGGCCCCCGATCCAGGCGGCGAGGTGGCGCGTCTCCTCCATCCGCAGCTCGAGGCCCCCGGAGAGGTACGCCTTGGCCTTGTTCAGCTCGTCCTCCGCGACGGTCTGGTCGCGGAGCGACACGAGCTCACGCAGGATCCCGTCGAGCGCCCGGCCCACTCGGCCCGGATCGACACCGGCGGTGATCTGGAGCGCCCCGGCGTCGGCGTACTCGACGATGCCCGAGCCCACGTCATAGGCGAGCGCGTCGCGATCGACCAGCGCCAGGAAGAGCCGGCTGCTCATGCCGTCACCGAGCAGCACGTTCAGCACGGCGAGCGCCCAGGCGTCCGGATGGTCGCGCTGCAGCGCCGGGACGCCGAGGCAGATCTGGGCCTGGGTCGTGTCGCGGCGGCCGGTCAGCACGCGCTCGCCGGCGGGAAGGGCGGGCGCCGGTTCGAAGCCATGCACCACGCCGTTGCCCCGACCGAAGGTGCTCGAGGCGAGGTCGACCGCTTCGTCGTGCCCGAGGTCACCCGCGACCGCGACCACGGCATTCGCGGGCCGGTACGTCGTCGACCAGAAGGCGCGGATCCCGTCGGCCGGCAGGCCGCGGACATCGGACTCCTCGCCGCAGATCTCGCGACCAAGTGCCCCGGGACCGAACATCGCCTGCTGGAACAGGATCTGCCCGTACTCCGCCGGGTCGTCGAGGTAGCCGCGGATCTCCTCGACGATGACCTCGCGCTCGCGATCGATCTCGGCGACGTCGAGGTTGGGCCGGCAGATCAGCTCGCCAAGGACAGTCATCGCACGCTCGGTCTCGCGGCGCGGCACGCGCACCCAATACACGGTCGCCTCGCGATCGGTCGCCGCGTTGAACGAGCCACCCACGCCTTCGATCGCCTCGCTGAGCGTGCGGGTCGACGGGAATGCCGCGGTGCCCTTGAACGTCAGGTGCTCGAGGAAGTGGGCCATGCCCGCCTGCTCGCGGGTCTCGAGCCTCGAGCCGGCCCCGACGAAGGCCGCCACCGACACCGACCGCGCGCCGGCCAGGCGCGTCGAGATCACCCGCGGGCCGTCGGCCAGCGCCGTCCGTTCGAACATCGCCGGGATGGTACGAGATTGATGGATTCGGCCGATCGCAACGTCATGCCGCTCGAGATGCCGGTACCCGCCGACGCCATACTCGCCGCGCACTCTGCAGGTCATCGCCACCGTCAAGGCGAGGCATGACGACCGATCTCGTCCACCGGGCGCGACTGGGCGACCACGCGGCGTTCGAGCGGCTCGCGGCTGCCTCGATCGATCGGCTGTTCGCGCTCGCCGCACGCGTCCTCCGCGATCATGCAGCGGCCGAAGACGCTGTGCAGGAGGCGCTCCTGCATGCCTGGCGAGACCTCCGTACGCTCCGCGACGCATCGCGCTGGGACGCGTGGCTCTATCGGCTGCTCCTGAACGCCTGCCGCGACGAGCAGCGCCGGCGGCAGCGGCGCCCGGTTGCCATCATGGATCTCTCCGACCAGGCCGCGGCAATCGATGACGTCGACGCGGTCGCGCGGCGCGACGAGCTCGAGCGAGGCCTGCGCCATCTCAGCGTCGAGCATCGAATGGCGCTGGCGATGCACTTCTACCTCGACATGCGGCCCGGCGAGATCGCCGACCTCCTGGGCATCCCAGAAGGCACCGTGGTCTCGCGAATCCACTACGGCAGCCGCGCGCTGCGCGCTGCGGTTGAAGCCGACCTCCGGGCGGCCGTCACGACTGGGGCGATGGAATGAGCGACCAGCGCGCCATGATCGACCGCGACATCGCAGCGCAATTCCGCGACGGACCGTCGCGGGCGCCGCTGGGCCTCCTCGAAGCGACGCTCACGTCGACCGGTCGCACGCGCCAGCGCTCGGCGATGGCGGCCACGCTCCTTGGCGCGCCGTCGGCCGGTCGCCGCGTCGACGTCGTCGCAGCCGGCCTGACGCGCCGCGACCTGCTGGTGCTGGGGCTCCTCGCGGGGATCCTGGCGGGCAGCATCCTCGTCGCGGGCGCGTTGCAGCTCCTCGACCGGCAGACCGTGGACCTGCCATCACCGCGTGCGACGGCCGCGCCTCTGGCGTCCGACCTGACGACACAGCTGCGCACGCCGGCACCCGTGGTGGAGAACGTCGGACTGGGCTTCGCGGTGATGCGCAACGACGCCGCACCGTTCACCGAGCACGAGGACCGCTGGAATGGCCACGACATCGGAGGCGCCGAGGGCGGCGTCGAATTCGATTTCGGAACGTGTCCGAATTCATGCGGAGGCCAGCTGAGCGTCTCGAGCTCGTCACCATGGTCTGGCGTCATCGTCGATTGGATGACGGAGTGCGGGACCCTGTCCGCGTTCGATTGTGCCGACCTCAAGGCGCGAGGCGGCCTCCCGATTCGGCTCCGCGGCGCCAGCGTGGATGAGCTCGCGGCCGCGTGGATCGGCCGCTTCGGGCCGAGTGAGTCGGACCGACAGACGGTCGAAGGCATCGACGAGGTGCTTCTCTGGAACGCCCATGCGACGGGGGCACTGTTCGTGAGAGGCGGGCGCACGTTCTCCGTGATGGTCCACGCCACCGACGGCAGCCCGCAGCCAAACCAGCTCGCGCGCCTGCGGCAGTTCCTCGCCTCACTGCGGTTCCCCAAACCCGAGGCGGCGATCTATCGAAACGACGACCTCGGCGTTGTCGTCAGCAGCGCGGACATCGGCCCGTGGTACCGCGTCGGCCCGGGCTTGGGTGCGGGGCCGGGTGACGGAACTGCGGTTGCGTTCTGGTTCGGTCAGTGCCTCGACAACATGTGCAACCAGCCATACATCAGCCTGAGCTACGCCGACCCTGCCGTCGGCGCGATCGTCGAGGGCGCGGGCGGGGACTACAAGCGCGTCCGTGGCTTCACGCTCGCTCAGCTGCGCAAGTC
>Ga0070698_100010001_pt1 | contig 10137 bp, 10 predicted proteins | sample KBSK1502metaG_FD_65477 | JGI IMG/M metagenome (GOLD analysis project Ga0070698, IMG submission 65477) | Corn, switchgrass and miscanthus rhizosphere microbial communities from Kellogg Biological Station, Michigan, USA - KBS K1-50-2 metaG | ecosystem: Host-associated > Plants > Roots >... | reverse complement strand
TGCCATTCGTGGAAGCGTGTGGGGTCGGTGGCGTAGGCGAACACCTCTGCTGCGGGCCGGTCCACCACGGTGCTGGCGATGGTCGGTGCCATGTCAGCGGCCCTCGAGCAGGGCAGCGTACCGGGCCAGGTAGAGCGGCCATCCCTGGTCGCCGTCGACGCCGTCGCTGACCGACTGCCAACCGGAACCGTGCCGGTCGAGGTAGCGGTGCTCCAGTTCGACCCGGGTGCGGTCCGGTCCCTCGGCCACGAACCGGACCTCGACCTCGCTGGTCAGCTCCGGGTCGGTCTCGACCTGCCATTGCGGGCTGATGTCCCAGCTGAACACCACGCGGGCTGGCGGCTCGTAGGCCAGGATCCGCGCCCACCGGCACTCGCTGCCGTCGACGGCGCGGTCGTAGATGTGTCCGCCGACGTGGGGCTCGAAAACTGTCTCGGCGATCGCGGCCGCGAGCAGGTTGTGCTCCGGTGGCTTGAAGTCGCCGAACCTCTCGGTGAACGCCGTGAAGGCCTGCTCGACCGGCGCGCTGACCACCACCTGCTTGCGGACAACGGGGACTTCGGTTCGGGTCATGGACTCTCCTCGGTCGCTTGTTCGGCAGCATCCACGTAGCTGGCCAGAGCCCTCTGCCAGAAGGTGTCGAGCTGATCGCGCAACGCGGCTACTGCCGTCGGATTGAGCCGGTAGACACGTCTGGTGCCGGCCGCGCGTTCACTGACCAGGCCGGCGTCCTTGAGGACCTTTAGGTGCTGGGAGACCGCCGACCGGCTGACCGGCAGCTCCGCGGCCAGTTGTCCCACCGCCTGCGGCCTGTACCGCTTCAGAACTCGACACGGGCACCGCGACCTGCGGTTTGGCTGGATGAGCAGGTTGCGGCAGGATCGCGGTTTGTGTCTCTTCGCCTCCTGTACCTGATCATGATCCGGATCTTTGGCTGGCTGTTACTGCTGGGCGGCAGCCAGGCGCCCAGGAACGCGGAGATCATGGTGCTCCGTCATGAAGTCATGGTGCTCCGGCGTCAGGTCGCCCGGCCCAAACCCGGCTGGGCCGACCGGGCCGTCCTGGCGGCAATTGCCCGGCTGCTGCCAGCCGTGCTGCGCGCCCGCCGGCTCGTCGCGCCGGGCACGCTGCTCGCCTGGCTCCGCTGCCTGATCAAACGCGAATGGACGTACCCGAGCCAGCCAGGCCGGCCGGGGACCAGTCAGGAGATCCGCGACCTGGTGCTGCGGCTGGCGCGCGAGGACCCGGCCTGGGGATACCGCCGGGTGCACGGCGAGTTGACCCTACTCGGTCACCAGGTCAGCGAGGCGGCCGTGCGGAGGATCTTGCGCGCCCGGCGGCGCAGGCCGGCCCCGCCGAACGCGGGCACCTCCTGGCGGGCGTTCCTGCATAGCCAGGCGCGAGGGCTGCTGGCCTGCGACTTCTTTCACGTGGACACGATCTTCCTCAGACGCCTGTACGTGCTGTTCGTGATGGAGGCGGCGACCCGGCATGTGCATGTCCTGGGCGTGACCGCCAGCCCGGACGGCGCCTGGACCGCTCAGCAGGCCCGCAATCTGCTCATGGACCTCGCAGACCGGGCCGGATCCTTCCGCTTCCTGATCCGGGATCGCGACGCCAAGTTCACCAGCGCATTCGACAGCGTCTTCGCTGGCCAGGGCGTGAAGATAGTCAAGACTCCGCCGCGGACGCCACGCGCGAATTGCTATGCCGAGAGATGGATACGCACCGCACGAGCCGAGTGCACCGACCGGATACTGATCTACGGCGAACGGCACCTACGGTCGGTTCTGGGCGAGTACGCCGGCCATTATAACCGGCACAGGCCCCATCAGTCCCGCCAGCAACGACCGCCCGATCAGGACGACCAAGCTGATGCCCCACCGGACTTGCCTGTTCAGCGGCGGAAGGTGCTCGGCGGCGTGATCAACGAGTACTACCGGGCGGCGTAGCTGACCCCATGAACCCCAGGTCATCCCTATGCGATGGGCTTTGAAGCGGTACAGGCCTCCTCCACGAATACGCCCAGGTCGGACTGGCGAGCTCATCACCGCCGTCGCTGATCGGCACCGTCCTGGACGCCGCATGCCTGCGGGCGTCCTTCCTGGCCGTCATGTCAACAGAGCAAGTCGCGCGCGGCAAGCCAGCCCCGGATATCTACCTCGCCGTGGCAGGTCAGCTGGGCCACCGGCCGCAACAGTGCGCGCGGGAGCCGCGCTAACCGGCACTTGTCAGATGCCGGCTGTGGCACGGCTTGCGCACAGTGGCGTAGATGATCACTGCCCTGTCCTCAAAGACGCGGTGGTACCGGGCGGGATCGCTCTGGAAGGCGCCGAAATCGGCATCCGGGCTGGACCTGTATAGCACCACATACCGGACATCGTCACGAGCAAGGACGTTCCCCGCCGCGCAGCTCGCGGGCCGCAGCAGCACCTGGTTCGAGTCGAGCAGCGGCTGCCGGCCGGCCGGCGGCAGTGAGCGCGGATTCTCGAACCGGCTATGAAAGTACGATTGCAGGCCCTGGTAATCTCCCAGGGCCAGCACGGCGCGGTTGGTGATGCCGGGATTCATGCCGGGTGTCGAGATGATCGTGCCGCCGGTGTTGTGGCGCCTGAGCCACTCACCCGCGACCGCGAGCGGGCGGTGGAGCACGGCGCCCTGCGTCTGGATGTCGGTCAGGATGTTCCCTGCCGCCTGCAGCACGATGAACACGATCAATGCCCCAGCCGCGGCCACCGAGGTCACTACCATGGCGGTCGCTTTGGTTGCACGCAGTTGCGGCAGCGATTGCAGCAGCATGCCGGCGCCGAGTGCACCTGCCACCGACAGCGGCGCCCCCCAGGTCGCTTTCGAACCGCACCGGAAAACCATCCACCGCGGTCCGGCTCCCCGCGTACATCAGCAGGCACCACATCAGGACCGTTCCCGCCGCGAGAACCTGGTCTGGCCTGCGCAGGTACCTGATCCCCGCGGCCAGCGCGGCCACACCGAACACCCCAAGCCACGCAATCGCGGGTCCGAGCTCGACCAGAAGGTGGCCGGCCGCGGGGGCAGCCTGCGTGCCGATGTCGCTGGTCACCGCGCCCGAGGTGGCAGAGTGTCCGGAGATCAGCGCGCCAAGGTTGTATGTGTAGGCCGCATAGCACGCCGACAGCGAACACCGGGTCCCGCCTGGCGGCCGCCCGCTCGCGGCATCGGCGGGCTGCTGGCGGCGGCGGCGCTGCTCGCCGGTCCCGGCGGCCTGGTGGGATGATCAGCCTGACATCCGTGATGGAAGCGGTCAGGCGAGAGGCGGGTCGGCACAATGAGCCCTCCAGAGATCCGCCTGTACGAGCTGTCGGGGAGCTGATGATGGTGCGCTTCGGATACGGCCTGATCACCTGCCAGCGCTATCCCGGGGATCTCCGGAACGACGCGGACTTGTACCGGGAGGCCCTGGGCGTGGCTGAGGAGGCCGAACGGTTGGGCTTTGACTCGGTGTGGACTAGTGAGCATCACTTCGCCGACGATTCCTATGCTCCCTCGCTCCTTCCGCTATCTGCCGCGATGGCCGCACGGACCAGCCGGATCCAGATTGGGACTGGCCTGCTGCTCGCCCCTCTGTACCACCCGATCCGGCTGGCCGAGGACGCGGCCGTTGTCGATCTGATCGCGGGCGGGCGCTTCATCCTCGGTCTCGGGCAGGGGTGGCTGCGCTGGGAGTTCGAGGCCCTGGGGGTGCCGCTCGGCGAGCGGGGCCGCCGCATACAGGCAGCCATTGAGATATGCCGCCAGGCCTGGGGGAACGGCCTGGTAGAGGCGGCCGGGGTTGCGGTCTCCCCCAAGCCGGCGCGCTCGGGTCCGCCTATCTGGGCGGGGGCGCAGAGCGAACCGGCCATCCGCCGGGCTGCCGCCCTGGCTGACGGCTGGATGGCCGGCGAACCCGACCAGGAGAGCTTCCGGATCCAAGTCGGCTGGCTGCGCGACGAGATGCAGCGGCGGGGACGGCTGCCAGAGGAGGTGCATGTCGCCGGTTACTGGCCGGTGTTCGTTTGGGACCGGCCCGGCCACGCATGGGAGGTGGTGCGGCCATTCCACCACTACGTGCAGTGGAAATATCAGGACGCCGAAGGCGCGAAGGGGCGGCTCGGCCCGCTTCCCCTGCCCCCGGCCCTCGATGAGTGCTCGGAGGCCGCGCTGCGCGCGGAACTGATCTGCGGCACCCCGGCCGAGGTAGCCGCCCGCATCGCCGAGTTCGCCGAAATCGCCCTCGCCGCCGGGCCGCAGTTCACGTTCATCGCGCGCCTGTACTACCCAGGCATGGACCCGGCGACGATGCGCGAAACTGCCCGGCTGTTCGCCGAGAACGTAATCCCCGCCGTGCGAGCGACAGTGCCTGAAACGGACTGACCCATCGGAAAGACGGGAAAACCGCGCCCGCGGCAGGCACCTGCCGCCGAGCCGCCGTTCTGCTTTCATGTATCGGCGTACTCGTGGTACTCACGCTCGGCATGATCCAGGAGTACAGGCCCTCGGATCTTGCTCGCAGCGGAAGTCGCAGACCGCGCTCGATGCAGGTTCATCTCTGAGGTGCGGCGGCGGAGCCGTAGCCGTAGACGGCGCGACATGGGAAGCGGGATAGCCTCGGCGCTTCGCCACATCGAGCAGGTGGATCCCAGCCTGCCGGTGATGCGGGCACTGCCGGGCACGGTGGGGGAACCCTGGACTGAGGTTCTTGGGCCGGACGGGCGGATCTACCCAGTACGGCTTTCAACCCTCATCCTGCTCGGGTCGGGGATAGATGTAGGACACCTTGTGCATCTTGAGCTCCATGAACGTCTCCGAGGCGGTAATACCGCCTACCGTGGGCATCCGTTCGTAGAGCAGCTCCCACAGGTGGTCGTGATCACGGCAAACGAGCTGCGCGTAGAGGTCCGCGCGCCCGGTGCAGGACGAGATGTAGGTGATCTCGTCCCACAACGTCAACGCGTCGATCACAGACTGTTGCCTGCCTGGGAGCAAGTTGAGCAGGCTGAACGCGAGCACGCGGTAGCCGAGCCGGAACGGGTCGGCGATGGCCACGATGGTAAGCGCACCTGACCTCGTCAACCGGTTCGCGCGGAGCCTGACGGTGCCCTCGGCAACGCCGAGCTGGCGAGCGATCTCCCGGTACGGCAGTCGCCCATCGTGTTGAAGAAGACGGATGATCGCGCGATCCGTCTCGTCCAGCGGCCGGCTGTCGCGTAGCCGGGCGGCAGGCGGCGGCTCGCCGGAGTCGGTCGGGCTACGCCGCGCGCTCATCGCGGTCCTCACATCCGCGTCAGGAGCGGCAGACCTGCCGCGAGGAAGCCGCCGTCGACGTAGATCGCCTGACCTGTCAGCCAGGTTGCGTCCGACACCAGGAAGCACACGGTTTCGGCGATGTCGGCCGGCTTGCCGAACCGACCCATCGGGGTCCGGCTGAGCTCGTGGCTAGCGATCGGCTGGCGGGCGAGGTAGTCCCTGCCCATCGCTGTCTCCACAGTCCCGGGTCCCACCCCGTTGACGGTGATACCCAGTGGCGCGAGCTCCACCGCGAGAACCCGGGTGAGCAACAAGGCGGCACCCTTGGACGCGCAATAGGCGCTCTCCAAGGCGAATCCCTGGGACGAGGCTGTCGACAAGATGTTGACAATGCGCCCCTCACCCGCGACGCGCATTCGGCGCGCCGCCTCCTGACACGAAAGGAACACGCCGCGAGCGTTGACGCTCATCACGCGGTCCCAGACGTCGACGGGTGTATCGAGGAATGGGATGTCCGCAAAGATGCCGGCCGCGTTGACGAGTGCGTAGGGGCTGCCGAACTCATCGTCAAGGCGCTCATAGGCGCGAGCTACGTCCGCCGCGTTTGACAAGTCGACCTCGACCCCGCACGCGGGCCGGCCCAGCTCACTCAATCGAGAAAGCGTCTCCGTCGCGGGCTGCAGGTCGAAAACAGCGATTCGGCCGCCCGCGGCCGCGAGCCGCAACGCGATGCCCTGACCGATGCCCTGTGCGCCGCCGGTGACCACCGCAACCCGGTCATCGAGTGCCATAGGTGCTCCTGCGCATGAGGGGACGAAGCTCGGCCCGCGTCACGAGACCAACGCCTGGTAAGTCCTGCGCATGAACGCCTGAAGGTTGTGCTCGCTGTTCAGCATGAGGCGGCCGGCCGGGATCTGCCCGGACCGATAGCCCAGCTGCTGCCGATCGGTCGCGGCGCCGTCTTCGAGCAGTACCTGGTCCCACATTTTCAGCCACTCGTCGACGATGCCTTCGTCGGCGCCGGGCCGCACGTACATGTCGACGAAGGCCGAGCAGCGCTCCGGCCCCAGGGGAGCCACACTGCCGACGAACCCGATGAAGTCGTCAACGGCGAAGAAAGAGGACGGCCAGAGGAACGCGAACCGGAAGCCCTTAAGCGAGGCCGGGTCCAAATCGCCAGGAATCCACTTGATCGGCGACTCGTGCCAGATCGTGTCGGGCCAGGAAATGGTCTGGTAGGCGTCCGGGTGCGCGTCATACGTCTTGCCGAAGCTGTCGCGATGCGTGGTCGGGCAGTGGTAGCACTCGATCGCGTTCTCCGCCCAGACTTTCCAGTTGCAATCCATCTCATAGCTGTAGCGGATGCGGTACTCGTACTCCTTGAGGTCGGCGTTCAACTCGTCCGTGCGTGGGCGGATGTCATTGGTCAGCGTCCGAAGCGCAGCGCCACCAGCATCCGCGTTGACGAAAACGAACTGATCCCACCGCTCGACCGAAACCGGCTTGAGCGAGATGGCCGAGCAGTCGAACTCACGCTCGCGGTCCTGCCGGGGAGCGTGCTTGAGCTGACCGTCAAGCTCGTACGTCCAACCGTGGTAGGAACATCGCAGCAGCCGCGCATTCCCGTTTGCCGTTGCCACCGGGTGCAGGCGATGTCGGCAGACGTTGACGAAACCCCGAAGCTCACCATCGTTTCCGCAGACGATCATGATCGGGATCTCGCCTGACTTCGTGAGGACGACGTCTCCCGGCTTCCGCAGTTGCGAGTCGTGGCAGGCGTACTGCCACGCCCGCGCAAAGATCTTCTCCTGTTCGAGCTGGTGGACCTCAGGGGCCACATAGAGCTGCGCCGGAAGAGTCTCACCGGCCGCAAGCGCAGCGAACACGTCCGCGTCGGAAGGGAGACCGTATCGCACCCGAACGTCACTCAGTGTCAGCATTCTCGCCACCTTGATCGCCGGAATGCGTAGCAGAACATGCTAAATACTACGCGATGCACGAATCCGAGGCAACAGAGGACGAGGCACGCGGGAGGCGCCGGAGCCACTGCCTGCCGAACGGCTGGGATGCCGGTGTGCTCCTCGCAGCGCCCCGCCCGATGCACGTCCCAGGCCGTGAGGAACTGCAGCGCGTCGGCACCCGCTTGGATGCCGCAGGTATCGCTTGACTGGGTTCCCGGTGCTGGACATGATGTTGCCAGCAGTTGTTCCAGTTATTCCAGTGGCGTTTCGCACGGGTCGCGGAGGCCGCGGATCGGTTGCTAGGACGTGCCTGTCCAGACGGGAGGTGCGACGTGGCAGACGACCTTCGGCGAGCGGCCGTCTCGGAGCCGCATCGCGGGCCGACGGGTCCGCACATGATCGCGCGACGCGACTTTCTCCGCTACTCGGGGATGGGCGCGGCGGTGCTCGGCGGTGCCACGGCGCTGTCCGCCTGCGGCTCTTCATCGGCGCCATCGTCCACCAGCTCGGCCCCGGCGGCGGCGGGGACGCCCAAGAAGGGCGGCACGCTGCGCGCTGGCCTGACTGGCGGGACCGGGTCCGACACCGTCGACGCGCACCGGGGCGTCGACAACGTGGACTTCGCCCGGATCATCGCCCTGTACGACCCGCTGATCGGCTACGACCTCAAAGCGCAGAACAGGCTGGCACTGGCCGAGTCGATCACGCCAAACGCGAACGCGACGGTCTGGACGGTGCGGCTCCGCCCGGGGGTGACGTTCCACAACGGCAAGCCGCTCACCGCCGAGGACGTCATCTACTCCCTCACCCGGATCGTCACGAACAACTACGCCGGCACCTCGTCACTCGCGTCCGTCGATGTGAAAAACCTCAAGGCGCTCGACTCGCGCACGGTCCGGATCCCGTGTCACAGCCCGTACGCGACCCTGCCCGACGCCATGACCGGTTACTACTACTACATGGGTATCGTCCCGGTCGGGTACGACCCCAAGCACCCGGTGGGCACCGGCCCGTTCAAGTTCCAGTCGTTCACACCCGGCCAGCAGAGCACCTTCGTCCGCAACGACCACTACTGGGACTCGAGCGACGGGCCGTACGTCGACACGTTGGTGATCACCGATTATCCGGACGAGACCAGCCAGGTCAACGCGTTCGTCAGCGGTCAGGCTGGCGTGGTCAATCTGCTCTCGGCCACCAGCATCCCGCAGGTGCAGGCGGCCGGGAACATCCTGACCGCCGACGGCGGCGGCATGACGCCCTTCACGATGCGGGTCGACCGGCCTCCGTTCACCGATCCCCGGGTGCGCCAGGCGTTCCGGCTCATCTGCAACCGGCCGCAGATGCTCGACCTCGTTTTCGGTGGCCGTGGCACGATCGGCAACGACATTTTCTCTCCGTTCGACCCCGAGATCGACCACTCGATCCCGCAGCGCACACAGGACATCCCCCAGGCGAAGTCACTCCTCAAGGCCGCCGGCCAGGAAGGCCTGACCGTTCAGCTCGTCACCGCCGACATCGCGCAGGGCACGATCAGGGTCGCCCAGGTGTTCGCGCAGCAGGCGGCCGCGGCGGGCGTGACGGTCAACCTGCGCCAGGTCACGAGCACCGAGTTCTACGGGAACAACTACCTCAAGTGGGCCTTTGCGCAGGACTACTGGTACTACAGCAAGTACTTGCCACAGGTCGCCCAGGCCACCCTGCCGGCGTCCCCCTTCAACGAAACGCACTGGGATGACCCGGCCTACAACAAGCTCTACAACCAGGCGATCGCCACAGTTGATCCAGTGGCCAGGACGGCCATCGCGCACGAGATGCAGGCGATCGATCATTCGATCGGCGGCTACATCATCCCCTACTTCCCGCCGACGATCGACGGCTATGCGAAGAACGTGCACGGCGTGGCGCCGACCAAAGTCGGCCTCTCGCTGGGCGCCTACAACTTCAAGGCCATGTGGCTGGCGTGACCGTTGACGCGACGTCGGCTCCGCGGGCGCCCTCCGACGTGGGCGCCAAGGGCCGGCCGCATCCGATCGCCCGGCTGATCTGGACACGCACGGCCCTCGGCCTCGTCACGCTGCTCGTAGTGTCGATCCTGATCTTCGCAGCGACCCAGGTACTGCCCGGCAACGCGGCCACGGCGGTGCTCGGTCACAACGCCTCGGCGAGCGCGGTCCGTACCATGGAGCTTCGCCTTGGGCTGAACAAACCCGCGGTGACCCAGTACTGGGACTGGTTCTCCGGGGTGCTGCGCGGGCGGCTCGGCACGAGCCTGGCGAACGGCCAGCCCGTCTGGGGCCTCGTCGGTCCTCGCCTGCTCAACTCGCTCGTGCTCGTCATCCTCGCCGGCTTCATCGGCGGGCTGCTCGGTGTCGGGCTCGGGATGTTCGCCGCGATCCGGCGAGACAAGCCCGCGGACCACGTCCTGTCGGTGGGCACGCTGGCGGTCACGTCGCTGCCCGAGTTCGTGGTCGCTATCTTCCTGGTCATCATCTTCTCGACCGTGCTCCTGCACATCCTCCCTGGGGTCTCTCCGCTCGAAAGCACGTCGGGAGCTGTCAAGCCTTGGCAGGACCCGAAGGAACTCGTGCTGCCGGTAGCGGCACTTGTGGTCGTGATCGTCCCGTACATCTTCCGGATGATGCGCGCCGCGACCATCGAGGCACTGGAGAGCGACTACGTCGAGATGGCGCGGCTCAACGGCCTTTCCCCGGTCCGCGTCCTGCTGCGCCACGCCTTGCCCAATGCCGTCGCGCCCACTGTCCAGGTCATCGGGCTGAACCTGCTCTACCTCGCGGGCGGGATCGTGCTGGTCGAGTTCGTCTTCGACTACCCGGGCGTCGGGCAGGGGCTGGTCAACGCGGTGGCCGATCGTGATATCCCGCAGATCCAGTTCATTGTGCTCGTGCTCGCCGCC
>Ga0070698_100009999_pt1 | contig 10139 bp, 11 predicted proteins | sample KBSK1502metaG_FD_65477 | JGI IMG/M metagenome (GOLD analysis project Ga0070698, IMG submission 65477) | Corn, switchgrass and miscanthus rhizosphere microbial communities from Kellogg Biological Station, Michigan, USA - KBS K1-50-2 metaG | ecosystem: Host-associated > Plants > Roots >... | reverse complement strand
CGCGAGCTGTTCGTGGAGTGGGCCGGCGTGTCCATCGACGAGGAGCAGGCGGTCGAGATCTGGGACCGCGTGATCCAGACCGTCGGCAAGCTGGAGACGGCGCTGGGCCAGCCCGTGTCGCTGCAGACGGCGCTCCTGCACGAGCTGCACACCCGGCTGGGCCTGGTGCGCGAGCCGCGCATGCTCTCCGGCCGCGAGCTGTCCGCGCTGCGCGTCAACGCCATCACCGACCCCCTCACCGGCCTCTACAACCGGCGCTTCCTCTACGACCACCTCCAGCGCGAGATGTCGCGCGCGGAGCGCGTGGGCGGCGTCGTCTCCTTGATGATGATGGACCTGCAGGGGTTCAAGAGCATCAACGACCGCCTGGGCCACCCCGTCGGCGACACCATGCTGGTCAAGACCGCGCGCGTCATCCGCGACTCGCTGCGCGCGGTGGACGCGGGCTGCCGGTACGGCGGCGACGAGTTCGTGGCCGTGCTGCCCAACACGACGCTGGTGGGAAGCCTGGCCGTGGCGGAGCGGATCCGCGAGCGCGTGGCCAAGATCCAGCTCCCGCGCCGCATCGGCCTGCAGATGGGCCTGCACTACGGCGTGGCCACCTTCCCCTCCGACGGCCGCACCATCGACTTCCTGATCCGCACGGTGGACCAGCGGCTCTACGACTGCCGCCGCTACAACTCCGACCCGCGCACGCGGCGCCATCCGCGCTTCGCCGTGCAGGGCCTCGGCCTGCGGCTGCTGCGCGGCGGCACCGCCCGCCAGCGCGAGTTCGAGGTGAAGGACATCGGGTACGGTGGGCTGGCCTTCATCTACCCCGGCCAGCGCGCGCCCAGCCGCCTGGAGGGCGAGCTGGTCCAGGAGTTCGCGTCCGACACGCACCACGTGAGCATGAAGCCGGTCAGCGTGCGGCCGTTGAGCGACGGCCGGTCGCGGGTGGGCTGTGCGTACGTCCATTAAATAAGGAGGAAGGCTGGATCACGACCGGATGGCGAGCGACGCGCTCCGGCCGTGGATCGGCACCGGCCTGCTGGTGGCGGCGGTCCTGGCCGCCATCGCCGTCACGCCGCTCGACCGGACGGTGGCCGCCGCGCTGTCGGCGGTGGCGGTGGCCGCGCTGGGCGCGCGCACCATCCTGGGCCTGCGCGACGTGCGGCGCGCGCTGGGTCCCTTCGGACCCGCCCTCGACATGCTGCTGGAGCTGGCCCTCGCCCTCACCGCGGCCTGGCTGACCGGCGGCCTGCGCAGCCCGCTCCTGATCCTGCCCGGCATCGGGCTCGTCCTCACGAGGCGCTCGCACGGGGCCGCGGCCTCGCGGTTCCTGGCCTGCGGGACCGTGGTCGGCCTGCTCGTGCTGGCGGTGGCGTCGGGCGGCATCGGCGATCCGCCTGTGGTCGGCCTGGCGCGCCTGCTCTGGCCGCTCGCGTGGCTGGCGGCGATGGAGGTGGCGCTTCCCGATCGTGGCGCCGCGCCCGTGCCCCGACAGGAGGTCTCGCCCGCGGTGGTCCCGCCGCTCGCGCCGAACGTCCAGGCCCCGGTGGCACCGCCCGACACACGCGCGACCTCCGCGGGTCCGACCATCGTTCCCGCCGCCACCACCGCGTCCGCCCTGGCCGCGGCCCGAGGCGAGCGGGCGGAGTCGGCGCTACCGGGCGACCGGGATCCGCGCACCGAGATCCTCCACGACCTGCGCTCGCCCGTCAGCGTCATCAAGGTCTACGCCGACCTCATCGCCGAGCGCGCGCGCCGCGGCGAGCCGCCGGTGGACGAGCACCTGCGCAACCTGGCCTCCGAGATCGAGCTGATGGAGCAGCTCGTGGACGGCCCCACGGCCGCGGGCACCCACCGCTTCTCTCCGCCGGGCGACGCCGTCGACCTCGTGCGCGTCCTGGGCGAGCTGGCCGCGCGCTACCGCGAAACCCAGGGCGACGCGGTGCGCATCGAGATGTCCGCGGAGCGCCCGCGGGTGGAGGTGCGCGCCGACCCCGTGGCCCTGCAGCGCGTCTTCCGCAACGTGCTCGACAACGCGATCCAGTACACGCCCGCGGGGGGCACAGTGCGCATCCGGCTGTGGGCGGACGGCGCGCACGCGCACGTGGTGGTCAGCGACACCGGCGTGGGCATGAGCGCGGCCGAGCGCGACCGCGCCTTCGAGGTGGCCTACCGCGGGCGCGGCGGGCAGGCCCTGCGCGCGGGCGGGCGCGGGCTGGGCCTCACGCTCTCGCGCGAGCTGGTGGAGGCGATGGGCGGCAGCATCTCGCTGTGGAGCGAGGAGGACCGCGGATCGGAGGTGCGCGTGCTGCTGCCGGTGGCGGAGGTCGTCCGGTGAGCCGCCCGCGCGTCCTGCTCGTGGACGACGACGCCGGCGTGCGCGCCGCCGTCTCCAGCGCGCTGGACGGCGAGGGCTACGACGTGGACTGGTTCGGCGACGCGGTGGAGGCGCTGCGCCAGGCCCTGGCGGAGCCCCCGGCGCTGGTCCTGCTCGACGTGGGGATGCCGCGCCTGGACGGCTGGGAGCTGTGCGAGATCCTCCGCCGGCAGACGCAGACGCGCGAGGTGCCCGTCCTCTTCCTCACCGGCCACACCGAGGTGCGCGACCGCATCACGGCCATGCAGGTGGGCGGGTCCGATTTCATCAGCAAGCCCTTCCGGGCGCGCGACCTGAGGGAGAAGGTGCGCGCGCTGGTGGGGCGACAGACGGGAGGTGCGAGTGGGGGCCGGTAGGTCCGGAGCGCGCGTCAACCGCGCGTCCAGGGAGCGGGCGCTCTCGCGCGTCTCCCCGGCGATGATCGACGAGCTGGAGCGCCTGCGCCTCCAGCGCATCCTGAGCGACTGGGTGACCGGACTGCCCCTGTATCCCGTGGCCGACCTGCGCAACGAGCGCGTGGCCAACCTGGGCGTGATCTACCTCCAGCTCGGGCGCTTCGCGGGCATCGAGAGCGTCTACGGGTGGGAGCTGTACGACCAGGTGCTGCGCTGCGTGACGGAGAGCCTGCGCGAGGACCTGGAGGCCTCGACCCTGCGCCCGTGCCTGCTCTCCATGCAGTTCACCGGCTGCGACGGCTTCTACCTGCTCTTCGACCTGCCCGCGGACGGGACGGGCGAGCGCGAGCAGCGCCTGGAGAAGGAGGCCCTTCGCTTGCGCGACGGGGCCACGCGCCGGCTGAGCCAGCGGCTGGGCCGCACCATCGTGGAGCTGATGGCCGTGCACTGCAGCGCGGTGTACGTGCCCGACGACCCGCGCACGCGGCCCTCGCGCAACGTCGTGCGCGGCCTGCGCGAGGCGGCGCGGCTGGTGGAGAGCCGCGAATCGGCGGAGCGGCTCAAGCTGGTCGCGAGCTGCCGCTCCGTGCTGGCCGGCCGCAAGCTGCACGCCGTCTACCAGCCCGTGGTGAGCATCAAGGACAACGCCGTCGTGGGCTACGAGGCCCTCATCCGCGGGCCGCACGGCGAGCTGGAGCTGCCGGACGTGCTCTTCGCGGTGGCGCACGAGGCGGACATGACCCTCGAGCTGGAGAGCCTCTGCCTGGAGACGATCTTCGCCAAGGTCCCGCGCGGGGTGGCGGGCAAGAAGCTGTTCGTCAACGCCTCTCCGCGCCTGCTGGGCCACTCCGTCTTCCTCGACGAGCGCAACCTCCAGGCCATGAAGCGCGCGCACCCGGAGGTGGTGCTGGAGGTGTCGGAGAAGGAGGTCGTGCACGACTACCCCGCCTTCCGGGAGACCCTCGACCGCCTGCGCCACGTCGGCCTGCAGATCGCGATCGACGACGCGGGTTCGGGCTACTCGGGGCTGGAGTCGATCCTGCAGCTCCGCCCCGAGTACATCAAGGTCGCGACCTCCATCGTGCGCAACCTGCACGCGGACACCATCAAGCGCCAGGTCATCACCGCGCTGGCCACCCTGGGCGAGCAGATCCAGGCCCCGCTGATCGCGGAGGGCATCGAGCAGCCGGAAGAGCTGGACAGCCTGCTGGCCCTGGGCGTGCGCATGGGCCAGGGGTTCCTGCTGGGACGACCGCAGGCGCGCATCGCGCGCAACGCGCACTGAGCCGCGGCCGCTCTTGGGCGGGCCGTGCGCGTGGTCAGAGCAGACGGCGGCGCCGGTTGCGCCAGGCGTGGGCCTGGATGGCCACCCATTCCATGATGGCGAGCGCCATGATCGGCCCGCGGATCGTGGTGCGCGCGAGGATCAGCGCGGGGGCGGCCCCCAGCGCGAGCGTGCCCACGAAGTGCTTCTGGCCGAACGCGAGCCCGATGGCCAGCCCGCCCGCGACGAGCGTGAGCCCGATGAGGACGTTCGCGACCACGCCGGCGGGCAGGCCGACCAGCGCCGCCACCTGATCCGCGACATTCGGCGAAGGCGCCTCGAGAGCGAGGATGGTCGCGCTCGGGAGCGCGGCGGCCAGCAGCACCGCGCCCAGCACCCGCGGCAGCGTCATCTCGCGGCCGACCGGGTTCAGGAAGTTCGCGATGCCGCGCATCCCCGTGGACGCGGAGAGGCGGTACTGGTCGGTGGCCTGCTCGTAGCGCAGCAGGCCCTGCTTCTCCTGGTGCTCGCACCAGCGGCGGTGGCTCTCGCGCCAGCGCTCGAGGATGTCGCCCGGTCCCAGCCAGAGGGGCTCGCGCGAAACCAGCTCCGCCGCCGCCTTGTCGTGCCGCTCCTTCATGCGCACCGGGTCCATGCCGGGCACGCGCTGGAGGATGCGCTGCGGCATCCGGGCGAAGACCGAGGTCACGCCGCTGTTCTGCGTGGTCAGCTCCGTCCCGTCGCGGTAGCGCGTGATCATCTCCACGTAGTCCGCGTTCTGCGCGGTGCCGCCGGTCGTCTGGACCCGCAGCAGCGAGGTCAGCAGCAGCGCCGGATCGGTCGACGAGGTGTAGAACCGGCTCAGGTTCGGGTTGGGGAGGTTGGTGACGCGGATGTTGAACACGGGACGGTACTGGAGGCGGTCGAGCTGCGCGTCCAGCCGCGACAGGTGCGCGGACTGCGCCGGCGTCAGCGCGGAGTCCGGGACTTCCTCGAACCGGAGCTCGCGCGGCAGCCCGGGCAAGCGGAGGATGCGCGGCAGGCCCACCGCGAGCGCCAGCACCAGGAACACGGCCAGGAAGAGCAACTCTGCCGACATGCGGAGGAGGCTAGCATGTCCATGCCGGGGCGCGCTTGTGCACGCGGTCACTCCGGAGCGAGAGTATCGGCGTGGCTGCCGAGCCCCAGGACGCGTCGGCCGCGCCGCTGCGCCCTTTCGGCCGGTGGCTGTTCGTCGGCTGGGGTCTGGCCACGATCTGGGCCTCGTACAACGCCGGCCTCTACCTCTATCTGGTGATCGTGTACGGGCTCGCGCGCGCGCGCGCCGAGCACCTGCGCTTCCTGGCCACGCCCAAGCGCGCGGACTGGATCGTGTCCAACGGCGATCACATCGCCGGAGGCGGCGCCCTGCACTACGCGATCTCGGTGGGCGTGTGGCTCCTGATCTTCCCCGCGACCTTCCTCGCCCTGTACCGGCTGTTGCCGTCGCGCGTGAGTCCGGCCACGGAAGCGCGCGCGCTGAGCGCCCTCGAGTTCCTGCTCGGCGCCGCCGTCGTCGTCGGGCACAACGTGTTCCACGTCGTACCCAACGAAGTGCCGATCCTCGTCGTGCTGGGGCTCGTGTCCGTGCGACTGCGCGACGGCGGATGGCCGGCGATGGGTTTCGTGCGGCCGCGGTCGTGGGGACGGATCGTGCTCATCGCGCTGGCGGCGGCGGCGCTGCGCATCCTGCTGGGTTCGCTCGTCATCGAACCGCTGGCCGCGTTTTTCTGGCCTCCGGCCGTGGCGCCCGCCGGCGCGGAGTCGATCAAGGGAAGCCTCAAGGACGCGCTCGCGTGGCTGGCGCTGGTGTGGACCTTCGCCGCCTTCGGAGAAGAGATCGCGTACCGCGGCTACCTGGTCACCCGCGGCGCCGACCTGGGCGGTCGGTCGCGCACGGCCTGGTGGGTGTCGACGGTCGCGGTCTCCGTCCTGTTCGGTTATGGCCACTTCTACAAGGGGCCCGCGGGCATCGTCGATTCGGGCGTGGCCGGGTTGATCCTCGGCGCGGCGTACCTGCTCGCGGGCCGCAACCTGTGGGCCAGCATCCTCGCCCACGGCTTCATCGACACCGTGGGAGTGAGCGCGGCCTTCTTGGGCTGGGATGCCTGATTCCCGGGGAGATCCATGGACCTGAAGCTGATGCTGTCCACGTTCGGCGTGGTGTTCCTGGCCGAGCTCGGGGACAAGACGCAATTGGCGACGCTGAGCCTGGCCGCGTCGGGCAAGTCGCGGCTGGCCGTGTTCGTCGGATCGGCGACCACGCTGGTCGTGACGAGCGGCATCGGCAAAGAGGCACCCTTTCGGACCATGTCCGCGAGCAGGAGGGCCGTGAACACCGCACCCTCCCAGCGAGGCTCCGTTGAATGGTGACCTCGCCAGCAGACCGGTACGCTGGCGTCATTCGATGAGACGAGCCGCGTTCACAGATCCATCAGCGTGCGCTGAGCCTCAGACCAGAGGGGAGTGGGAGTCGAGAGGCTCGAGCCGCCGACGGCGTTGGTCTCTACTTTTTCCCCTGGAACGTGAAGTCATGGCTGTGATTCCCGGTCGTCGGGCTGGATGTGGAGGTGACCGTCACCGACCCGCCTGACGCGATCGTCCGGAGTTGGCCGGCGCTGAGGGTCACCATGTGATTGTGCGCGAAGTCCGTGGAAGACGTATAGGCCGTGTCGGCCGGATGCAGCTGGTCCGACGCCGGCACGTTCGCGGTGTGGGTGTGACTATTGACCACCGTCGAGAATCCCTGGACGTCGGCGACGGCGGACGGACTCGTAGCGGAGTTGCTGCCGCAGCCGATGAGATAGACGGCGCCAAGGACGACGGGAAAGGCCTTGCCGGCTTCGATTAGGAAGATGCGTCGGTCCATGATTCCTCCGTGAGGTGCCCCAGTCGACGCGGGCGCCGGAAACACCTTGCGCATTCGCGCCGTGCGAAAGGGAGGGATCGGCAACCATCGAGAGCTTGGCGTTTGCCGCGCGAGTTGCCGCGGCGACCGGTCCTCAGCACCTCAAGGGTAGAGCATGCCGGCTGCTAACGGAGCAGCCTGCTGAAAAAGGCCTGTCATGGCCTTGGTTGACTCTACGCTTCTCCGCACTCAGGAGAAGAGAATGAGAGGAGTCGACGATCGGGTCCCGGTAAGCCTGCATACTTGACGCACTCTGACGGGCAGGTGTAACGTACCTGTCGCTCGTTCGTCCAAGGCAGGTCACGATGCCGTCGGATTGGGGCGAAGTCGAAACCCTCATCTGCGACCTGGGCGCCATTCGCGCCGCCGCGTTCACCGCCCATGCCTCTCTTGTTGCCTACGCCGCGATCGAGCAGGCGATCGACAACGCCACGCAGGCCGTCGTAGAGACCCTCGATGATCCCCGCAACGTGGAGGCGGTAGGCCAGGCGCGGCAAGCGATCAACAAGGCGCGAGAACTCGTCGCCAGTCTCGCCGCAGAAACTGACCGAGCGCGGCGGGCGAGGGAGCGAGCGGCCGAGCTTGGCATGGAGCGGCGACGGCGAGACGCCGAGGTGGAGTAGAGCCCCATCGCCGCCCGCGTCGTATCCTCGTAGAGCGCCGCTCGGAGCTGTGCTGTGAGATATGGCGCGCCCGGAGGGATTCGAACCCCCCACCTCTTGGTTCGAAGCCAAGCGCTCTATCCGAATGAGCTACGGGCGCGTGGCCCGATCATAGCACCGCCGGAATCGTGCTAGCGTTCCCGCCGGTGACGCGCTCGAAACGGCCCCGCCAGCTCGCCCTGTGGCCGACCGCGCGCACGGCGGCGGAGCAGGTCTTCAACGGACGCGCCGCGCTGGCCGCGCAGCTCCGCGCCCTGCGCAAGCGCCGAAGCCTCACCCAGCAGGCCCTGGCCGAGCGCGCGGGCATGGACCGCAGCTACCTGAGCGGGATCGAGCGCGGCAAGCACAACGTGCCCCTGGACACGCTGTGCCGACTGGCCTGGGCGCTGAGCATGGAAGTTCGCGACCTCGTGGCCGTGCCGGCCGAGCGACGGCGCGCCGCGCGTCGCACCGCCGACTGACTCGGCGATCCGTCCAGAACGGAAAATCAAGCTACGGAACGAAGTCATAAGATCCGCCCGCGGGCTACGCTGAGCACATGGGCCAGATCCGCGGCGTGATCCTCGACGTGGACGGCACGCTCGTCGAGAGCAACGACGCGCATGCGCGCGCCTGGGTCGACGCGCTGGCCGAGTTCGGCTACCAGGTGCCGTACGAGCGCGTGCGCCCGCTCATCGGCATGGGCGGCGACAAGGTCCTGCCCCTGCTGACGGGACTCTCGGCCCACGAGGGCAAGGGCAAGCAGATCGCCGAGCGGCGCGACGAGATCTTCGCGACCCGCTATCTTCCCCACGTCCGCCCGCTGCCGGGCGCACGCGAGCTGCTGGCGCGGCTGCGCGAAGACAAGCTGAAGCTGGCCGTGGCCAGCTCGTCCAGGGAGGACATGCTGCGCAAGCTGCTCGCGCTGGTGGGCGGCGAGAATCTGCTCGACGCCAAGACCTCCTCGGACGACGCCGACGACTCCAAGCCCGATCCCGACATCGTCAAGGCCGCGCTGCGCTGGCTCGGTCTGCCGGCCGAGCAGGTGGTGATGATCGGGGACACGCCGTACGACGTGCAGGCGGCGGCGCGCGCGCGCATCCGCGTCATCGCCTTCCGCTCCGGCGCCTGGAAGGACGCCGATCTCCAGGACGCGATCGCGGTCTACGACGGGCCCGAGGACCTGCTCCGCAACTACGACAAGTCCGTGCTCGCGGGCGCCGACGTGGCGACGCGGCGTCGCTGATGGCGGTCGCGGTCACGACGCGACCGTGTCAGGGCACGCAGGAGCAGTTCGCGGCCGGCGGCGGGCCGAAGCTGCAGACCACCGTGAGGTAGACCGGCTTCTCGCCGCCGGCCCACGTGCTCGTGGTGCAACCCGGCGCGGTGACGCTGGCCCTGAGCGTGTTCGAAGCCCCACCCGGCGCCGAGGTCACGAGCTGGAAGTGGCCGGAGGGATCGCTGGTCGTGATGTCCGAGTTCAGCGTCGTCGAGACGACGGCGCCCTGGATGGGATTGCCGGTCGCGTACGAATAGGGTGGCGCCTGGTTGTGCGCGCACGTGCAGGCGCCGGCATAGACGAAGCCCGGGATCACGATCTGGTCGCCTTCCCCGCCTCCGCCCTTGTGGGCGGCCACCACGACCCCTCCCGCCACCGCGCCCGCGCCGAGGACGCCGAGCGTGATGGCCGTCGCATGTCCTCCGCCGGTCGCCGCGCCGCCCGCGGCGGCGGCCACCGTGGACGTCACGCCGGCGGAGCTGAACCCGAGCGGGATGGCGGGCGCGCCCGCTGGAACCCCGATCGCCACCGAAGCGACGCCCGCCACGGCGCCGACGGACTGCATGGGCCGGCAGTCCATGGCGCTGCCCACGACGTCGGAGGCGTAGTTGGGCGTCCGGCTCTCCGCGAACGCGTCGCTCAGCGCCTCGATGTAGTAGCTGATCTGTTTCAAGCTCTTCTTGGGCTTCGGAAGCGCGGCCTGGAAGACGCCTCCGTCCGGCTTCATCTGGACGAAGTACCAGGCCGTGCCCTCGCCGCGAAAGTACACACGGGCCCGGCTGACGCCGCCCGCGGGATCGAGGCGGGCGGCGATCTTCGGGAATGCCCCGGCGACGACACAGCCGATCCGCTGATGGTCGATCGCGATGGGCTGCGCGGGGGCCGAGACCGCGGTGACCGCTGAGATCGCGATCACGGTGAGAAGAACGGACGCCAGGGCCTTCGGATGCGGCATCGTCGAAAAGTGAAGCCGGCGCATCTTACACCCCGCGGCCATGGGCCGACGTCAGAACAAGCGCATCTGGCCCGGGTCCGGCATGGGCGCGACGGGCCGCGCCAGGTCCGGCTCGTCCACGTCCGTGCGATTGACGCGCGGCGAGACCGGGAAGGCCTCCATCGCGTCGGACGGGAACGGCGCCATCAGCGGCCGCAGGTCCGCTTCCGTCGCGTCCGGATCGAGCCAGAGGTCGTACGCCGCGCGGTCGATCAGCACCGGCATGCGCCCGTGGATGGGCGCGACGATCG